>Ga0255370_1011_pt1 | contig 54168 bp, 63 predicted proteins | sample ANMaggSeSYBR01F4_FD_182096 | JGI IMG/M metagenome (GOLD analysis project Ga0255370, IMG submission 182096) | Sediment cell enrichment communities from methane seep in Santa Monica Basin, California, United Staets - ANME aggregate JGI... | ecosystem: Environmental > Aquatic > Marine > Cold seeps >...
GGTTTTTATTCAGTATAGTGGAAAAGGGATTTCAGGAATTAAATACGGATTTCAGTGTCTGCCCAATACGTCATAGCGAAGATAGGCGGATTGAAACTCACACAATATTTACAGCATATGGCTATTTCTTTGTTTCCATATTGCGGGCGATTCTTAAGGGTGGCGGGGTGGGTACTCGTTTCGTGAATTGCTCTACACGATAAAATCCGGGAGGTCCGTGGTTGGCTACTATGAGCATGAACTGTTCAAGGAGAAACAACTTTACGTGAATCGCCCGATAAAGATGAGCGATGAGTTGGCCGAAATATTCAGAATCTTGAAAATCGAGGTGCCACGGTACGATGTGAAGCTAGAACCTTACCCCTACACCATAGAATAAGTGCAAAATTGAGTATGTTTCGAGGGGTCGGATGATGGCGGTTTTGGGTTGGATTTAGTCATCGGTATTTTGGGATTTGAGAGATAATCGAATGGATGCGGCTGTTTTTTGGGTTTCCAAAGTTGAGATGTAGGTCATAATATTGTAGTGATATGTTTCACTACAGTATAACACTACCGGTTTTGAGTTTTATTGTTAAACATGTTGTGAAAAATCGGTTAGAGATGGCGAATTTATGAAATTTGATGTGGGATTATATGGCAAAAATGGATGTTATTTCCAGACGTTAGAATGACGCCATAGTATTAAAAATCACCCCTCGCCCATAAGTTAATGACTCGATGCCACATACCGCTCAGCAATACGCGCTCGTGTCAGCCTGAACTGGACCCTATGCTTGTCCCAGTCATACTTAGCACCCAAAAACTGAATGAGCCGCTTCTTGGAAGCACCTGTCAGTTCATTTGCCTCCATCAACTCATTCACAAACAACTTTTCCTGTTCCTTATCAAGCTCAACCATTTATACCGCCTCCGTGGAAACAATAGTGGTCCATCCGGTCGCCATAGGTAATTTCTTAGCAGTCAGGATCAGCCCGTCAGGCATATCCTCTACCCTGTAACGCATATTCAAAGTACCGCACTTCTGAAGCTCAACTCAGACACGCCAGTCTCGCTGTCTGTGTTCAGACCACACGCGGCGGTATGTGTATGTTGATAAAAATGCGCCGACGTATTCAGGACTGGTGGTACAAGCAGCGCGCCCGCCTGCGATCGAAACAGCACCCTACTGGCGGCGGGCTTAGTGCAGCGAAAACAAGCAAATGGGGCGTGGCTTTCGTGATCGCTCCTAAGTTCACACCCCGCACTAGCCACGCTGCCTATGTCAAGACCGCACACATGCGGCGTGTTCCACAATCAACACGCGTCAGGCGTTTTGTGCTTTGAGCGGGCGCGGCAATAATATCATTGTATAGATTGTGTGCTCATGATGTGCAGTGCGGGGTTTGGTTGGTTAGGTCGTGCGCGGCTGGCGTATCTCAATTGGAGTGTGTGTAGACCGAGGGGACAGGGAATTGATTTACAGTCATTTTTAAAAAACGTACTTTTATATTGGTCAAGGTTGATTAAAATGTATGAAATTAAAATTCATATTAAAAGGCAAGAAAGTACATGAGGTTGGTTATCGTGTGCTCTTACTTAACAAGGCAATGTCTTTAGGAGTAGATAATTTCAACACTTTTAATACTTTCATAGATGGTGTCCAAATAGTCATTGCCATTATAGACACTGATATTGAATCAATTGAGGAGTTCAAAGGGTTTGTGAACATGACAACACCTGAAGGTGCAAAATTAGATGAGATCAGTGTTGATGAATACACGAACACTGTTCCACCAATTGAAAGATGTATGCAGGCATTTCAGATGGAACATTGGGGTAAAAGTATACCGATTTTGCTAAAAATGCTTGATAACCAGGATCAAACCATTACCACAATAAAAGACGAAGGAGACAAAACAAGGGATGCTATATCAGATCACATGTCACAGGATATTGTAGAACTGAGGGATGAGATAAGTCATATGAAAACTACAATGGCAAAAATTGCTAGCAAAGTGGGCGTTGCAGTTTAGATATATGTATTTTTATTGTAATTTCCATGTTATTACTCAGCATTGTTTGGTTTTTATTTATGGAGTTTGTGTCCAAAAATAACTGGATTCTGTCAATCTTATCGAAAATTCACAATTCTCCCGATTAATTTCACATATTTATCCATCTATTAAAATAAGTATACATTTACCGTGGGCATACCACCATTTTCACTACATAACTGGATTTCGGAACTGTGCCCATGCGGAGTAGTATAATTCCAGTAGTAAAATAAACAAATGCGATTATACATTCCTATACGTTTTAAAAAAGAAAAACAAGAGGGCAGCTGCCCCCTTAAATTAATGACTCGATGCCACATACCGCTCAGCAATACGCGCCCGTGTCAGCCTGAACTGGACCCTATGCTTGTCCCAGTCATACTTAGCACCCAAAAACTGAATAAGCCGCTTCTTGGAAGCACCTTTCAGTTCATTGGCCTCCATCAACTCATTCACAAACACTTTTTCCTGTTCCTTATCAAGCTTAACCATTTACACCGCCTCCGTAGAAACAATAGTGGTCCATCCGGTCGCCACAGGTAATTTCTTAGTAGTCAGGATCAGCCCGTCAGGCATATCCCAACCCTGTAACGCATATTCAAAGTACCGCCCTTCTAAGGCGCAACTCAGACGCACCAGCCCCGCTGCCTGTGTTCAGACCGCGCGCATTCGGCTTGTACTTATTAATAGAGATGTGTCGTTGGGTGTAATATCGAGTTATTCAGAACCGCCGATGGATTGATTGCAAAGACGGCAGTGGACGCAGAGTGCTGATTGGCTGGCAGATATTTATCGGTAGTTTTGTGAGAAGATGTGGTTGTTGCCGAAATGTAGAGTTATGGATTGATAAGATCGGTTCTAATTTGGTGATGAGCAGAGTTGATTGAGGATTAAATGACTCGGTTTTGAAGGGGCGGCATTCATCTTGAATTGTTTCATGAAGATCAGAGTTTTCAAAGAATTTGACATTTGAAGAACTTTTTGCAAAGTGGAACCTTAAGATAAATCCAATGGTTTAAATGAACTATAGTTAAGAGCGCTCAGGGTCTCCAGACATTGATATTATCAATATGTTCAAAGTCACTATCATTGGTGGCAATGTTGTTAATTAGATTCTTCTGCATTATGCCAAGGTGGGAAGCATCTCTTGGTAAAAGCTGATATTTTTTGGCAAGGTCTTTCACTGTAACCGGATCAGCAGTTTGAGTGATAATCTGGAGAACATTCTTTGCCCTGAGCGCATCAACATAATCTATGTGCTCTTGTGCAACTTCCCATGCTTTATCGAACACTTTTCTATCATGACGCAAGGATTTTAAGATCTTATAATGTTTGTTAGTATCCAGTATCTCGGCTGCTTTGAATTTCAGCAGGATGTATACAGTTTCATCCGTTACAATAGAAGACGTAGCAGCATTTATACCCCCCTCTTCAATAGCACAAAGAAAATCCGTACATTCTTTTCTATTTGCTGCATCGCTACTGTGGTGACTGATAAAAATAGTCGAATCAATGTATATTCCTTCTGCACCCTGAAACTCGTAAAGGTTCATTCAACCACTTTTGACTCGATCATTCTTCCAATTTCTTCATCTATGTCTATCTTTCCAATTCGAACTAAACCAGTTGTCTTCTTTGTGAGACATTCGGGTTCGAGCGTAATGGAATATTTACTTGCGTGAATTGAAAACTCAATCCCTGCTGGCACACCTATTATATCATGAGGTATAAAGATGCCCTTATCTGTAGATTTCACTTTAAATATTCTTATCACCATCAATTGTATGTAATATGCATTTAAATAAACATTGCTTTTGTAGGCGGTGTGAGAATATATGGATTACTACAAACAACAACTATAACAATCACGCATGATTTTTTAGAACTTCATTAGAGATTTATCACTGTTTGAATAGTTCATGGTTTCACGGACCGTACGCGTAAGTGGCATTATCTGGTAACAGATGAGCGCTACAGACGGGGTCGAGTTCTTCAGTGCAACTGCAGCAGGGTGATGGCTTATGCAACGTGCGCCCGCCTGCGATCAAGACTGTACTCCACAGGCCGTGGGCTTGAGTGCAGCAAAAACAGGGAGATGGGGCGCGGTTTTCGTGCCCGCTTCGAGTTTTCAACCTGCACCAGTCTCGCCGCCTGTGTTCAGACCGCGCGCAGGCAATAGGTGTGTGTTGATTGAGATGCGCCGTCGGTTTGGTTGAAGAGATAGCAGTAGAGGAAGGTGCGGCAGGAGTAGTAGCTCCAGCAGTGTGCCCGGTGCGAGAATGTGGGTTAAGTGAATTAAACGGGTGTGGATTGGGTGGTTGGTGGCGGTGTACACTCGTGAAGAGGGAAAAGAAAATGTGTACTGGATCTGGGCATGGTGAGCGGGAAAAGCACTGTTTTTTCTATCACTCTTTCCGTCCATCTTCAAATGATAACAACATAAGTTTATAGATATCCTCTCTGTGTCCAAAAGCAACAAGTGTCACTTCACGTTCGTTCTCATCCACCATATAAATAAGTCTATATTTTCCTTTTACTCAAAGAGATCTATAATTAGTCGATATTTCAAAGGCTTTCCAGAGTAGGGTGTGCCATACAGTTTTTTTACTTTTTGCATCAATTCTTTCATCAATTCTTTATTTTTTTTAGTTACATTCTCAATCTGCTTTTTGAAAATCTTGGTGTATTTCAGAGAATATACCATCAGATCACTCCAAAAACAAATTGCACAAATCATCTTCCGACTTAATTTCGTAGACCTTCCCTTCTCTTATATCATTTTCACTTTCATTTATCTGTTTCATTAAACCCTTATCACTTAAAATTTCTATGGTTTCTATCAAAGATTCCATCTCACCAATCAAATCTTCAAAATCTTCTTTGCGTAACACTACGTTTCCTTTTACCTCTTTTATTCTTACAACACCTGCCATTTTATTACCTCTATTTATGGATGGTTTAATAAATATTAATGTCTTGCCGTATTATTAAAAAAGAATCATTTAAGTGAAATGGCTTTTAATGAAGTAAATATGATGAATGAGATTCAACAAAGAACGAGTCCTTTGCGCATATTCCTGTGTCATTCATCTGGAGATAAAACCGAAGTACGTAACCTATATCAGCGATTATCCAGCGATGGTTTTGATCCGTGGCTGGATGAAGAAGATCTTTTACCAGGACAGGAATGGGAAGTTGAGATTGCAAAGGCCGTACAAACGTCTGATGTTATTATTGTTTGCCTTTCGCATAAAGCAATAAATAAAGCTGGTTATGTCCAAATAGAGATAAAATATGCTCTGGACGAGGCAGAAAAACAACCAGAAGGCACTATTTTTATAATTCCACTCAAGCTTGAAGAGTGCGATGTTCCTGAAAGATTACAACAGTGGCAGTGGGTCAATTTATTTGAAGAAAAAGGTTACGAACGATTAATGAGTTCTCTGCGTTTGCACGGTGAGACAATAACCTCTGGGGAATCAGTACATGATGAAGAAAATTCGAAAAGTATAGATTTAACTGATGAAGAAAAATCAGTGGAATCTGTCAAACAACAAACAGATTCAATTTCATCAGCAGCTTTATGCGATCAATTTACGGCAGAAGACGCTCTGGGGTTCGAATGTTATGTAAATGCTATAGCTGAATTCTTAACAGATTCGGAGACTGAGCCACCACTTACCATTTCCATAGAAGGTAAATGGGGTACTGGCAAATCCTCATTTATGGCTCAGCTTGAGAACACTCTCAAGAAGAGGCATAATCTTACAGTTTCTTTCAATGCCTGGAGACATGACAAAGGAGATTCGATGTGGGCAGCTTTTGCGATTGATTTTTTACATCAGATAGCCTCTCAGCAGAAATTCTATCACAGATGGACCGGTCATTTCATATTACTTTTAAAGCGCCTCAACTGGAAAAATAAATTGTATGTAGTCCGATTATTGGCAGTATGGTTTGCCTTTATTGTTTTCACAGGATCAGCTTTTATTCTTGTCATTCTGAAAGGATTTGAGTGGATAAATCTACTGATTAATGAAATTAATGGTAATATGTGGGAGAATATTATCTTGTACATTGGTCTTGGTGGGGGAGCTGCTGCTGCTTCGATAGGTCTTCTAATCTCACTCTGGATGAAATTTAAAAATATTATGGGCAATCCTCTCAATATGGACATTAACAAATATATTCAATCGCCTGATTATGAAAAACGTATTACTTTTATAGAGAATTTCCACAAAGATTTCGAGAATATCGTGAAAGCTTATGCAGGGGACAAAAATGTGTATGTATTCATTGATGACTTAGATCGCTGTGAAATTCCAAAAGCAGCTGACATGATGCAGGCGATAAATCTCATGATCTCACCCAATTCCCAGCTCATTTTTATCATCGGTATGGATCGCGAGAAGGTAGCTGCCAGTATTGCAGTGAAGCATGAAAAACTGCTTCCGTATCTGTTCTCTTTGAAATCTATCAATGCTGGTTCACAAAACTCTGCTAATGAGAAATCCCCTCATGATACTACCACTTCGGAGTCAGTAAACACTGCTGACATACTGTATGGTCTGGAGTACGGTTATGAGTTTATTGAAAAATTCATCCAGCTTCCTTTCTTGGTACCACAGCCGACTGAATCTGAATTAGACAATTTTCTTAAAAGTTTCTCTGAGCCCGAAAAGAATATCCGGAAGAATTCGTCCCGTTCAAAGATACATTCCCTCAAAATATTCAAGTATTATTCAAAAAAAAGATCAGCTGAACTAAGATATGATACAGGGAGAAACAGTGGGACTAAAAAAGAAGCCTTAATGGGAGATGTAAATAAAAAAGATGAACATGTAGCTGATAAAGAAGAACATCAAAAGAAAGAGATCAATGAAAAAATAAGATTAGAACTTGGAAAAGATTCAGGCAGGGTACGCAGTATTGCAATGATGGTTGCTCCTGCTTTAGATAATAACCCTCGTCGCATCAAGCAATTTATCAACCTGTTTCGATTAAGAGCTTTCATAGCAAAAGAAACCGGGCTTCTTGATATCACAGGAGAATCATCAGCTAACGATCTATTGACATTAGAACAGCTTGGAAAATTCGTTGCTATAAGTCTCAAATGGCCCCTATTTATAATTCATCTGGATGCAAACCGTTCATTAATGGCAGAATTACAAAAGGAGGCTCTAAACCTGGGGTCAGCTGAATTGAATTATTGGAGCAGGGATGAAAAATTTATGGATCTTCTTCGTGCTGGATGTTTTGAAGAAACAGCCCCTTCTTTTGATCCTGAAAAAAATTGCAAACTTTCTACTGTGAATGTGGACAGGCTTCTTCAGGTGTCACCCAGGTTATTTTCTTTAACGAGACCACCTGTAAGTCGTGTAGAGAACAGGAGAAAAGAAATATTTGCAGATTATACCAATTCCATTGGCATAAAGTTCGCCCGTATTCAAAAAGGAGAGTTCATGATGGGTTCTAACGAATATAAGGATGAACAACCCATACACAACGTGACGATAGACAGGCCATTCTACTTTGGAATATTTCCTGTGACCCAGCGTGAATGGAAAGCGGTTATGGGGGACAATCCATCTTACTTCAAAGGTGATGACCTGCCGGTTGAGAATGTTTCATGGGACGATGTACAGGAATTTATTAAAAAGCTCAACGAGAAAGAAAATACACATAAATACCGTTTACCCTCAGAGGCAGAATGGGAATATGCAGCTCGGGCAGGAACTACTACACGGTATTTCTTTGGTGATGATGATTCAAGACTAAGAGAATATGCATGGTATAGTAAAAACTCAGGTGGTAAGACTCATCCGGTCGGCAAGAAATGGGCAAACCCGTGGGGATTATATGATGTACACGGGAATGTATGGGAATGGGTGCAGGATACATGGCATGATACCTATAATGGCGCTCCAGCTGATGGCAGTGCATGGGAAGATGGAGTTCGCGTTTCCCGGGTAAATCGTGGTGGCAGCTGGTTCCGCTTTGCCGGGTACTGCCGGTCGGCTTTCCGCCCCGGCTTCAGCCAAGACCTCCGCTCCCGCAGTCTCGGTTTTCGCCTTCTTCAGGAACTGTAACCCCTTTCTACTTTACCCCTTTTACCACTTACAACTCGTCGCAAAGCTAAAACATAGCGAAGCAAGATGGCTGTGCGTGCGTAAGCCGCGCAGCCGATGTGTAGAATTACCTGCCCGAAGGGGAGATGCAAAAAAAGTGTCCAAATCTAAAAAAAAATTGACTAAAGGGATGATTATCTAAAATCACCCCTCGTCCATACGTTAATGACTCGATGCCGCATACCGCTCAGCAATAAGCGCCCGGGTCAGCCTGAACTGGACCCTATGCTTGTCCCAGTCATACTTAGCACCCAAAAACTTAATGAGCCGCTTCTTGGTAGCACCTTTCAGTTCATTAGCCTCCATCAACTCATTCACGAACGCCTTCTCCTGTTCCTTATCAAGTTCAACCATTTACACCGCCTCCGTAGAAACCACAGTGGTCCATCCAGTCGCCACAGGTAATTTCTTAGCAGTCAGGATCAGCCCGTCAGGCATATCCTCAACCCTGTAACGAATATTCATAGTACCCGCATCCGAAGTCAGTGCGATCATAGCGCCCTTGCCCAGGCCCAGCTTATTGACCGTGTTCATATTGACCATCACAAAGTCGTTATCATCAGGCTCGTCGAACCACATGAATGGATTGTACAAATATATCAGGTTGCCCTTTTTCTCCTCCATCGGCCCGATATCCAGGACTTCACAGGCAAGCTCCTTATATTTGGGCTTTGTAAATTTCTGGACTATACTTTCAAGCACCTTACAGGCTATCCGACAATTACCGCCAACAATAATCTTTTCCCTTCATTTCAAATTTAAAGCCCTGATATTCCTACTTTTTGGCGAAATTTTGGATTATCAGACAGTCTGTTTACCTGATGTTTTTTGGTTCATTTGAATCTACAACTCTATTTCAAGCAAACGGTTATCCGACATTTCAATATCCTGTAAAATCTTTAGAACTTCTTTTTTATTTGCAATTCCCTTTTTCAGAAATCCATTAAAGATTGCACCCGCTGTTATGACATTAACACCAAATTCTTTTGCCATAGACACGGCTTTTTTGTCAAACGATGAAAATAAGAAACCACGTTGTCTGCAAACAACTATACTTTCTACTTCTCCCTTCCCGATTTTAGAGTGTTCTTCCCTGAGCTTCAGATAATCTTTTTGCTCCTCCCCTGAAATGGTAACCAACTCTGCCTTATTAAATATCTCATAAGAAAATGTATATCCGTACATCAAAGGGGCCTGTAGCTCTTCGTAAACCATCGGCGTTATTCCGACATTTCCAAAGAGCTGGGTCAGTATATCAAAGTGTCCTGCCTTTGCAAACGCACTGGCAATATCAGTATCAAGTATGAGCAATCATATCAACCGTAGTCCACTTTCGATATCTTCTTTTGAGCCAATATAACTCGCAACCTTTACTCCCTTCATTTCTAATAATTCTTTAAAACCTTCTATATCCATGCCAGCTATTTCAGCAGCTCTTGAAAGTGAAACTTCCTCTTTAAAATAAAGCTCAATAGCTATCTCAACCTTCAAACCCGGCTTCAAATTTAGAAGTGCTCTGAATGCATCCTCAATAAGGTTATCAATACTATTGTAATATTTCGGTACTAAAACTCTTGGAAGACTCTTTGATAAATACATATCCATATATTATGCCTTCCACAGTATAAATAACTCTATCCTCTATATCTTAACGTTCCATCTATTGTATCAATAAACAGCTGAATGACTCTGTCTTTTTTGTAACTTTCTGCCAGATAGAACATAGAGGAGATTGTCGGAAAAGTACCTGAAAAACGTCTAAATTGAAACTTCCTGAAATATCGTTAAAACTAAATCACTATGCTGCACCCGGTCAAGTTTAGACAGTAAAGCTAAAATATTCGAAAATTAGACTTTTCCGACAATCTCGTTATATAAATTTTTAAATTATACATGCGGAGTAAAATAATTTCAGTAGCAAAATAAAAAAATGCGTTTATACATTCCTATACGTTTTTAAAAAAAAGAAATACAAGAGGGCAGCTGCCCCCTTAAATTAATGACTCGATGCCGCATATCGCTCAGCAATAAGCGCCCGGGTCAGCCTGAACTGGACCCTATGCTTGTCCCAGTCATACTTAGCACCCAAAAACTTAATGAGCCGCTTCTTGGAAGCACCCTTTAACTCATTTGCCTCCATCATCTCATTCACAAACAACTTTTCCTGTTCCTTATCAAGCTCAACCATTTACACCGCCTCCGTAGAAACAATAGTGGTCCATCCGGTCGCCACAGGTAATTTCTTAGCAGTCAGGATCAGCCCGTCAGGCATATCCTCAACCCTGTAACGCATATTCACAGTACCCGTATCAGAGGTCAGAGCGATCATAGCGCCCTTGCCCAGGCCCAGCTTATTGACCGTGTTCATATTGACCATCACAAAGTCGTTATCATCAGGCTCGTCGAACCACATGAACGGATTGTACAAATATATCAGGTTGCCCTTTTTCTCCTCCATCGGCCCGATATCCAGGACTTCACAGGCAAGCTCCTTGTAGTTGGGCTTAGTAAATTTCTGGACTATACTTTCAAGCACATTATTATGCAGGCCCTGGTAATCCAAAGCCTCACCGCCCAGGTTCTGGGCCAAAGTAGACATCGCATCAATACCCGTAGTACTCTCACCGGAATTGTTCAGGAGCTGTCCTTCCACATTCATGAAACTGCCCGCCTTTGCATACAGGGGTTCAGTAGCTATCACGATGTCAGCCATTTTGTTCACAGGACCATACCTGGAAGAAATCACGATCAGGTTGTCCAATTTCGTCAAGGTAGCAGCCGCAGCATCGCTATCAGGCATCAGTTCGATCGGATCGCTGTCAAGAGTTACCAGCGTCTTAATACTGCCTTCATTGATACCTTCCATGATCTCGGGAATGCCTTTTTGTCCCGTACCTTTGCACAGCAGGTCAACACCAGTAGCATTCACAAAAGGTTTCATGAACAATATCTTAGCCTGGGTCTTCAATGCCAGGTTCAGCATTCGCTTAACCCATCCCGGATCAGTATTAGGATGCACATCTGCTATAATAACAGACTCGCTGTCCAGTCCCAGTTCACTCTCATACATATCCGGATCGATATACTTGTTCTCATCTGCAAGATGCAGGTCCCTCCAGCCCACAGATACCACAGACGCCCCGTTCTTCTTAGCAGCCAGTATTCGCCTGACCAGCAGAGGATACTGGACATAAGGGTCAACGAACAGTGCGATCCTCTTTGCACTCTCAATATCATCAAGTGTAATACCTACACCAACTGTAGGATGGCATTCCGTAGGAAGTTCTGAATACACGCCCATTCCGGTATTGACCACAGTCCCCAGCGCATCAGCGACCTTACTGAAAGCAAGGGATTCCTCGTTTGTAGTATTCCCGACACCAAGCATGGTAACATCAGCACCCTTGAGCTTATCAGATGCAGCCTTTACTGCATCCTCAACACTCGATTCCTTTCCATCCACCATACTGGTAGCTTTTGAGTAATGGTGGGCCAGCTTCATCCCGAACCTGCACAATTTGCCCAGGTTCGCAGGACTACTCTTCATGAAATCAACAGCGAGTGCACCCTCTTCATCTTCCCTGATATACAAGCCGCAACCCATATTACATCCTGGGCACACGGTCTGGTAAACATTTCCTATCATTTTAATATCACCTCAAAGAACGGTGGAACATCATCAACATTCATCCCTGGCGTATACTCACGCCTGCGCTGTGCAGGAATAGCAAACCTGCTTTGCAAAAGCGTAATTGGAATATCGGATGGACACACATCACTGCACTGCCCGCATGCAATGCAGCTATCAGTCAGGTGCAGCAGCCGTATCATATGGTACATGCTCATCTTGTAATTGTCAACAAGGGAATGGAACATAGTACACTTGGAATCCTCGCCGCAGGCACAGACCGGACATACCTCCTTACAAGCACCGCAATCGATACAATCCGCCATCTGCTCCATGTAAAATTGTATGCGCCCTTCATCAGGTATCTCAGGGAATATCTTCTCTTCCAGTGTGCTGCCAAGATTAACCATGACATCATTCACTTTCGCCCTTATCGCAATCGCCTTATCACTGGCTGGTTCCACTTTGATCCGGCCCGCATCAATTGCGTTTTCCAGAAGTTTTACACCCTTATCGTTCATCACCTGACAGAATGTTGCACTGCCTGCCAGATCCCCGATCACGCCCCAGTTACCACATGCAAGATCTGCATTCACAGGTATCTTAAGCGTACAGAAACGACAGCTTTCGCGCCTTCCGTAACCTGCTTCTTCCAGTTCATCGATGGCTATGGCCTTTTCTTCACCGTTCTTTGTCTTAAATATCAATTTACCCTTTTCGATATCTTCGCCAACCACATCTTCAGGGTCAATATCATACATCGCAACAAGCATCTTCTTGGTAGTAACCGGATGCATACTGCCACCGCAGTTCAATCCCACGATATATGTATTATCCAAATCGATCATATCACGCTTGGCCTGTTCAATAACAGCCTGTGCATCACATGGTTTGGCAGGCATTGCAACCTTACGACCCATGGCATACTTGGCCAGGTTCACAGGTACCGAATGCAGACTGCCCGTAGATGCTAGAACCTCATCCACATCATCAGTGATGATCGGCACAGCTTCAAACTCATTGATATGTTTCATTACCACAACATTCTCGACCAGTCCCTTCTCCAGGGCTGCGGCCAATACGGCAGTTACCAGTCCACCGGAAGCACCGCGCTTGCGTACATCTTCGTCAGTGGCATATCCTACCAGCATATCTCCTACGTTAACCATCTTACTTCACCCCCGCAGGTTTAAGCGGACTGGGTCCCAGTTCCTTTACCTTTGCCGTAACTTCATTTATGAAATTGGCAAACCTCTCACCTTCACTGGCAGATATCCAGTTCAGGTGCAGCCTGTCAGGCTCCAGGCCCAATTGCTGTAACATCTCTTCCAAAAACTTATACTTCACTTCAGTCTTCTCGTTGCCGTTAACATAATGGCAGTCACCGATATGGCATCCTGTGACCAGCACCGCATCCGCACCCTCCAAAAAGGCATTATACACATGCAATGGGTCGATCCTGCCCGAACACATGACCCTGATAACCCTGGTAGATGCGGGCTGCTGGAACCTGCCCATACCTGCCGTATCAGCTCCGCCATAACTACACCAGTTGCAGCAAAACGCCACTATCTTGGGTTCCCATCCTTCTTCAGCCATGATCACACCTCCCCGTAAGCAAATACATTCTTAACCTGTGCCAGAAGCTGTTCATTCTTGAAATGGCTCTGGTCCAAAGCACCTGTGGGACACGCTGCCATGCAGGTACCGCAACCCTTGCACAGGGCCGTGAGGATCTTCAACTTATCATCTTCAATTGACAGCGCCTGGAATGGACACATAGGTACGCACACACCGCAACCCACACAAATATCATCATCCACTTTAGCAGTAATACCCTCGGTCATTGCCTTGCCCTGTGCCAAAAATTTTGTCGCACGGGCTGCACATGCACTACCCTGGGATATGGAATATGGAATATCCTTAGGTCCCTGGGTCATACCACCGATAAAGATGCCGTCCAATGTAGTGTCAACCGGTTTCAACTTTGGATGTGCTTCCATCATGAAACCATCTGCAGCCTTACTTACCTTCAGGATCTGACGCACTGTCTCAGTACTTTCTGGCGCTACTGCACCTACACTAAGTACCATCAGGTCAAGTTCCAAATTTACAATCTCATTGGTCAGGGTATCCTCTATCCTGGCAATAATATTATGATCCTCATTCTCGGTAACCTCTGCAGGTCTGCCTCGAATGAATCTGACACCCATATCTCTTGCCCTGTTATAGAACTCTTCATACATCCTGAAAGGCGTTCTCATATCCATATACATAATATATACTTCTGTATCAGGATATTTTTCCTTGAGCAACTGGGCATTCTTCAAAGAAGCCATACAACAGAAACTTGAACAATATATGTTAGAATTTTTATCCCTGCTTCCAACGCACTGTACAAACCCTATTCTCTTTGGTGGTTTAACATCGCTTGGTCGCACTACTTTACCCATGGTAGGTCCGCTTGCATTGATAAGCCGCTCAAACTCCATGGTAGTGATCACATTGTCATACAAACCGAATCCAAACTCGTTGTTTGGTTCAGGATCGTACACATCATAACCTGCAGCCACCACGATAACACCAACATCAAGTTCAGAGAAGGTTTCCTTCTGGTCCATATCAATAGCACCGCGCTCACATGCTTTTATACACGCACCGCAGTCAATGCAAATTGATTTATCCACCAGTGCCCTCAATGGCACAGCTTGTGGGAATGGGGTATAAATAGCCTTTCTGGTACCTATCCCTTCATTGAATTCAGTATATGGTACTTCAACAGGACATACCTCGGTGCAAAGTCCACAACCGGTACACTCATCTATATTGAGATACCTGGGCTTGTGCTTTACTTTTACCTTGAAATTACCAACGTAACCATCAACTTCCACAATATCGGAGTAGCTCATGATCTCAATATTCTCATTCCTGGCAACTTCCACCATCTTTGGACCGAGAATACAGATACTGCAATCATTGGTCGGGAACGTCTTATCAAGTTGAGCCATCTTACCTCCAATGGAAGGTCCCTGCTCAACAAGATATACCTTATGTTCCATATCAGCAATATCCATTGCCGCCTGCATACCTGTTACACCGGCACCAATGACCAGTGCTGCATCTGTCACCGGCACTTCGCTTGACTGTAAAGGCTCCAATAATGCAGCCCTCGCCACACCCATCCGGACAAGCTCTTTTGCCTTTCTGGTAGCGTCCTCTTTCTCCCACATGTGTATCCAGCTGCAGTGCTCCCTGATGTTCACGAACTCGAACAGGTATTGATTCAGTCCTGCTTCCTCTACACATGCCCTGAAAATGGGTTCGTGGGTCTTGGGCGTACATGACGCCACAAGCACACGGTTCAGATTCATATCCTTGATGGCATTCTTTATCTCTGCCTGTCCCGCATCACTGCATGTATATTTATTAACTACGGATGTGACCACATTTGGAAGAGTGGAAATATAATCTGCTACTGCATAACAGTCCACCGCACCTGCGATGTTTATACCGCATTCGCAGATGAAAGCTCCAATTCTTAATTCCTCTGATTCTTCATTTGTTATTGCTTCTTGTTCAGTCATGTTATTCCTCCTTCGCTTTTTCCTTTAGAGGATTAGGGCCCAAGGCCCTTATCTTTTCTACAAAATCAGTAATAGTCTCCTGGAATTTCTTACCCTCGGCTGCTGAGACCCACTCCAGATGGAGCCTGTCCTTCAGACCGAGGTGTTCCAGTGCATCTACGATCTCCTTCATCCTTTCATCAGTATGTATATTACCTTCTATATAGTGGCAGTCGCCTATATGGCAGCCTGTTACTAATATACCGTCAGTGCCTTCCTTTAAAGCTTCAAAGATATGTATCGGTTCAATTCTGCTGCTGCACATCACCCGTATGATACGGTTGTTTGTGGGATACTGCAATCGTGATACACCTGCAAGATCGGCACCAGCGTAACTGCACCAGTTACAGCAGAATGTTAATATGTCAGGTTCGAAATCGCTCATTTATATCCCCTCCCCATAAGCCTTAATCACAGCCATTATCTGGGGTGTTGTGAAATGTCTTGCAGTTATTGCACCGGTCGGACATTCAGCTGCACAGCATCCGCATCCTTTGCATACTGCCGGGTTGATCTCACTTTTCTTTGTGATATATACGATCTCTTCGGTTTCGACAGTGACCTCTTTGAGTTCAGGTGCCTTGTACGGACATACCAGGGTACATCGGCCGCAGCCAATGCACAACTCGGAGTCAACTACTGATACATTTCCTATAGTCTCAAGGAAATCCCTTGAAAGGATAGTACATGCACGGGATGCAGCCGCAGATGCCTGGCTGACAGATTCGTCAACCAGTTTAGGTGCCTGTGATGTTCCGGCTAAGAACACACCATCTGTCGCACATTCTACTGGTCGCAATTTAATATGTGCCTCCAGGAAGAACCTGTTAGCATCCAGAGTTACCTTGAACATCGGTGCAAGCAGTTCATTTGTTTCAGGAGTGACCATAGGTGCACTTAGAACCATCAGGTCGTAATTGATCTCGAAATCCATATTCATCAGGTGATCGAATATACGCACTGTTTTTTCGCTCACTTCAGGTTCCTTATCCTCGGTATAGCGCATGAATACCACACCAAGTTCCCTGGCTTTGGTATACAGCTCCTCCCAGACCCCGAAGGTCCTGATATCCCTGTATAACACAGTAATATTCCTATCAGGATCGGATTCTTTTAGCCGGATGGCATTCTTCATAGCAACAGTGCAGCAGGCCCTGGAACAGTAAGGCCGGTCATCATTTCGCCCGCCGGCACACTGTATGAATACTACGTTCTTGGCATCCACACCCTCTTCCATCATCTGTTCAAGCTGGCTTTCGGTTATGATATTGGAATATTCGCCGTATGAGAAGTAACCCTCAGGCTCAAGTTCATTGGCACCAGTAGCAATAATTGCTACACCGAACTCAATATCCTCATCAATATTCGCACCCTTTATGTGACCCTTGAAATTACCCATAGAACCTTCCTGCTCGGTCAGTTCAGTTTCTTTGCAAACAGTAATATTCGGGTTGGATTCCACTTTCTGTATTATGGGTTCCAGTACTTCCTTAGTTGTACGTCCGTCCTGGAGTTGTTTGAACTTGAGCAACATTCCTCCCAGCTCGGACTCTTTCTCAAGAAGCGTCACTTTGAATCCTTTTTCAGCAATATCAAGTGCAGCGTTCATACCTGCGATACCTCCGCCAATCACAAGAGCGTCCTTATTGAACTCAATTTTCTCCTGGTACAGCGGCTGTAGCAAGTTGGCTCTGGATACACTCATCCTGATAATATCCTTGGCCTTTTTGGTTGCTTCCTCTTTATTATTCTGGTGGACCCAGCTGCAGTGTTCCCTGATATTTGCCAGTTCGAACAAATAAGGGTTAAGTCCGGCTTCCATCAGTGTTTCCCTGAATAACGGCTCATGGGTTCTTGGCGTGCATGATGCAACTACCATATGGTTCAGGTTATGCTCCTTGACCAGATCCGCAATACCTTCCAGACTATCCGTACTGCATGCATATACTTCCTCTTTTGCAAGCACAACATGCGGCAGTGTCTTTGCATACTCTACTACATCAGGTACATCTACTATATTGCCAATGTTTATCCCGCAGCGGCATACTACTACACCGGTCCTGATCTCATCCCCCATGTCCTTCTCAGGCGGGTACTTTTTCTCAGTTACCAGAGTCCCTCTTTCACTGGATAACAACGATGATGCTTTACTGGCAGCTCCGCTGGCATCTGCAACAGTGTCAGGGATATCCTTTGGAGCCTGCATGGCCCCGCAAACGAAAATACCTGGTTTTGACGTCTCCAACGGATGATCTATCTTTGTCTTAACAAAATCGTTATCATCCATTTCCACGCCTGCTATTTTTGCCAGATTCTTACTACTCTCTGAGGGTGTAAGTCCGATAGACAATACGATCATATCAAATTCTTCGCGTTTGATCCCGCTGCCGTCCTCTGCCTCATATTTTAATGAGACATTATCTGTCACAGGGTCAACTTCCACACCAGACGGCCGGCTGTGGACAAAACGTATTCCCTTCTCATTCTTGGCCTTCTGGTAGAATTCCTCGAAACCCTTACCAAAAGCCCGTACATCGATATTGAAAATAGTAGTCTCAAGATCAGGATCGTGTTCCATGGCCACCATAGCTTCTTTGGTAGCATACATACAGCAAACACTGCTGCAGGTTTTGCGTCCTATCTCAGGGCTCCTTGAACCCACACACTGTATCCAGGCTATATTCCTGGGATGCGACCCGTCAGCAAGCGTCACATGACCTTCGAAGGGTCCTGATGAACTAAGTTGCCTCTCAAATTCCAGGGATGAGACCACATTGGGATGGTCGATCCTGTACTGTTCCAGATTTGAAGCATCGTAGGGTTCGAACCCGGTATTTAAGATAACACTTCCCACATTAATGTCTACTTCTTTGTCAGTATCCTCAAAATTAATAGCATCGTTCTCGCATGCTTTCTGGCAGTTGCCGCATTTACCCTTGGTCAGGTATAAGCAGTGATCCGCATCAATGGTAAATACTCTCGGTACTGCCTGTGGGAATGCCAGATAGATGGCTTTCCTGTTATTCTGGCCTTCATTGTATTCATCAGGCACTTTAACAGGACATTTGGAAACGCACAACTCGCAGGCTGTACACTTATCATAATCCACGTATGTGGCCTTCTTATTCACAGTTACTGTGAAATTCCCCGGTTCACCTGTAATTCCTGTGATCTCACTGTAGGTCATGAGTTCAATATTAGGATGGCGGGCCACTTCAGCAAGTTTGGGAGACAGCGTACACATCGAACAGTCCAGTGTGGGGAATGTCTTATCCAGCTGGGCCATCTTGCCACCAATGGTTGTGCTGCTCTCGATCAAATAAACCTTCAATCCGCTGCTTGCCAGATCAATGGCGCTCTGGATACCAGCTATTCCTCCGCCGGCAATAGCCACAGCACCAACTAATTTACTCATTTGCACCACCTCTGATCTTCTCGATCTTTTTATTAAATTCTTCATTAACAATCAGGTTCTGGTCAATACCCAGTTCACTCAGTGGAAGACCCATAGCAAGTCCCAGAAGCTGTGAATAATGCACAACAGGTATATCATACACTTTATTGAATTTCTTCTTGATCTCTGTCTGGCCGACATCAAACTGCAGGTGACAGAAAGGACATGCATCAATGATACAATCCACACCGGCTGCTTTCATGTGCTCCAGTTTATTCATGACCATCTGGAGTGAAGTATCAAGTACTGCCGTACGTGCACCGCCGCCTGCTCCGCAGCATGCCATTTTATCCTCATAGTCCACGCTGGTAGCTCCTGTTGCTTCCACAAGTTCATCAAAGAACGTGGGGTTCTCTGTGCTTCCGAGATGCCTCTCTTTACTTGGTTTGACCAGATGGCATCCGTAGTGAAGGGCAACGTTAAGGTCCATAGGAATGGTAACTGCTTCTTTGATCTTTTCAGCTCCGACTTCCTGGGAAAGGTACTCGATAATGTGGCGCACTTCGATCGTACCTTTAAACTCATGTCCGATCTCCTTCAGTATCTTATTAACTTCTTCTCTGAGTTTCGGATCTTCTTTCATGATACTGTTGGCATCGACCAACGATCCGAAACACCCGTTACAGACAGTCAGGATATCCAGCCCCATCTCTTCCGACAGCGTTACATTCCTGGATGCCAGCGCCAGCCATGTGATCTTGTCAAATGACCGAAACACACCGGGAGCCGGACAGCAGGAAGCACCTTCAAGGTCTACAAGTTCAATGCCCAGTTTTTCAAGTGTCTTTATAGTAGCAGCTTCAATGCCAGGATATCGATTGGGTGCAATACAACCCAGGAAGAATGATAATTTACTCATGATGTTTCCTCCTTATCAGCAACAAGTTCATCAAAACCGGTAATCTTTAACAGTTTTTGAACTTCGCCCAGTGCGTTCTCGAACTTATGCACAGTAGGCGGAGTATCGTCCAGTCCTACGTCCTTGCGCTTCTCTTTTGCGTCGTCATTAATTGGAACTGCATGTCCTAACTTGATCACCAACTGGCTTACTTTCCTGTGATTATCAAGCATGATACCATTTTGGATCGCAATGGTTCTGATCTTTAGCAGGGTATCCACATTCTTCACACCCTGGGGACACCTTTCCTGGCACTTGTAACATGTAGTGCAGTACCAGAGATATGGACTGTTCAACAGGGCGTCCTTCATGCCAAGGTTTGCCATACGCAGGAACTTACGGATATTGTACTCGGGTTCCTGTTCGGCCATGGGACATCCGGAAGTACATCCTGTACAGTTAAAGCACAGAGTAATTTTATCGGCATCCGGTTCCTTGAACACCTCATCCCTGAACTCCATATCAAAATCAGATGTTTTAATAATATCACTCATATTACTTACCTCCCATCTGCTCGGCAAGGAACACTGTAAGGTCCTTAATATCGTAATCATACTGCTCAACTGATTCCTGTTCATCCTTCATGCAGTTCAGGTGGGCCAGGCACTTGGGACAGGTAGTAATAAGTACCTGTGCATCCACGTCCCTTGCCTCGTCAAGCCGTGCCTTTCTCAAGGCTTTACTCTTGTCATCACAATTCATTAATGAACTTACACCGCAGCACCAGGCATCGTTCTTGTTGTGTTTCATTTCCACTACTTCACTGCCTGCATTGGCAAGTGCGTCCCTGGGTGCATCATATTCACCCATATGCCTGCCCAGCCTGCACGCATCGTGGTATGTCACCTTTATTCCTGAATCGATTCCCAGATCGGCATCTTTCAAGACCTGGCTGATATGAACAACCTCGATAGGCAGGTCATAGTCCTGGCTTAATGTGCGGTAACATTCTGCACATGATGTGACCAGTTTTTCGATACCACTCTCTTTTATGATCTTGGTATTCTGTTCTTTTAGTTTCTCGAATGTTCCTTTGTCCCCCTGCCAGAGCTGGTCATGCCCACAGCATTTCATCTGCATAAGCTTGGGGTCCTGGTCTATACTTTTTAGTAATTTCACTGATGAATCTGCAATTGATTTGAAATCCACATCCAGCTCGAAGAACATATCATGAAAATCGAGACAACCGGGATAGTAACCAATTTTTGAATCATTGTTTCCAACCTCTTCGAGGCTGGTCTTACTCTCGTCCAAGTCTACCATCAGGTCGGTTATTAGGTTAAACACTCCCTTGTGAGCTATATCACCATTTTCATTACTATCCCTTACTTCTTTGATAAATTCAGGATAGTCAACGCCTTGCGGACAGCCGTCATAACAGAGGCCGCAGGTCAGGCAGTTCCAGATATCATCTGAAGTCGTCCTGTATACGTTGTTCATGTAAATAGTGTTTCTCGGTGAGGTTTTAACAACCCTCCTGACCGGACAGATGGCAGTACATTTTCCGCATTGATAGCAAAGTTGAATATTTGAAGACGTAATAGTCACCTACCATATACACATATCCTTGTCAAGTGAGCAATGTAGGTGTTAAATATTTCGCTTTGTTCCAGTTATGCAGTATGCGTATAGTCTGGAAACTGCACCAAAACTATAAAATCAAACAAAACACAAGATAAGTATAATGTCAATTTCTATCGGACTGGCCGGAAAACCAAATTCAGGTAAGAGCACTTTCTTCAATGCTGCCACACTTGCCAATGTTGAGATGGCAAACCATCCATTCACAACCATAGATGCCAATCACGGGGTCACTCATGTAAGAGTTGAGTGCCCATGTAAGAGCCTGGGCAAACAATGCGGTCAATGCCAGGACGGTGTCAGGTTCGTGCCTGTAGAGATCATAGACATTGCCGGGCTTGTCCCGGATGCCCATAAAGGAAAGGGGCTGGGCAATGCATTCCTGGATAACCTGGGGCAAGCCAATGCCATCATACACGTGATAGATGCATCGGGCGGCACTGACATTGAAGGTAACCCGGTAGGCATTGGCCAGCATGACCCTGTTGATGATATTGAATTCCTTGAACACGAGATCACTATGTGGATGTCCGGTATCCTTAAACGTAACTGGGACAGGCTCTCCCGCAGGATAAAAGCCGAGAACCTGAAATTGGAGCGGGTTATCTCTGACCAGTTGCAGGGTGCGGGCGTGAACGAACACCAGGCAAGGGTAGTGCTGTTAAAGATAAAAATGCCTGACGACCCTACCAAATGGACTGACGATGAGATGATCGCACTGGCAGATGCCCTGCGCAAAGAAAGCAAACCCCTGATAATCGCTGCTAATAAGATGGATATTGCACCACCTGAACTGATAGAGCGTCTTATGTCAGCGGACCGTGTGGTGGTACCCACGTCTGCAGCTGCCGAATATGCCCTGCGTATGGCTGCTAAAAGTGGTGTGATCGAGTACCTGCCCGGCGATAAGGAGTTCAAGATCAAAGCAGAACTGAACGATGCCCAAAAGGTGGGGCTTGATAAGATCAAGATGCTCCTTGACGAAAAAGGCAGTACCAAAATCCAGGAGTGTATCAATACCGCGGTCCTGGAACTGCTGGACCAGATAGTGGTCTATCCGGTCGAGGATGAGCATAAGTATACAGATAAAAAGGACAGGATGCTGCCTGATGCATTTTTATTGCAGCGCGGCTCAACGCCTCATGACCTGGCATATATGGTCCATACCGATATTGGTGATGGCTTCCTGCATGCAGTGAATGCCAAAACCAAGATGCGGATGGGTGAAAAACATGAACTTGAAGATAGTGATGTAGTAAAGATCATATCTACTAAATAAAATATGACCCTATTGCAGATGAATTTTTCCTTCAATAACGATAAAACGAGATGCTAAGAATTAGAGACGATTTATTATTTACTGGGACTATTCAGAAAACCGCGGAGAGCGCAGAGGCACGCAGAGAATAACAACACATCTCACAACACATCTCACAACACATCTCTGTGTCCTCTGCAGTGGATATTTTTTGCCACGATCCATTTATCCAGAATAAATTAAAAAGTCACAGAATTAATCCATCCCCATTTCCTCAATCCCGTTCTCATCTACTAGTTTTTTTATCCTCTGCGTGGCTGCATCCAGTTTAGAGGAGCATTGCCTGGTAAGGGCTATTCCACGCTCGAAAAGTTCGAGATTTTCTTCAAGGAAATGTTCGCCACTTTCAATCTTCCTTACAATTACTTCAAGCTCGTGGAGTGCATCTTCAAACCTGGTATCATCAATGTTGGTATCATTACTGTTATCTGTCAAACGTCTTCCTCCGTACTATTTACATTACAATATATCTTACCATCAACGACCCGTATCTCCAGTGCATCTTCTTTTTGTACTTGTTTGACGGTTCTTACGATCTCATCGTCATGCTGTACAATACTGTATCCTCTTTTCAGGATATTTAGCGGACTTACAGCATTGAGCCTACCGACACTTGATTCCAGTAATTTTTGGTGTTTCTCAAGGTCCCTGTAAGTAGTGCTCTTGAGCCGCATCTCAAGTTCATCTGTCCTTTGCATAAACTGGTTCAGTGTGCGGCTAATAAGCCTGGCATCCACACTATTTTCGAGATGCTGCAGATGGTTTGAATGCCGTTCGACCAGGTTTTCGATCGATGACACGAGGCGGGACTTAACAACATCTATCTGGTTCTTCACTTCTTTACGGTCAGGTACCACAAGTTCGGCAGCGGCTGACGGTGTTGGTGCCCTTACATCGGCAGCCAGGTCTGCTATGGTGAAATCAGTCTCATGACCCACAGCAGATACAACCGGGACATGTGAATTAAATATGGCCCACGCCACTGCTTCACTATTGAAAGGCCACAGGTCTTCAAGTGAACCCCCTCCCCTGGCAAGGATAATTACATCAACATCCATCTGGTTCAGGCGTTCTATGGAACTGACAATACTTTCTGTTGCCATTTCACCCTGTACAATTGTGGGGGCTACCAGAATGTTCACTGGAAAACGTCTCCTGGTTACATTGATGATATCATGTACCACGGCCCCGGTCGGGGATGTGGCCACGCCAATGCATCCCGGGAAACGTGGCAGTAGCTTCTTATGTTCTGCATCAAACAGGCCCTGTGCAGAGAGTTTTTTCTTAAGTATCTCCAGTGCCCTGTGCAGATCTCCTATCCCGTCAGGTTTTAACGCAGTTACTACAAGCTGGTAGTTACCCCTGACCTCATATACATCAATGTCACCAAGGACCAGTACCTTCATTCCTGATTCGGGCTCAAATGCCAGGTTTTTGCAGTAGTTCCTGAACATCACGCAGCTAAGCTGGGCACCCCTATCCTTTAGTGTGAAATATTTATGTCCTGATCCGTGATTGACAAGGTTGGATATTTCACCTTTTACCCATATCCTGTGGAGTAGGGGGTCCCTGCCTATCACATCCCGGACATAATGATTGAGTTCCCCAACTGAATATATCACAGTCTCATCAGGTCCGCCTTGAAAATCAAGTAAATTCACACATGTAATATTGTATTGATAATGTATGATACTTTTGTTAGCAGGGTGAAAGTAATTCAAAGGAATGAGTCAATCGTCAGAGAGCCATCCAGGTCATCCTCAGATATTATGGAAGATTCGAATACTGACTTGCGGACCTTTATTGGAACATCCCGCCGCACTGCCAGGGAGATGCAGTCACTGGGCCTGGCATCTATGTCTATGCTGGAACCATCATATAACAGGGTAAGCCGGGCATAATATATGCTATCTTCTATTTCATCTATCTGGACACCTGTTATGGTTGCGCCCAAACGTTCGATGATGGTCGTCATCAAGTCGTGGGTCATGGGCCTTTGGGTTACCTCATTATTCAGGGCTGAATGAATGGAAACACCTTCGGACATCCCCACATAGATGGGCATAATCTCCTCTTCCTCATTAGAGATTATGACCATAGGGGTCGGGCCGTGTACGGTATTAATTATATAGACACCTTTCACATTTGCCAGGATAAATTCGTCCATGCAATATAATTTACCGGAGTATGTAAAAAGGTTTGTTAAGGGGGGGATTGACTCACAGCTATGGCATTAACCTGATTTCTGTATAAATTAAATCCTGAAACACAGACTTGCTCAGATCATCCTCTTTATTTTTCTCAGCCACATCCCCCGGACTCTTAGCCACCACCACCTTCAGACTCTCAGCCACCACCACCCCCGCACCCTCCAGCGCCTCGATCTTCTCCCTGGCAGTCCCGCCGCCCCGCTGATAATGGCACCAGTATGGCCTATGTTCTTGCCGGGCGAAATGTAACAGGCCAGATTAAAATGCTCACCCCATCACTTCCCGCCTTAACAGCACATACGCCAGCCCCAGCCCGGCTATGCCGTAACCCAGCAGCGGTATCAAGTGCCCTACCAGCACATCGAACCCCTGCTGGTATATCAGTACCGCATCCAGCGCCCTGATACCCATGGTGATGGGAAGGACATTACCCAGCCATGCCATCAGTGGCGGCATAGTTTCGAATGGGAAGAACATGCCGCACAAGAATAGCATAGGAATGCTCAGCACCAGGGACATCAGCATGGCCGTATTCTCGGAATCGGCCAGTGTGGCCAGCGCCATCCCGATACCAATAAAGGATGCCGAATATACCAGGATCACCAGGAACAGCGCTCCCCACTGGGATACAGGGATGAGCACACCATATAACAGGAATGCCACGATGATCATGATAATACCCTGCAGCAGGGCAATGAGTATCAACGCAAAGGTCTTGGCAAAGATAAACTCCCCAAGGCTCAGGGGTGTGAGCAGTGTGCGTACCAGGGTCTTCTGGGTCCTCTCCTGGATTATAGTTATGGATGCCAGCATGAACGATATGAACATCAACACAATGGATATAATGCCTGGCATCAAAAAATCAAGCTGGGACTTATCCTCAAACACCTTTTCCATTTCCATTGTTACAGGAGCGGCAATGGTATTGGGCGATTTCGTTGTCACCTCATTGATCACTCCCTTGGTCCTTTCGATCTCTGATACCAGCGAAGCCGTGCTGTTAGCCATGCCAGTGGAAAGATTTTCCAGCTGCTGTGAGGTATTTGCCGATTGGTCTTTCACATCCTCCAGGGTAGTCACAACATTCTTAATATCAGCAATATTCTCATTGATATTGGATATCTCAAGGGTATAGTTGTTGATGGACACCTGCATTTCCTGAAGGCGTGCATCTGTCCGGTTCAGTTTATCATGCAGTTGTGCACTGGTCCGGGCAACGTTGTCAAGGCTGTTGTATAGCGATATCACAGGTGCAGTGTGCTCCTGCAGCAGACTTCTGGTATTCTTGATCTGCTGGATAGTGCCTGACAGTGTGATGCACTGCGGCTGTGACGGGTCGACGGTGCATATGAGGTCATAGGTCTGCTGCAAACCGGTCTGAAGGTCCAGCAGTGCGGCGTCGGTGGAATCGATATCATCCACCACCACTTTCAGTTCATTCCTTAACAGGGCAGCATCATTGTAGATGGAACTCACATTCTCATCCAGTTGCCTGATCTCCAGGCGGCTTTCATTAATGTCGGCAGCGGTCTGGTTCAGGTCAACCTTCATCTGCTGCAGGGTCTGTTCCATCTCGCCCACCGAAGCATTCAGGCTGGTCGCATTGAGCTCATCCAGTGCAGACATCACTTCCTGGGTACTGCTGTTAAGTGAAATGATGCTGCTGTTAATTGCAATGACCCCTTCCTGCAAGGGATATAGTTTGGCCTCCATTTGGGCCAGTTCTTCCCAGAGCCGGCTGAGAAATCCGAGTGTAAGTTCGTAGGACATCTTCTCAGTGGTGGTCATGAACACTGTGGATATAACAGGGGCAATCAGGACCCTGGAATTGTCAATATACAATTTCATTGCCTGGGTCTCATCCATGGGTATGAAGATACCTGCACTGTATTTCCCGCTCCTTACTCCCTCTTCGATAACAGCGGGGTCGGTTGTGTTCTCCGTCGTGATCTGGAACATCTGGCTGTCGTTCAGTTCCTGGATTATTTCCTCACCCAGTTCCGACCCTCCGCCGACACCCAGCCTGATATCCTTAAGACCCTGGTCAGTACCGCCTGTGAACATCGACCCTATCAATATCATAATAAGTATGGGTGTAAGGAAGATCAGGAGTACTGTCTTGCGGTGGCGGATATATATCTTCAGGTCTTTTTTGATAACAGAGGTTATGGTCAATGCCATTCCTCCTCTGCAAAATGAATGAAAACGTCTTCCAGGCTGGGTCTGTTTGATTCCACGTTAATGATAGTTTCGCCTGAGGATTCAAATATGTTAATGACCTGCTGCAGTGCCTGCTCATCCTTTAGTGTGATCTTTAATCCTTTTTCATTGATCCCCCTGGAGGAAACGCTGTCTGGAAAATCCGGTCTACCTATTATTGATTTGTAGCTACCAGGTGTACTTGTGATCTGGATGACCCGTTCACCTATCAAACCTTTCAGTTCCTCTGGCTCCCCTTCTACAATGATATTGCCTTTGTGCATAATCAATATCCTACTGCACAGCAGGTCCGCCTCCTCCATATAATGGGTGGTTATCAGTATGGTTGTGCCTTCCCGGTTCACTTCCCTGATAGTATCCCACAATGCTCTTCTGGATACTGGGTCAAGCCCGACACTTGGTTCGTCCAGTATGAGTACCTCTGGTTTGTGTATCAGCGCACAGGCAATGTTAAGCCTGGTCTTCATGCCGCCGGACAGAGTGCTGGCCCGGCTTGAGCTCTTATCGGTAAGCTGGAGCATCTCCAGGACACGATGGCTCCTCTTTTTTATGTCAATGACCGCAACGCCGTACAGTGAACCGAAATACCTGAGGTTCTCTGTCACTGTGAGTTCGTCATAGAAACTGTTCTCCTGGGGCACCACCCCAATAATGGAGAGCACGTACTTTTTATCAGATACCACATCAAGCCCTGATATGAATGCTGACCCTGTAGTCGGCCGCATCTGGCATGAAAGTACTTTTATCAGCGTGGACTTGCCAGCTCCGTTGGGTCCGAGTAGCCCGAATATGGTTCCTTTTTCAATATCCAGGGAAACATCATTCAAGGCCTTGAATTCCCCAAATGTCCTGGATATCTTTTGTATTTCGATTATTTTCTCCATGGCTCCCCTGCACAGCCTAAATTTAACAATTTAACAATGTTTACAATAGGTAATTAAACTTTTGGATTGAAAACATAGTTTCACTTCTTTCCAGGTGGGCAGATCAAGTGTGTAAATCGGTTTTACACTGTTATTTGAAAAAAAGGAAGGGGTGGGAGCCAAAAAACCGACCCCTATCGATTCAGTATCTGCTTATTCAGTATCTACCAGTTCAGTATCTGCCTATTCAATACTTACCATTTCAGTACTTACCAATTCAGTATTTGCCTTCTCAATAGCAACAACTTTGACTTCGAATGTCAGAGTCTTACCAGCCAGGAAATGGTTACTGTCCAGTATTATGTCAGTCTCATTGAAATGCACCTGGACGGGCACCTGCTGGGGTCCGAACATGGTCTGTTTTGTGATATATGTAGTAGTATCAGGAACCGAGTTATGCTGCAGGGTTATATTGGTCTCGGTAACCTCAAGTACGGTGCTGTTCCAGGGAGATTCCGGGAACTGGATGATATCACCCACTTCAACATTATGTCTTATAACGATATGACTTGAGTTCACTTCTATAACTTCATCCAGCCACAGTGTTTGTCCTCCCTCTACCATGTCCCCTACCTCCATATCATAGGACAGTTTGACAATATCGGCTATTTCAATAATTGTCAGATTGATAGGACTATCAGGTACAGTGACTGTATCGCCCACATCATTTTCAGTACCGAATGTCATGTTGAACTGGATTACGGGAACCTCAATTACCCGATCAAATGTTTGGGTGGCAGATATATCATCCAGCTGTGGAACTACATCTATTTTTGTGGGATCTGAGGGGCCATAGCCATCCTCGGGTGCTATGTTGAGCGTTTTACGATCTCCCTCTTTCATACCCAACAGTCCGTCCTCAAAACCTTTTATGACACTTTGTGCTCCCATTACCACCGTAAGTGGCTTATATGGCCTTCCCTCCTGGTAAACACCTGCACTCACGGCAACTTCAGGGTCTGATGTATCAAAAACAGTCCCGTCAGGCAGCTTGCCTGTATAATCTACTTGAACGGTATCACCTATTTCCACAACCGCACTGCCGTCCATACTTGTAATGAACAGTATCCCAATCAGGATGCCTGCCAGTGCAACGATTCCAATGTAATATTTAATATCTTCATTTTCAGCTTTCATGCTTTTTCCTCATACGTCAATGATTGAAATGGCGCATACCTGTGAACGCCAGCGATACGCCAAGCCGGTTCGCAGTGGCAATGACCTCATCGTCCCTTATGCTGCCGCCAGGGGACACGATATACCTGATATCATGTTCTGAAGAATGTATAATACTATCGTCAAACGGGAAAAAGGCATCTGATGACAGCACGGTTTCAGACATCACATTTTTAAGGTATTGCTCAAAAGGTACATCCGGCTTTTCCCTTTCATAGATGATCTCAAGATTCTCCCTGGCTTTGGTAACAGCCAGTTTCCGGATAGAATCCACCCTGTTGGGCTGCCCCGCACCCATACCCAGCACCATGTACCGTCCCGGTGAATACTCCCCTGCCACAATAACAGAATTGGATTTGGTCCGCTTGCATGCCACCATTGAGAACTCTGCCAGTCCCAGTTTGGATTCAGGGAACGGATGTTCTGTCACCACATCCCATTTCTCGAACACACCGATATTCCTGGATTGCTGGAGCATTCCCCCCACGATGTTAGTAAGCTTGCTCTCCACTTTAATACCCTGGCGCATCCAGGGCAGTTCCAGGATACGCAGGTCCTTGCTTTTCTGCTTTAAGAACTCCATTGCATCAGGTTCAAAACCCGGAGCTAAGACTACTTCAACAAACCTGCCCTTCATAAATTGTGCGGTTTTCAGGTCAATTGTATGGTTCATGCAAATGATACTGCCGAATGCAGATACGGGGTCGCCGTCCCAGGCTGCTGACAGAGCATCATGCAGGGTACTACCTGTAGCAAGCCCGCAGGGGTTGTTGTGTTTGACCACGCAGGCGGCCGGGTCATCACCCAGTTCCAGTATGGTCTGCATTGCATTATCCGTATCAACGTAATTATTATAGGACATCTCCTTGCCGTGATGCTGCACTGCCTTTGACAGGGCCGCACCCTCAACTCCGGGATCTTTATAGAATTTGGCCCACTGGTGCCAGTTCTCACCGTAGCGTAATGTCTGCCCTGAGGTGTACTTGAGCCTCAGGATATCCTCGCCTCCCAGTTCACGGCTAAGGTATGTGTCTATGGCTGCATCGTAATCTGCGGTGTGCCTGAATGCCTTGACTGCCAGTGCCTCCTTTGTGGAAAGGGAAACCTCACTGTCTGCCTGGAGTTCGGCTATGATGTGGGAATAGTCATCCGGGTCAGTGATAATGGTCACATATTTGTAGTTCTTGGCAGAGGCCCTGACAAGTGTTGGACCGCCAATGTCGATATTCTCAATGGCTTCTTCCAGGGTCACATCTTTTTTCGCTACCGTCTCATTGAAAGGATACAGGTTGACAGCTACCAGGTCGATAAATTGTATATCATGTTGTTGTGCCTGTGCCACATGCTTGCTGTTATCCCGCAGGCACAGCAGGCCGCCGTGGATCCTGGGATGTAGTGTCTTTACCCTGCCGTCCATCATTTCTGGAAAATCAGTTATGTCTGAAACATCCATCACAGTTATACCTGCTTCACGCAAGGAACGGGCTGTGCCGCCTGTGGAAATTATCTCAACATCCATATCATCCAGTGCTTTTGCAAAATCTGCTATTCCTGTCTTATCTGATACACTGAGAAGGGCGCGCTTCACGCTTACCAATAAATCACCGCTTTTGATAAGAGGAGAAGTTAAATAAATGTTTCTAAAAATCTGGGGTGTAAAAATTTTGTGTTGGAATAGAACCCGCCTTTTGCAAATATGTATATCTGGTTCAGCATAACATGGGAGTAGAATCTCAATATCTTTAAAGTAAAGTCAACTACCCCGGACGTTACTTCGCTCTGTCCGAAACATCTGTCTAGCATATAAGGTTCTAATAAAAATCCAAGTGTGAATATTACATCTATAATTTGTTTTGAAACTTTATAATAATCAAACCAAAACCCCTATTGCTTATCAGAGTAAACTTTTGTTGTAGTATATTTATTAATATAATAATGCAAATATTATTGTGTTGGTGAGCAATGCAAACATGTAATAATTCTTTTAATTCAGATAAATTCAACCAGTTCTTACATTACGTTATTCATGAAATAGGTTCTTTAGAAAATGTTAGGAAGACCGTGTTGTTTAAAATTTTATATTTCACAGATTTTAATTACTACGAAGTCAACGAAGAAAATTTAACCGGTGAAACATATCGAAAATTACCACAAGGTCCTGCACCGATTCATTTTGACGCTATGATACAGCAGTTGAAAGCTGAGAAAAAAATAAGGGAATTAAGAACAGAATATATGGGATATAAGCAGAAAAAATATATTTCAATCTCTAAACCCGATTTATCATTATTCAATGCTAATGAAATAGAATTTATTAATAAAAATCTATGTATTTATTCTAATTTTAACGCTTCGCAAATAAGCGAATTTTCTCATCAGGATATGCCATACATGGCAACTGACGATTTAGATTTAATTGATTATGAATTAGTATTTTATAGAAGCCCACTTTTTTCGGTACGGGAATATCGTGACGATTGAATTTGAAGAAGTCGAGGAGTTTTCCCGTGAATTAAAAAGATTATCCAAAAAATACAATTCAATATATAATGATCTCAATACTTTTAAAAAGGCTTTAACGGCCGTTTTTCCAGAATATCCCCCTGGCATTCCCAAAATATCTAATTTAGGAAAGAATGTTAAAACCCCTATTTTTAAAGTAAAAAAATTCAGATGCCGAGTTTTAAAAGGATGTGGTGTCAGAAGTGGAATACGTATAATTTTTGCAGATAATGGTGCTAAAATAACGTTTTTAGAAATTTATCATAAAAACAAAAAAGAAAATCTGGACAGGATTTACAGGATAGACAGGATACTGGTTTACATTCCATCCTGTAAATCATGTCTATGAAGCCAAGTCGTGATATTCCATATTCCATGATATGTTCCTGAAAAATGAAGTTAGCCACACGATGTTAAAGAAAGCCCTATTTTTTAAGTATGCGCATTAACAGGATACTTCAGCCACCATACCCCGGACTTTAATTGCCGAGACCTGTAAATAATACTCCACATCACGATTTTAGATCCTTTCCGCCAATATTTTACTCTGCCTGATCATCCTGAAGCTCCTCAGAAAAAGGATATTCCAACTTCAATTCTTTATAGGCCCATTTGAATTTTTCCTCGATAACTTCCGGGGTATAATCATCCGAAGGGCACTTTTTCAGCAGTTCGTATGCCCGCCTGCGCCTGTTGCCAAAGTTTTTATTGATCTCATCCTTATCCATCTTAATCTCTTTCCACCTTAGTACAATATCAGGCACGAGCTGGTCCAAGATCACTCTCAGACGTTTACAGGGGTAATCAATATCGTATATATCATCCTTCATAATTTCACCAATTAATAAGAGTAACCGAATTTATTTAATATTTTCTGGATATATAAAGTATAGGATTAGTATACTCAAGTTGATCTGGCCGAAAAGAGGATTTTGTTCATGCAAATTATAAGCAATATTAATTACAAATAAGATTATATTAGCTTTAGACAACAATCATTAATTAGAATATACACGGGAGGTATGAATTATTACAAGCGTAAAAACAACGCAGACGGAAAAGAACCTATTGACCGCTTTTGCGGGAGAATCACAGGCAAGAAACCGCTATACATTTTTCGCATCAGCAGCGAAAAAAGCCGGGTATGAACAGATATCAGCCATCTTCATAGAGACTGCTGATAATGAAAAAGAACATGCTGAAAGATTATTCAAATTCCTGGAAGGCGGGGAAGTAGAAATTACCGGTTCATTTCCAGCAGGTATAATAGGTGATACAGTATCAAATCTAAAGGCCTCAGCCGATGGCGAGAATCATGAACATACAACGATGTATCCACAATTTGCTGAAGTGGCCCAAAAAGAAGGTTTTTCTGAAATTGCAGAAGTGTTCAGAAATATCGCAGTGGCTGAAAAGGCACACGAAGAACGCTACCGTGCACTGATCGAGAATATTAAAAATAACATGGTGTTCAAGCGGGACACTGTCGTAAAATGGAAATGCCGTAACTGCGGATATATCCATGAAGCTACAGAAGCACCTGGGGAGTGTCCGGCATGTGCTCATGCAAGGGCATATTTCGAGTTGTGGACAAAGAATTATTAATTGACAGGTAGGAACATGAAAAGGATAGCATGGGGAATTACCGGTTCAGGTGACATGATACAGGAAACATATGATGTCATGGTCGATATAAAGAAAAAGACAGACCTTGAATTTATGGTATTCCTGTCAAAAGAGGGTGAAACTGTATTGAAATGGTACCGCATGTGGAACGACATACAGCGTGATTTTAACAACTTCAAGACAGATGCCGGGCCCAATTCACCTTTCATTGCCGGTCCGCTTCAGGTAGGGTTCTACGACCTTTTGCTGATCGCACCTGCAACAGCAAATACTGTGGCAAAGATCGTCAATGGAATTGCGGACAGCCTGGTCACAAATGTTGTGTCCCAGACCGCAAAAGGTGATACTCCTATCTATATACTGCCGGTCGATCAGGTCAGGGGTACTGTCAAAACAATAACTCCTACCGGAAAGAAGCTTGAGCTCAAGATGCGCAATGTAGATGTTTCCAATTCCGAAAGACTTGCGCAGATGGAGAATATCACAGTATTGAAAAGTCCTGAGGAGATATATGATATAATAGAAATGTAGAGGGAGTAGTTAAACTATAGAGGTGATATGAAATGGCAATAGATCCCATATGCAAGATGGAAGTGGATGAATCAACAGCAAAGCACACTTCAGAATACAAGGGAAAGAAATATTATTTCTGTGCCCCTGGCTGCAAAGTGGAATTTGATAACAATCCGGATAAGTTTGTTGATATTTGAGTGATAATCGGATAATAATCGAGTGATAATCAGGTGATAGGCATGTCGAAAGATATAATGATAGAGTTTGAAGGATCAATTGATAATATTGCAACCCTTAAGGATGCAGTGAAAACCGCACTTACGATTGAACAGCAGGGACATAAGTTTTATCTTGACAAAGCAGGGACTTCAACTGGTATAGCTGCAAAGGATCTATTCAAATATCTGGCAGCAGAAGAGAGCAGGCATATAGAATATCTCAATGATTTTCTAAAAACCGGGCATTCATCTGGTTTCAATGAAGTTGCTCCACCAGATTTTACTCAGTCCTTTGCCAATGAGTTTACAGAGAAAAAACCGGGTGAGCTGGATGTACTGATGAGTGCTCTACGGTTTGAGAAAAAGAACGAGAATTTTTACAAAGAACTTGCAGTATGGACACACAATTCCGAAGAAAAGGAGTTCTTTGATATGATGTCATCTTTTGAACACGGACATGTGGAACTCATTGACGGTTTTATCGATGCTGCAACACAGTTTCGAATGGAAACGTAGAATACGGGGCGTTATAATTGACAGATGAAGTAGAACCGCTGGCATTGGCCCGGGGTGTATACTGGGTGGGTGTGATAGACTGGAACTTAAGGGATTTTCATGGCTATGTAACCCCAAAAGGGACCACGTATAATGCATACCTGATAGTGGATGATAAAATTACGCTTGTGGATACTGTAAAAGCTGAGTTTTCAGCCGAGATGCTCAAACGTATAAGCCAGATAGTAGATCCTGCAAAGATCGACCATGTAATTGTAAACCATGTTGAAATGGACCATTCAGGATCACTTCCGGTAATCATGAAAGCAGCGCCAGACGCAACGATATACTGCTCAAAGAATGGCAAGGATGGTCTGCATCTGCACTATAAGGCAGACGGCTGCGAGGACTGGGCCATTGAGGTCGTTAAAACAGGCTCTGAATTAAGCCTGGGCAGCAAGACCCTGATGTTTATCGAAGCCACCATGCTACACTGGCCTGATAGTATGCACACCTATATTAAAGAAGATAAGATACTGCTGTCCAATGATGCTTTTGGGCAGCATATTGCCACTTCAAAGCCTTTTGATGATGAAGTTGGAGACGTAATGGCAGAAGCTGCTGAATATTATGCAAATATCCTGATGCCATTTGGCCGGATCATCCTGAAATACATTGACACTGTGAAAGAACTGGGCATTGACATCAACATGATCGCACCTGGCCACGGCATTATCTGGAGGCAGGATCCGGCAAAGATAATAGAAGCCTACGGGCGCTGGGCCAGAGGTGAGACTACTAAAAAAGTGCTGATCATCTATGATACCATGTGGGGCAGTACCCATACCATGGCAAAATCAATACTGGATGGTATAAAAGCGGCCGGAGTAGAAGTAAAACTTATAAACATTAGAAAGATCGATCTGAGCGGTATAATAACAGAGGTACTGGAAGCACCTGTGATCATGGTAGGTTCGCCAACTTTGAACAATGGTATATTTCCATCCGTTAGCGAATTATTAACACACCTTAAAGGATTGCGCCCAAAAGGCAAGCAAGCTGTGGCCTTCGGATCATATGGCTGGGGCGGCGGTGCTGTAAAAGCAATGGAAAAAGAACTGGAAATGGCTGGATTTAAGTTGATCGAGCCAGGGATGCAGATACGATATCGGCCCGATGAGGAGGGAATAGCAGCCTGCCGGCAACTGGGTGAGCGGATAGCCGGGTTTGTATAATCACATTAACTGTTATAGAAATTGAGCAAGAAAATCCTCCCATCGGTTGGATTTACTTGAGTGTACATAGTCATACTTTATATACAGAAAAAATAAGAATATATAATGAAGGAGTGATATATAATGGCACAATCCGAAGATTTGGAAACTGAAATATATGAGTGGGCTAAAGCGAATGCGTCAGAATCAGGGTATAAATTGAATCCTGATTATGACATTGTAATGACAGCCATAAAAGGTCTTGCCAACAATAAGAAAAAATATGGCGAAGTGTACTGTAGCTGCAGGGTAATTACAGGTGATAAAGAAAAAGATAGGAAGATCATCTGTCCGTGTGCATATCGCAGCAGGGATATGGATCGAAAAGGAGCATGTAAATGTGCACTGTATGTGAAATGATCTTCTTTTAATGGAATCGTATCTGGAAAAAAAAAGGAGGTATAATATGGTCAATTGGAAATGTTCGAACTGTGGATATACATTGGAAGCCGATGTACCGCCGGATCAATGTCCTTCATGTCACGAGAAATGCGAATTTATTGATGTCAGCTGCTACATTCCGGAGTGTGACACCGGTACTGGAGTTGATGACAGACTATAATAAAGAGGTGAAAATAGTATGAAATGTTATATCTGTGCAGAACAAGGAAAACATACCGATGCAGTGGGAGTATGTATTGTCTGTGGAATGGCAGTATGCCGTGAACACATGATCAGGGAGGAAACACCTGTCTGGGATGGAACATATCCGGTAAGATTAAAAACGGATCTGGAACATGTCAAACGAATAATCTGCCCGCCCTGCCATGCGGCATTAAAGGAAAATATTTAAGGTGGTGAAAGATATGCTAAAATGTTTTATCTGTGATGAAAAAAATAAGACAGAAGAAGCTGTTGGTATTTGCATAGTCTGCGGCATGGGATTATGCATGGAACATGCTCGAAGGGCAGACCTGGAGATATGGGAAGGTCATTATCCTATGCCTGTGAAAACAATGAAATTTGATCTCCCACGGTTCTTATGCGAGTATTGTATAGAAGCAACATATATTGCAACTGATTAAGAATGAGTGTGATCTGAAAGGCTGTCAATAAAACGGGAGAAAAATACACATGCACCATCTGTGGAAATAAGGTGGAGTTAACGCAGGTTGGGGGAGGTACCCCGGTCTGCTGCGGAGAAGATATGGAATTGATGGGATAGTTTTGTTATATTGAGGCCAAAAACTTTTATTTTGGGTGAATATTATGACGCAGGGTAATAATTCATAAATACATGTTGATAAGACACTGGATTGTATTGGGTTATTCTGTCCCATGCCCATCTTCAATGCCACAGGGTGCAATTGTGGCACACGACGCATATAAGAAATTGAGGTTATCATAGTTACATGAATATGAGGTAAATAAATGGAGAAAATGAAGGTACGGTTGACCGGGTTATTAGAGTAATTCTCGGATCCATACTGATATATACAGGAGCTATACAAATGGATTTGTCTGGTGCACTGGCCTATATTGTGGTGCTGATAGGACTTATCATGTTGATAACTGGAATAATTGGACACTGTGGATTGTACACTGTTATTGGAATCAATACTCTTAAGAAAAAAACCGATTAGATGGTACAATACAGAATGGACCATTCCGGATATCTTCCGGTAATAATGATTACAGTGCCAGAGGTTAGACTAATAAGAAAGTGCTAAAGAGGCTTAAATTGCATAACCTCTCCCCAAAAACAATGTTACTATCATGCCAGGTGGCAATGAAGCAAGGAAATGGACTCCAAATGCTCTTATAAATGAAAAAAGTCCTTATTTATTACAGCATGCCCATAATCCGGTCGATTGGTTTCCATGGGGGAAAGAAGCACTATCACGTGCCAGAAATGAAGATAAACCCATCTTTCTAAGTATTGGATATTCTACCTGCCACTGGTGTCATGTGATGGCACGAGAATCATTTGAAAACATACAAACAGCTGATATCCTAAATGCAAATTTCATATGTATAAAAGTTGATCGTGAAGAGCGCCCGGACCTGGATGAAATTTATATGAGGTCCGTACAGATGCTTGCAGGTACTGGCGGCTGGCCTCTATCTGTCTTTCTCACACCTGATAAAACCCCGTTCTATGGCGGAACATATTTTCCACCTGAACCACGACACGGTTTACCTGCTTTCAACGATCTTTTACAGACAATTATTCAAATCTGGCGAGATGATCGAGAACAGATCAAGCAGAATTCCAAACATACCTTACAGCTTTTAAACAATTCCTATCTCCATAAACCTGGGATCAGGACTGAAACAATCTCAAGCGATCTGCTTGATAATGCTTATGAACAGCTCATACTTCAGTTCGATTCTGACTATGGAGGATTTGGTACGGATATAAGATATGGTCTTGTGAAAATACCAAAGTTCCCACAGCCTGGTTTTCTTTCTTTTTTGCTTCGGTATTACCATCGTACCAAAGAGAAATCGGCATTGACAATGGTGGAGAAAACACTATATGCAATGGCAGAAGGTGGAATTTTCGATCATTTGGGTGGAGGTTTTCATCGATATTCTACTGATAACCAATGGCTAATACCGCATTTTGAAAAAATGCTCTATGACAATGCACTATTATCGAGAGTATATTTTGAGGCATATCAGATTACAGGTGACTCATTTTTTTCGCAGATAGGTAAACGGACACTGGATTGGGTAATACAAGAGATGACCAGCCCAGGCGGAGGTTTTTACTCAGCATTAGATGCTGATAGCGAAGGTAGTGAAGGTGCATTCTATGTATGGTCACCTACTGAGATAAATTCAGTTCTTGATAAAGAGCTAAGCGAAACCATCTGCCAATACTTCGGAATAACTCAACAAGGGAACTTTGAAGGAGGCAGCAGCGTATTTCATATAACCAAACCAGTTAGCGATGTGAACTATCCGGATGCTACAATTAAGGCCATGCAGCAGCTTCTCAATGCACGTAACCAAAGGGAACGACCGGCAACCGATGATAAGATCATTACCGGATCAAACGGTCTGATGATCAGTGCTTTCGCAGCAGGATACCAGGTATTGCATGATAAACGCTTTTTAGAAGTGGCAACTTCAGCAGCTCGGTTCATCTTTGACAATCTCTTAAAAGAAGGACAATTATATAGACGCTATAGGGATCACGAAGTTGCGATTCCTGCAAATCTGGAAGATTACGCATTTTTTATTGCAGCACTGCTCGATCTGTATGAGGCCAGTTTCGATTCGCAATGGCTGAAAAAAGCAATCCAATTAAATGAAAGTATGATTGAGATGTTCTGGGATAAAGCTGATGGAGGATTCTATTTCAATGCCTATGGTGAAACAGAACTTATAGTATCTATAAAGGAAGCTTATGATGGACCCACTCCTTCCGGTAATTCAATTGCCGCACAGAATCTGCTTAGACTTGCAGCAATAACTGGCAATGAGGAGCTGACAACATATGCTGAAAAAATTTTTCTGGCCTTTGGTGAGCAACTGGAGCAAAATCCACTGGCACACACACAAATGCTTTGTGGGGTTGATTTCTATCTAAGCAGCCCTTTGCAAATTGTGGTAGTAAGTCAAACCATTAAAGAAGCCGATGCATTTGTGGCTGAGATCAACCGTCATTTTATGCCAAATAGAATACTCATATTAATAGATTCTGATGTTACTGAGAATGAACTTTTAGATATGATACCATTAATTAAAAACAGGGTAGCCATTCAGGGTAATCCAACTGTGTATATTTGTGAAAACTTCACCTGTAAAACTCCCATCACAAATTTTGAGGATTTGAGACAAGCGCTTATCTAAATTCCTCCATTATTTCAGTTATTGTTTTATGAGGAGGAAATCCAAGTTCAGTCAACTTACCGTTAAAACTCGTCTCTTTGATATTATCACCGAAGAGCCTGCGCTGTTTGTCGTTTCTATATAATATTCCAATCGGTATTTTTTCTCCCCATTCAGTTGTTTTTGTCAGTGCTTCCATCTTATTATTAAAATCATAATTATCAGGCAGTTTATACATTCTCTCTTTGTACCAGCTTGCAGTATGTGTTCCATAACTTATGCAGGGTTGGATCACATCCACGTAAGAGAAACCCTTAAAGCGTATTGCTTCTGAGAATAATTCACTCAGGTGTTTGATATCTCCCGCATATCCTCTGGCAATGAATGAGCATCCATGCAATAGTGCTGTTGCCAGTGGCAATAAAGGCTCGAGTTCGACCCCTTTAAACTGAAGCCTGGTTTTATCCCACAGATCAGTAGTAGGTGAGGCCTGTCCTTTAGTGAGTCCGTATATCTGATTATTATGCACTATAAGTGTAATATCCGGGTTCCTGCGAATAGTATGCAGGAAATGATTTCCACCCTCGCCATAGCAGTCACCATCTCCTGTCACTACAATAGTGGTCAGTTCCGGATTCACAATATTAATTGAAACAGCAATAGGCAGGGCTCTGCCATGAAGCCCATTAAATAAGTTGCATTTCAAATAATGCGGTAACTTTGCAGCCTGACCGATACCTGAAACCAGACAGATCTCTTCAGGGTTTTTATCCATGGCTAATAAAGCATGCTTCATTGCAGTTAGTATCCCAAAATTTGAACATCCGGGACACCACTGGTTCTCTATATTGCTGCTATAGTCTTCCAATTTAACCATGCAAAAACCTCTCAATTATATATTCATGATCTAACGGCAGACCATTATAACACGTGATATGATTTTTCACATTAATACTATACTCAATCCTGAGTAATTTTCCAAGCTGCCCGGTAGCATTACTTTCAACTGTATAGTAATTTATCTCTGGTAGAAATTCATACTCAGGAAGGGGCATAAGTTCAGTAAAATGTATCGCTCCTACCTTTGCGTTATTCTTCCTGAGCTTATCTACTGCTTCGAATACGGCGTTTTTCGACGATCCCCAGCTTATAAATACATCCTCAGCCCCGGAAATCTGATATTCCTCAGGTAGCATGATCTCATGTCTTAACAGTTCGAACTTATTAAGTCTTTTTTCGACCATCCTCTTCCTGAGTTCCAGGTCTTCTGTAATATGACCGTATTCATCATGTTCATCGCTGTCACAGCAGACCAAATGCTGACTCTGGCCAGGATAAAGTCTAGGTGAAATCCCGGTATGATCTAATTGATATCTTCGGTAATTCTCTATTGTTTCCGGATCTGCCAGATATGACTTGTTTACTATGTTACCAAGCTCGAAATTTTCCACTGTAAAATATGAATCAGCTAAGTGCTGATCTGTCAGGATCACGGCTGGAATCTGGTATTTGTCAGCTAAGTTGAAAGCACGGGCAATCTTATGAAAGGCATCTTTGGGATCAGATGGCGCAAAAACAAGTTTGGGAAACTCCCCATGGCCGGCATTGATTGCAAAAAGCAGATCGCCCTGTTCGGTTCTTGTAGGAAGACCGGTTGCAGGACCAGGTCTTTGTCCCAGGACTATAACAACCGGAGTTTCAGTCATCCCGGCAAGGCTTATTCCTTCAACCATAAGAGCAAAACCGCCACCAGATGATGCTGTCATTGATCTCACTCCAGCATAACTTGCACCTATAGCCATATTGATCGCAGCGATCTCATCTTCAGCCTGTTCAGTGAATATCTTCAATCTGTCTTTGTGCTTTGATAAATAGGTAATTATTCCTGTAGAAGGCGTCATTGGATAAGCAGCCATAAAGCGGCATCCTGCAGCCGCTGCGCCAAGTGCCAGGGCTTCATTTCCGGATATGAAGTAATATTGTTGCTCTATTTTTGGAAGTATCCGGGAACATTTCCCTTCACAGCTCATTCTTGCAGAGCGATATCCTTCTACTGCTGCATCGATGTTTTTACTTACTATCTCTTCGCCTTTACTGGAGAATTGGCTGGATATTACTTTATTAAGTGTGTCAGGATCGATTCCTATGACAGCACTCAGCGCTCCAACTGCTACCACATTCGCAAAGAGTTTATTCTGGAACGTTTGTTGTGCTATACCTGTGAAAGGTACGTTTATTATCCTCTTTCCGATCTGATGTTCATCAAGTATGATTCCGTCCTCTTTAAGCAGCGGGAGATATTTTTCGTTGGATTTCTTGTCTAATGACAGTAAAATATCTGCTTTGATAAAAGGGGCGTTTATAGGGTAATCGCTAATACGTATCCGATAGCTACTTGATCCACCGCGAATCCTTGATTCATACTCCTGCCACGAAAAAACGTTATATCCTGATTTTGAGGCAGTTTTGGCGAGTATATATCCAACGGTCTGGATCCCCTGACCGGCTGAGCCAGAAATGATTATACTTGTACCTATCATATTTGCCTCCTTGATTTGAAGCAGAGAATATTATTTTTCAAAAGATTCTAATGCCTGTCGAATCATGATCATACTATCTTCTCCCAATCACTGTCATGTAAATAACACTTTCCTCTGTACCATCCACACCCAGCAGATCGTTTGCCTCATCATCGTAGAGTGCACCGACCTGGCAACTGCCAAGATTCATTGCGACTGCAGCTAACGCTACGTTCTGGGCTATGTGCCCGGCATCCAGATACACATAGCGATAGGCTCTCTGTTTGTATTTCCACTTTGAACGTTGAAAAACTGCAGTCCAGATGAAGACGACATTAGCATAATATGCGATCCCTTGATCAAGGGCAGCATGTGCAATACGTGTGCGAAAATCTCCCAACACCAGTAGATCGAGTTCATGTGTCTCAATTGAATAATGATAGATCCCCGGATCAATGTCCTCTACGAAATTAATTCCAAGATAAGTTTCTACTGGATATAGTGCTCCAGCTGATGGTGCTGTTCTGAAACCGAATTCCTGATCAGTAATTCCCTGTGCTGCCCACAATAATTGAGACAGCTCAGATTTTGTGATAAACTCATCTTTAAAGTCTCTGACACTTCTGCGGCGCCTCATTATCTCCCATAGTGATGCCTCACCCTCGTGTTTAGGTGGGTCCAGCCTGACCTTTGGAGCAGAAGGATACTGCTTATATGTACCAGGTTTACTTGAGAAATCCGGATATCCTCCAGGGAGAAATCCTCGTTGATATTTAGTCTCTTGCTGGAAGGTGTCTCCAATTCTATTTTTTACATCGTTATCTACATGGACCATTAGAAAGTCATAAGATACTCCTTAATAAATAATTTATCCTACAATATATTCAATAGCCCAAAGCAAGTCAAATTTTATTGCAAATCCTTTGGGATAGACTGATTATTTAACCACTGCTGATATTCCAGGCAGTCATACTTCCAGGCACATCACAGCACACGTTCGAATAACCTGCCCCAAGAAGGATTCTTGCACCAATATTACATGAACCTTTCAAACCTTTCCGCCTTCACCTTGCATATTGGACACACTCCGGGAGGTCCGTCCCGTGCACATAAGTATCCGCAGACGCGGCATCTCCACACAGGGAGTGGGAGGGAGGATATCGTGGTGGGTATCTGCTCTCTCCCCTTCCTTTCTTCAGGTGGTTTCCGCCTTTCGGGTATGGGCACTACACTTTTTTCGCCTTCGATGACACTCCCTGATACATAGAGTCCACAATAACAGGCTCCGTACTCCTCTACATCCTGGTCTCTATAATCGCAGGGACAGATGATGTCAAGGTCGTCCGCTTTATCACCAGTTGCTAATCTGCACGGGCATGCCCAGTACCCATATCTCTTCTCGTTCACAAGCATTCCACTTACCAGATCCTTAGCGTGCCTGGCATCGGGATTTAAGTGGTATCCTGCCTCTTCAGCCTCTTTATTCAGACGAGCATGAAGTTCCTCTGTGCCAGTCTCTATTATCTCCTTCATTTCCCCATAACCACCCTGATCCTCCCTTCATTATAGCCTATAATGCATGTTTTATCATCCATCACCAGTGTGGGAAATGAGCATAATGAGTTATGGGTCTTCATCTCATCCAGAACTTTTTCTTTTTCATCTTCTTCCAGTAAATCGACATATACATAGTGGAAATCCACACCCAACTCTGTTAGTAGCTTCTTTGTCTTCTTGCACCACACGCATGTGCTTAAAGCATAAAGTATAATTTTTCCTTTATCCTCACCTTCGATGTGCACCATTGCCACAACATAACACCACCTGGCATTTCTTACATCAATACGGTGTCGCTAGGGTAGATAAAGTTTATTATGTCAGCATCCTCAATACTTCTTCCCTACCAGTATCAGGTCATTTCCCATCCCTGTAACCGATGATTCCCTGCTCAAGCGCTCAAGTATCTCGGTAACCTGATCATATGATCTTTCCTCCCATTTCGTTGCCTTTCGCATCTCTTCAGGAAGATAGTATGCAAAATCTCCGTAGATCCCGGTGACCTCTATACCATTACTCTCAAAGGTCTCCTCAAGCTCTTCCGGGCTAAACACCCTCCCGAAACCATGAGCCCCACAGGCATGATCCAGCTCAGACCTGATCAACTTAAGCGCAGTCTCAGTATCTCTGCCATACTCCTGGATCACAGCCCAATAACGGCTGGAGACATCCACACAGATCCTCCCGCCCCTCTTTGTTACCCTGGAAAGCTCCACAACCGCTTTTGAAGGGTCGATTGATAAGGATATGGGGCCCCTCACAGCGAGCACGAAATCAAATAACTCGTCAGGAAATGGAAGGGCGGCGATGTCTGCCTCTATGATATCAACCTTTTCTGATAATCCATGCCTTCGCAATTTCTCCTCTGCCACCCTAAGTTGCCCTGGTGATAGATCAGAGACCGTCACCTCATAACCCATCCCTGCAAGAGGGAGTGCCACCATACCAGTTCCCCCGCCGGCATCAAGAATTCTTGCAGCCTTATCTTCAGGAAGAGATTCCTTTATCAATTTCCATCTCAAATACTCATCTAACTTTCCCCCAAATGTGTTGAAATACGCATCATAACTCGTGGATCGTTCATCCCATTCCTTTTGGACATCCTTGATTTTTCTCGGGGTATCTTCTGGCACATCCCCCCTACGTCTCGCGCATAGCATCAATTATCTCTCTCCGATTTCCTGCAAGCTTTGATGCGATCATTACGACGTATTTCTCCTGAAACCTTGCTGCAGCCAGCACATTCTCAAACACCTCTGCTGGCAGCATCTCAGGGACGCGGCGCATCGCAACCTCTACACCCTTAAAAACACTTGCTCCTTCCGCGACAGCCTCTGCCATACGCTGAACACGATCATACATGGAATAGGAGACGATTAAGACCTTCATACATCCCATTTCCATTTTTTAGGTATGGAATCCTTGCACTTAAGCTTTTTGGCACCCATAGTCCAGAAGTTTATAATATACTATGTCGATAAGCCGTACTGTCAACGCAATCCACGAAAGTCAGTTCGCATGAAATGTTAACTTTATCTGTATCGTGACCATGATCATGACCATAACCATGACCGATACGACCAGAGAGCACATAAGCAATTGAAGGTATCATAATGGAAATGAAAGGAGAATAGAACATATGAAATTCGAAGCAGCAATAACTGATATCATAACGCGCACATCTGATATTAAAAGCTTCAGGTTCAACAGACCACCCGGTTTTGAATACAAAGCAGGGCAGTATATATTTATCAAACTTAAAGTAAATGGAAATATGGTAAGTAAACCTTTCACTCTCTCCAGCAGTCCAACTGAAAAAGATCATATTGAATTCACAAAGAAACTTACAGGCCATGATTTTTCAAATGTGCTTAATTCAATAAAAATTGGTGAATTAGTATGTATTGAAGGTCCATATGGAAAAATGACATTTGAAGTTGAACATGAGAGAATAGCACTGCTTTGCGGTGGTATCGGGATCACTCCCATGATAAGTATCTGCAGATACTGCACTGATAAACATCTGAATAACAAAATAACATTAGTAAGCAGTAATAAAACTGAAAAAGATATTATTTTTAAGGATGAACTGGAACTTATGCAGCAACATAATGATCATCTGAAAGTCATACACACACTTACACGGCCTACCGATGAATGGGGGGGCTGCAGTGGCCGTATCTGTGAAGAGATAATATTGAACGAGATTTCAGATTATAAGGACTGTATATACTATATATGCGGGTCACCGTTAATGGTTGCGTCCATGGTCTCGATATTACATGCTCTTATGATACCTGATCAACAGATAAATATAGAAAACTTCACAGGATATTGAAAAATGAGATAGAAGTGCACGGAGTTTTATATTCTCGGTGTAACCTCTTTGGTTGTTATTAAAGATTAATTAAACAGAGTATTATCATGGATGAGGAAAGGAAAATGGAAACAAAATTTATATTCTCAAATACATTGAAATTGAATGGCGAGTATCAAGCATCCATATTCTTTGGTGATAAGGCAAGTTTTGAATTTGCCACCCCACCTGAGTTTCATGGGCCAGAGGGGTTTATCAGTCCTGAAGAACTGTTTGTTGCATCAGCTCATGCATGTTGCCTGACAACATTTATTGCAAAGGCAAAGAAAGCTGGCATCAATCTAATGTTTTATGAATCCAGTGCAGAAGGTGTACTTGAAAAAGTGGATGGCCAGTTAATGTTCACAAAAATCGCTGTAAAATCAAGAATAAAGACAGATAGTGATAAAGAAAACGTAAGAAAAATAGTTAAGCAGGTCGAACAAAGTGCACTTGTTATCAATTCCATGAAAACTAATGTCACAATAGAAGCCATCATCGAATAATAGCGTTTAATTTTATAACGTGTCCTGGTATTATAAATCTATAATGATTAATTATAAATATAATCTAATTGCTAAAGTAACCTGCAATAAAAGAATATAGACAATATGGAGGCATTTAAGTGGCAATGATAGACCTGGGACAGGAAATCCCATATCTGAGTATAACCATTTTTCAGGTATTGACAGCGATTATCATCCTGTTCGTTGGTTTGATAGTTGCAAAGTTAATCACCGCTGTTTTTAAGAACCAATTAGGGAAGACAAAGCTTCCGGAACTTGTTGTTGAATTTTTAGCCAGATTTTTAAGTTCCCTGCTTTACGTTATGGTGATATTGATAGTTGTGAGTGTTCTGGGAGTTGAAGTGGGTTCTGTGGTGCTCGGTCTATCTGCAGTCATAGGTTTGATTTTAGGCTTTGGTCTGCAGGATACAATGACAAATTTATTAGCTGGCGTCTGGTTGGCTGCACTCAGGCCTATTGATAAGGGCGAAGTGGTAACAACTAATGGAGAGACCGGAACGGTTGATGCGGTTGGAATGATGGCAACCGAGATTCTGTCATTTGACAATAAGTTCATAACAATCCCAAACAAGCTAGTCTGGGGAAGTGTAATCATTAATTATACGAGGATGCCAACCAGAAGGGTGGATGTTGACGTCGGGGTAAGTTATGGAACCGACCTGGACAGAGCCATACCGATTGCGATGGATACAATGAAGAAACACTCGTTGGTTTTGGGAGACCCGGAATCTATAGTGGTCGTAAAAGAACTTGCGGACTCTTCTGTGAACCTGCAACTCCGTGCCTGGTCAAAAACAGCGGATTATTGGACTGTCAAAGGCGAACTGACCAAAGGAATCTTTGAGTCGTTCAAGAGAGAGGGAATAGAAATACCGTTCCCACAGATGGATGTACATATGAAGCAGGAGTGAAAAGGATAGGGTAAAATAGCATCCGATACTGGCGTTATCTGGTGTTTGCACAGATACGCTAAATACCAGCAATGGAGGTCAGCGAGCATGCGCAATAGAAGCATGAACCACAACTACCGGCGACCGGATAGCACCTGTCTTAAATCCTCAAGTTCCATTACCTGCGCCCTGCAGGTGTTGTTATCACAGATATAAACGGTTGGCTTTCCCTGAATAGCCACCTTACCCCTAGTCAGCGGTACCAGACAAGGATCCACTTCGTCATCATCACGAGATCCTGCGAAGGCAATAACCTTATCCGGCAAAAAATGCTGGTTGATCTCAAGTACAAATTCCGAAGCATCCTCCACGTCGTCACCTGCTATCACAATTAGGGTGGGGCTGTTTAGATTGAGATCGACCGCAGAACTTAAGATTTTTTTCCCCCATACCGCCGCACATGCTCCCATGCATTATGATATTCCGGATACTTCTCAAAATTCTCATACATAGAAACATCTTCACTCCCATAATGTATTCTATCCTTTCCCACCGGGCACACCTTGATACAAATACCGCAAGGCGATATAAAGCGGCTAAGTAATTTCTTACTATATCTGGCACACAGATCCTTGCGTATGATCCCTGATGGATAATCATCTCCTGTGATTGCACCTACCGGACAGCTCCTTACACAGTTCATGCATCTGGTACATATATCCTCTTCTAATAGTGGATCCTGGGGTATTTCGGCTGAGGTGAAGACAGACGTGAACCTGACCCTTGGCCCGTATTCTTTTGTAAGTAGTGTGTTATTCACTCCAAAACTTCCAAGGCCGGCAAGGTAAGCTGCATGCTTGTGGGAGAAAAAGGCAGTTGGTCTTTCTATCAGTACATTGATATCCCCGTAACCATCCCTGGGAACAAATACTGACGGGTATCCCTTCATATTTAAAAAGCTGGATAGCAAGTACCCATACTGATCAAGCAGGATATTAATAGTGCGGTAAAGTTCATGATAATAGATGGAGGGGGTGGTCTCAATAACAGGGAGACTGACAGGCAGGCCAATAACAATGACAGAAGATGCTTTTGGAAAAATATGCTGAGGATAAAATGCTTCAGGTATCCACGGCTCAAATAAGGGTAGAGTCCAACGCTCAACAGATGCTATTCCCGCCATAGGAATATCAAGTTGAGCACATTTATTAAAGATTTCTTCTTTAAGGGAGTCATTCATCTAATTAAATCAATGGTAATCTAAGTTTAAGGGTTTTACTGAAGGGACATATCTTATGCATGAAAATTCCTTGCTGATGATAAGATGAGGATATGTCTGGCTCAGATAAATATGGCCTTTTCAGTGAACTAATAGCTGTTTATTCAAGGCTCCTTACATCTTCTTATTTAGGATAGTATTACCACATTTACATTTTCATTAATCATCCCAAGACTTTTTAATATCCTGCACCATATGACTGATTATCCAATGGAAATATAGGAGGATATATTATGCAGTCGTATGAATGCACAGCATGTGATTATATTTATAATCCGGAAAAAGGAGATCCGGATAATGGAGTTGCTCCAGGAACGGCATTTGAGGATATACCAGATGACTGGGTTTGCCCATCCTGTGACATGGACAAGGATTTCTTCGAACCAGTAGCTTAAAACAGGCACTTAAAATGGATGGAGAAATTACAGTCGAACAGGCACGTCCGATGCTTCAATTGGGTGATAAAGCACCGGATTTCAAAGCAGTGACAACTCATGGACCCATTAGTTTATCTGATTATAATGGACAGTGGCTCATACTGTTCTCACATCCGGCAGACTTCACACCTGTGTGTACCACTGAGTTCATTGGTTTTGCAAAGTTATACCCTGAACTCGAAAAGCGTGGTGTCAAACTGCTGGGTTTAAGCATTGATAGCGTTCATTCGCATATTGCCTGGGTGCGCAACATCAAGGAGAAGATGGATGTAGATATTCCGTTTCCTGTAATAGCAGATATCGGCATGAACGTTGGGAAACTATACAGTATGATCCATCCGGGACAGAGCGCTACTGCTGCAGTGCGGTGTGTCTTTGTGATCGATCCTGAACAGATCCTGCGGGCCATGATATATTATCCACTATCAACAGGACGTAATATGGATGAGATCCTAAGGCTCATTGATGCCTTGCAGGCCGCAGATACACACGGGATCGCAACGCCGGCAGACTGGAGACCGGGAGATGCAGCCATTGTACCACCACCTGCAACCCAACAAGAAGCCCAGAAAAGATTAAGCGAAGGTTATGACTGCAAGGACTGGTATTTCTGTAAAAAGAACATATAAGTGAGACATGCTCGAAATAAGATCATTAGATTTAGAGGTCGATGGAAGACCTGTACTTAAAGACCTCAACCTTACGATCAAAGAAGGAGAATCCCACGTACTTCTCGGTCCGAATGGATCAGGAAAGACATCCCTCTTACTTGGCATACTTGGTTTTCCAAAATATAAGGTGACAGGCGGCAGTATTATATTTAAGGGAGAGGACATCACCGGCCTTTCAACGGCTGAGCGAGTAAAACTTGGAATGGGCATTGCATTCCAGCACCCACCTGTAATACGCGGCATCAAACTGGGCGAAATGGTGGATCTATGCAAAGGTGATACATCCCAACAGATAACCCAGCAAACCCGTACTCTTGCAAAAAAGCTGCATTTCTCAGATGAATTCCTGGAAAGGGATGTGAATGCTGGTTTTTCAGGAGGCGAGATCAAACGGTCTGAAATAATGCAGTTAATGGCACAAGACCCGGATTTTGTGATGCTCGATGAGCCTGATTCGGGTGTGGACATTGAAAATATGGAACTGATCGGAGATATGATCGGTGAACTGCTGCATAGACGGATCCGTCCGAGCAAACGAACCGCATCCGGGCTGATCATCACACATCTTGCAACCATTACTAACTACATAGAGGTTGACTGGGCGCATGTTATGCTCAATGGTATGATCGCATGTTCCGGAAACCCGAACCGGATCATTAGCGATATTATGAAAGGAGGTTACAAGAAATGCGTAAGGGAATGTCAGAAGACAATGGACCGGATATAGGGAAATATACCCTGAAGGCAGAAAAACATAACGCAAAAGACCTACCTGAGATCGAAGATAAGTATAAACAAGCCTTTTTAGATGTTGGGTATGATCCTCAAGGGGAAGAACGCTCAGGGTCATTCCTGCAAGTTGATCATTCTGTTCTATGCTCAAAGGTGATGCAGGAAGGTGTCGAGATCATGAGCACTACTGATGCCCTTGAGAAATATTCGTGGCTCTCAGATTACTTGTGGCATGCGGTTGCTCCTGAGAAGGATGTATATACACAGCAGGTTGATCGCAAGCAGACACACGGATACTTTCTGCGAACACTTCCTGGTGTTAAAACCACTTATCCATTGCAGTCATGCCTGTTCATCGGACAGGAAGGATTATCGCAGAATGTGCACAACATCGTCATTGCCGAAGAAGGATCTGAGCTGCATATCATCACTGGCTGCTCGGTTGCCGAAAAGGTTCAATCTGCGCTGCACCTCGGTGTCTCTGAATTTTATATCAAAAAAAATGCCAAGATCACATTTACTATGATCCATAACTGGGCGCCTGAGGTGGAGGTACGTCCGAGAAGCGGCATCATTGTCGAAGAGAACGGTGTGTTTATCGGCAATTATGTTTGCCTGAATCCGGTTAAGGATCTGCAGATGTATCCGGTCACATATTGTGGAAAAAATGCAAGAGCAACTTCCCAGAGTATTATCTATGCATCAAAAGATTCAAAGATCGACATTGGCTCAAAAATGGTGCTAAGTGGCGAGAACAGCAGGGCGGAGATCATTTCACGCACGGTTGCAACAGATCATGCTGATGTTACAGCCCGTGGTATTCTTAGTGGGTCTGCGCCAAATGTGAAGGCTCACCTTGAATGTATCGGCTTGATGCTCTCTGATACGGCACGGATCTATTCTGTTCCAGAACTTGAAGCGACCGTTAAGGATGCTGAACTCTCGCACGAAGCAGCAGTCGGGCGCATATCAGAGGAAGAGATTGCATACCTTACAGCACGTGGTCTGTCAGAAGAGGAAGCTGCGGGTGCGATCGTACGCGGATTCTTAAATGTGGATATTGAAGGATTACCGCCAGCTCTTGGTGCGCAGGTACGCCAGATGATCAGGATGAGCGCTGAGGCGCTTGAGTGAGATCACTAATACACTATACTTGCACCCGGGTCAACATAGGCATAATTATACCCGATCTGACAAAATAATACAACAATATATAATAGAACATCAAATCAACCAGAGAGAACACAGTCACACACAGCGTTATTGTTTTCTCTGTATTCTCTATGGTTATAAACCGTTCCAAGAGATAATAAATTCCCTCATTTTTTAATCTTTTCTGCCAGATCCTTACCCAGCCGGTTACATTCCTTGAGATCTTTTTCATTTGGCTTATACTGAACTCTCAGTACAGGGTCCAGTAGATTTATGCCACCATTTCGCATCTTCTCAGCGATCATTACAGGGGCTTCACCGCTCCATCCATATGAGCCAAAGGCAGCTCCGTCTTTTCCTTTTGCTCCAGCCTTTACAAGCTCATCCACAAATTTTTCTATAGGTGGAAGCATAGTATAATGGAAAGTAGAAGAACCAATAGCTATGGCATCGGCAGCCGCAGCCTCTTCAGGTTTCCAGTCATAGAAACTCTTTATCTCTACATCCACATTCCTTGACCTTGCACCATCTGCTATGGCATCAGCCATTAACTTAGTATTGCCTGTTGTACTTAGATATACTACTGCAAGTTTTGACATCTTGTTCACCTCTAATTCATACTTTATTTATTGATCTTTTCTGCGATTTGATTTCCCAATTTCTTACATTCTTCAATACCATCACTGGAAGGCTGGCGTTTAATTCTCAGGTTGGGCTTAATAACATCCATCTCATAGCCTTCCAGCATTTTACTTATGACATTAGCTGCTTCTCCGCTCCAGCCGTATGATCCGAAAGCAACCCCGACCTTTCCCTTAACTGGTTGGTCTGCCATTGCCTTCACATAATTGATAACACTGGGCATGGCTGCTTTAATATATGTAGCAGAACCTATAGCTATAGCATCTGCATTTTCAATATCAGCCGGAGTAGCTGTATCCACTTTGCTAATGGTTACTTCCACACCTGCACCTCTTGCTCCTTCTTCAATAGCCTCTGCCATTCTACCGGTATTACCGCTACCGGTCCCGTATATTATTGTCAGTTTAGGCATACATTATACCTCAGTCGATCTTCCTGAACATTTTTTTTGGTGCATTACAGATCGGACACTTATCAGGCGGGTTGTTCTTTACTGTATTGCCACATATCTGGCAAACATAATATTCAACTTCCTCGTTCTTTCCGAGATTATTCAAAGCTTCATTATAGAGACCGGAATGAATCTCTTCAACCTTATTAGCTACATCAAAACTCACGATTATTGCATCTGATGCCTTTTCTTCTTTTGCCTCTTTAATAAAGTCCGGATACATCTTCTGGAACTCATCATCCTCACCAGCGATCGCAGTTTTCAGGTTATCGGCAGTACTGCCTATTGCACTCATTACCCGCAGGTGGTTCATTGCATGGACGGTCTCGGCTTCTGCCACTGCCCTGAACAGTTTTGCAACCTGGGAATATCCTTCCTGCTGCGCTTTTTCTGCAAAAGCAAGGTATTTTCTATTTGCCTGAGATTCTCCTGCAAAAGCTTCTTTTAAGTTATTTTGTGTTGTCATTTAATCACCTTAACCAGACTACAACTCCACACAGTTTTGCCATACGCCGTGGACATTACAATAAGAAAGTGCACAGAAAGCCTTGAATTCTTCAACAGGTACCTGGAATCTGGCATTTGGATTTGTGAATGCAGGTGCAAATTCTGCTCTGCCAAGATCAATTACCTGTCCATCCTGCTTCACTCCGAATAATTCTATCCATCCTATGTGATGCTCTATTGTATTTGGATGCGACACTTCCTTACCTACAAATACCCGCACAACATCTACATCGCTTTTTCCGCGTCCTTTTCCTACCTCAATAACAGGGAGGTGTTTTTCCTTACCTTCAGCTTCGATGTCTTTTAATATTGCTTCAAATTTCATATTTCCACCGTATTTAAATTATTAATCATTATAGACCATTCCATAGAATATAAATTTTACTATCTCCTATGTACAGCACCGCTAGGCATTGATAATCCGAATATCGTCTTACTCCCCTGCGCCAACCATATATTACTATTAATTCCCCTGCCGATATATTTCGATTTTGGTTAAAGGTTGAGTTTCCTGACCCTTTTTGAAATAATTGTGATTATCACAGCGTTCTGGTCCAGTCCCCAACCAGGAGCATGGGTCATAAGATACAGACGGCGGTGGGGTTTATGGAGCGGGGTGGAGAGCGGGCGGTTGTGTGCAGGCCCGAGGCTGTGGTGGAGGCGCCGGAGGGGCGGGACTGTGGTTGAGAAATATATCGCCGGACAAGATAGAAAATCATGATGCAGAGTATTATGTATCATGCCCTGGATTTAAGTCAATGGTGTGAGACCTATATTCCACAGATGTGGCCCCACATTTCACCAATACAAACAGCTTTGCATCCCAACCCGTTCGAAAAACACTT
>Ga0255370_1014_pt1 | contig 47068 bp, 42 predicted proteins | sample ANMaggSeSYBR01F4_FD_182096 | JGI IMG/M metagenome (GOLD analysis project Ga0255370, IMG submission 182096) | Sediment cell enrichment communities from methane seep in Santa Monica Basin, California, United Staets - ANME aggregate JGI... | ecosystem: Environmental > Aquatic > Marine > Cold seeps >...
CATGAATTTCTCTTTTAAAGAGCCGACAATATCATCTTGATAATCAAATTTTTCGTCAAAATCCTTATAATGAAAAAGATAAGCCAGAGCAGATGTGTCAGCATTTTTTATGTTGCCCCATGCAAGATAGCATCTAATTTTCGCTCTTGTTAAAGCAACATAAAGCAGCCTTAAATTCTCCGCGAGAAGTTCATTTTGAGCAAGTATGATATTAGGGTTATCTCTATCATAGTTAAGATCGAATGTCGGCGTTCTGTTTTTATCTTTATCATGAAAGACAAACTCCTTGCCCTTTGCAGGCAGGGATCCACCCCATACAAAAGGACAAAAAACAATTGGGTATTCAAGGCCCTTGCATTTATGAATAGTCACAATTTTTACAGCATCTTCATCACTTTCAAGGCGAAGCTGATATTCTTCCACCCTGTTTGAAGCAGAACTTATCTGTTCGGAAAGCCATTTTAAAAGACCGGTCATCCCCAGTTCTTTGTCAGCAGCTTCCCCATGAAGTATTTCCGCCAGATGCAGAACATTTGTAAGCCGTCTCTGCCCATCCACAAACGAGAGAAGGCGGGTTCTGACCTTTTCCATTACCATAAACAAGCGAAACATCCTGATAAAACCAAATCTATTCCATCGCTGATAGTATTCATTGAACTTGCCGATCTGTTTCTCCCACCAGAAAATATCAATATTTTCCGGATCAAGTTCTTCAGCGTGAACACCTATAATATCCGTGATTAGAGCGGCTCTAAGCAATCCGTCATTTCCCGGCTGTGAAATAGATGAGAGAATTCTTTCTATTTCCAGGGCTTCCTGTGACTCAAAAATGCTCTCATTACTATAAAGGACGGAATGTATCCTTCTTGCAGAAAGACTTTCTTTTATTATCCGTGCCTGTTCATTTGTTCGTACAAGCACGGCAATATCGCCTTCTCTAAAACAATCGTGTTCACAGCCATAACCGGATGATAAAAGCCGCACAATCTCGCCTGTAACAGCCTTGGCAATCATGAGCACAGCATCATTCCTGTTTATAGGTTTATTGTTATCAGAGCCCACATACCACAATATTAATGGAGCAAAAGTGCTTTGCTCATCGGTTATGTCAGTCTTTGCCGGCCTTGCCTTTTCAAAAGGAATTTCATCAAATATAAAAGGTTCATTTACACTGGAAAAAATGGTGTTTATCGCTTTTATAAGACGGGCTTCCGACCGCCAGTTCTCAGTCAGCGTATATTTAAATTCAGCGCTGCCGGCAGCCTTCATGTACGAAAAAATATCAGCGCCTCTAAAGCTGTATATTGCCTGTTTGGGATCACCAATCATAAAAAGCATGCTGTCCTGTTGAGAAAAGATCCTTTTGAATATTTCATACTGAACCGGATCTGTATCCTGGAATTCATCAACAAGCGCTGCTTTATATCTTTTCCTTATGACTTTCTCGAGCTCTTTTCCTCCTTTACTTTCAAGAGCCTCTTTAACCGTTATGAGAAGATCATCAAAAAATTGTATGTTCTCAACTCTTTTTCTTTCAGAAAGCTCAGACTTTGCAAACCTGAAGAACTCGACTTTTAAGAAAATAAGATAGTTTTCCATCTCAGTTTCAAGTAAAACAGCTTTTGAATAGAGCTCGTCGCATATATCAAAGAATTTGTGATCAGGAGGAGTTTGATTCTTCTTAACTGAATTTTTGAGTTTCGATGCTGTAAAATTTTCAAATCCTTTAAATAAAGGAAATCCAATGCCCTCAGGGTCAGCAAAACGATCCATATCCCCTGACATTGACATGATTTTCAAATCTCTCTTAGTATAATTTGGATTTTGTTCATCAGGTTTCAGGGTTTTGTAAACATTGCCCTTAAGCGAAGGGTCTTTTAGCAGCTCTTCAACCTCTTTTTTTGAAACAGGCCACAAATTTTTAAGACTTTTAAGGCAATCCCTGTAAGCGCCAAGGCTTTTTAAGGAAGGTTTTTTTAAATCAGGAATTATTTTTATTTCAGGGGATTTTATCTTTTCAAGTAAGTTTAAAAAATACTCGGGACCCGACAGCTTCTTAATAGAATAGGCTATAAATTCCAGAGGGAAATCATAAAAATGTCTTCTCCAGAAATCATCTGCAACCTCCTGGTTCAATTTTAACTGATCGGATAAAAGCTCTGTATCAAACAAACTTCCTGTTTCAAAAGCATTCTCCTGCAGTATTCTCTGGCAAAATCCGTGTATGGTAAAAATCGATGCTTTATCAAAATCAACAATAGCATTTTCAATCAACTGAATGCAGAAAGCCGGATCTTCGGCCTTTTTTACAATATGATCAATAAAGCTGTCGTTACTTGAGCCGGTTAGAAATGCCTCTTTTGCCTGAAGCAATATATTGCGAATCTTTTCCTTCAGCTCAGCGGTAGCAGCCTTTGTAAAGGTTACCACCAGTATCTGATCAATTAGCAGCTCCTTTTCAAGAATCAGTCTTAAAAACAGCCCTGTAATCGCATATGTCTTTCCAGTGCCGGCACTTGCTTCAATAAGATTTATTCCTGACAGAGGAGTGTTTATAAGGTCAAAGTTATTCAAATTTTCAAACTCCAAATTTCTTTACCCGAACTTTTTGAGAAGTTACCAAAATGATACATAACTAATTGCATTATTGCAAATTGTTAGTCTTTTTATCGCATGTAGAACCGCCTGGAAAAGGTATTACAGAACAGTTCAGGCGCCACTGAACCCACCACTATCTGGTGTCTATCTGGTGTCAATATCTGGTGTCAAAGCTTGAATTGTGAATTAATGCTTGACAATTAAGCCACTACCATTTAGCAAAATCAGTACGGGCAGAGCAAGCAGAAGCTTGGCAGCTCTATCAGTCATTAGGCGAAAACCTCTTGACACTACTACCCTTTCCATCAACCATCGCTCCAGCCTCACACCATCCAGAGTTTTGAGGATTGTTTCTCCGTTAACCCACCTGGCCGACAGTCGTTGTAGGTTTAGTGTCTTCGAAAGTATCATGGAACACCACTGTTATTTAGACAAAACAGTCTAAAATAGCATCCACATATTGACAAACTCGTCTTTTTTGCTTATGCTTGATAAAATATAGACTTTCAGACAATTAATTTCACAAGGCCAGAAGGAGGAAGGCGTATTAGTTATACGTCGACGAGCGATAACACAGTAAAATTATTTATCTGAAAGTCTATAGTGAAAAATCGAAATTATCAAGATACAACCTAAGTTGAGCGATTTTTGGGGAAGAAATGTGCTGAGATCTTGATGCATAAGGGTTTGCGAAAACCGTAGGCATACCCGTGGATATGTCGAGGATTTTCGCGAATCCTTGATGCGCAAGAGATCAGTGCAGATCGAGCCAAAAATCGCTCAATTTAGGTACAAATACAGTGCCGTGAAGTGGCATAATATAAGCTTTTTACGAGACCATCAAAAATAGGATAACAAAATAATAATGGAACGTGACATTTACAGTTGGTTGAAAAACTGGAAAAACGAAAAAAGACGAAAACCACTGATAATTCGAGGTGCACGACAGGTAGGCAAAACCTGGCTTGTTGAATATTTTGGGAAAAAAAATTTTAAACAGTTTATTGAAATCAATTTTGAATTTCAGCCACATTTTAAAACCTGTTTTTCAACACTGAATCCCTTTGAAATTGTAGAAAAAATTGAACTTACTTCCAATGTCGACATAAACCAGGGAATAACTCTCCTTTTTCTTGATGAAATACAGGAATGCCCGCAAGCATTAAAAGCATTGCGCTACTTTTATGAAAAAATGCCTGAATTGCATGTTATTGCTGCAGGTTCTCTGCTTGAGTTTGTAATGGATGCTGAACAGATTTCTATCCCTGTTGGACGTATTCAGAATATCTATCTGCCTCCTTTGTCATTTGGAGAATTCCTTACTGCATGCGGAGAACAAAAAATCAGGACCTATCTAAAAAATATTACAATTAGCAAACAGGTTCCTGAATCAGTGCATATAAAATGCATTTCTCTTTTACGTAATTATCTGTATCTCGGAGGTATGCCGGAATCAATTGCTCTCTGGCTTGAATTAAAAAAATTTTCAAAGACAGATGAAATGCAACAGAATTTGTTGCAAAATTACAGGCATGATTTCGGCAAATACGGCAGACGTGTAAATATTTTTCTTATTAAAAAAATATTTAATCACGCCCCAGGCATGGTTGCCAGCAAGTTTAAATATTCACATATCGACAAACAAACCAACTCGAGAGACATAAAAAAATCTCTTGAACTGCTTATTAAAGCTCACATAATTCATAGAATTACAGCAACTTCCGGCTCAGGTCTTCCATTGCATGCTCATTGCAATGAAAAGGTTTTCAAAATTCTTTTTCTCGATGTAGGCCTTCTGCAGAATTCCATGGGTATAAACAAGGAAACATATATGTCAGATAATCTTCTGGCGGTTTATAAAGGGTCGGTTGCTGAACAGTATGTAGGCCAGCAACTGCTTGCCCTGAAAAAACCGTTTGAAGAACCGTCTCTTTTTTACTGGCAACGTAAAACAAGGGGGAGCGCAGCAGAAGTTGATTATCTTTGGCAAAAAGGTGAACAGATTCTGCCCGTTGAAGTAAAAGCAGGTAAAACCGGTACACTTAAAAGTCTCAAACTTTTCCTTTCTGAAAAAAAAGTGTCGTTTGGAATCAGATTTTCTCTTCATCCCTTATCATATACCGACTCAATATTATCAATACCACTTTATGCCATTGAAGCCATGCCCGGTCTTATTGATCAAGTAATTTCCGACGATAAATGCTGATGAGATAGGACTCCTTTTGCAATCCTACAGTAAAAAACCAGTTTTGAAAGAATTAATTCACAATTCAAGCTTTGACACTACTATCAGTAGTTGTGGGGACAACTCAACATAGGAGTAATAATATATAACTGTTCAACTGGCAAAGCCATTGAACTCTGACCACGCCCAAAGGACGTGGTTTTCTGAGGTCAAATAAAATTAACTTTTTTTTAACCTAAAAAAGCAGAGAATAGGAAAGCCTTTTATGGGCTTTTTGCTGGTTGATTTCTAAGCCGTCTACCAGCCACATCAACTCCCTTTGATCAATTTTCATGACATCTTCACTGGATTCCGGCCATCTGAAAAAATGTTTTTCAAGCCGCTTGCTCCACAGGCAAAAGCCGTTTCTATCCCAGTATAAAATCTTTATGATATTTCGCTTACGATTACAAAAAACAAACAAATGACCGGAAAAGGGATCAAGGTCCATGCTTTCCTGAACCAGGATCGATAGACCGTTGATTGCCTTTCTCATATCCGTATTGCCAAGCGCAAGGTAGACTCTCATTTGGGATGACGTCAATAACATCACATCCGCTCCAAAGTGTGCATCAGTCTTTGAAGCGTCAAAGGAGAAAAATCATCGCCGACTTCAATCCGGTATCGATCATCGAGCAGGATACAAAATGGCGCTCTCCCAACTTTAGCGCTGACATCTATTGGCTGTGCTAATGGAACAGGAATAAACGATACTGAATTAACCTTCGCGCAGTCTTGCCTTCTCTTCCAGTAGCCAAATGATCTTGAACTCAACCCGTTCCGGCGGCAATATTCTGCCTGGCTTATATCCGTCTTCTTCCAGGATGTTATATGCCTTCGCCAGAGTATTCTCTTTTGTTTCAGTGTGTGCTTTGCTTTTGTCATAATGAACCTCCACCTTTTATAAGTTTCGGTCCAATATGACATGGATGCCTGGCTAAGTGAAGATGCGGTTTATTGAGCGCTTACGGAGATTCCTGAGCACTTCCGAATGATCTAATTCTCATCGGCCGGTCCTCGTAGGTGCGGGCTTACCCAGCCCGAATCAATTTGGCTGGCGGCGTAAAGCCGCCCATACTTGTTGTTTACAATTTTCAGTGAAACTCCGTGTCGTTCCGTGGTGAACTTTTAGGTTAAATTTTTTTGGGTTGATTTATTAGTATAACTAATATAGATTAGCCAAAATAAAAAATTATGTTACCAATAAAGGAGATTTTAATGAAAAGCGACATAACAGGAATGATTCATGTACTTGAATTTGAGTGCCAGGCCCCTTTGAAATTTTATGAACATTGTAAAAAATGCCCGCGTTTTGACGATAATTGTCCTGATTTATCCTTAGGCGTGGAAATTCTGAGAAGAAAAAAGAAAATTGATTATTGTGGTGAATTCCTATCAGAAGAATATGTGGATGTTAAAGCTTTTAATTGCCAGGCCCCTCTTAACTATTTTGAAAAGACACGCAAAAAATGCAGTCATCATGGCCGCTGTCGTGAGGAAGGACTTCTGCTTGCCCTGTTAAGTGGCAATAAAATATTAGACTACTCCCAAAAAACAGCAATTCAATTCCCAAGCATTAAACGACGCGGCAAAAAAATGGCTTCGCCTGAAGTCACAGAAAAGAAAAGAGCTGTTTCCTGATTTGTAATATTTTAGCTTTATGAAACAAAAACCGGACTGCATAAGCTTCAGGTATTATACCTGAAGCGGATATATTTTCGAAAAGCTAAAGTGTTACTATTTTTTTAATTGTTGCGGAATTCAGCAATAACAAGTCTCATATCTTCAAAAAACTCTTTTTCTATTGGACATGTTTCGCACTGAAATTCATTAATACAAGGATTTAAGGAATGTTGTCCCATCTTCATGATGCGCATTTGTGGTATTTTTTTATCGGACACCATTTCAATACAGCCGGTAGGGCATATATAAGTGCATGAACCGCAACCGATACAAACATCTGATGCTACCATGAACGGCGTAGCTACCTCACGGTCAATGCCACGGTTTACAAGACCTATTGCACTGACACCCACGATTTCTTCACAAAAACGTACACAAAGACCGCACAGAATACATTCGGTAGAATCTTGTTTCTTGAACCTGGATGATTTAATACCCATTTGCTTTGCCATAGCATGAAGGCTCGATACATCAGGGCACCTTGCAAGAAGCAATTCAATAATCATTTTTCTGATATGTCTTAGTTTTGCTGTATCAGTAAAAACTTCCATGCCGCCTTCGACTGGAAAATTACATGCGGTCACAAGTCTTCGCTGCTTATTTATTATAATCTCAACCGTGCAAAGACGGCATGCTCCATAAGGTTTGAGGGCTTCATGATAGCATAGCGTCGGGATAACGACTCCTGCTTTTTTTGCTGCATCAATTATAGGAGCTCCTTTTTCAATCCGCACCATTTGTCCATCAATTGTTATTGGAACTTTCACCCACCTGTCTCCTGATACCTTAAAAAAGCCATTAGCAGTTAGCTTTTAGCTAAAGGCTAACAGCTAACTGCTAAAAAACTTCGATTTGAAAATACCATCCAACTGACTGTAACCTCAGGTATTTTGAGGTCTTCGTTCAGGCACTAGTTACCTATATCACTATAACGGCCTGTCTTTTACATAAATTATAACAGATTCCGCATTTAATACATTTTGCTGTATCTATTCTGTGTGGTTTTTTCTTTTCACCTGAAATCGCTTTTTCAGGGCATTTAATCTTGCATAGCGTACAACCGTTACATAATGTTTCGTCAATCATGTATTCAAACAGATTCTTGCAAACACCGGCCGGACATTTTTTATCATAAATATGAGCAATATATTCATCATGAAAATAGCGCAGGGTACTTAGAACAGGATTGGCCGCAGTTGCGCCAAGACCGCACAAAGAAGTCGAAATCATAAAATGGCCAAGTTCGGTAAGAGCCTTGATATCTCCTTTTTCTCCCTTTCCTTCGCAAATATTCGTCAGGATATGATGCATCTGTTTCAAGCCTTCCCGGCATGGGACGCATTTACCGCACGATTCAAACAACAAAAAGTTAAGAAAATATCTGGCTATATCCACCATGCATGATGTTTCGTCCATAACGATCATACCACCGGATCCCATAATGGCCCCGGCTTCTCTAAGGCTGTCGTAATCAACCGGCATATCTATCTTACTGATTGGAATGCAACCTCCGGAAGGGCCACCTGTTTGAACCGCCTTGAAACGCTTATCCTTTCTTATCCCTCCTCCTATATCAAAAATTATTTCTCTAAGGGTCGTTCCCATCTCAACTTCTACCAAACCGGTATTTCTTACCTTGCCGACAAGAGAAAATATTTTTGTCCCCTTACTGCCCACGGTTCCAATATTCGAATACCAATCAGCGCCCTTTAAAATAATCTGTGGTATATTTCCAAGAGTTTCTACGTTATTTATAATCGTAGGTTTTTCCCATAATCCCTCAAAAGCAGGATAAGGAGGTCTTGACCGTGGTGTGCCGCTCTTACCTTCAATTGAAATTATAAGCGCTGTCTCTTCACCACATACAAAGGCCCCAGCTCCTTTATTTATCGCTATATTGAAATCAAATCCAGTGCCCATTATATTGTTTCCAAGCAGACCATATTCTTCGGCTTTTTGTATAGCAATTGATAAATGTTCAATTGCTATTGGATATTCTTCCCTTACATAAAGAAATCCCTGACTTGCCCCTATTGCAAAAGCAGCTATTATCATGCCTTCAATAATACGATGCGGATCGCCTTCCATAAGACTGCGGTCCATAAAAGCTCCGGGATCACCTTCGTCACCATTGGCAATGATATACTTTATATCACTTGGGGCAGCGCTGCATATCCTCCATTTAAGACCTGTCGGAAATCCTCCCCCTCCCCTACCCCGCAATCCTGATGCAACAACTGTTTCCACTATTTCTGCAGGAGTCATAGCACTTAAGGCTTTGCATAAAGCTAAATATCCATCTGCTGCAATATAGTCTTCAATATCAGTTGGATCTATCTTGCCGCTGTTATAAGATATATGTTTTTTTTGTTTTTTATATAAAGGAAGCTCTTGTTCTGTTTTTGTATATTCCTTTGTTCCCGCATCTTTCCACAAAAGCCGCTTAACAATATTGCCTTTTAAAATTGTCTCGGAAACTATATCCGCTATATCTCCGGATGTAACTTGACGATAGAAAATATTTGCCGGCTCTATCACCATAATAGGACCCATTTCACAAAAGCCATGGCATCCGGTTCTTTTAATTTCTACCTTTTCCTGAAGACCTTGCTTATTTAATTCATACTCCAAAGCGGAAATAACCTTGATTGATTTTTTTGCCCTGCATCCAGTGCTGAGACACATTCTGATAGTAATTTTATCCGGGTCTCTTTGCTTAAGAATGGATTTCCTTAAATCTTCAAGATCTGATATGCTTCTTATTCGTTTCAACCTGCTATACCTCTGGTTTTGAACTATATATAGACTTTCAGATAAATAATTTCACTGTGTTATCAGTCGTCGACGTATACCTAATACGCCTTCCTCCTTCCGGCCTTGTGAAATTAATTATCTGAAAGTCTATAGGGATAAAATTTTTTCTATATCTCCGGGATTAACTGCATCATAATAATCTTCGTCAATTACCATTACGGGAGCCAGAGCACATGCCCCCAGGCAGTTAACAGTCTCAAGAGAAAACATACGATCATCTGTAGTTTCCCCTTCCTGAATATTTATTGTTCTTTGAATTTGCTCAAGATTTTTCACAGCGCCACCAAGATGACATGCTGTGCCACTGCAAACCCTGATTGTATGACGTCCCCTGGGTGTTAAGCTGAAGGTCTTGTAAAATGTGGCAATGTCAAAAATCCTTGTCAGATTCAGCTCCATCTTTTCAGAAATATAACGAATAGTATCTTCGGGAAGATAATTTTCAATACCCTGAACATCCTGCATAATACTTATTATAGCTGAATGCCTGTATTCATGTTCTTCTAAAATTCTGTCAACTTTTTCAATATTCATATATAGACCTTGAGCTGTGAACCGTGAACCGTAAACTGTTAACTGCTTTTTACTGTATCTTTCTGCCAGCAGGGCATTGTGTGTGTACCCCGAAAACCTTCATTTACCTTCTTGAACATCGTTAACCGGCATAAATCCCGCAAAAAATCATTAACAGGCTCCAGCCTTTTTAAAAAGTTTTCATCAACATATTTCTCAGATAGCGCCATTTTCTGTAATTCTGCGGCTATCCTGCTAAATCGTATTCCTTGAGGGCAAACAAAATAACAAGAATTACAAAAACAGCAGAACCAGATCAGATCCGATGAAAGAACTTCATCTCTCATTCCCAAAATTATCATATGTATAATGCGCCGCGGATCAAAATCCTCTATGACTTTCCGCACAGGGCAAACCCCTGTGCATGAGCCGCATGTGTAGCAGGGCTTAATTTCTTCTATCCCTATTTTTTGAGCAATCTCGTCTTTGAATTTGGGATCTGCTTTTTTTAAAAGGACTTTTTTCATAATGTCATGATTTTTATAATTTTTCATGCCGAGCCATTTCATTCATCAAAACCGCCAACAACTTCTCTTCTGACGGCAGATGACCATATGCTTCATCTTTTTTCATCTGTTTTGCCTGTTTTGCAAAGGCCATCCTTAGTTTCATGCCTTCAACAGCCATGCTTGCAGCTTTTATTTTACGCATTAGTTCTTCACGTTTGTGTCCTTCGCCGATGCCCAACGCTCCAATATCTTTTATTCTACCAGTAAATTCAGTAATCAACTTAACAAAAACAGGGCCTTCAGCAGCGGACGCCCATTCAAGAGCAACCCTTTCTGTATTAATTTGCAGGCTCTTAAGTATCATTTTTATAAATGCAATTTTGTTTATGGCTTCATAATTACCAGACCGGTAATGGCACTCGCCAAGATGTCACCCACCGACAAATATGCCGTCAGCCCCATTAATAAATCCTTCAAGCAAAAAAACAGGATCTATCCTTCCAGTGCACATAACTCTGATCACTCTTATATTAGGAGGATACTGGAATCTTGCTATACCTGCTGAATCTGCCGCCGCATAACAGCACCAGTTACATAAAAAGCCAAGTATCTTTGGTTCTTTTCCCATAATCTTATTCCTAAATTTTATCCCCAAACGCTTTAATTTGAGCTAAAATCTGCTCATCTGTAAATTTTCCCATACTTATAGCTCTTGCAGGACAATATGATGAACATACACCACACCCTTTACATGCTGCCACAACTATCTCTGCTTTCCTTTTCTTGTTAATTCTGATCATTTTTATTGCATTATATGGACAAAAATACTCGCATATGCCACAGCCAATACACTTATCTGTATCACAGGAAGATACAATGGGTTCGGTCTTCACATATCCTCGTGCAAGCAAAATAGAAGCCTGGGATGCTGCTGCCTTGGCCTGAAAAATTGATTCATCAATCGGCTTGGGGAATTGGGACATACCGCAGATATAAATCCCGTCAACATATGAGTCCACCGGCTTTAATTGTACATGTGACTCCAATAAAAAACCATCTGCTGATTTAGTTACTGATAAAGTTTTTTCCAGTTTCTTGTTTTCCCCTGGAATAATTGCAGTGCTTAAAGCTAATATTTTAGCTTCTATAATAACATCCTTATTTATGATTGGATCCCTGACAGTTACACAAACTCCACCGTCAATTTCTGTAACATCCGGCTTGTGTTTTATGTCATATCTAATGAAGACAACGCCCTTATCTCTGGCATCTTTATAAAAGTCCTCATGAAAACCATATGGCCTCATGTCACGGTACAAAATGTAAACATTAGTCGCAGGATTTATTTCTTTAATTTTTAAGGCATTTTTAATAGCCATACTGCAACAGATACTGCTGCAATATGGATGTTTGTCATCACGCGAACCAACGCATTGAATCATAACTACGGAATCTTCTTTGTCAGGTATATATTGACCGTAAGCAATTCTTTCTTCAAGTACATGCTGAAGTAAAACATTCTCGCTCTTTCCATACAAATATTCATCAGGCTCATATGCAGTTGCTCCAGTTGCAAGTATTATGATGCCATGTTCCAGTTTTTTACTATTGGTATCATTGTTTACACCTGTGCTTATTAATGTGCTGAAATTACCCACAAATCCATTGACGCTTTCCACCTCGGATTCTGTAATAACATTAATAAGATTGTGGTTGCGTACCTTATCAACAAGCTCGTTTAGATATGACTTTGGATCTTCGCCCTCTAAAGTGTAATGAATATGTCGAAGATTGCCTCCCAATACGGATGTTTTTTCAATCAGATAACATTCAAAGCCCTGCTCTGCCAAAGATAATGCGGCAGTCATACCGGCAAGACCACCGCCAATCACTAATCCTTTTGGTATAATATCTATAACTGGTTCAGCAAGGGGTTGAATCAACCCGGCCTTTGCAACAGCCATACGAATAAGATCTTTTGCCTTTTGGGTTGCCTCTTCTTTCTCATAGGCATGCACCCAGGAACACTGATCGCGTATATTAACCATTTCAAAAAGGCATTTATTTAATCCTGCTTCCCTTATAGTTGCCTGAAATAACGGTTCATGTGTTCTGGGAGTACAAGCTGCAACAACAACGCGGTTAAGCTTTTCATTAATAACGGTTTCCTTTATCAAAGCCTGTGTATCTTCTGAGCAGGAATAAACATTATCAGTACTGACTACAACGTCGGGAAGTGTCTCAGCATATTTTTTAACGTCAACAACATCCACAACTCCACTGATATTTTTCCCGCAATTGCACACAAAAACCCCTATTCTCAAATCTTCCCGGTCAATAGATATTTCTTCAGCAAATGCCTTTTCAGAGATCAGCGTACCACGTGACTTTTGCAGCAGTTCCGAAGCACAAACCGCTGCCCCGCTTGCCTGCATAACGCTGTCAGGCAGGGGCATCGGCCCTTTACATCCACCTGCAACATAAATACCCTCTCTAATAGTGTTAAGAGGGTTAAAAAGGCCGGTCTGAAAAAAACCATGGGTGTTTAGTTTAATACCGGCTGTTTTTGCCAAAGAATAATTTTCTTTATGTGGTTCCAATCCCATTGGAAGTACAATGAGGTTGAATGTATCATGATGCAGGGTTCCATCTTCCTTAATATATTCTATTGCGAGATCTTCGGTGTCTTTATCATGCTTAATTTCAGAAACCCTGGAACGGACAAAAGTTACACTGCTTTTTCTTGCTCTTTCATAAAAAGTCTCAAAACCTTTGCCATATAGCCTCATATCCATAAAAAATATTGTAATATCAAGATTCGGTTCATGCTCAAGTGCCACTATGGCATCCTTAACGGCATATTTACAGCAAACCGAAGAACAGTAGCTTTTACCTGATATTTGTGTGCGGGAACCAGCACATTGAATAAAAGCTATCTTCTGTGGTTTTTTCAGATCAGACGGTCTTAAAATCTTTCCCATGTAAGGTCCGGAAGCACTTGATATACGCTCAAATTCGAGACCTGTTACAATATTTGGAGAATCCTTATAACTGTACGACTCTATACTGCCTGCATCACATTCCTTAAAACCTGCAGCCATAATTATGGAACCAACATGATACTCGGCTACCTCTGCTTTTTGATCAAAATTAATGGCTCCTGTCTGACATGCTCGTGTACACTGCTTACATTCTTTTCTATTCAGAAACAGGCAATAATCAGGATTAACGGAATAAGATGAAGGAACAGCCTGAGTATATTGAATATCTATGGCTTTTCTGAGGGATAAATTCTGGTTATGAGAATCCGGGATGGTAACAGGGCAGTATTGGGCGCAAACACCACAACTAGTACATTTTGCTGCATCTACATAACGGGGAGAACATAAGATTTTTACAAAAAAATTTCCTGCAATACCGGAAACTTCTTTAATCTCTGCATTTGTAATAATTTTTATATTGGGAGACCGACCGGCCTCCACCAACTTGGGCGCAAGTATTCAGATAGCACAGTCATTGGTAGGAAATGTCTTATCCAGACCAGCCATAATTCCACCTATAGCAGATGACCGTTCAATCAGATAGACATAATAACCGGCTTCAGACAAATCCATGGCTGCCTGTATTCCGGTAATTCCACCGCCAACAACCATCACAGCGCCAATAAGCTTGTTATCTCTATTATTATTTTTCATTTGTTGTAATATTTTATTGTTTAAATCAGCGCGCCGAAGGCGTACCACCAATTTTCAATTTTCAATAGTCAATTTTCAATTTTAATCCTCTACCAGTTCCAGTGCCCCGGTATTACACCACCTTACACAAGATGGACTCGGTGGTATGCCGCAGAAATCACACTTTAAGGGAATTCCTGTTTCAGCTTCAATAAAATAAGGTTTTTGCGGGCATGATGCCCTGCAGAATGCGCACATGTCATATGTTTGATCACCAATAACAATAAACTGCTTAGAAGTACATGCGGCATCCACAAAAGGACCTGCTATCACTGGATAATATCTGTTGCCGTCTCTCATCACTCTTATGCGTGACCGCCTTGGATTTACTGTATTAACCACATGATTGAGTGAACATGCAGCCTCGCAATGCCTGCAACCAGTGCATTTGGCATGATCTATCTTTATTCTCGGCATTATGATTCCTCCAGTCCAAGCGCCTGTAGTTTTTCCCTGAGAGGCTCCCCCTGCTCACCCCATCCTCTTAATTGATAATATTCAGGAAGCATTTCCCTAACATGACTGATTTGGCCTTCTGCAGGTCCATTTGGAACCGGTTCTTTAAAAAAACGTTCGGGAAGAGTGTCATGGTTTGTATTGAAGCCGGCTTTCATGTTAAATATTCTCTCTATATTCCAAATCCTTTCACCTATAGATAACAGATCATCAGCCTTATAATTTGTTCCCAGGCAGCTATTTACCATGGGAATATAATTATTAAATTTTAACCCCATCAAAGGCCAGTTACATAGACCAAGTGAATCCATAACAGCAGAAGTATCCTGATGTCTCTTTACTAATGATGCCTTGCCTTGAGTCTCTAATGGATCAAGGTTTTCATGAACATTGAGAAGTTCATCAATAAAAGTATAGCCATATAAATGATGGGGCCCATAATTACATGTGGCAAAATGGAGCCCCATTCCCTGAATAGCCCGGGGATCAAAAGGAGCTAAAGAAAGACCTTTTACGCCCATAAAAATTTCCGGCATATTAAAAGACTCGGAGATTGCCATTCCTCCCTGACCAAGTCTTCTGGCATAACCCTTTTTTGTTGAAATTAACCTTATTGCTTCAATCATGGAATCAGCATTGCCAAATGAGATATCTATTTTTAACTCTTCGGGAGTGACCGCCTTTTTCTCAACCAATTCCATAACAGTTGCAAAATTGCCTCCAGTGGCTACAGGATCCAGCCCCATTTCACCACAAAGCATACTCATTATTCCGATTGCTGAAAGATCGCTTATACCGCAATTGAATCCCAAAGTACCTATTGCAAGATATGTTGGAACCATTCCTTTTCCTTCAAAAGCAGAATATTTGACATCTGCTTTTTTAATACATGCAATAGGGCAGGCAAAACACCCGCGGCCTCTCAATGCAAAAGCGCTGTTTAAAGCTTCGGTGCCTATATTTTTTAATGGCTGGGAGGTGCTGCGAAAATTATTTCGGGGAAGAATACCTTTCTGATAACTAAGTCCTACTAAAAATGCTGTCCCCCATTGAGACATTGATTGTGATGTTAAAGGCGCACTGTTGAGTTTATTGATCAAAGTATTAATCACCTGCACAAACCGACTGCCATCAGCAACCTGCAGAGAATGCTGTCCTTTTACAGCGATGGCCTTAAGATTTTTAGCCCCCATTACCGCACCAATACCGGCACCTCCAACAGAGAGGAATCTATCATTTACCAAATTGGCTAATGGAAGAAGTTTTTCTCCGGCAGGACCAATTGATACTAAATAAGTCTCACGCGCTATCCACGGATCACCAAGATTCTTCTTAAAAAGCTCCTCAGTCTCCGCAGTTGAACGTCCCCAGTACTCAAGGCCGGGAACAAGCTTTACCTTGTCATCTATAATAGAAAGAATAACCGGCGACTCGGATTGACCTTCTATTATAACCATGTCAAATCCGGCAAACTTTAACTCAGCACCAAAATGTCCCCGCATTTTTGCGCATGCTAAACCACCTGAAAGTGAAGATTTGGTTATAACATTGCATGAAGCACCTGTTATTGCTCCTGTGCCGACAAGCGGGCCTGAACAAAATATCAGCTTATTCTCAGGAGAAAGCGGATCTATATTAGGATCAACTTCATCAGCAAAAACTTTTACTCCCAGACCCCGTCCACCTAAGTACTTTTCAAGAGCATCAGTATCGAGCTTCTCTATCCGGTGTTTACCGTCAGTCAAATTTACTCTTAAACAACGCCCGATCCAGCCATTCATCTCTCAATCTCCTTGTATAAAAAAGCTGTTAGCTTTTAGCAGTTAGCCTTTAGCTAAGAGCTAACCGCTAATGGCTAACAGCTTTAATCAAACAGATAACACATTCAGCTAAAAGCTAACAGCTAACCGCTAATAGCTTCCACAAATTATGCAGCGCCTTTAAGCCACTCAACTGTCTTTTCTCTCAAGGCTTGATCATAGCCGAATGCAACACAGGCAGTACGGCAACAACCACAGCCAATACATTTGTCAGTATCAACATAAATAGAACCCTGCTGATCTATAATTGCACCTACTGCACATACTGGTAATGCATAACAGGATTTGCAGTTGTGTTTACATATAACATTTAGCATGATGCTTTGGTCTCCTTTATTATTTTTTTATTAACCTAAAATTTTATCTACTTCTTCCGCATCAGAGTCCATAACATATGGAATCCCTGAAATTTCAGCAGAATCTTTTGTTAAAGCAACAAGGTCATTACGGTCTATATGTTTTAGAGCAAACTTTCTTGCACCTGCCATAAATTGCTGAAGCCCTTGTTTAAGCCTGTCTATATAAGAATAAAGGCCAATTGCCCCTGCGGGAAGCTGGCTGAAATCTTTTCCATATTTCTCCCTGAGCTCTGCACCAACAGCAAATAAACGAAGATAGCCTTCTTCTATATCTTCACCTTCAAGCTCCATTTTCTCAGCCATTAATTTTCCATGAGTCTTACCAACCATAGCTGCAGTGAGAATAGCGCGACCAAGGCATATAGCTTTTACATAAGGTGCTCCCAAAGCAATTGCTTTAAAAATATGATCTTCAAGAGATAGCCCGCCTGCAATAGCTATGGGCGGAATATAGGCTCCCTTTGATGCTAACCGCTGGCACATCTGATAAGCCAAACATTCAAGCTGTACCGTAGGGATACCCCATTCATTCATCATGCGCCATGGGCTCATTCCTGTCCCGCCACCGGCTCCATCTATAGTCAAAAGATCAATTTTCGCATTAGATGCATATTTAATTGCCCGAGCCAGATCTGCCGGGCGATATGCACCGGTTTTCAGAGTTACATATTTTGCACCAATAGAACGAAGCTTCTCTGCTGATTTATAAAAATTATCTTCATCAACCATGCCAAGGCGTGAATGACGCTCGAATTCAGTTATACCACCTGTCTTAAAAGCCTTCTGAACCGCGGGGTTAGTTGGATCCGGGAGAACTATATAACCTCTCTCCTTCAGTTCTATGGCTCTCTCAATTGACGGCAACTTAACTTCGCCACCTATATCCTTGGCCCCCTGCCCCCATTTTAATTCAAAAATTTCAATGCCCAACTTTTCAATAACATACTCAGGCACACCCAATTTGGTATCTTCAACATTAGCCTGAATAATGATGCCACCATGACCATCATACCATTTCCTAAAAGAATCTACCCGACGTTCCATTTCCGGAGACCTGGAAATCCTGCCGTTTGAAAATTCGGCTTTAGGATCCATTCCACAAACATTTTCTCCAACAACAACCAAAACTCCGGAAATAGCAGCGCCAACAGCCACGTCATCCCAGTTGATTCGGGCAATGTCGGTTGACCCCACAGCACCGGTAAATACAGGAAATTTAAGTTTTATGCTATTATCCGCTCCCACAGTTGTTGCAGTATCTACTGCAGGAAATGTAGCTTTATCTGAATCAGCTTCAATTCCAACCGCACCGACAGCGGTTCCCTGAATATTGAAATGTGAAAAATCTACTGGATAATCTTTCTCGGATCCGGCTGTAATTGTACCAAAAGGCTGCGGATAAATCACCTCTCTACCTTTTAAAGCAGATCGACCAATTTCACACGGGCCTTCACAACCATCTACACAGGTAACACAAATTCCAGATACAGGTGCCGGGGCTACTCTGGTGGTTGTAAGAGTAGCAGCACTTCTATTAGGTTTGCTAAACGACATAATCAGCTTTCCTCCTTCTTAGTGTTTTTTAACCTAAATTGAGCAATTTTTTACTCGACCTGCACCAATCTCTTGCGCATCAAGGACTTGCGAAAAGTCTCGACATATCCATTGGTATGCCTGCGCTTTTCGCAAACCTTGCTGCATCAAGATCTCGGCAGATTTCTTCGCAAAAAATCGCTCAACTTAGGTTGAAATAAAAAAAGCGCCATTTTCCTAAAAATAAGAAAAGACGCCTTTGTCTTCATTATAAATAAATAAAAAAAATTCCGAACGCCGTTGTTCGAATCTGCTTTTTTAGTTGTATTTATTTATTTTGTCAAGTATTTTCACTTGAACCTAAGGGCTCGGCAAAAAATAACTTCACATTTCAAGCGACGATGCATCCCGCCTGACTGCGTTGCGAAAATTCTGAATATGCTTGATATTCATGCTTTTTCGCGCCTTGTCAGCCGAGCGCCTCAACACCTGAAATTGCGAACTTATTTTTTGCCGAACCCTAAATCAAGCATCGAGGAATTTGCAAAAATGTGTGCCATGAAACGGATAGAAGATGTTACCCTGCTTTATGAAATAAGCAAAACCCTAAATGAACACCTGGATCTTAAAAAATCTTTATATAAGGTTTTAGATATTCTGTCCGACTCAATGGACATGATCCGTGGAACCATTACTATTCTTAATCCACTGCGTAATGAGATAAACATAGAGGTTGCTCACGGCCTTTCCATGGCCGCCATGAAAAGTGGAAAATACAAATTGGGTGAGGGCATCACAGGCAGGGTAATTGAAACAGGTAAAGCCATAGTAATACCCAAAATAAGCGAGGAGCCTCTCTTTCTTGACCGTACTGCTTCCAGAAAGTCAAAACATGGCAATGAGCTTTCGTTCATATGTGTACCGGTAACAAAAGGCAGCCAGATTATAGGAGCTATCAGCGTAGATAAGACATATAACGAAAATTATTCTTTAGAGAACGGTAAAAAACTTATTTCTGTATTAGCCACGATGATTGCAAGGCATGTAGTTAATCTGGAAACAATCCATCTTGAAAAGGAACAACTTAGAGAAGAAAACAGAAGACTTAGAAGCGAACTGAAAAAGAAATACCGAATTACTGATATTATCGGAAACAGCAACAAGATGAGAGAAGTCTTTCAGATGATCACTCAAGTTTGCAAAAGTAATGCAACAGTATTGATTCGAGGAGAAAGCGGAACCGGCAAGGAGCTTGTGGCAAACTCCATACATTATGACAGCAATAGATCCAAAAAACCATTTGTTAAAGTAAACTGTGCGGCACTTCCTTCAAACCTTATAGAAAGTGAGCTTTTCGGGCATGAAAAAGGAGCCTTTACCGGCGCCATTAAACAAAAGCTGGGTAAATTCGAGATGGCTAATAAAGGAACAATATTTCTGGATGAAATAGGATCTATACGCATTGACGTTCAGGTAAAGCTCATGCGTATATTACAGGAAAAAGAATTTGAACGCGTTGGGGGATATAAAACCATAAAGTCAGATGTACGCATAATAGCAGCTACCAATAAAAACCTGGAAAAGGCTATAGAAGAAGAGGCTTTCAGAGATGATCTTTATTATCGGCTTAACGTTTTCCCCATCTATATGCCTCCTTTAAGGGAACGAAAAACAGACATTTTGCTTTTAAGCGACTACTTTCTTGAAAAATATGCAAAGGAGAATAACAAAAACATCAAAAGGTTTTCCACACCTGCTATTGACATGCTTATGGATTATCACTGGCCTGGGAATGTCAGGGAGCTTGAAAACTGCATCGAACGGGCTGTACTTTTATGCGAAGAGGGAGTAATACACAGTTATTGTCTCCCTCCAACATTGCAGACAGGATCCGAATCAAACACCCTGCCGGCTCTGTCCCTGGATGAGGCTGTAGCAAATCTTGAAAAAGAAATGATAATTGATGCTCTTAAAAATGCTAAGGGGAACAGCGCAATGGCAGCAAAAACACTAAATACAACTCCCCGTAAATTCAGCTATAAGGCACTGAGGTATGGCATTGACTATCATAAATTTCGTTAAAATCACAATGAGCTTATAAATAGTTCCCGTGCCGGACAACCTCCATTTATTTAGTGTTAAGCGGCTAGATAAAACATGCAAAGTCAAATTACCACCACCAGAGGTGGTGGCTTGTTTTAATTGTCCTGGAAGGCACCCTGTTTTTAGTGCCTAAAGTGAGCTAAAGTGCCTAAAATGCCTAAAGTTAAGGAATGCGCTTAGGGCGCTGCCAATTTTAAATCTATAAGTGATTAAAATTAGTCTGCATAATCTTGGCCAGGGTTAAAAAATTCATTCATCTTTTATAGGTTCGTTTATGCCGCCACCCAAACAGCGAAAAGGAGTTTGCAAAGCCCAGTAGCTTTGAGTTATCAATCAGCATGCCGAAGGCATACCACAACTTTAGGCACTTTAATATACTTTAGGCATTTTAGGCACTTAGGTCTAACTAATTCCTATAACGGTAGAACCTTCTTATGGTACCACTACCAGAGGTAGTGGTTTAGGCCGTTTAATTACATTTTGTTGTCAACATTTTTTATGTGTGGTATTTAAACAATACCGTTCGGCACATTTGTTGCTTTATCAGGCTATGGATAAGCTGCAAGGTTTTGGACTATGTTGTCGTTAAAGATTCACCTGGGCTCAGGGACGTCCATAAATAAGTAATCAACTTGACATTTAATTATATTATTGATAGTAGTCTTGCATGCCTAGATTAGCCCGCCTGGACGCACCCGGTGTTTTACATCACATCATCATCAGGGGAATTGAGCGTCGCAAAATATTCAGAGACAATAAAGACAGAAATAATTTTATTGATCGTTTATCAGATCTTTTGCCTGCAACACAAACCTCCTGTTATGCCTGGGCCTTTATCCCAAACCACGCACATTTTTTATTCCGAAGCAGTGGCAAAATGTCAACCCTGATGAGAAGATTGCTTACAGGGTATGCAATCTATTTTAACAAAAGACATAAACGACATGGACAGCTTTTTCAAAACAGATACAAGTCAATTATATGCCAGGAAGATATGTATTTTAAGGAACTGGTCCGCTATATTCATCTAAATCCATTGCGAGCAAAAATAGTGTCAGACATAAAAGATCTAAATAAATACCAGTATAGCGGACACAGTGTTTTAATGAGCAGGAAAAAACATGAATGGCAAGATACAAAATATGTTCTTTCATATTTTGGCAAAAAGCTTTCAGAATCAAGAAAGGCTTATCTTTCATATGTGAAAAAAGGTATTGACCAGGGAAGAAAACCAGAGCTTACAGGAGGTGGTTTGGTACGCAGTCTTGGTGGATGGACTATGATAAAGGAATTGCGGCTAAAGGGTCAGGATCGTATTAAAGGGGATGAACGTATATTAGGTGACAGCGAATTTGTTACAGCATTATTATCAAAGGCAAAAGAGAAACTTGAACGCAGCTATAAATTAAATGCCCTGGGATATGATCTCACAAAGATAAGCCAGATGGTTTCCAGGATATATGATATAGAAATAGAAGAGATATATTCAAAAGGCAGACGCAAAGTTCAAGTTGAGGCCAGGGATTTATTATGCTTTTGGGCAGTTCGAGAGTTGGGAATAAGCTGCACGGATTTGGCAAAACAATTGGAAATGAGTCAGCCGGGAGTAGGATATGCAGTAAGTAGAGGAGAAAAGATTGCTAAAGAGCATAACTATCAGTTGCAATAGCAAGTTATTTACTTATGGGCCTCCAAAAACCAATATTGGTAAGGAACGTAGACGAATTAACTTCCACAAGTAGGCGCATAGATTTGGGTCAGATTTGTTCGATCTCAGATCACAAAAGTTGATGGAATAGCAGGCTATTTTGATATTTTTGTGATTTGAGATCGGGCAAAGGTGGCCTGAAGCTGTGATGCATAGTTGGGGAAGTTATTTCGTCCACGTTCCTAAGGGCTCGGTAAAAAATAACTTGGTAGAATTTGCGCTCAAATTTGCCGTAGATTTAATCAATCTGATTGAGCAAAACCGCAGGAATAGCGAGCTGTTTCGAGGACTTTTGTGATTGAAGATCGGTTAAAGATATGGTGAAGTCGGGATGCAAAAATGCCAAGTTATTTTTTACCGAGCCCTAAGGTTGCGAGGAAAGATTTCAAAGCTGATGTGATTTCCCTGTTTCACCTGTATGTGTGCGGGCACGTACAGGCAGGGTGAATTTATATTCATAAATGATTTACTACTTTAAAAGGAGCCTTGTACATTGCTTCGCAAATTAACCAAAAAATAAACTTGTAGTTTATTGGGAGGTAAAAAATGGCTGAATATGTAGAAAAGAGAACTCATGAGCGTTATGATTATGAGGCACCAATAGAATATAAGCATTACGATAAAAATGATTATTACGCTGCTAAAACGTATAATTATAGTATGGGTGGTATGTATTTTGAATCTGATTATGATATACAGCCTGGGGTAGATATTTACATCAAAATGAATAATTATTCTGCTGATACTTCTGTAAAGGTAACATGGTGTAAAAAATATTCAGCTTCAGATTCATCGTATTATGGAGTGGGTGTTAAATATTATGGAAACAAGTAGATATCTCTTATTAAAAGGTCAATGATTTAGAAGTTGTTTGTTGCTGAACAAGCTATACAATTTTTCGACCTGTGCGGTTAGCTTTTAGCTATTAGCGGTTAACTTTTGGATAAAACTGTTCAACATCCTTTTTACCTCATTGACCTGTTGATTAAGTTCTCTATATGTTTCATCCTGTATATGATTGAGATCGCAAGATAGAAGCAGATGATATTCCATCCCTTTTCAATGCTAACGGCTAACCGCACAGCTCGCAATTTTTTAGATATTGGAAATATATAAACATGCCCGAAACTCAAGATAAATACATAAAAGCTCTTATGGATATCAGCAGGGCTATTACTTCCGACCTGTATTTGGAAGATATTCTTAAACTAATTGTGATGGTTACGGCAAGGGTAACCGGAGTTGAAATTTGTTCATTGTGGCTTATAGACGAAAGGGTTAATCCCACAATGATACGACTAAAAGCTTCTCAAGCTATTGACCCTGAGTATATGAAAGACAGATCACTAAGCATGGATGAAGGAGTTGTTGGCTTTGTGGCTACTCATAAGAGGCCGCTAATTGTCGAGAATGTACTTGATGAGCCTAGATTCAAGGAAAAAGAAATGGCAAAGAAAGTTGGGCTCGTATCAATGGTTAGTGTGCCTCTTCAAGTCAAGGATGAAAAAGTGATAGGTGTATTAAACTGTTTTACAGCAAGCCGGTATAAATTTTCTGAAACAGAAGTCAACTTGATAATTACTGTGGCAAATCAGGCGGCTGTTGCAATACTTAATACTGAACTTATGGTAAAAACCAAGGTTGTTCAGGAGGAACTTGAAACACGCAAGCTGGTAGAACGTGCAAAGGATGTCCTCATGAACAGGCGGAATAAAACCGGAGAGGAAGCATATCACTGGATTCGAGAGCGCAGCATGGATACCCGCAAATCAATGCGTTGTGTTGCTGAGGCGATCATTCTTTCAGAGGAACTTGAATAAGTTGTTAGGAACGTGGACGAAATAACTTCCCCAACTATACATCACAGCTTCAGGCCGCCTTTGTCCGGTCTCAGATCACAAAAATATTGAAATAGCTCGCTATTCCTTCAACTTTTGTGATCTGAGATCGAACAAATTCGACCCAAATCTGTGCGCCTACTTGAGGAAGTTAATTCGTCCACGTTCCTTAGCGTTCAAGGCAATTTTTGGAAAGTTTTTTGTCGAATTCTACAGGATAGCATCCGTCAAAACATGCCTTGCAGAATTTATCTTTAGGATCCGAAAAGCCTGTTGAATTTAAAAGGCCTTCCAGGCTGAGGTAGTTAAGGCTATCCAGGCCCAGGAAATTTTTGAGTTCTTCAATTGACTTATTTGAGGCAATCAGCTCACCTCTCGTTGAAAAATCAATTCCGTAATAGCATGGAAAGCAATGGGGCGGGCAGCTTACGCGCATGTGCACGCGGTTTACGCCAAGCTTGCGCAGGGCTTTGACTCTTGTTTTAACTGTGGTTCCCCTGATTATGGAGTCTTCAATTATTATAATATCTTTTCCTTTCAGAAGCTCTTTTATGGGATTGAGCTTTATTCTTACTCCAAAATCACGCATACTCTGGGTCGGCTGGATAAAAGTTCTTCCGACATAGTGATTTCGTATCATAGCCATTTCAAAGGGAATTCCTGTTTCCTCCGAGTAACCTAAGGCTGCATAGGTGCCTGAATCAGGAAACGGCATTACAAGGTCGGCATCAACAGGAGCTTCTTTGGCTAAACATCTGCCGTGCGCTTTTCTCATCAGATAGACATTTTGTCCGAATATTATACTGTCCGGTCTTGCAAAATAAATGAACTCAAAAATGCAGAATGAGCGCTTTGGCGTACCGGGCGCTTTAATGCTTTTTATGCCGTCTTTGCTTATAATTACTATTTCACCCGGGTCGATTTCACGCACAAATTTAGCCTGAACAAGATCCAGGGCGCATGTTTCTGAAGCCAGTACATAATGTCCGTTCAGTTTTCCGAGGCACAGCGGCCTGAATCCGTTTGGATCCTTGATGCCGATTATTTCTCCTTTGCTTGTAAGTGCGACAAATGAAAAAGCTCCCTTTAATCTTGACACAGTTTTTACCAGGGCATTTTCAAAGCCATGTTTCATGTTTTTGACAAAAAGATGGAGGAAAATTTCGCTGTCCATGGTAGTCTGAAAGATCGAACCTGACTCCTCAAGCTCATTCTTTAGTTGTAGAGCGTTAACAAGATTTCCGTTATGTGCCACCGCATATGATTTATTCCTGTGGCGGACTACAAACGGCTGGGCATTTGAAATTGTTGAACTCCCGGTGGTGGAATAACGCACATGCCCTATGGCGCTGCCTCCTTTTAATGTTTCCAGATGATCTATTTCAAAAACATCGGGTACAAGGCCCATGCCTTTATGCACAGTGATATCATTATCATCTGCAACAGCTATGCCCGCACTTTCCTGCCCTCTGTGCTGAAGAGCATACAGGCCAAAATAGCAGAGCTTTGCAGCTTCGGGATAGTCATGCATCCCAAATATCCCGCAGGCCTCTCGTGGTTTATCTGAAAAATTCATCAAATATATTCCTGAATACATTTTACGGAAAATTTTTTTCTAATAAGCGCTGCAATACCTTTACATATTGCATTTGCTCCGGCTATAGTCGTTGTATACGGGATGTTGAATTTAATGGCGGCACGTCTTATGTGATATCCATCGCATTTTGTTTTTTCCCCTGAGCCGGTATTTATGATCAGATGAACTTCATTGTTCATAATTGCATCTATTACATGCGGACGTCCTGCTAAAACCTTATTTACTACAATATTCGGTATGTCATGGTTTTCTAAAAACCTGGAAGTTCCACGTGTTGCCATAATCTTAAAACCCATTTTATGAAATTGGGATGCAACATCAGTTACTGCTGTTTTGTCATGGTCTTTTACGCTTATAAAGACCATTCCCGAAATCGGCAGATTGTATCCGGCTCCGATCTGGGATTTTGCATAGGCATGGCCAAAATCCAAATCTATTCCCATTACTTCTCCGGTTGATTTCATTTCCGGTCCAAGAAGTGCGTCAACATCCGGCAGCCTGGAAAAAGGAAGAACAGCCTCTTTGACTGAAACATGTAAAGGAGTTTTTTCAGAGGTGAGTCCCAGGTCTTTTAGAGTTTTGCCAAGCATTACTTTTGTGGCCAGTTTTGCAAGGGGAACGCCGGTTGCCTTGCTGACAAAAGGAATTGTTCTTGAAGCTCTGGGGTTAACTTCCAGGACAAAAAGCCGGTTATCTTTTATAGCATACTGAACATTCATCAAGCCTATGACATTTAACTCTGATGCCATGGCTATTGTAGCGTTCCTGATCTCATTGAGAGTTTGAGCGTTAAGGCTGTAAGGGGGGAGGACGCAGGCTGAATCCCCTGAATGTACACCTGCTTCTTCTATATGCTCCATAATTCCGCCGATTATAGTTGTTTTTCCATCAGAAATGGCATCTACATCGACTTCGACAGCATCTTCTAAAAATTTATCAATAAGTACGGGATGTTCAGGAGATGCAATGATTGCAAGCCTTGTAAAATTTTCAAGTTCTTTGCGGTCATAGACAATTTTCATGGCCCTTCCTCCAAGCACATAGGAAGGTCGCACAATTACAGGATATCCTATCTTTTCTGCTGCCTTTACTGCCTCTTCTATTGTAATTGCAGTACTGTTTTGCGGTTGTACCAGTTTCAGTTCTTTTAACATCGTCTGAAAAAGTTCGCGATCTTCTGCTCTATCAATGCTTTCCGGCTGTGTACCGAGAATAGGGACACCGGCCTCAGATAAAGGCACGGAAAGATTAAGGGGTGTCTGGCCCCCAAACTGGACAATGACACCCATAGGTTTTTCTGTCTCCACGATATGGAGAACATCCTCTTTTGTAAGCGGTTCAAAATAAAGCTTGTCAGACGTATCATAGTCTGTGCTGACTGTTTCAGGGTTGCTGTTTACCATTATGCTCTCAACACCTTCTTCTTTAAGCGCAAATGAAGCATGGACGCAGCAGTAATCAAACTCAATTCCCTGACCGATTCTGTTTGGGCCGCCGCCCAGGATCATAACCTTTTTCCTGTTTGAAACTCTGGCTTCGTTTTCTGTTTCATATGTTGAATAAAAATACGGAGTAGCGGCCTTGAATTCAGCGGCACAGGTATCAACCAGTTTATATACAGGATTTATATTATGTAAAGTACGATACTGCTTTATACTGTTTTCACTGGTGCCTGTAAGATGCGCAATCTGAATGTCAGAAAATCCCAGGGATTTTGCCTGTTCTAAAAGAGATGCAGGCAGAGCAGCGCCGTTGAATTTATGAATATTTTGTTCGAATTCTACTATCTGCTTAATCTGATATAAAAACCAGGGGTCAATACCGGTTAATTCATTAATGTATTTAAATGACATTTCCTTTAAAAATGCATGGCGAAGATAAAAAATTCTCAATGAATTCGGAGTGGCAAGCTTCTGCTCAATTTCAGATAAAGACGGAGGTCTTCCTTGCCGGTCGGAAAAATCCTTTCCATCAGCTCCAAGACCATATCTGCCGATTTCAAGGGATCTTAGCCCTTTTTGAAGGGCTTCTTTAAAGGTTCTTCCAATTGCCATTGTTTCGCCGACCGATTTCATGGATGTAGTAAGATAATCCCGGGTTTCCGGAAATTTTTCAAATGTCCAGCGAGGTATTTTGACAACACAGTAATCAAGGGTAGGTTCAAATGATGCAAGGGTTTCCCCTGTAATGTCGTTGGGGATTTCGTCAAGTGTATATCCAACAGCCAGCTTTGCCGCTATTTTTGCAATTGGGAAGCCTGTAGCCTTGGAAGCAAGGGCCGAGCTTCGCGATACCCTTGGATTCATCTCTACTACTATCATATCGCCGTTTTCAGGATTAATAGCAAACTGGACATTTGAGCCGCCGGTGTCCACACCGATTTCTCTCATTATTGCGATAGAGGCATCCCTCATCTTCTGGTATTCTTTATCGCTGAGAGTCTGAGCAGGTGCAACCGTAATGCTGTCACCTGTGTGTATGCCCATTGGGTCCATGTTTTCAATGGAGCAGACAATAACTACATTGTCTTTATTGTCCCTCATGACCTCCAGTTCATATTCCTTCCAGCCCAGAACAGATTCTTCAATCATAATCTGTCTGATTAAACTCGCATCCAGGCCCGCTTTGGCGTACTTTTCCAGGTCTTCGGGGTTATAGGCTACACCTCCGCCTGTTCCACCGAGAGTGAAGCTTGGGCGTACAATTATGGGGAACCCGATATCAGCAGCAATACTTCGGACCTCTTCCATATTTGTTGCAATGCCGCTTTCAGGTATGCGCAAGCCTATTTTATTCATGGCGTTTCGGAAGAGGTCTCTGTCTTCAGCCTTATTGATACTTTCAATTGAAGCCCCGATTATTTCAACGCGGTATTTTTCAAGAACACCCGTTTTTGCAACCTGTATAGCAGTGTTAAGACCTGTCTGGCCGCCCAGAGTGGGCAGCAATGCGCATGGACGTTCTTTTTCTATTATCGCCGCAACCATTTCAGGAGTTACAGGTTCAATGTAGGTTCGATCCGCCATTTCAGGATCTGTCATGATTGTTGCCGGATTGCTGTTGATGAGAACTACTTCAAATCCTTCTTCACGCAGAGCCTTGCATGCCTGGGTGCCTGAGTAGTCAAACTCGCATGCCTGACTGATTATAATAGGGCCGGCGCCAATTATCAGGATTTTGTTTATGTCTGTACGTTTCGGCATTATTTCATCAAAGAAATTTTTTGAATTGAGCTTTTAGCAGTTAGCTTTTAGCAATTAGCACAATAATTTCAACATATTGATAGATCTCAACATTTCACCCAATGGGTGAAAATCGAATCAATGGTAACCATCTGAAAGAATAAGAGCTAATTGCTAAGAGCTAATCGCTTATCTTAAGTATTATCCTGTCAGACTCTTTTTTAAAAGGCTAAATTGTTACATTTTATCATTTTTTTAAATTCATCAAAAAGATACCTTGAATCGTGGGGACCGGGAGATGCTTCGGGATGGTATTGTACGGCAAAAATCGGCAGTTCACGATGCCTGAATCCTTCAAGTGTGTTATCGTTCAAGTTTTTGTGAGTTATTTTAATATTTTTTTCATTCAGGCTGTCTATATCTACAGCAAACCCATGATTTTGAGATGTTATTTCAATCCTCCCTGTTAAAAGATTTTTAACAGGCTGGTTTGAGCCTCGATGTCCGAATTTTAACTTGAATGTTTTTCCTCCCAATGCCAACGCAAGTAACTGATGCCCAAGACAGATACCGAATGTCGGGCAATATGACAGAAGACTTCTGATGATATCTATTGCGTATGAGACAGGTTCCGGATCACCAGGACCGTTTGAAAGAAAGAGCCCGTCCGGTTCAATAAGTTTTATAGTCTCAGCGCTTGTTGTGGCCGGAACAACTAAAATTTCAAAACCAGCATATTCAAGACATCGTAAAATATTGTATTTTATCCCGAAGTCAAAGACGACAACAGAATGTTTACTTCCGCTGTATTTCCATATATTTTTGCTTAAAGGGACATCTTTTCCGATATAAACAGGCTTTTCTTGTGTCCAGAAATAAGGAACTTTTGTTGTTACTTCTTTTACAAGGTCTTGTCCTGCCATGCTTGAAATTCCCCGTGCACGTTTTACACAGGAGGCAGGGTCCGGATCATGGGTGGTTATGAATGCACGCATGGCACCGGTTTTTCGGATATGCCTTGTAAGAGCGCGTGTATCAAACTGCTCAATGCCCAGTATCCCCTGGGCTTTCAGATAATCTGCAAGAGTGGAAGTTGATCTGAAGTTGCTCGGGAAATCTTGATATTCTTTAATTAGAAAAGCGGAAACCTGTATCCTGTCAGACTCAATATCTTCGGCGTTGATACCATAATTGCCGATAAGAGGATATGTCATGGTAATCATCTGTCCCCTGTATGAAGGATCGGTCAATACTTCCTGATATCCTGTCATGCTTGTATTGAATACGATTTCTCCCCAGGCTTCTCCTGGGCCTGTAAAGCTGCGGCAGTTGAAGGTACGTCCGTCTTCTAAGGCTAGTATGGCTTTCATGTTATGGGTTCACGGTTCACGGTTGAGGGTTCCGGGTTACTCAACAGGTTCGTTTTTTATAATATTCCATATACCGCAAGGACAGGCTTTTGCGCAGAATCCGCAGCCAATGCACCTTGTTTCATCTACGATCATCTCAAAATCATTATTTTTTATTTCCTTCCTGCTGATGGCTGACTGAGGGCATACTTCAATACATATCCCGCAGTCCCGGCAGGTTCCGCAGGATGAACATTGTGAGCTGCACTGCTCAATGTCATCAAAGCCGGTTATTCTTGGATCAAAATATTCCAGAGTAACCCGCTCACGATGAATCATCTCGCGGGTATCGTCAAGTGATTTTTTGCCTTTCAGGATGTTTATTATTGCTTTCCCTGCTTTTCGGCCGGACCCGATAGCATCTGTTAAAAGCCCTGGTTTTACTGCATCGCCGATTGCGAAAATTTTGGGATCAGTGGTTTGATAGTAGTCGTTAACTACAATAAACCCGTGTTTTGTGGCCACGTTTTCCGGAAGAAATTCTATATCCGGGGTGTCCCCGATAGATATAATTACAGTGTCCGCAGGTATGACTTCTCCTGTCATAAGCTTAACACCTTTTTTTGTAATTTCCTTTGTAAAGCACGGCCATCTGAATTTTGCGCCGATAGCTTCGGCATCTTCTCTCTCTTTGCCAAATGAGGCCGGTGCCTGAACATCTATGAGTGTAATATCTTTAGCTCCAAATCTGTATGCCTCGGTTGCTACATCGCATCCCACATTTCCGGCACCAATAATAACTACTTTTTCTCCGGGTTTTGCCTTACCTGTTTTTGCCTGTATCAGAAAATCAAGAGCAGTTATCATTAGCTCTTTGCCTGGGATAGGAATTACTCTTGGCTTTTGTGCACCTATAGCAATAACTATAAAATCAAAATTCTCCCTGAGCTGTTCGATTTCTTTCCGTTTAAGACGCTGCTGGAGATGTATATGTGGAATAACTTTTTTAATCCTTTCCAGTTCTTTTGTGATTACTTCTTCTGGAATCCGGCTGTCCGGAATAACTGAGGATATCTTTCCTCCCAGGGTTTTTGACATATCATAAACAGTTACTTCATGCCCGTGCTGCCTGAGCTGCCATGCAACAGAAATTCCTGCGGTGCCGCCGCCAATTACGGCGATTTTATTTCCACTTAATGGCGGTAGTTCCGGAAGTCTCGCATTTATGCTTGCCTTGCCGAGTTTTTTTACATCTATTGGAACCATGTCTGCTAATTGCCTGGTGCATGACTGCATGCATAGATTAGGGCATAGATAACCGCAAACAGAGGCAGGAAAGGGCGTATATGCAAGGGCCATGTCTACAGCCTCGTCAATACGGCCATCCCTTATCAGCCGCCATCGATCACGAACAGGAATACCTGCAGGACAAGCGGCTTCACAGGGAGCTGCATATTTTTTATTTTCCCATACAGGAACAAAACGTCTCAATTCGCCGGTAGTAATAAGAGGTATGGGGCTTCTGTCCAGGTCTGTCAGGTCTCCAAATATACCTTCTCTGCCAAGCTCTTTATCCCATATTTCTTCATGAAAAGATTCCATGCTGCGGAGCTGCCGTCCGGTTCTTTCCTGCGGTGTACGTGCGGTTAAAAGCTGCCACTCATTTTTATCAGAGAGAGTTTCAAAAAGTTTTGGCCTGCCAATGTTTTTAAGAAAGATTTTCAGATTTTTAGTAAGCCACTCCCAGGCTTCATCTGTAATCGGCACAATTTTAGCGTCCGGCTGACTGAAGCCCTTGTGTGAACCGCGGAAAAAAGCCTTTCCGGCTACCATACCCACAAATGGCCGAAACCCCAGAATATTATCGGGTGACTGTGCTTCAAATCCGCAAATAACAGCAATTCCTCCGGCCATGAATTCACCGAAATAATCACCAGCAGAGCCAAGAACCCACAATTCAGGGGGATCAAAACGAGGGTTGTGTTTTGTCATGGTCATGCCACGGGAGCCGATATTACCGGCGATATAAATTTTACCCTGAGCCATGCCGTTTGCTATTCCGTTTGAAGCATTCCCGTGAATAGTTATATGAGCGCCGGCATTTAGCCATCCAACGTCATCAGATGCAGGTCCCATGATTTTAATTGATGTATTTGGAAATCCCAGCGATCCAACGCGCTGCCCTGGATGTCCAATTATCCTGATATGGACTTTTTCGTTACCTGCTTTCCACAGACGTCCGCCAATCCCATGCTGGCCAAAGGCTTTTATCTCCAGATACCTGTGGCCGTCTGCAACAGCTTTTTGAATTTGTTCTTCAAGAATACGTGAGTCCAAACGTTCCCCATATATTTTACCGGAAATTATATGATATTGATTGTCGTTCATTTAATTCTCCGAATTGAATTAAGAACTTTCCTTAATTCTAAACAACATATTTTATAGCAAGACGATTTGCAGCGTTGTAATCATTTATTCCTATGGCATCAGACATTCCTATTGGAAGGGATGTTGAGCGTCCTAAGGGTGCGAGGATTTTTTTAAGTTCTGTGTCAAAGCTCAGAAAGACGTCCACTACACGCTGTGCTACCTCATCCACATCTAAACGCCTGTAAAGACGTGGGTCTTGAGAAGTGATTCCCTTCGGGCACAATCCAATGTTGCAGATGTTGCACCTGTCTGTTTCAGACCCTAAACATCCGGCAGCAGCCTGCATGATGTATTTTCCGATTTGTACACAGCTTGCGCCCAGCATGATGAGTGCAGCAGCGTTTGCCGCCAGGTTGCCATTTTTTCCAATGCCGCCCCCGGCAATAAGCGGAATTTCATTCTGCATTCCTGCTTTGACAAGGTTGAGATAAGCGTCGCGTATATTGCTCGCTATTGGATGCCCCATATGATTCATTGAGACATTGTAAGCAGCTCCGGTTCCGCCGTCTTCTCCGTCAATGGCAAGGCCGGCAGCATAAGGATTTCTGGTCAGGTTGTTCAAAACCGCCAGAGCTGTTGATGTGGCGGAAATTTTAGGATAAACAGGAACCCTGAAACCCCAGGCCATTGACATGGACTGTATCATCTTTGCAACTGATTCTTCTATCGAGTATTGCGTCTGATGTGTGGGCGGGCTTGGAAGGTTTACTCCTGTGGGCACACCACGGATCGCTGCAATCAGCTTGTTAACCTTGTACCACATAAGAAGCCCTCCATCACCGGGCTTTGCTCCCTGCCCATATTTTATTTCTATGGCGCAAGGATCTTCCTTCATATCAGGAATATCATGAATAATTTCATCCCAGCCAAAATAACCGCTTGCAATCTGAAGGATAACATACTTTAAAAACCTGGAGCGAAGCAATCTCGGCGGGCAGCCGCCTTCGCCCGTACAGATGCGAACAGGCATAGATAATTCTTCGTTAAGATAGGATACACCCAGTTGAAGCCCTTCCCACATATTGGGTGACAGAGCTCCAAAAGACATCCCCCCTATCATAAGAGGATATATTTCTCTTACAGGCGGTATCCAGCCGTTTTCGTTAAGAAAAGTTAAATTTTCTTCAGGAGATAAAATTCTTCCGAGCAGCGTTGTAAGCTCAAATTCGTGACGGCCGGCATCAAGTGCAGGGTCTGTCAGCATTGAGATCCTTATAAATTTTATCGTGTCTAAAAGACTGTCCGGAGTATTTCGCCTGCCTCCGCGACGGCGGGGTTGCCCACCCTGATTAATATGATATCTAAGTTTATCTGCCTCGTCACTTTTTGCAGGTATTATCGCGTCATTAGGACAGACCAGATTGCACATAGCGCATCCAACACAGCTATATGCCGCATCAGTTTTCTGCCTTATTCCGTAATAAATCTTAAAATCATTAGATGGAGTACTTTCCAGTCCAATGGTTGCTTCTATGGTTCTTTTGCGAAAGACTCCCAGTTCAATTGCATTTACCGGACATACGGCAGTACATTTCCCGCAAAGAGTGCATTTGTCTTTATCCCATATGATTTGCCAGGGCAGATCTTTTATACTTAAAGTGGAAGGGGTAATTGGTCTGTTTGACGACATATTTTAACCTCCTGACGTTCAGGGTCTACTATGGCTGTGTCAAGATGCATTGGTTGAAAGTCTTTACTCTTGTCACGGTCGGGGAGAGCTGCATCAAGTCCGCATATTTCAGAAGAAAAGGCAAAAACTCCCTGCTTTCCTCCCACAACACCAGGCCGCAGTTTCTTTCTATCCTGAGCCATGAAAAGGGTATTGTTGGGCAGACATCCAATTATACAGTTTGGTCCGTCTATTATAAGTCTTCTGCAAGAATGTTTGAGCTGTTTTAAAAAGAAAGCATTTGGATGATCTTTAAGATCTTCATTCTGAAGCGGAGTTATAATATGTTTGTAAGCTTCAATGCCAAGTCCGAGCTTTGCAGATATATAATGCAGAATATGCGTGAAAACCTCCGAATCCGACTGGTAACCCATGTACCCGTGAAATCCTCTTGATGTTAGATATTCCCTGATGGGTATAAATGCGGTATTTTCTCCATTGGTCATTGTGGAAAAGCCCTGGATGAAAAAAGGATGACACGCATAAAGATTGATCTCATAATTGGTATTTTGTCTGCCCTGTGCCATTATTATCCCGGCCTCCAGCTCGGGGCGGTCAAGCTTTAAATAGTTTGCAACATCCATGGGACTGCCGATTTCTTTAATCATAATTGTATCAGGCCAGAAGGAGAAGACTATCATATCTTTTTTTTCTTCCCCCATTTCGCGAAGCTGAAGACGTATTATAAGAAGTCTTTCATGCAACTCCTTGCGGCTTAATCCATCCCACTCCTCCGGATATTCATAGGCACGGACAAGGTATATATCTCTCTTCGGCACCCATTTTGGCGGCGTTTTAGGGACTTTAATAGACAACTTGTATTTGGTCATAAAACCGATTTCCATCATAAATGTGTCCAGACGCCTTAACCCTTTTTCGCTGAAAACACCTGACAGAATAGGGGCATCCTTCATATTTTTAAAAGGTCCTCCCAGGTCACGCAAAAAAAGGCCTACGCCAGAACCGTCATGCCCTTCGCGCATAACATCCAGAGCCTCTATTGCTTTCATTGGAGACATGGGGTTATCGCTGGTTATCGCAAATAAACGGCACATTATTTTCTCCCTATATACAGAACTCGTGAGTCATAAGTTTATAGTATATTTCCATTTTTTATGGTGTTATCGTTTTATCGGCACAATGTAGGGGCGAATCTTGTATTCGCCCTAATTTTGCATTCGCCCAAATCAGGGCGATCACAAGGATCGCCCCTACGAAAAAACAATATAATTACAGCCTGAAAGTTCGCCCGAAGGGCGCAAGGGCAATAGGCAATAGTCTATAAAGCAATAGATATGCCAAGAAAAAAATAGGAATTTAATCTATAGACTTTCAGATAATTAATTTCACAAGGCCAGAAGGAGGAAGGCGTATTAGTTATACGTCGACGACTGATAACACAGTGAAATTATTTATCTGAAAGTCTATACTAATATTTCAATATAATTTGTTTATCAAGAGAGAAAAAGGCAAACAACAAAATTACATTTCTGTTAAATTGCTACCTAATAAACTACAAAAATGTTAACTTGCTCAAAATTTCGCACCCGAACGAAACCACGTCTATTCCTTATCCAACTTCGGCTTTGCATAAGATTTCTCTGAATAATAATTTCGTTGACTTCACCTCACATGAAAGTTAAAAATGATGTAACTACTCACGTAGTCAGGCTGAAGCTGTTTAGACTGAAGGCTGAAGGGGTCAGAAAAGCAGGATTGCCGTACTTTAGCGAAAACATTTGATTTTTGCACCAAACATGGCTTCAAAATGCGCTTTTTCCTAACAGTCTTCAGTCTTCAGCCTATCCACCTAAGTAGTTACAAAATGATAACCATTTTAGCGAAAATTCACCTTGTATGATTATTTGTTCAAGCACTGATATAATACTAAAATCAAAATTTTTATCGAGCAAAAAAGACGTCTAATCCACAAATAGATCGTTTTATACGACCAAACAGCCGTATAAAACGATTTCGTACGTAGATTAGCCGTACTATAAGACGACTATTCGGCAGACTACTATATGTTAGGAGAAATAATGTCAGAAAAGATAAAAACCGTATTCCTTGGTATTCTCGGTATTGTTTTCATAGGCATTTTTGGCTGGGGTTTTATTTCTTTGATAAAGTGGATTATTGAGGGATTATCGAAACTCAACCCAAATATGGCAGTGGCGATTGTCGCAGGCAGTGTAACAGTCACTGTATCGATTCTTTCAGTAATAATATCTCGCCATCTTGAAAGCCGTGCTCAAATCATTAAAGAACACCGAGAAAAGAAAATACCTGTTTATGAAGACCAGATAAAATTCTTGTTTAAGATTCTAATGGGTTCTAAGACAGGCAAAGCTCCTAATGAAAAAGAAATTATTGAGTTTATGTCAGATAATACTCAGAGAATTATGATTTGGGGATCAGACAGTGTTTTGGCGGAATTTGTGAAATTCAGACGTTTTTCTCTCATCGCGGACCAACTGAAAAATCCAATTGATTTCATGATTACATACGAAAATCTTATTAAAGAAATCAGAAAAGATTTAGGACACAAAAATAATGGCATTAAACGTGGCGATATTTTGGCGCTTTTTATTAATGATATAGATACCTATTTGAATAAAAGCTAACCTGTCAGTCTATTTGACCCGTGACTTTTGTTAAGTGTTTCATAAGGAAATATAATGAAAATTCCACATCCAATACAATATCAGGGCAGTAAGAGAAATTTAGCCACTGTTATTTTGAAATATTTCCCTAAAAAAATTGAAAGAGTAGTTGAACCTTTCGCAGGAACAGGAGCAATCAGTATTGCATGTGCATCTGCTGGAATTTCAAAAAAATATTGGCTAAATGATTATAACAAACCATTATCTCAACTTTTGGAAATGATTGTCAATAAAGCTGATGAATTATCTGATTTTTATGAAGAGTTATGGAATCAGCAACATTTTGACAGCATAGCACATTATTACAAAGTCAGGGAAGAATTTAATAAGACTAATAATCCAAAATTGTTTCTTTATCTTCTCTCCCGCTGTGTGAAAGGTTCTGTAAGATACAACAACGAAGGATATTTTAACCAAAGCCCTGACAAAAGAAGAAAAGGGGCAAGACCTCACAATATGAGAAAAAATATTTACGGAGTATCATTTCTTCTTAAAAACAAGGTTATAATTTCCAGCCTGGATTATAAGGAAATGATTCCCAATGTAAAAACTACGGATTTAGTATATATGGATCCGCCTTATCAGGGGGTATGCAGGGATAAGGATAACAGATATTATTCAAGTATTGATCACTGTGAATTTGTAATTTTTTTGTCAGAGTTAAATACAAAAAAAGTGCCATATCTTATCAGCTATGACGGTAAATGCGGTAATAAAAAATATGGAAATTATTTACCTGATAATTTAAGACTGAAAAGAATCGAATTAGAGGCAGGAAGATCATCACAAGCCACATTATTAGGTAAAAAAGATATTACATTTGAATCTCTTTATCTGTCAGAATCTTTATTGAAATTAATCAATATTAAGCCTGAAAATTATAAAAAGCAACATCATGAACAATTAATGTTTTTTGAGGAAAAATCCGCGTATGCCTGAATATCCGAAAAAATTTCTTAAGCTATGTCAGTCAGTTACTGCAAAGCGTCCTAAAACTGTGATTGACCATATTTTAAGCTATGGTCAAATTACAACGGAGGAGCTTAAAGATACATATGGTTATAATCATCCGCCAAGAGCTGTAAGGGATGTCAGAGAACATGGTATCCCAATTGAGACGTTTCGTGTAACCGGATCTGATGGCAGAAAAATTGCTGCCTATCGTTTCGGAGATCCCAGCAAGGCAAGATTTAACAAATTATCAGGCCGAACTGCTTTATCGAAAACAATCAGAGAATCTCTGATTCAAAAATACGGATGCAAATGTTTTATTTATCTGGAAGAAGTTAATAAGAGAGAACTTCAGATAGACCACAGAATACCCTTTGAAATAGGGGGAGATGGAACTTCAGATGAACTGAATCCAGATGATTTTATGCTGTTATCTGGTTCTGCAAACAGAGCCAAATCATGGTCTTGTGAGCATTGCGAAAACTGGATCAGTATAAAAAAGCGTAATACTTGTTTGGATTGTTACTGGGCATACCCAGAAGAGTATTCACATATAGCTATGCGTCAGTTGCGAAGAGTTGATTTGTTATGGCAGGGAGATGAGGTAGAACAATATGAATTTCTGAAAGAAAAAGCAATAGCTTATGAAAAAGATATGCCCGAATTTATTAAAGAAATAATCAATAATGAATTAAAAAGAAATAGCTAACCAGTCGGGCGGACGTTATGGTTTCGGGTTGTAGGTTCGTTCCATTGCGTTATAATTTTTCATTAGGAGTGCAGTTGAGCGGAGCGTCTCCTAACCATCTGCTTCACTTGACCGCAGAAGCCGTGCCGCTTTAGATTAATTATTGTTTTACGACAGTTCATCGCTTTTTTGATAGTTTTTCGGATAGCGTCTGCGGCAGGTGAGCAGTACGAACCCCGCAGTAAGATGCAAAGTTAGGCGCAATTAGGACGGCTTGGCTTGCGGGACGTTCCTTGATATATTGGCTTGCGGGACGGCTTGCGGGACGTTCCTTGATATAGCTTGCGGGACGGCTTGCCTAAAAGGTTTGAGAAAGATAAAAGCGTATATGAAAGGGGATGAGAGGATTTTAGGAAACAGCGATTTTGTTGAAACTGTATTAAAAGAATGCCTGGATGAGTTCGATCGAAGATATTTATTAAAATCCGGGGGATACGATTTTGATACAGTCGTTGACCGTGTTGCACAAGTGTTAGGAATGAATAGAGCTGAAGTATTATTTTCAGGCAGACAGCCCCATAAGGTCTATGCGAGAAGCTTATTATGTTTCTGGGCATCAAGTGAACTTGGCATGAGTATGGTACAATTGTCAAAACGCTTAAAAATATCTCAACCTACAGCAAGCCAATCGGCAACCCGCGGTGAAAAAGTTGCAAAAGAAAACAAATTAAAACTATTGAAAAATAAATAATCAACATATCAAGGAACGTCCCGCAAGTCAAATTAGGAATTGATTATAAAAATTTACCAATAAAGAAAAACCTGGCCTAAACAAAACTTGAAGGATGTCTGTAGTGACTGTAGCCATAACCTATTGAATATTGGTATATTTTTTTCAAAGTGCGAAAGTCGGGTTAAGTAGTAACGTTCTTGAGAGGGACAACACGGAATGTGAGGACAAGAATGAACTTGAATGCACAGGAAGTGCCTGCCATTCATGCGGATAACCGTGTCGAGTTTGGTTAGAAGCAAATTGGTGGGAGAATAAGTGGTTTCAATCACTTGGTCTTATGTTCCCCTGGATCTGATTCTGCCTGATCAGCCGAACCGCGCAGTACGGACCCGTATGCTGCGTGGTGTGGGAGGGGCGCTTAGTGATGGGCGTCCCTATCCCGATCGACATAACCTACTGCTTTTCATTTATATTTTTCAATAAAATTAATTTTAGCTCTTTAAGCATGGGCATAGGAAAGATTTAGGTTGGCTTCACTTTGTCTCTTGGGGTGTATTATAATATCTATATCTTGATCTAATGCACACAAAAAAGAAAACAGACGTTCCATTGAAAAACCGTCAAGTTTACCATTCCGAAGAGCAGATATTTTAGGTTGGCTAACTTTTAAGATAGTTCCAGCTTCTTTTTGTGTTAACTTTCTTTCCTCAATAATATCGTAAAGCATTGAAGCTATTTTAGCTTTTGCAAGTCGATCTTCTGGATTATCTAATCCTAAATCTTTGAAAACATTACCCGAACCTTTTTCAAATTTTATGTTATTCTTCATTTTTTTCCTCCTGGGCTAATATTTGTGCCTTATGAAGCCTTTTTCTAACAAGTTCGATATCTATCTTGGGAGTTTTGATACCTTTTTTTGATTTTTTCTTAAATGTATGGAGCACATAAATTTTGTTGCCCAATTTTACTGTATAAACAGCACGATAAGAATCTTTTTGATAGGAACTAACAATTTCAAAAATACCATTGAAACCTTTTAATGGCTTTGATTTATGATGCTTTTTACCTTCTTGTGCTCTATAGAGAGCATATCCAATTTCATCTTTTACCATTTCAGGAAATGTTTTTAAGTCTTCACAAGAAGAACCTATCCAAACAATCTCTTTTATTTCTTTTGTATTCATAGCAATACATATCCCATATTTGGGATAATTATGCAAGTCATATTTTTTTTATTAGCTATAATTGCTGAATGTCGAACCCAAGGCTAACCTGCCCAAAAAGCAACGATGACATGGTTTGCAGCACGTTTTACCAAAAAACATAGGCGGAAGGAAAAGCCGCCATGCTTTTTGGGTCAGAGTTTAGCCTATTGTTGTGTGCCGGGCAAAGCCCGGCTGCTAAATGGTGCTATCTGAAATAGTGACACATATTTCAGGTAAAGTCCAGACCCAGCCTGATGGAGGCGAAGGGTAGCCAATGGCAAGGGTGTTAGCCGCAAGGCGCATCTGAAGGAGGCTGGAGGCAAAAGCGTGGGTCGACGTACAGGTATGCCCCGTACTGAAAAGTAGAGGGCAGGCAGATGAGGCGGGGGGATCCGGGACGAGTCCGCAACACAGGATAAAGTCCTCTATCCATCATGGGAACTCCGTATATCTGACGATCGTGCGCTGAAAGTAGCCGAGGTTCACCCCGGGAGGCCCCTGCATCTCGTTATTACATCTGTGTGAAACTGACCGGAATAGGGAAGGCCGGTATACTAAATTTTCCTGGCGTTGGTGGAAGATCGTGTCCTGACCGCCAGCAAGCCAAACTCTGTGAGGAGAGGAAACTACGAATTGAGGGATACGACGGCAGTTGTAATATCGAGTGAGCAAACCGTAAGGGGCGCTTATCGTGTAGTGGGATTCAGCAGAGGGCGGTAAGCCAGGGAAACGAGCCGTGAACACCACGGAGGACTCACCCCGGTGAAGGCCCGAACGGTGCCACCTGCCGAATGGCAGGGGTAAATGAGAGTGGCAAATAGGAGGTATTTCTAATGTGCTAATTGAGGCACATTGCGTAGTATTATCCAAAAGCCCGACAGAACAGATTCTTCTTAAGTAGTAACGTTCTTGAGAGGGACAACACGGAATGTGAGGACAAGAATGAACTTGAATGCACAGGAAGTGCCTGCCATTCATGCGGATAACCGTGTCGAGTTTGGTTAGAAGCAAATTGGTGGGAGAATAAGTGGTTTCAATCACTTGGTCTTATGTTCCCCTGGATCTGATTCTGCCTGATCAGCCGAACCGCGCAGTACGGACCCGTATGCTGCGTGGTGTGGGAGGGACGCTTAGTGAAGGGCGTCCCTATCCCGATGGACGAAGCCGCTACGCGGCAGGAAAAAAATCAAAAATAGTGTATAACTCCTATGCTTGTCCAATTTCGGGCACTTTTAAAAAGGGTATACCATGAATCCAACTGAAGCAAAACGATTTAATGAGCTTTATCAACGTCACCTGAGATTACTCAAACTTCAGGGCAAAAGTCAGAAAACCATTGATGCCTATTCTCGGGCTGTACGCCGAGTCAATGAACATTTTGATTGCTGCCCCGATCAATTGACCCCGGAACAATTAGAAATCTATTTTAGAGAGCTGGTTGATAGCCACTCATGGAGCACAGTCAAAATAGATCGAAATGGCCTGCAATTCTATTGGCGGTATGTGCTCAAACTTGATTAATCGGTTTAAACCACTACCTCTGGTAGTGGAAAGATAAAAGGTTTTACCGTTGTAGTAATTGTTCAGTACATAATGTACCTCCCTGGAAGGATACAAAATAGGAGGTACATTATGAAAGAACGTGAATTTAACAAGTTATCGCATACAATTTATGAATGCCAATTATGTGTAGCTACACATAACTGGCATTATGTGCTGTGACTTATTATGTGGAGTAAATGTTAAAGCATCATATTTTTTCAATGTCTTCGTTCCAATAACTCCACATAACATTCCAAAAATAAATCTACAATGAACTCAGCCATTCCATCAACCCCTTATTATCACGCCATGATGGCAACTTTACTGAAGGAGCCATTTCGGCGGCTTTCTGGAGGGCATGGCGTTTCATTTTCATGTCGGCTCTTGCATAGATATCTGTACTTCTGACATCAGCATGTCCAAGGATCGACTGGATGACCGTCGCCGGGTTACCGGCCTGGAGTAAATGCATAGCTTTCGAATGGCGCATAGTATGCGGGCTGATATTTTTTGATAGTCCTGGTTTGGTCTTACGTGCATCTGTAGTATATTTTTTTAATAAATAGCGAACACCGAAACGCGAAAGATGTTCTCCTCGCCGATTAAAAAACAGTGGTGAATCTATGCACTCTGAGCAGTCCAGGCGATGCTCGCTCATATACTGGACCAATAAATTGACAGTACCAGACATGAGTGGCACTACCCGAGATTTCCGTCCTTTTCCGGTCAAACAAATTTGAGCAGGAGGATTGAGCCGAATGTCTCGGATCGATAGATCAACCAGTTCCTGAACGCGCGCTCCAGTGTCATAAAGCAGGCTGAGCAGAGCCGCATCACGCCTTCCCCAGATGGTTGCTAAATTAGGCTTGTCAAGAATTTCGGCCAACTCATCCGTTGTAAGGTAATGCACTGTTGGTCGGATGTAGCGCTTAAGTGGGATAGCCAAGATCTGCTGGCATTGTGCAATCCGGCAGGGATCTTCGGTTTGGAGATATCGAAAGAATGCATGTAAAACTGACAACCGGTGATTTCGAGTGCGAGTGCTACAATTTCCCTCGTTTTCCACGTAATTGAGAAAACTTATAACCAGTGGTACGTTTAGTGTATCAAGCGTTAAATTCTCTGGAGACACTGCCCAATGATCCCGGCAGTAACGCAATAACAGCGTAAAAGTATCACGATAGGCTTTTATCGTATTCGGGCTGACGTTTTTCTGAGCAGACAAGTATTCACCAAGAAAGTTCGTCAACCGAATTGCAAAATCAGTTGGCTTCATTGCTCTAACCTCCTTGGGATGACATGTCCTGCAAATTGTTCAAGTTGTTTGACAATATTTGGGAAAATCTCCGGTGTAAGACGTAGATACCATTGTGTGCTGACGAGGTTTTTATGGCCCATATAGGTTGCCAGAAGCGGTAACTTCACACCCAAATCCGCACCTTGCCGGTACCAACTCTCAAGTCTATGGACTGCAAAAGAATGTCTTAGGTCGTGAAGGCGCGGCCCTTTTCCTCTACCGCCATGGGGAATATTGCATTTCCACAGCAGTTGACGAAAAAAATAATAGACCGTTCCTTTGCTGTAGGGTGTTCCATCGACTTTTGGAAAAAAGACTGAAGATGCATCACCTTCACCCAAAATAGATGCGTATCTCCTCAAACGTACTGTCATTGTTGGGGCCAGGGGTACCAAGCGATCTTTGTTGAACTTGGTTTTAAGAATGGTTAGTATACCGGCGGCAAGATTCACATCAGAAAACTTTAATCGAACCACTTCACTGACCCGCATGCCGCAACAATAGAGCAGTCGGAAGATTTCCGGCATGATCAGATGACGCTTTGGAGAACGACTGTCCTGTGGGGTACGGTCGGCTGCCTGCAAAATATTGTTTATTTGCTGCTGATTAAATATGTAAGGTATAAATTCTATGTGTTTGACATTTGCCTTTGTGGTTTCAGGAACGTAGGCATCGATTCCTTGTCGGCGCAGGTATAGAGCAAATTGCCGAATTCTGATTATCCGTAGTCTCTGGTTGCTCGGTTTCTCATAATCCCGTTTTGCTGTCCACTTATCGACGATGTCACGAGGCAATTCGAGGGATTGTAAACCAATTTTGCATAAAAACCGGTCCAGCCTAAGAAGTTCCTGGCTCTCTCTGGCGTATCTGTAGCCATAGGCTTGCTTTTCATGGATGAATTTTTCCATTAATTCTGATAGCGGACTATGACACTGAATTTTAATGTTTTGTTCACGCATGGGTCACCTCCTCAGGATCAATGGCTACGCTTTGGAGAGCCTCGATGTTGATCTTTGTATAAATCCGCGTCGTATCCAGGGAAATGTGTCCCATAATGCCAGAAATTGTTTCTAACGGTACGCCTGCCTCTAAAAGACGGCTTGCCATAGTATGACGTAATGAATGCATGCCTTTCCGATTTTGTGCTGGAAGGTTGATGGCTGCCCTTCGACGGTACCGCGTGATGATGTAATGCAGGTTGTTGTTATAACCAAACGGCATAAAAGGTGCATTCGCCCTTAAGAATACCTCTCGTAGCTGGCTTACAGGACGTCCATAGCGAAGGTAATCGATCAGGGCATTGCCAATCTCTTCGGTTAACGGTAAAGCCAAAGGCTCACTGCTTTTGGTTTGGTTAATTTCGATCCGCGCTTGTTCCCATAAAAGATTTTCAAAACGCAGGTTGCGGATGTCGCTTACGCGCATTCCCAGCCTGACGGCCAAGAGCAAGATTGCGTAGTCTCTCTTTCCGCATGGGGAGTTTCGATCAACGACAGACAGAAGGGCATCAACTTCATCACTTTTCCATACTGAAGGGATATGCTCGTCCGATCGAATCCGGATTTTGGGTACATGTTCGGCCAGATTGCTATAGATGCCCCCCGTCATATAAAGATAACGTAAAAATGACCGAATAGAGGAAACCAAATGAGCGATGGTCGCTGGTTTCAAGTGTGCACATGATGTCACGAACTGAGAAAGTATTGATGCCTGAATTTCTTTGACCGATGCGATGCCATGAGAATTGAGATAATGGAGGAATCTGGTGATATCCCGATTACGGGAACGTATGGTCCCCAAAGGACTCCACAATTGTTCATGGCAGAATTGCTCGTACCCAGACAAAGTTTCTTCCATATTATCGGATAGTCTTGTCTTTTCAACAACATGACTGCGGCGCTGAATACATCCATGCAGGGCAAAATCTGTGAGAGCGTGCATTACGTTCCTGATGTGACGTTGACGTAATGTCATGTTTGTTTCAACCTTGTCCGCAATTCCGCAGCTATCAAGGAATTGAAAAACAAGGTCGGTTGAAAAGGTTTCCTCTCCCGAGTTTTTCTGAGCAAATTGAGCAAATTCTTTCCATATGTATCGATAGTTTCCAATAGTTCCTTGTCTGTAGCCCAAGGTTTTCAAATGCTTGGCAGCACTTGCAATAAGTGAGCTAACCCTTTTAAAACATTTTAATTTTGAAACAAGGATCGAGTTCATAATAAGCCTCCTTTTATTACAGGTGACAATCATTGCCACCATAGAGGCTAATTATTGAATGTTATGTGCAGCAAATCAAAGTATCAATCGCAGAATAGCAACGAAGTTTCTGTTTCACTCAACATAAAATTCTGCTACACATAATGCAAATATCACATTGTTTGTTGCCCAAAGTACAGACACAGGATATTCAAAGATGAGATAAAAGAATATACAAAGGGTAAAATATATAGCCTTTGCGGCCAGAAAGATTTAGTTGAAGTGCTGGAATTAAATATTTAAGAGGATCATATTCATCTTGTGATGTCAATTCCGCTGAAATATTCTGTTTCGTCAATAATGGGTTTTTTGAAGGGGAAATTAGCATTACGGCTGTTTCAACGATACGAGAGATTGGGAAAACGTATTGGGGGGCGGCATTTATGGAGTCGAGGATATTGTGTTAGTACAGTCGGCCTGAATGAAAAGCAGACAAGAGAGTATGTAAAGTGGCAGGAGCAGAAAGAAAAAGAAATTGAACAGAAGCAACTAAGCCTGTTCAAATAAACAAGTAACAGGGTACCTTTTAGGACAATTAAAACAAGCCCCCTCCTCTGGGGGTGGTAATTTGACCAGTACTCCGTCCCAGAAGTTCTGATATGTTTTCTGGCAATTTAAATTTCTATGCTGCTTTTCGCGTATTTTGCCAGAGATAATCTTCAAGGGCTAAGAATAATGAATTCAATGCATTTTCAGCATTTTCCTTTTTTAACGGGCCTTCCTCTTTCATAATACTGTTTCTAATTGTTGCTTCTTGAGACTGAAGAACAGTAAATAGTTTTTCCCAATTTTCTCCCGGCACTTCATGAAAATAATGGTCAAAAAGATTGTTCATCAAGCACAACTGCTTTGTGAGGGTGGATATCTCAAGTTTATTTGCTGCTTGCTTCAACATTTCGGTAAAACGGTTGACAGCTTTTTTGTGGAGTCCTTTGCCATCATACGACCACCGAAAGGGGTGGGCAAGCAAAGTATTCCATTCTTCAAGAAAAGCTTCAAAGCTTTCCTTTAATTCCTCTGCTGTACCATATGATTCATTTAATACTTTTTTATTCATTATACCAAACCAAAACTCAACAAGATTAAGCCATGAACCGTGGTATGGGGTAAAGTGAATGATAATCCGTTTATCCGTGGACTTCAGCCACTTAACACGTTTTTCCAGATTGTTTAGTTCCTTTTCATAAGGACAGTCAATACCGCTAAGCTCAGCTACTGCCTTACAGAATGGATATCCGCAATGAGTTGATAAATTATCCATGACATAATGGATCTGTTCATTTGCAGGGCAAGAGGAAACATGCCGTTTAAATATCGCCAAAAAGGTGTCGGTTTTATGATCAGCGCGGCATTCAGCATGCACTTTTCCGTTAGCATAATCAAAAAAGGCAAGAACATTCATTGTGCCGTTTCTAATGTACTCAAACTCTTCAAGACGTTTCATTGTTTCGTCTGTTCGAAGGTCAGGGACAAATCGTTTGAGTATTTGAATTCCTGGGCACTCGTCAAAAAAGAAAAGATTTTTGGGAGGATTCAAATATAGCTTTATCAGGTGATCCATTTTGGAAAAGAAATCAGGGTCAGTGATGTGCAGAAAATACCGGGACTGGTGTGGTT
>Ga0255370_1015_pt1 | contig 46810 bp, 55 predicted proteins | sample ANMaggSeSYBR01F4_FD_182096 | JGI IMG/M metagenome (GOLD analysis project Ga0255370, IMG submission 182096) | Sediment cell enrichment communities from methane seep in Santa Monica Basin, California, United Staets - ANME aggregate JGI... | ecosystem: Environmental > Aquatic > Marine > Cold seeps >...
TTTGAATATACGATTTGCCAATTTCGGCAGAAAATAGACATGCATCTTTCCGAACCATTTATCCAAAATACCGAAAATCACAATCAACCGGAATTATTCAATGTTTAAGAAAAAGATTTGTTTTCAAAATATACCTGCGGAATATAAGTTGTATGTGACATGTTGAGTGAGTTTATTTATCCCTGGGGCGCATGTAAGACCTCGGATTTCCAATCCTATGATGTGCAAGCCCCGCACAACCATAATGCGTATCCCAAAAAAGCATTTGTTGAATATGCCTGAGGGGATAAGCGTGCCTACATATAATTAAGACTATCCTTCTCATCAGCAATAACCACATCAACCTCGTGCTTATACGAATCCCTCCAGAAAAACTCAGCCCCAACCGGTTTACCATCAACCATTCAAAAACCCTTGACCTTGAACAACTGGGAGATATCCCTGTAGACGGTCTTCTCAATCGATATAGATTACCAAAAGCCATAATACGAATTAAATTACAATATAAGTTATCAAGGTGATACGAATGAAGACATATCTAATTCTCTGGTTCAGTAGCGAAGGTGCCATGCCCTCTGAGGTCAACCGGCGGTTAATGTCCCTGGGATTCAAGCCAATACAGGGAGTCCATGATTATGTTTATGAATGGGACTCAAATACCGATGTTGAAGACATTCTCAGGTTCGGTGACCGAATCCAGGTGACCCTGAAGGGCCTTAATGTAATGTTCAAGATAGAGACCATTGACGGCAAATGAAACTAACTGTACTCACAAGGATCAATTATTTTAGCATCGGACAGTGCACCCATTAGCAGTTCTTCCACCTTTATATTGTCTTCTTCACTACACACTTCACCGCATTTTGCAGCAGTGGCAGGTTTTTCAGGCACTGCAGTACAACACATGGCTGGCCTGATGGATGCATCATAGGTCCCGATCTTCCGGGCGATGTCGATTATCTCAGTCTTATCAAGCCCGATAAGGGGATGGTATATTGGTACATTTATTCCGCAGGTCTCTGCCATCATATTTTCAGATGTCTGGCTTGCCACCTGGCCAAGTGATGAACCGGTTATAACGCCAAAAGCCCCCTCCTTTTCCATGATACCTGCTGCAATGCGGTACATCATTCTGCGGCAGAATATGCAGGCATAACGGCGCTGGCAGTCTGAAAGAAATGCATCCAGGCTTATGCCATTGGGTACTTCATAGACCTTGAAAGGATGGCCTGGTGCCCATGTTTGCAACACTCTGAGACATTCCAGTGCCCGCTGCCGCATGGTATCATCCGAGAACGGTTTATTGTTAACATATACCGGTATTACCTCACAGCCCCGTTTCATCATAAGCCATGCAGCCACGGGAGAATCGATACCACCCGAGACCAGGGCCACCATCTTACCCTGTGTACCCAGGGGCAGGCCGCCTGTACCATTGACAACATCCGTATATACGAATCCTTTGTTCTGCCTGACCTCCACCATGATCTCCCTGTCAGGAGTTGTCAGGTCAACCTTTGGATTGAGCTTTCGCACCCGTTCAAATACAGCATCACCACAGGCCTCGCCGATATCACGGCTTGAGAACTCGTGATTGCCAGACCTGCGGGCTCTGATGCCAAAGGATTCATTCTCATTGATAATGGACTCTCCCACATCGGCAGCCACAGACGCTGCAGATTCAAGTGTAGGCTCACACGTAATGGCCGGGCTTACAGAAACTACGCCAAACACTCTTGCTATGGTTCCCACAACTGCAGGGTTAGTGGTATGGATATATATGCGACCCCATTCCCGGGACAGGTCATTATGATCATTACCTGAAGCATCAAGCATGGACCTGATATTGGACATAAGGGTCTTTTCGTACCTGTTTCTTACGTGCCTGCTTTTCAGTGCCAGTTCACCATACCTGACAAGTATAACATCATTAGTAGGTCGGACCATTTATTCCTGTTCTTCCTTCAATACTTCCTTGATTATCCTTGCATAAGCGGGCCTGGCTATCAGCACACCGATCAACACACCTATGATAGTTGTCAGTGCAAAACCCTTCAATGCTCCAAATCCCATCCAGAACAACCATATCATTGCTACAATGGTTGTGGCTGCCGCCGCAAATATGATGCCGAATGCCCTGGAGATCCGTGAAAGGTAAACCTTGGTTGGGGGAAGTTTTCCTTCATATAATACCTCGTCAGTGATTATTACAAGATGATCGATACCTGTTCCAATAACCGCAATAATTCCTGCAATGGCAGGCAGGTCAAGCTGCCATTTCACAGCTGATGCAAAGCCCAGGATCATCACAACCTCACTTATGGATGTTATGATCATTGGTAACATGATCTCTTTCCTGCGATACCTGAGGTATATCATGAATGAGACCATTATAATAGCAAGCAGTCCTGCTATGGCTGTAAGTTCCTTGAACTGGGCGCCCAGGGATGCGGGCACCTGGCCCGAACCTATTACCTCCACATTAACTGGCAGGGCACCTGCCCTCAAATGAGATTCCAGTTGTTTTGCACTTTCTTTACTATCAATATCACTTCCAAAGGAGGCACTCATATCCTGCACAGGCATTATTTTCAAATTGTTGGCTAACCTGTCATTCAAAGGAGCACTGAAAATGACCTCATTATCAAGGTACATTATAACCTCATGATTAAGAGGGGCATCGACCGCATTGGTCTCAATCGCCGCCTCTCTCAGGAGTACAGCACCCTGTTGGGTCAGGGTGAATGGCACACCCCATACCCCGTTATTTGCCTCATGGATCCCGACAGTCTGGATATCCTCCCCGTACACGGCATGTATGGACTCGTTGCCTTCTGTCTGGATACGGATCTCGAACTTACCTGGAGTGGCTGCCAGATTCATTGCTGTCTCGATATCGATTCCTGCCAGGTCGATGAGTATGTATTCCCGTCCAACTATGGTTGGCTTAACATCACTGAGCCCGAAGAGGTTTAATTTATCCTCAAGTATTTCCTTGGTTTTGATCAGTGTAGCCTGGGATACGCCATCCCTGTATAAGACCACAGAACCCCCGACATCATCAAGTATATCTTCCAATTCCTCAGCAGATGTCTGCTTCCTTATCTCATACCACAATCCATCCCTGTCCTCAGATAGCACAACCTCTGCTTTATAGCTGTTTTCCAGATACCTGGAAATTACATGGTACTTATCCACCTGCAGGGTAACGGCTGAAACCCCGCCTCTTCCACCAGACACTGCAGCTTGGCCGTATCCCAGGGATTCGACCTGCTTTGCAGTGACCAGGGTCCCGACCTCAAAGGAGACAGATGTGTCTGTTGTATCTGTTACTGTTACGGTCGTATTTAAGAAAGATGAGTATTCGTGTGTTATGATGTCCCCAACATCGGCATCGATCTGGGTCATGGCACCCTCGGGCCTAAGCTGGAGCCATGAACCTCCATCAAGGTCAAGGCCGTACTTGAGTCCGCCAATCCCCATATCAGGGAATATGGCAGGTAACAGCAACAATATCAGTGAAATGATTATGGCCCCACTCATCAGCAATATCCGGGGATTGCTGGCAAGTCCTTTCTCAACTTCTTCGTCCCTCATTTCCTGCCCCCCCTCCTTTTCTTCCCTATAGGAACTTCGCGTCCCATGTACCATTTAAGTATACCTGTGTTCAGCATCCAGGTGTTCATGAGGTCCGTGGCCAGTCCGAGGAGCAGGACCGCGGAGATATCACTGATGATATCGATCCTGGAAAATGATGAGACGTACTGGGCAAAAGTGCTAACTAAAAACAGGATAAAAATGGCTGCAATAGTAGTAGTGGTCATTGTAAGCCCGGTCTTCATCGCCCCCTTTATTTTATCGTCCAGCTTGCCCCTTCGCTTGAGCAGCCTGGTTGTCAGCAGGATGTCGCTGTCAATGGAATAACCTATGAGCATAAGTAGTGCTGCTACAGTGCCAAGTGACAGGGCAATGCCGAACAGGTTCATCAATGTGGCTGCTATGACGATATCGGAAAAGGCGGACAGTACGACCGCACCGGAAGGTACCACTGACTTGAATATGATAAAAACCAGCACAGCCATTCCAAGGAATGCATATATGACAGCTTTTATTGCACTTATTTGCAGGTTCTGGCCGTATAATGCACTTATCTGCTGCAGTAATATCTCCTTGCCGAAATTGGAAGTAAGGTACTCATTTAATTCCATCTGTGCAGCTTCGTCCATGGGAGCGAACTTGAGCATAACCCGTCCACCGCCGGCGTCACGTGCGCTTATTGGCGGCGTATCTGGAAATTGTGAAGTGAACTTCTGCTGCACTTCTTCAAAGGATAAAGTGGACTCTACAGTAACTGTGGTACCTCCTGTAAATTCGATACCCAGTTCCACCGGACTGCCTGTAGAAATAAATGACCAGCCTAGGATAATAAGGGATAGTAATAAGAGGACAAGCGGGATAATGATCATCTGTGTTGTTGATACTTTCTTAAGATAAGATTCAATATATTGTTCTATGTTGATATTCTTCATTAACCGCACCTGTGAAATTTAATTCGTAATAATCCAATATCTAGCTCAATTAAAGCCTAAGACAGTTCACTATTAATATCTATTCAAATCAAACAAATATTATAATTAATTTTTCTCTCCTTTTTTCACCCAACTTATTTAACATTTAGGTTTGCCAATAAGTGATATACTTCAGATACATATTAATAATATTCAGATATTAAATTGTAGGAAAAATATATGCAAATTTAATTATAGCATGTGTTACGGTAAATTGCCTTTAAAGCCAGTTATTTTAATAATTTTTCAAACTATTTATTTCTACCTTTTTTTCCAAAATCAAACATAATTTGAATCAATTTATATAAATATTGTAAAGGGCCAATGACCATTATAAGCGTTACTGTAAATAATCCTAAATAAAAAATTTTATTCAAGTTTGGCAAATTTCAATCCTCAAGAGGTATCGGAGGAATTAATGTTTTAACAGAGAGGTTGAGCAATCCGGAGATAACCACTTAAGAGATGATACTGGTTTTTGACAAGGGCAGGGAATGTGGCCAGCCTGCCAGCAGGAATCTATAAGTACAGGCCGCAGGGGCATGAACTGGAGAAGGTGGCAGAGGGAGATGTGCGTGCTGACCTGTGTGCTGCTGCGCTTGACCAGGAATGCGTAAAGGACGGTGCGGCAGTATTCGTATTTGCCGCCGTCTATGAGCGGACGGCCCAGGAGTATGGTGAGAGGGGCGTACGGTATGTGCATATGGAGGTGGGACATGCGGCCTGGAATGTTTATGCAGGCGGTTTCGCTGGGGTTGGGGACTGTGGTTGTGGGGGCTTTTGATAATGATGAGGTGGAGAGGGTGTTGCAGATGCAGGATGATGAGCGAGCGCTGTGCATTATGCCTGTGGGGTGGGTGTGAATTGTGGGGGAGTGGGGAGATGTAGATTTGTTACTTATTTCCTTTGTATTCAGAATATATATCACAAAAATTTTGTAAGTTCATTTCAAGATCTTCCCGGATTATTTTGCGTAATAGACCTTTTGGTACATCTTTACCCCTATGTACCGGAACAGAAGTTGCTCTTCCATCTTCTGATTTTAATCTTGAATGAGAACCTTTTGTCCTTGTTACTTTAAAATTCAATGTTTCTAAGAACTTTATAAGTTCTCTGCCTTTGATAACAGGAAGTTTAGGCATTTTGAGCAACTTCCAATTCTCTAAAACCTACAAATTTATTAAGCTCTTCAACTTCTGTCTCTTCAAGACACATATCTATAACTTCACTTATATTTGCCATTGCTTCATCTATGGTTTCACCATAGGAATGGCATCCCTTGAAAATGGGACAAGTAACTATGTAATAGCCATCTTCGTCTATTTCAACAATTATTGGCAGATGCAATTTATTCATGTTGAATTCTTCCTATATGATAGATAAATTTCATATAATAAGTTATTTTCCTTGGCATTTGTCATGTTATCAATGCCGGTTAAAAAAAGAAACTGATACCGGGGGCAAAGCAAGGGATATAATCATCCTCCCTGAACCACGAAACTCCGGCGGCATCTCTGTCGTGGAAGCCCTGCTTGAGAGAAGGTCGACCAGGAATTATAAGGATGAAGCGCTGACTCTGGCCGAGGTTTACCAATAGCTTTGGGCGGCGCAGGGTATCACACATCCGGTGGGATATAGGACCGCTCCTTTCGCCGGTGCGCTCTACCCGCTGGAGGTCTATGTGGTTGTAGGAAATGTGGACGGTCTCCATGCAGGAATTTACAAGTACGGGCCGCAGGGGCATGAACTGGGAGGGTGGCAGGGGGGAAATTAGGGTGTGGTATGGGTAAGTGAGGTCAGAGTTGTATCTTTCTATATTTTATGAAATAAATCAGAAAATTTGCTTTGATTGGGTACAGAACAAATTGAATAAGTACGAGAAAGTTTATCTGAAGGATGATGCAGAAGGTTGGAAATGGGTATAATTTATGGAATATGTTGAATAGCAATTTTACTATAGGGTTGGCGGACAAAATCAAAATAGTGACGAAGAGTATTATTTACAGGCCTATGCTCTTAAGTCCGGGGTATGTGACTGAAAAACGATATGCTCGTACAGGCGATAGGAATCCAAAACAAGATTCTTAAGGCGAAAAATCTGGCGTACATTCTCATAAAAGGGTAGTAGGCAAAAGAGATCTGTGCTCTTCAGAGTGGATATATAGTGAATATTATAATTATAATCATAATTATGCATTGGGTATATATAGTGGAATAACCTAACCACATGAGGGGAACGACATGTTTGATGGCAAAGAGAAATCACGCTTAAAAAAATCCGAGATATACGGGGATTTGCCTTAAAAAGATTGCATGGTGAATGCATCAAATGCAAAGCTGCTTGACAAGTAAGCTTTTGCTGATAAGTAAAAATTTGAAAACTGGAGGAAAATTGATATGTTTGAAAGAGAGAATTTTTTAAAAAAATTGAACACAGTGAAAAGTAGTAAGGCCGAACATCGTGATGATCATAAAGATTTTCTTTGGAATGTATCTAAAGGTTAAAACGATTGGGTACTTAAAATGAAGCAAGGTGATATTATGAAATTAAATAATTTTAACATAATTGGCATTTTAACTATTATATTGTTATTCAATAGTTTTATCGGCATGGAAGCAGCCAGGGCAGAAATATTAGAATTGGAAATGCCTTTTGCTGTTGACAATGATATTTATTATAAGAATCTTAATGGAAATGCTGCTTCCTCCATCATTCTTGTAGAAACTGAAAAGGCATCCAGTGATCTGGCAGAAGCTTTAGAATCAGCAGCCCTTGGCGGGTCTGCCCTTGGTGTAGGTGACGTGCAGATTTTATATGCCGATGGCTGGCGAGAGTTTACACTAGGTGCAATAGGAGACAACGCAGAGATCTGGGTAGCCAATGATCTGTCATATTGTCCGGGAGATCCCAGACCGCCCCACCAGGTGACACAAGAACAGATAGATTATTTATTCGATGAATTAAACAATGTAATATACCCAAGTAATACAAAGTACTTCGGTTACACGGAAGACCGTGATGGAACTGACGGTCTTTTTGCCCAAAGTGGATACACATGGTATGAGACCGATAATCCCCAGCGCGTAATGGTGCTTGTATTTAATATCGAGGATGAAGGATATTGTGATCCCAATTATCCTTTCTATGTGGCTGGATACTTCTGGGCATCCATGAACGAAGTCTATGCTGACAGGAACATCATTCATATTGACTCTCATGATTGGTTAAACCGCATCGGTCCGGATGCTAGACACCCCCATCTCTATGAGCAGGTTTTCGCACATGAGTATCAACATGCTATCCATTTCGACCATGATGCCGATGAATCTACCTGGGTGGACGAAGGAATGGCAGACCTTGCACCTTATCTTGCAGGTTACGGACATGCAAGAGGACATCTGGCTTACTATATGATCTACCACCGAACACCGCTCGCGTACTGGGGAAGTGGAGTTGAGGATTATGGTGAAAGCTATCTCTTCCAGCTATACCTTCTTGAGAACTTTGGTGGACCTGATTTTATTAAAGCTCTGGTGGACGAGCAGGAAAATGGAATTGAAGGCATTAATAAGCAGTTGGCAAACTTCAGCTATGTAACATCATTTGATGATATCTATCGAGATTGGACACTGGCAAACTACTTGGATACTCCTTCGTTGACCGGGATATCAGGTGCAAAATTAGGTTATGTCAACCTGGACATCCCATCTGTTGATACCTATGGCTATTCCATCCAGTGGAGCATTAAGAATAATTATGGATCGGATAATACCGGTAACCTGCCACTTCCTCGTTATTGGGGCGGTTACAAATCGGGCACAGTACAGTGGCCCAAAGGTTCTCTTGCTCCTTATACCCCCATGTATCTCACATATAATGGTTTTCAACCACAACTGAAATCTTCTTTCAAAGGTGATGATACTTCCGGCATTCCTGCATTCAGTGGTAGCTATGAATTATGGGGCGGCAGAGGAGAACTATTATTCAACACAGCAACAATGGCAACGCCGATCACATTGGAATCCAATGCCAAAATCAATTTTATGACCCAGTATGAGATTGAGGAAGCGTGGGACTTTGGATTCGTCCAGATCTCTACGGACGAAGGAACTACATGGACAAGCCTGGCGAACCAGCATACCACTTTATATCACGATTCTTCCGCCCATCCAGATGTAATTGCAAACCTTCCAGGATTCACAGGCAAGAATGATGGGTGGGCAGAGGAATCATTTGATCTGTCGGCATATGAAGGTCAAACTATCCTTCTGCGCTTCCTTTATGTTACAGATTGGGCAGTTACCGAGAATGGGTTCTATGTGGACGACATAATAATCTCCGACGATAGTGGTGAACTGCTGACAGACGATCTGGAAAGTGAAAGCAGTATGTGGGTTTTAAATGGCTGGGAACACACCACAGGTCTGGTGAAGAATGATTGGAAGATCACCTTTATCAATCCCATCTACAATAAGGGAAAATTTTCAAGATTTGGGATCCAGGATGGCAATATGCTTATTCCTGGTAACTATCAAGAGGATTTTACGTCATTGGACACCATCAACCTCAATCGCGATGCAGTTACCATTGTTCTGAGTAACCATCTGCCTGAGGATAAAATATTCTCCTCCAGATACACTCTCCTTGTTGAAAAAGGAAGGGCGGTTCGGTAGGGAATTGATTTGTTGGCTTAAAATGAGGGGCTGTTATGCCAGCCACTCATTTTTTATTTTGCTTGAAGAAATTTGAATAGAGAATCTGCAGTAAAGCTCAACTCTTGATAAATCTTTTTTAATTCATTCAGAATCTCATAATCCGTTGCCATCATAGTAAGTTCTCTCTCAAAAGTAGCCTGCTCAACGTCATCACTTTTCAATAAATCCTCTCGCAAGTGGAGACTTGTTATTATTTACTGGGACGATTCAGAAAACCGCAGAGAGCGCAGAGACACGCAGAGAAAACAACACGTCTCTACGCCTCTCTGTGTCCTCTGCGGTGAATCTTTTTTGCCACGATCCATTTATCCAGAATAAATTAAAAAGTCTCATATCCCATAAAACAACGTTACTCACTCTATCCAACCTCTGCACTACTGCACTAAAAGATATAGCAGCCCCAAATAGCAAAAAACCCGCCCAAGCGTTCAACTTACTACCTTCCCATCCACCAGTGTGATCACCCGGTCTGTCCGCTCTGCCACCCAGGGGTCATGGGTCACGATTATCACAGTCTGCCCGCCATCAGACAGCCGCCGCAGGATGCCGATAATAAGGTCCCTGGTCTTTGTATCCACCTCACCTGTGGGCTCATCAGCCAGTATGATAGCAGGCCTGTTGGCCAGCGCCCTGGCAATACTCACCCGCTGCTGCTCCCCGCCGCTCAGTTCAGAGGGTTTGTGGTTCAGGCGGTCGCCCAGCCCCATCTCTGTTAGCACCTCACGGGCCCGCTTGATCCGCTCTTTCTTGTGAACCCTGGCAAACCTCATGGCAATCTCCACATTACCCAGTGCAGTAAGGGCTGGCAACAGGTTGAAATGCTGGAACACAAACCCAATCTTCTCGCGGCGCAGCCTGGGTATCTCCTTCGCCTTAACCCCGGTCACCTCGATACCGTCAATGAATACGCTGCCTTCTGTGGGAATTTCCAGCATACCGATGATTGACATCAGTGTTGATTTTCCCGAACCTGACGGACCCACGATACTTACCATTTCCCCCCTCCTGACCTCCAGGTCCACACCCTGCAAGGCATGTATGGGTACCTTGCCTTGTATATAAGTTTCTTTCAGGTTCCGGGTCTGCAAAATAATATCAGGCTCAACATCATTCATATCTGAGTGCCTCCATGGGACTCATGCCGGTAGCCCGCAGAGCAGGGTAGATACCTGACAAGGTACCCAGCAGTATGGCAAATAACATGGCAATGGCCACCAGCCGGGGCGTGATAAGGAACAGCACTATCCCTTTTTCAACCAGCCATAGGTTTATGCCAAAAACTGCAACCCATCCGCAGGCCAGTCCCAGCAGCCCCCCCAGTAAACCCATGATAGCGGCCTCGCCCACAGTCATCAACAGGATATCCCGCCGCTCTGCCCCCATTGCCTTAAGTATTCCGAACTCCTTTGTGCGTTCCATCACAGACATTAGCATGGTGTTCATAACGCTCAGCCCGCCGATAATAGCTGCCAGGACTGCAGCACTTACAGTTATTACAGAAAATATCATCAAGCCCTGCTTTGCCTCCTCTTCCAGTTCACTGGGAGATAGTGTATCCACTCCGTCCACGCTGAGCTTTATCCGCTTTGCCAGCAGGTCACCATCAACTCCCTCTTCAGGAATAGCAAATATCATAGAGACCATATTGCCCATATCATAGACATCCTGGGCAATATCAAGGGGGATTGCCGCCGATGCATCAAAAAAACTACCCGTATATTCCAGCTCTCCAACCACTGTGAAGTACTTGTCCTGTATCTCAATGCGGTCCCCTACACCGATATCATACTGGGTTGCAATACTACTACCAATAACGGTTACGTATCTATCCCCCCTCATAAGGTCTCTTCCTTCCTTGACCTGGACCGGTCCCAGTACAGTATGGGATTTCTCTGGTGGTAGCCCTATTACCTGATTACCGCCAAAACTCATGCCTCCCCCCTCCTCCAGCGGTGCCATCAACAGCCCGTATGCATCATGGACGCCGGGTACTTTCCTGACCTCTGCCGCTTTACTTGTGGTCACGCTCCCGCCGAACACGCCGCTTGAGCCGAATACACGTATCTTGTCAGCGGTCAGTGCAAATGAGGTTTCAAATGTCTGGTTGAAATTCTCTGACATGGAACCCATTACAATAACTGCGAATATACCAAGGCCGATGCCAAAAATTGTGAGTGCTGTCCTGATCTTCCGCTGTGAAAGGTTTCGCAGTATAATGTCGAACAATGCCTTCCCCCCTATCTCCTGTTACTGATCACGGCTGCATATATAATACACAGGATGGTCAGTAAAATTGTGAATCCCGGTGTCTTGGATTTCGTGGGCTGGCTTACAGGAGAGGCACGTTCGGGGATAAAAAGCATTGTTTCATACCTGTCCAGTATTTCATTTTCAAGTGTCAAAATATGGATGTTGACCTGGTACGTACCAGGGTCAAGGTCATCATCCCATATGATACCCACGGTATCGTCCCTGTCCAGGGTAAGAGGTTCGGGCTTGCCTGTAAATACAAGTGGATCTGAACCGTCCTTGTGTAGTTCTACTTCCACTATACCGTTAAAAGGGACCTGTGACATGCCGTAAAGTGTTACACTTGCGCCGAAATCGTCTACGTCTACATCCATGTCATCAATCTCTACCTCCTGGTTTGAAGTGAACCCGGTCACGTATGAGGATGTGATGTCCGGTGTGTGGGATATGGCCTTAACACGTACGCTATACTCGGTATTGTCATCCAGGAGGATGGGCCAGTCAATGGAAAGCTGGGTGGACTGTATCACAGGTATGTCCTCTTTGGTCTTGGAATATAATATCTCGCCACCCTGGATTAACTGGAAGGTAAAATCTGCAACGCCGGGATTGGATACGCTCCTAGGCTTTAATAGCAGGCTTGCACCACTGCTGCTGGCGCTGAGATCAACTACCTGGAACCTTGGCAGTACCACAAGTCCGTAAGAGAATGGATATGATGTTTCATCTACAGATCTGCCATCGACCAGTACGCTGACTGTGGCCACGTAGTTTTTGAATTGGGGTTGTGAATCCCACATGATGACCTTTGTTATTTCCTTGCCTGGTGCTATTATAAAGTCCAGGGTTGTGGTTTCGATTAATTTATCCCAGTATGTTAATTTGAATATGAGCTGTCCATTATTTACCTGTTCGCTGGATTGTATTGATACGTCCATACTGTTCTCATCTGAGAATGTTGAAGTGATCCATGTGGTCTGGTTTTCACCGGCAGAGGCTGGGAATACAATAAGAGTTAGCAGGATGGCAAGAATATAAATATTTCTGGATTTCATTGCCATATTGTAAGCTGGATTGTGTAAAAAATCTTTCTCTTGACAGTCAAACGTTGCGACGGCACTCCCAACCGCAGAAAAGCTGTGGGGTATAGTAATTAAGATAAATAGCTTGAGGAAGAAGGAATCGAGATTGTCGGGTAGTGAACTACTTAACTACAGATATTAAGTATATAATATCTGTATCTGGATTTCCAAAAGTAAAATGTTTATAATATCTCTATCTATTTTTACTTCCATATGCTTTTGTAAAGAATCCTGATCTATCCTGTTATTAGTGAATTTGATCTTAATATTTTGAATGACAGTATCCTGTATGGCAGCTCTGATTGCAGGTTTGTTATTAAGCATTGCATATAGCTCTAAAGGATTTTTGGCATTTAAAAACCAATATTTTTTTTGGCGTAATTCATCTTTAAGCTGTTTAAACGTTTGGAAATCCATTTTTTCAATAAATATATCGATATCTTCCGTTCCCCTGGATCGTCCGAAGAGTGTAGAAACATAACCACTTACAATAACATAATCTGTATATTTTTCCAGAATTTTGATAAAGTCTATTACAAAAAGATCCAGCTTGGAAACCACTTTTTTCCTTAGAAAGATATATTAACTGCAAAAATGATGACACAAAAATATTTGTAGCTACAATTCCTCTGACAATCCAAGCCTATCAATCAATGCGTGGTTGACAGGTAAAAATATGTGGTTTAGTGGCGGGTGGAGGTCGAACAAGTTCAATGATTATATTTCGCCTGTATATCTAAATGGTAATCAGGAAAACTGGGTAAATGCCACAGGAAATCTTGTTACTGGCCAGGTTATTTACTTGAGTTAATCATGTTTACTGACTTTCGTGTTAAAACTATTTGTCACAAACAGTTTCTGCGCCCACATTCCTTGTTCTGGTGACGAACACCCTTCCACCTATCGTGGATTCCAGGTATTCGGACACTGCATTTTTCACGTTCACGGGATTCTCTGCCACGGCATATACTGTTGGCCCGAATGAGCTCATACCAGCACCACAGGCACCCTGCTCCTTCATTATCTCCATACACCGCCTTACTTCTTCAGCCTGCAAGCCAACCTCCCGATGCTTGAACCCCACATCCTGGATGCGGTTTACCGCATCCCCGAATGTATGCATATCCTCTTCCACCAATGAGGGCAGCATCTCCATCAAAATGATGTGGGATACGGCCTGTACCTCCTCCAGCGGCAGGGGGCAGTATTGCTTGAAAATATCCACCTCGCGCTGGGACGAGGCTCCTTTCAGGTCAGGTATGGCAACAACCAGGGGCCAGTCAGGGAAATCATACCGAAACAGCACAGGTCCGGGCGGCACCCGGCTGGCAGCCGAAGGTGAGAACGCACCCTTATCGTCAAACCTGTGACCGCCGTCCACGATAAAGCCGCCGTGCTCAAAGGACTCAACTCCTATGCCTGACGTGCCGCCCCGGCCCACAAGTGCGGCCACCTCACGCACGCCCAGCCCCAGGTCGTACATCACATTTACGGCCCAGCCTGCTGCAAGTGCACCCTGGGTGCCGCTACCTAGCCCCACATGGTCAGGGTATGCGTCCCCGATTGTGATATGTATGCCTTTGCCTTCAGGGATGACAGCCTCGGCTGCGGATCTTATGCGCTTGGGGTCGCCGCTGCCTGTGACGAACACACCCTCGTTTGTTTCTTCGGCAGTGAGCTTCATTGACGGGTCGTCCAGGGTCAGGCCAACGCCTCCGTCCACCCTACCCAGGGATGCATTCAGGTCGATAAGGGTGATGTGCAGCCGGGAGGGGGTGGTTATCTGTATCATTACAGATAATGACAGTGCTATTTCATTATAAAACTTAGGAAATGGGTATTACCCCGGACTTGTATATATTAATCCATGAGTGGGTATGAGCACGGCTCAGAACACAGACCTGACACAACAGAAAATAATCTCAGGTATGCCATCTATGCCACTTCAACCATTTTCATACTTGAGTTGGCAGGAGGGCTGTATACCAACAGCCTTGCCCTCCTGAGCGATGCGGCCCACATGTTCATGGACGTGTTCGCACTTGTCCTGACCTATGCTGCCATCCAGATAGCAAAGAGGCCGTCCAGCCACAAGGTGACCTATGGTTACCACAGGCTCGAAATATTCTCGGCGTTCATCAACGGTATCACGTTAATTGTAATCTCGGTATTCATTGCCAGGGAAGCATATTTCCGGCTGCTTGAACCGCCCTCGGTCAGGGGTATGGAGATGCTGGTAATAGCAGCAGTGGGTTTGGTAGTTAACCTGTGGGTAACTACACGGTTGCACGGCCACCAAGACCTGAATGTCAGGGGGGCTTACCTGCATGCGCTGGGCGATACCCTGAGCAGCGTGGCAGTCATTGCAGGCGCCCTGATCATTTTGTTCACTGGCAGTTTACTTGCCGACCCTGTTCTGAGTTTCATAATCGTGGCCGTCATACTGCTGGGTTCTGTTAGGCTCATACGCGATTCGCTCTACATCCTGATGGAATCCACACCCAGGCACGTGGACATCAATGAACTGGTTGAGGCAGTGAATTCCATTGAGGGTGTGGAAGGTATTCACGATATCCACCTATGGAGCGTGTGTTCCAATGTACATGCCTTAAGTGCCCATATCCTGGTGGACGAAATACAGGTATGTGAAACCGTAGCCTTGATCGATGCAATCAACAAGGTAATGGCAGGGAAATTCAATATTACCCAGACCACTTACCAGTTCGAGAGCGTTGAATGCGGCAGACCCCTTATTTATGGAGTTGAACATTAATGTGAGCCAGGAAGTTGGATTATGCCCAAAAAAAAAGACAGACATGTAATGGAAGCCCTGGGTAAGACCAGGGTTGTGGTCGAGAACGGTAAAGTGGTCGAAGTCGGTCAGCCGCAAACTGATTATTGCCCTATCTTTGCCAAGGTAAGGAACATCAGGCAATTCACCCCCGAATCAGTGAAGGGCAACATCGAGTTCAGGATTAAGGATTTCGGGATGTTCACAGGCAGGCGTGAGATAGAAATGGAGATTTTCGTGGGTTTTGGTGCCAGTGAGACATTCATGACCGCCCTTAGCAGGGGACTGCTGGAATCCTGTGTCACGGCCTGTGAGGGTGCAGGTACCGTTATTGCCAGCAGCCCCACATTGGCGCAGGGGATCGGAAGCAGGATATCCGGTCTGGTCGAAACCACACCCATACCGGAACTCATTCAGCGCATAGAAGAGGAGGGGGTACGGTACTTGATCCGGGGACGGCAGCCCTGGACCAGGTGGCAGGGGTGGAAAAGGCAATCGGGATGGGGTACATGCGCATTGGCGTTTCAGTGGTATGTGCACCGGATGTCATTAAGGTGCGTGAACTTGAAAAGCAGCATGATGTGGAGATTATCACATTTGGAGTACACGTTACCGGTATGGGTGAAGAAGAAGCAAAGGAGTTCATCAGTCTGGTGGATATAACCACAGGATGCACGTCCCGCCATATAAGGGAACAAATAAAAGGACATGCACTGGCCCAGTTTGGTACTGCTATTCCTATTTTTGCCATCACCCAACGTGGCAAGTAAATGCTGCTTGAGCGGGCAAAAGAGGTCACTGATCCTATACTTATAAACACAATGAAACTGCCGGTATTGCCAGAAGAGAAACAGCCCAGGCCCCTGATATAGGCTAAAAACGTATCTTTTTCAAGTCAAACGTTGCGACGGCACACCCAACCGCAGCAGAGTTGCGGGGTATAGTCATTAAGATTAACCGGGGGTGCTTGTGCGGCCGTGGTTTATAAAGCCAGAGTTACACCTGTGGAGTGCATGTCCCACTTGCCTTTGGCTCTAAGGTACTAAATCGAAAAAAATATGGCAATATGCGGCCGTAGTCTAACGGTATGGCAGTGGCTATCCAGGCCTATAATTCAGATTCGATTCAAGGCGACCGCATATTTTGTTGCTATTAAGTATTGCAATGAATTACCGGATATTATAACTGATGCAAATATTTCGATATATATTTTAATTTGTCTGATTGTTGATATAAGTTTCTTCCAAATGAAAGTTAGATATATTTCTCAGCATATTCGCCAATCACAGGCAGGTGGTATTCCTCTCCTGAATATGCTTTATATATCATTAATATCCATGTGATGAAAATAACTAACTGTCCAATGACTGGAACATACGAAAAGATAAACCATACAAGACCTAAGATAATCGCCTGCACAGCATGGAACATTACGAACCTGCTTTTGTCAGGTTTATCTTTTTCAATCAGGTAAATAATGATTCCGCTTACAAATCCAAGCAAATAGGCAAGAGCTGCCATTATATTATCATTGTCTTTCGATTCTGTTTTTGCTACAATTTCTGTTTCTACTACAGTTTCGTTTTCGTCCATAAAATGATCCTCCATAATGGAATTATAATGATTTATAATAAATAATGTAACATTATAATTTAAACTATTAAAACCCTTTTGCGTTTCAAAAAATTCATAGACTACTAAGTGTTCAATCATACCAATTATTTCACTTCCATCTAAAATAGAAAAGCAAACCCGAAACTTTTTTAATGCAAATAACCTTTCTATATCGGGATTTAAAATGAACAAGCAACCTGTACTCAATATACTAAAAGATATTTTCCAGGCATATGGATATAATATTGATTCATCATATATTTCGGATCTGGTGGCATCTAAAGGAGTCTCAGACCACATTTACATCAAACTTGATAGTGACGTGGATTATAGCTCAATGCGCAGGTTTGCTGACTCCATAAAGAACACCGAAGGTACCGGGTTATATATCCTGAATAACAGAGCACCGGGTGAAGTTGCCGGTTTTGCCTCCCAGCAGGATATTATATTCTGGGATAAGCATGATCTGGAAAGCCAGATTGGTAAGGCCATCCTGGCAAATACGGAAGGTCTTCCAATGAAACTGGATATATCCCCGCACGATAGCCAAAGGATTGTAGAAAGACCTGAACCGACCCCGGTAGCAGGATCCAGGGACGACAGCATCTTCGGAATGTTCGCCGAATCACCTGCATCAAAACCTGAACCAGTTCATGAACCTGAACTTACTCCAGTTCCAGTTCCAGTTCCAGTTCCGGTTCCGGTTCCTGAACCTGCTTTTAAATGGCCCGGACTTGGCACACCTCCCGGGCAGACCTACCCGGAAAGTATAGGAACCGGGGCATTTGGTGTGGATCAGGAAGAAGAGATAGTACGGATACCCCTCCCCTCCCTGCCCATAAACATGGCAAAGACCAGTGCCATCAAGATAAGCCAGGCAAAGATAGGGGAGGTCCAGGACTTACTTTTAAAATTCATACCCAATTATATTTATAAATATGAATTTGATACGAAGAGGAAGTTCAGGTCAAAGATAATTGACCTTAATGGCCAGGGCGAGGGCATGGTAAATGCCATTACAGGTGAGCACACCTTCACCCGTTCCCCGGACATACTGGAATATGCTGAGATCATAACAGAGAATTACCAGATAAAAGAACCAACGATAAGTGACGAGGAGGCTAAGGAAAAAGTATTGGATGCGATTATCCGGAAGCATTCTAATAAGATGAAAGTGGACGAGGTCAAAGGTGATACCATAATTTCAGAAAGCAAGACGCTGTCACCTCTGGAAAATGAGATTGATCTTGCAATAAATATAGTATATATTCCTGTGTGGGAAATTCAGGGAAAGCAAAATACTATTGACATAAATGCTTATGACGGGCATATTCTTGAGACTCCCGTAGACGATGATGCGGAGTTTGTTTAGGTATTTGACAGGTATATATCAAAACCTGATGATGTCAATATCTCATTATTTTGGGTTATAAGTATACACTCTGTATTGTGTATATTCTCAATAAGTTCTAGACCTTTGTCTGGTCCCAGTACGAAAACAGTGGTAGCCAGTGTGTCAGCTTCCATGGCCGAACCTGCTATTATTGTTGCACTTAAAAGACTTTGTGATGAGTATCCTGTCCTTGGGTCACTGATATGGGAGAGACGGGCGGATTCATTAAAATAGCGCTCATAATTTCCGCTGGTAGCCACTGCCTTGTCTGATATCTCCATGATAACAATAGACTGGTTCTTATTCTCCGGATTTCGAAGTCCCACTTTCCAGTAAGAACCGTCCGGCCTGGTACCAAAATACATGCCGTCGCCTCCGGCATTTACAAAACCACTTACATATCCGCTATTTTTTAACACTTTGGCTGCCTGGTCCACAGCATACCCTTTGGCTATGCCATCCAAGGTAATAGACATGCCTTCTGCATTGAGGTAAATAGTATTGTTCTCTACTGTAATATTGCTATAGTTCACAAGGGTCAGGGTTTCATTAATTTCCTGCCCTGTAGGATATTCGCCGGCTATTATTTTTGTTTTCCACAGGTTAAGTATGGGCTTTATTGTGACATCAAAAGCTCCGTCACTTATATTACCGTAGTGTATTGACTGTCCTATTACATAAATGAGGTCATCGGATACGTTATCCACCTGCCCCTCAGCGTTCAATATACCTATTTCGCTGTTGGAATCAAAAGTGGTCACTAATTTTTCAATGCGGTCAATTTCGTTAAAAGCACTATTTATTGTGGTTTCTGCATTGGTTTTTGTGCTGACTATCTCTATAGTAACAATAGTCCCCATCAATTGCTGGCTTTCTGCAATGACATCATTGCTGTTCACATTACTTTCTGCAATGAGATTATCGCTACCTCCATTATCAGTACCGACCGGAAAATGGGTATAGATCGTAAACAGGGCTACTGTCATTACTATCAGCGCAAATAAATATATGATTGTCCTTTTGTGGTGGTCGTCCATATTTAATCACACATTATTGGATGTTATATCTATGTTTTGTTATTTATGGTGCAGGTAAAAAACAATTCGATAAATTTAAATAAGGCAGTGTAAACCCATATATAGGGTTCGAAATATGGTAAAATTTCAATATATATTAACATTAAATGAACCGGTGTATGCAAAAATAGCAGCAGACAATGCTATGAAGTTAGCTGAGATGTATAATGCTGAAATTTCCATCATAAATGTAGTAGATAACAATTTGTTCAAAGAAGAAGAAATTGGGATCCAAACTGAATTGGGCCAGACACTGGTTGATAAATACAAACATATCTGTGAAAATAATGGAATAACTATAAAGAATGTTACTGTGGTAACAGGATCACCAGTATTTGAAATTATTAAGATGCAAGAGGAGATCGATGCCAGTTTAATTATTTTAGGTGCATCTAAAAATAAACTCGGGAAAATAGCTGAGAAGCTCATAAAAGATGTTAAGTGTCATGTACTGATAGCCCGTGAAAATACTGCTGGTGATGAGCTATTCAGCAACATTCTTGTTCCGGTGGATAGTACAAAAGATGCCAAGTATGCTGGAAAATTTGCAGCCAGCATTGCACATCGCTCTCATTCGAATCTGACGGCCTGTCACATTTTTCCACATAAGATAAATGAGGATGAGAGTAATAAAATAACTAAACCGGTATTAGATATTGCAAAATCAAAAGGAATTCAAGTTGAATCTTTAATAGGGGAAGGAAAAACAGCCGATGAGATTCTAAACATAATTTACGATAAATCCTTTAACCTGGTGGTTCTGGGATATTCAGGTCGTGGTAAAGTTTCCAGGTTTGTACATGGAAGTATCTCGGAAAAAGTTATTCATTCGGCAACGTGTTCTGTTTTCGTGGTGAAAAGCATAAGGACAGAAAAAATATATACAGTTCCAAAATAAAAAAGGTGTAAAAAATGACACGATTCCAATTTCTAGTTCCTGTTGACGGTTCTGAGAATTCAATGAATGCTGGAAAGCATGCTGTAGAATTGGCCGCAAAATACGGTGCGGAAATATCCATAATATTTGTAGTAGATTCTCATAGATATATACTGCCTGAAATCCTCAATATCATACATAGTGCAGGTGAAGAATATGTTGGTCAGATACAAAAAATAGCGGAGGATAGTGGAGTAACAGTCAAATCAGCAAAAGTACTTACCGGAATCCCGGTTGAAACGATTGTAAATGAAGCAAAAGCAATAGATGCGAATGTAATCGTACTGGCATCGAAGGGAGGAGTAGAATCAAAAGGACCATCTATCGGTGTTATTGCAAATCGTGTATTAAGGCAGTCCCATTCTCATGTTTTAGTTGTACGCAGTACTGAGAACAAAGAGCATTACAAGAATATATTGATCTCAACAGACGGGTCAAAGGATGCTGAGTATGCTGCTCATTTTGGTATGAGCATTGCAAAAAGATACAATGCGGAAGTATATGCATGTAACATTGTAGATTCCAGGAACAAAATACTTGAAAGACATATCACGACATTTGGTGAAACCGGAAAAGGAAGGGTATTAGGAGAATCGATAAACTTTTCCGAGGCCATAATCAAGCGGATGCGGGAACACCTGCTTAAAGATGCTGAAAAGATCGCAGATGGTGTAAGAAATATCGCAGATAAGAAGGGTGTAACTGCAAAAACCATTGTAAAAGATGGAAATACCGCACTTGAGATACTAAAAATTGCTAAAACCAAGGATATAGACCTTATCGTATTGGGCAGCCATGGAAAGGGTTCAATCTCAAAGATGCTACTTGGTAGTGTATCAGAAAAGATAGCATCCACAGCCAGGTGCTCAGTACTTGTAGTAAGAGGTTCCAGGATAGAGATAGTGGTGCCTGAATAATTATATTATAATGATACGTATTTTAATTGTACATTGGATATAATTACTTCAGGTTATATTATTGTGACACATTTATACAATCAAAATGATGATAAAACCGTTTGCAATTGTTCATAATTAATCACAAAATCTCATAGAAAATAGAAAGATATAAGTCACAACAATAACTCATACACACAATTGCAACCGTATCTTTAGTAAACATATTAATATAAAAAAGGTGGCCGCTGTTATTTTAGAGTGGATAAAATGAAAGATAAAACAAATAATTTCGGAATAATATCACTATTATTAACTTTTATTATAATATCAGGTTTATTACTGTTTTTCAACCTGACATATTATCCTGAAAAACAAATTATAGATGATTTGCAGGACGTATTATGGATTGATTATTTGATAAAGTTCTATGTTATCTTCAGTGTTGTCGGCCTCACGATCAATCTGATCCTGATGCATATTATATTTACAAGAATGAAAGGTTTTTATAGAGGGTGATTATTTTGGAGATAGAAAGATTTACTTCAAACCAGATTATTGTTCATTTTATTGCAGCTCTTTCTCTGCTGGTATTATATATTACAGGGATTCCACAGTTATATCCTGAACATCTCGGATGGATACTGGATCTTGTCGGACTGTCAAAAGCGATGTTCATTCACAGACTGGCCGGGTTTGGACTGGTGTCGGTAGCTGTGTATTATCTTATATATTCCATTTTTTCAGTAATAATTAATGGTAGAGAATATTATAGCAAGATTCTATTCCCTACGTCTGCTGATATAATTGATTATGTGAATGATAACCTGTCAATACTGGGTATGCAGCAACAAAGAATTGATTACGATAAATATAGCTGGCTTGAAAAAGGCCTGATCTGGAGTGTAATTATAGTAGACTGTATCATCATGGGTATAACAGGCATTATCCTTTTTGCACCATGGTCATTTGCATCTATTCTTCCATTGTCGTATTTGATGACCATAAGGTTGGTACATGCCAGTTTCGCTATATTGAGCCTTTGCGTCATTCTGCCACATTTTTATTTAGTCCATTTGAGCCAATTTAAGTTCCCGATGTCAAAAAGTATGTTTACAGGGACAATTTCCGAAGAAGAAGCAAGAGAAGAATATCCGAAATGGTACAGAGAGGTTACAGGTGAGACTCATGATTGAAAAAATTGGTTTTCCACTGGTATTGTTTGCAATGCTGACAATTGTCCTTGTTGAAACAAATATAATGACCTCTGGTACTATTATTACTGTTGGTCTGAATTTAGCCCTTGCTCTGGTATTGACACAGATCTTAGCACTGTTATATGGTTTTTCCAAATCGCTGAAAATATTGAATAAAACGCGGCGCCATCCGCTTTATTCACCAGCCAGGGAAGCGTCTACACATGCACAAAAGAAATAATGTATCATTGCTATACGAAAAATAAATGACAATAAATGTGGGATTAAATTGAAAAAAACAATCACAGTACTTCTAATTATCACATTAATAGCTCTTATTACAATCTCTTACGGCAACCTTAATTATAATGGAAACCAGGCTAAAGCCACTCATTATATTAGTACAGGTCCATGGGAAGATAGTAAATGCAAAGGCTGTCATCATGATGCAAATGAAGATTTAGTCAACTCGTATCATGTACAACAAGTCAGCAGGAAGTCTATAGATGAACAATGGGATCTGCTGTTTTTAAATCTTGTTAACCGGGAAGGGACTAATAAATTGGTAAGAGGGTGCGACCAGTGTCATACACAGGGTATTCCTACACACACTTCAAGTATTGCTACTGCTGCAATGCAAGTAGAATGTACTAACTGCCATATAAAAGATGAGTCGGTATATACAATTCATGATGCTGATGGAATTATTGGAAGTAGTATAACAACTGATTGTGCAACATGCCATTTGGATGACACGAACAATGATAGTGAAATACTTTACTGGACCAGTCCTTCTGCTAACACTTGTGCCAATAAGTGCCATCTGTCCGATGTTGCGATCAGTGCCGAGATGTGGGGAAGTAATGATTTTGCATCATATGACGTTCATGCAAGTGCTGGTGTTGGATGCCTGGATTGTCATGTGACGAATGACCATCAGATCGGCAGGGACAGCATGCCGGTTTTTTCAGAAACGGTTCAGGACAATTTCTATCCCATGAAATCATGTATTGACTGTCATTCAGAAGTCACACATGGAATGGTCGTAGATGCTCATATTAAGACGGTGGGATGTGAAGCATGCCATATACCTGTACTACCAGGTGGAGAGTTACCGGGCGGTATGCCGATATCTTCAATAGATTATTCGAACGGTTATAGAAAGGTCACAAATGAATGGCAGGATTTTAATCCTGTATTGGCCTGGTTCAATGGTTCAGAAGAAGGTGTACCTCATTCTTGTGATAAAGATGACCCTGGTGCGGTAATTAAACCTTTTAATGTGATAACCATATCATGGTGGGATGAAGGAAATGATGTTGACATTCGTAATAATCCTAACACAAGTACGCACAGGGGCAGTCCCATTGTCCTGTCTCATGTGAGAGCTATTGGTATTTCAACTGATATTGAAGAGAGCACAAATAGAATGCGAACATTTGATTTTAATTATGACAAGATCCCTGATTATCCTAATGCAGTATTGAGGCAAATGGATGCATATTACCTGGTAAGCCATAATATTGTGGGAGAAGAAAGTGCCCTGGGAAAAAGTGCACTGTGGTGTGCTGACTGTCACGGCAATACTTCCAGGATAGACTGGACACTATTAGGATATGAAGCAGACCCTGCCCAGACAGATCCGCCAACTGATTTTACCACTTATGAAATCACCGTAGAGGTAATTCCGGAAAGACCAAAACCGGTAGAGGTGGTTAAATGACAACAGAGGACGTGAAAAAGGTTAAGGATAAAGAGGTTCGAAAGCAGGTAGTTATTCCATTGTTGCAGCACATAGGTACTGTTTGCGAACCGATAGTGGATAAAAAAACGGAAGTGCTCATTGGCCAAAAGATCGGAGAGGGGAATGATGAGTTCAGTGTCCCGGTCCACTCCAGTACTGCAGGACATGTTGTTGCTATTGAAGAACGGCCCCATCCTATTTGCGGCAGCGTACCGAGCGTCATTATTGAATCAAACGAAACAAACGATACTATTGAATTTAAAACCAGTAAAAATCCCCCAAAGGAATATATCATCAGTGCCCTGAAGGATTCGGGAGTGGTTGAACTTAACGGGTACTCCCTTTATAATATGCTCACATCTGAAAAACTGATCGATACGGTTTTAATAAATCTTTCTTTTTCGGGTGATGTGAGCAGTAATTGTGCTCCGGAAAATATAACAAGTATCATCGAAGGGATGAATCTGCTCATCAAAGCTTCTGATGCACAGCAAGGAGCCTTCGTTATTCAAAAGGATGATAGACAGCTTATATCAGCGATTGAATCCGGGTTGTTTGAAGAAGCAGATATTGAAATATTCACTGTCGAGCAGAATTATTCACCATCTATGGCAAACCTTCTTACGTATGAAATAACAGGTATGCAAATTCCTAATACTTGCACACCTCTGGATGCAGGTGTGTTACTATCAAGCGCTAGTAGTGCTCTGGCAGTTCGCAAAGCTGTGCTTGAGGGTATACCCCAGATCACTGTTAATGTCACAGTCAGAGGAGCAGTACACAACCCTGGAGTAAAAAATGTGAGGATTGGAACCAGTATCAAGGAAGTTATTGATTCCTGCGGTGGTTATTCAGGCGAGCCGGGTAAGATCATAATGAATGGGATCTTTAGCGGTACAGCCCTGTCTACAGATGAAGTTCCGGTAATTAAATCTACTTCCCACATCATTGTCCAGTCCAGTGATGAAGTACTGCATGAGATACCGGGCCCATGCATCCAATGTGCCAGATGTGTGGATGTATGTCCTGCTAATATCCTGCCTGGCAGGATTGCATCCTTTGCAGATATGGGTATGCATGATGAATGCTTTAAACTACATGTTAACAGCTGTGTTGAATGCGGTCTGTGTGTTTATGTGTGCCCATCCAGCAGACATATATTGCAGTTGATCAAGTATTCCAAGACAGTACTGCAGCAGTTATTGAAATATGAGGATGAACTGGGATCTTCGGGCTGTCTCATATGCGAAACACCATGTCTTGCAAGTACACCATTCATTTCAAACGGAGGGATATTATGAAACTAACAGTTTCACACCCATCACACATCAGGGAAGGAGTTACTATCAAGACTATTATGTGGAGCAAAATAGTAATTTTATTGATCTTAAGTCTAACTTCAGTAGCTGTGTTTGGCCTGGGAGTGCTGGCACTGTTACTGGTAAGTGTTCTGGCTGCTGTGCTTACTGAAGCAGGTATCCAGAAGTTAACAAACCAGGAGTTAACTATTCAGGACGGAGATGCTGTACTGATTGGATTGATAATTGCATTGCTACTACCGCCAGATATTAAATTATGGATACCAGTGGTTGGAGCATTCTTTGCTGTAGCTCTGGTAAAGCACGCGTTCGGCGGTCTTGGGTCCACTCTGTTCAATCCTGCAATAGCTGCATGGGTGTTCATGAACATGTCATGGGGAGCACTTACAGGGTCAAAATCCATACCACATATAGGTGAATATACTGATCTTTTAATGGAATTCGGTGCAGGAAGAATGGCAGAAGTGTCCTCTGTGGTGCTGATCATTGGCGGACTGTATCTTATGTATAAGAAATATATTGACTGGCGAATCCCTTTATTTTATCTTTCAAGTACGATCATTATGGCAGTTATACTTGGTGAGGAACTCTCATATGTTCTGACAGGAATGCTATTTTTAGGAGTGTTCATACTGGCTCCGGATCCCACTACTTCCCCGATCACAAAGAACGGCAGGATAATCTATGGATTATTATGTGGTATAATGACCGTGATCTACGGATATCTCACATATAATTATGTCGTAGCTGTACTATATACAATATTCTTTGCTAATGCCGTTGCGCCTTTCATTGAAAAAAATACCTTCCCCAAGCCTGTTAATGAGGTGCCAAAATGAAAAAAGAATATATTATGGTTATGGTGAAAATGGTACTAATGTCAGTAATTGCTGCTGTAATATTAGGGGGCCTGTATATACCCACACAGGAGCAACTAAAAATATATCAGGAGGAGCAAAGACAGCTTGCCCTGGTAGATGTACTTCCTGTAGCCGACCATTTTGAACCTGTTAAATCAGGTGAAGAAACATTATTTTACCAGGCATTTGATGCAAGCAATAATCTTGTAGGATATTGTTTTTTCCATGATCAACCAGGCTCGCAGGGTACGATCACATTGGCGGGTGGAGTTGATACTGAATATACGGTAACCGGAGTAAAGATCATGACACATGCCGAAACCCCGGGTCTTGGTGCAAAGATAACTGAATCGTTTTTTACTGATCAGTTCAAGGGAGTTGCAGTGAGTGATCTGATGCTTTCTAAAAATGACGGTGCAATAGATTCGATCACAGGTGCTACAGTCTCTTCACAGGCAGTGATAGACGGAATACATGTGAAAATTGGAGAGATTAAAGCAAATTAATGATTATTAAGAGGGATATATTATGGCAGATATGACAATTTCAGGTGAGTATTTTAGAGGAATTGTAAAAGATAACCCTATATTCAGTCTCGTACTTGGACTGTGTCCTGTACTTGCGGTCACCACATCCGTAGAGAATGCTATAGGTATGGCGGGAGCGGCTTTGTTTGTCCTGTTAGGATCAAATGTTATAGTGTCTGCATTGAGAAAACAAATACCACCGATCACCCGTATTCCGATGTTCATTATAATAATTTGTACTTTTGTTACCATGATTGATATGTTAATGGAAGCGTACACACCACCGTTATATAAGTCTCTGGGAATATTCATCCCATTGATCGTGGTCAACTGTATTATTATTGGACGGGCCGAAGCCTATGCCAGCAAGAACACTGTTAAATATTCTATTGTTGATGCATTGGGTATTGGTACTGGGTTCCTTCTCGTATTGGTGCTCATAGGAGCTATCAGGGAGCTGTTAGGAACTGGAGCAATTGTACCCTTCGGATTTAAATTGATCAGTATACCCATAACGCCTTCTACGTTTATGATATTGCCGGGAGGGGCGTTCATGACTATTGGTGTATTAATGGCAATGGTAAATTATAACCGCATCAGAAAAGCAAGAAAGGGGGGACAGTAAATGGAGGATAGTTTATTTTCAATTGCAATTAACGGGATATTTGTAAAAAACTTCCTGCTTGTACAGTTCCTCGGGTTGTGTTCATTTGTGGGCGTGTCAAAGGAGACTAAAAGTGCTGCAGGCATGTCGGCTGCGGTGTTATTTGTCATGATAATGGCATCGGTAGCTTCATTTTTGATATATACTTATCTCCTTCTACCCTTTGGGCTGACCTTCTTAACAACAATCAGCTTTATTATTGTGATAGCTTTTCTTGTGCAGCTTGTTGAGTTCATTATTCGTAAATTCAGTCCTCCTTTGTACAGGTCGCTGGGCATATTCCTACCTTTGATAACCACCAACTGCGCTATTCTTGGTGTTGTGATACTTAATGCAAGGCTTGATTACAACTTTACACAGAGTCTTTTCTATGGTATTTCAGCCGGTCTGGGATATTCTATGGTTATGCTGTTTATGGCAGCTATCCGTGAGAAGGCCAGTTCGTTGAAGGTTCCGGAAGCTATTGAAGGACTGCCACACGCATTCTTTATTACTACATTGCTTTCAATGGCATTTGTCAGCTACTTTGGAGTGATACCAACATGAATCCTGTAGCTATTATCGCTGGATCTGCAATTGTGATCGGAGGTATAGGGTTCTTAGTTGGTATTATACTGATATGGGCCTCTGAAAAATTTGCAGTTGAGGTCAATCCTCTTGTAGAAGAAGTCAATGAAGCACTGCCGGGTGCTAACTGTGGAGCATGCGGATATGCAGGGTGTGCTGATTTCGCTGAAAAGGTAGTGGACCAGGTGGCACCGATTGATGGCTGTCCCGTAGGAGGATTTGATGTAGCGAAAGTCATCGGAGGGCTGCTGGGACAGGAAGTAAAAGAGGCCGAAAGTATCTATCCCTTTGTCAGGTGCAATGGAGGTATAAACTGCACAGATAAGATCGATTACGATGGTATTGAAGACTGTAAAGCGGTTATGATGCTTTCAGATGGCGAAAAAGGATGCAGTTACGGATGTATAGGCAGGGGAACATGTGTGCGTGCATGTCCGTTCAATGCACTGGAGATGGCGGATGATCGGTTACCGCATGTTATTAAAAATCTGTGTAAGAGTTGCGGGATATGTGTTGAAGCATGTCCGAATGATATACTTGTTATGGCAAACGATACTGAACAAGTGCATGTACTCTGCAGGTCATATGATAAAGGTAAAGTTGTAAAGTCAGTGTGTGAGTTTGGCTGTATAGGATGCAAGATATGCGTAAAGAACTGCCCGGCTGATGCTATTACAGTAACTAATTTCCTGGCTGAGATCGATCAGGAGAAATGTACCAACTGCGGACAATGTATTGAGAACTGCCCACAAAAGTCTATCATGATGAGGGAATTAGTTGTAGAAGCGGTAGCAGTATAATAGTCCGGATTGCTACTGGTTTAATACAGATTATTTCACAGTAATACATACATCGCTATTTCACAGTAATATATACATCGCAGTAGTCATCACCATGACCGAGTAGTTTGATTATTTCAACTTCTGCCAGTGTCCCAAATGCATATTCAATTGCTCCTTTGAATATCTCCCTGTGCATATGGCATTTATTAAAATCGTCTGCATAAGAACATTCATGTACCGTGTACTCCATTGAGTTTGTACGTATTTCCCATTGAGACTTTATCTGTGTATCAACCACTTTAAAGGCGTTTGCAAAAGTAGTCAGGTCCCAATGCTTTGATCCGTATTTATTTTCATGATAGATTATGATCTGTCTACCTAACCTTCGTCCAAAGACCTGCAGTTGTTCCAGGAAATCAATTTTATCAAGACTTTTGATAAAATTCACAAACTCCGATATTATCTTTGGTACTTCATCTATATTTTCTGATAATTTTACGAACAACTCACTGATCTTGTTGTCAATTTCCGGATGATGTGTCAGATATATATATGAACTGGTGATCTCTGAATCATAATTATATCCGCTTTTTTCAAGAATACTGAGGAAAATATCCTTAATATTCCTCACAGCTTTCATATTCCTGAATCCGTGGCTGATTTTAAGATTATTTCCTTCAATATATATCTTATCGACCATTCGTGATGTCTCAGCAACAGTCTTGATTGTATGTAAAAACGCAGCAAATGGCATTTCTTCCAGCGGACGTATATTCTCACTTTCAATTGTTAGTATAGCTTTTGGTATCTTACCGATCAACAGATCTTCATAAAAATTTCGGTGAATAGTAACCAGGTTATAGTTGGAGGCACTGTGCTCATTAATGAGGCAATGCCAGAAATTCGGATGAGCTGTAAGTTCCTTTTCTATATTTACCATGTATCCCAGGTTATCTATCAGATTCTGCAAAGCTTCATCATTAGATTTCTTTTGTTCCAGTTCGATCTCAATCTCATCCAGTTGTGGGTGGACTGAAATAATACCCAGGTTCTTGTATATTGCCAGATATTTACTCAATATGATCCCTAAAAAATAAATCCTTTCTTTGTAGCTGCTGTTCAATGTAATAGTGGCATATGTAGGATTATCATTATCATCAGAATCGATCATCACATCAACATGCCATCCGAAATCCCTGCACATATTATTTATATAATCCTGCAGTTCTGGGATAGTAGTAATACTGAAAGGATCGATCATGTAGTCAAGTGTCTGTTTATCAATGATCAAGCCCTTATTTTTTTTCAACAACCAATGGAATACAGGGGCCTGGATGATAACCTGATCTTCTCTAATTTCTTTTAAATTAGTTATTAATGATTTTGCATCTTCTATCGTGTCATAATATTGAAGTGCAATCGCTGTTAAGTCAACAGCTTCACGAATTGCTGCACTAAGATTGCCATGATGTTTATCGATCAAGGGCTGCAATTTACTTACATGTTCAGGTTCTAATGCAATATGTTTTCTCTGTACCATAACAAACTATAGTGCCTTAACAAACTATAATTAATAAGAATATTGTATTTCCATTGTTTCCTTATATATAAATATCTTGTGGGGATTTGTGATTAAAAATATAATGAGTTGAATGAATATTCGATTGAATGAACAATTTCTGCAGATTATGAAGTATTTTATCAAATAATGATGTAACCTTAGATATTTACATATACTATACCAGATTTTAAAATATAATCACAAAAAGCAATATAAATTGACAATCATATATTTATCTATCCCATTAAATAGGATATATGACATGATAAATAATGTACATTCAAAGAGGCTATAACAATGGATATAGCAAAACGAATTCAACTGGTGGTCGATAGATCTGCAAACTCTAAAAATGCTGCAGATCAAGCTGTAAAAATGGCAAAAGAACTTAACGCCGAGCTTTCTTCACTATATGTAGTGAATACGCATATGCATAAGACCCCGAATGTTATCAAAGCTATGGTCAGGACAGGTAAGAAACAACTTATGACCATAAAAGAGACAGCTTCAAACATGAAGATCAATTTAATCACATCGACGGTTCTGGTCGGGGGTCCTACAAATGATATCTTAAAAGAAACAAAGTTCAACCAGGCAGACCTTTTGATCATAGGTGCCGGAGAGAACAGTCCTCAAGGTAGTGTGCCTGGGAAATTAATTCGAAAAGCAAAATGCAACCTCTTGCTGGTTAGAAGTGATCCGGCAATTGGAGATCTTAGCAAAATACTTGTACTTACTAATGATATAAAGCTGGAAAAGGCACCATTATATGCAGCAAACATGGCTAAGCGATACAACGCAGAACTCACAGCTTGCTACGTTGTTGATGTGGAGCAGGCAATGATCAGAGACAGGATTGTATATCTTCAGGAGGCTTCAAACTGCAATATTGCCCGTATGCCTCACAGAGCACTTGGTGAAAAAGTTCCAATCTCACCAACGTTGCTTGATAAACTGAACACAGATCAGATAAATGAAGGATATAGAGTAATAGATACTGTGGCAAAGATTGCAAAGTATGCAGGTGTTGATGTAAATTCAGTGATCCTTAAGGGCAAACCTGCTGAAGAGATCATTAAGTATGCAGAAGAAGGGGATTTTGATCTGATAGTCATGGAACACACATCAAGAAGTAAAGTATCGCAACTTTTATTGGGAAGTATCCCTGAAAAAGTTGCCAGAAATGCTTCATGTTCCGTAATGATAGTAAACAGAGCATCATGATTAAGCTCAATTGAATATGAAAAAGACGATTGATTTATATAGCAAGCAGATAAAACTCAAAGAAGGATGAACTAAAATGGTAAAAAAAATTCAGCTATTGGTTGACAGTTCTCCGGATTCAGATGTCACAGCCATGCGAGCTGTTAGTATGGCCAGCCATCTTGATGCGGTGATTGTAGCGACTGAGATAAGAGATACGCGTAGATTTGATTCCTACAGGAAAAGCGAAAAAGCGAAGCTGTTATTCGGGCGCAAACTTGAAAGGATCGGTGACCTTGCGGCAGACAGAGGTGTCGAAATTTACGATGATAAAGGTAGTAAAGCTGTTGTAGATCAGTCAAAGGATATCCTGAAAGTTGCAGGCCACATCCACCCGAATGTGGTTGTAACAAGTGCGGTTGATAGTGCAAGAAGAGTAGGGTTAAGTGATCGTGCATCAGAATTGTTCAAATATTCAAAGCACAACCTGCTTTTAGTCAAAGACCCGCAACATGATGCAAACGATTTCCAGAATATCCTTGTTTCTGCAGATAGCCCGTTTGACATCTCTGATTATACTGCTGATTTTGCTGGAAGTTATAAAGCAAAGCTCACAGCTGTTAAGGTAGTAGACCTTGAAGAGGGTCTGGTCAAGGAGCGGCCTGTTTATCTATCTGAAGTGTCTTCACCGGCACCTGGAATGCCGCGCAGACGACTTGGTGATACTGTAAAGACATCAGAAACACTACTTACTAAAATGAAAGAGAGTGGAATAAGAAGAGGTCAGGCTATGGTAGATGCAGTAGCAGATGTTGCGCATGATAGAGGAGTAGATGTTGAAACAAAAGTGCTGATTGGTAAAAGGGATGATGAGTTAGCGAAATTTTCCAGGCAGCAGCAGTTCGACCTTCTGATGTTAGGGTCAAATAGAGAGAACCTGGTCAAACGGCTTATGCATAAAACCGCACCGGAATCCATTGCCCGCAAGGTTGATACTTCTGTGTTTGCAGTAAGAAAAGTAACTTGATTCGCAGATATCCAGCCAGATATGCTGTAAAAAACAAAAAACGACAGAGGTTCACAGAGAATTTAAAACTCTGTTAACCTCAGATTTTTTTTAAAAAGTGCACTTACTTGAAAAAGCTAATTTTTCATCTGGTTTTGAGCATCTACGACAAAAACCTCAAGAAGGTCATCCAGTACCGCACCATTGAGCCCGAGGTTGTCAGCGGCTTCTGCCAGTTCATGATAAGTAACTCCTTCGATCTCACAGAATTTGGCTGTATAGATATTTGAGAATGCAAGAGGCATTGCAAGTGTATTCTGGATCCATTTTACCAGGATACGGGACTGTGTACCCTTATCTACTTCACTGAACGAGACATTCGAGTCGAATTCATCAACTATCTCCTGACCGTATTTGCGAAGGAACTTCTGTATCTTTCCATCATAATTTTCCATAATAGCCTGGGCTACCTTGCATATTGCCGATAAGGTCTTATTAATGTCAGCCTCAGTAACATCATTTGAATGAAGAATATCAGTGATAGTCATTATGCGCTTATTGTCAGGATCGGCCATACCGTTGTCCATTATTTTAACATTTGCCAGGTCTTCGATATCCAGTAGGTTCAATTCTGAAATATTGTCAGACAGAGAACGCGCATCTAAATACGAATGTTGTGTAAGTTCTGCAAATATGCAGTAGACAAGTTCATTCCAGCGGGAGTGCTCATCCTCCCATTTATAATCAGTCGGTAGAAGCTGCCGGTACTGCGTATAGATATTTGAGATACGTACTTCCAAAGCGGCAACTCGCTCAGGTTCTGTCTCTTTTGTTGATGCTTTTTTTAATTTTACCATCATAATACCTTCCTTTGTAATCTTGTATTAATTGCAGTTCCTTTCGTTTATTAGAAGAGGAATATTGCAATATCGTAAGAGTTCAGAGTTATTAAATCTTTGGTTTCAGGGATTTTTTATGTTCCTTATGTCTGTTCATAGCTGATCAGTATTATAAAATCAAATCTGTATAACTATATAAAAATCTGTTAAATAGATGTCAATATAATCCCATACTATTAAATTGCAACTGTCATATTTTCAATAAATATAAAAAATAACTTGAATATAATTATAAAAAATAATTGTTATTATAAATTTTAGTATAAATTAATTCTACATTGGATTTTTTTTTATTTCCAATCGAAACATATTAACCACATATTTATATAGTCCATATATTTACCAAAATTTATAAATATTATAGGCTGGGAAAGAGGAAGAAAGGTGATTTATCATGAATATTAAAGACATTATTACAACTTTTATTATTTTGTTCAGTTTCTGGGTCTTACTTTCGGCACATTTCGATCTATTCCACATTGGTTCAGGTATTATTTGTTGTGCCATAATTGCTTTTGCATCACATGACCTCCTTTTTCAGGATACAGGGAATCACCGCTTGACAAAGACCGTACGTTTCACTACTTATCTGCCCTGGCTCATATATCAGATAGTACTTGCAAATATTGATGTAGCAAAACGGGCACTTTCCCCCAGTATGCCGATAGATCCGCAGATCGTTTCTTTCAGGACAAAACTTAAAAGCGAGGTCGCTCGTACCGCTTTTGCAAATTCGATAACACTCACACCAGGTACAGTGACCGTTGATATAGTTGATGATATTTTCTATGTACATGCCATTGCTAAAGAGCCTGCTGACGATCTTCTTGAGGGGACGATGGAGCGTAAAATTGCTCATATCTTTATGGAGGACTGACCATGACCGGGATAATACAGATGCAGGATATCTTCTTATCAGTAGCGGTTATCATAGTTATTGCAAGTTTTGTATCATTATATCGCGGAATAGAAGGTCCGGGTATTTTCAACAGGATCATTGCAGTAAATGTGATCGGTACTAAAACGATCGTATTGTTAGTACTTATAGGTTTTATCTACGAAAGACCGGATTTTTTTGACATAGCACTGGTATATGCCATCCTTAATTTCATTATGACGATAGCAGCGACGAGATACTAAAACGAGAGGATGATAAGTATGTTTGACTCGATTATAATCATCATAGTGGTTTTACTTTTATTGATTGGTCTATTCTTTATGCTGGCTGGCACAATAGGATTCGTACGCTTTCCCGATTTCTATTCCAGGATGCATGCAACAGGCAAGTGTGATACGCTCGGTGAAGGGTTGATGCTGTTCGCATTAATTATTTATGAGACTGGATATGAAGGTTTATTCAAAGGTGATCTTCAACATGCATCATTCGTTAGCATCAAGATTATACTTCTAATACTTTTCATTTTACTGGCAAATCCCACCTCTACCCATGCAATTGCGAAGGCTGCACATGATGTAGGACTGCAACCATGGAAAAAAACAGATGAGACAGAATGGATCTATGATCAGGATTTTGGGACTGATGAAGCTATCAATGGAGGTGAGACAAAATGATATGGGTGCTTGATATTACCCTGCTGCTGTTTCTTGTAGTCTGCGCAATCGCTGCCATATCAATAAAAGACCTGCTCTCAGCAGTGATCATCTTATCGGCATATAGCCTGATCATGGCTATAGTCTGGGTAGAGATGCATTCGGTCGATGTAGGGTTCACTGAAGCCGCAGTAGGAGCCGGTATTACTACAGTGCTTTTTATTGCAACACTTGCCAGAACCGAAGGGAGGAGTGAAGATTGAAATTAGCTGCACTTTTGGTTGTGATACTGGCAGGCGGGATGCTTATTTATGCAGGGCAGGATCTGCCAGCATTCGGTGATCCGGGGTCGCCGGCTTACCAGCATCCGATAATAGATCATTACATAACCAATTCTGAGACCGAATCTGGTGTGGGAAATATTGTAACTGCTTTACTGGCAAATTATCGAGGTTATGATACTCTCGGTGAGGTCACTGTGATCTTTACTGCGGGAATGACTGTCATCCTGCTTCTTCGGAGGCGTGAGATATGAGCGGGATACAAGAAAGCGTGATCATACGCACAGTTGTCCGGATCATGGTGCCGTTCATTCAAATATTTGCCCTGTATGTTATCATGCACGGATCAAGCGGACCCGGCGGTGGTTTCCAGGGAGGTGTGATATTTGGTGCCAGCATTATCCTCTATACTATGATCTACGGCCATAAGGAAGGGAAAAAGAGGATGTCTGATAAACTCAGCAGGATACTTTCCAGTTCCGGAGTTGCCATTTTTGCACTAACTGGGATATTATGCCTGGTCTTTGGAGGAATGTTCCTCCAGTATGGCGTGGTCCCGCTGCTACCGGATGACCCGGCTCAGGTTTCCAGACTCCTTATTGATGTGGTAGAGATTGGTATAGGTATAACAGTGCTTGCTGTGATGATATCGCTCTTTTTTGATATCTCACCTCCTGAAACGGAAGAGGAAGAACTTGTAGCTTCAGAGGAGGCAGGACAATGAGCGGAATTATCGAGATAATCAGTGCTGAATTTAATTACTGGATATATGTTACACTGATGATGATCGGGTTCTATGCAATGATCGCAAAAAAGAACCTTGTTAAAAAGGTCATCGGAGCAAATATATTCCAGACAGCGATCTTTTTGTTCTATATATCACTTGCAGAGGTCAAAGGCGGCACAGCCCCTATCCTGCTCCACGGTCACGAGGGTGCTGATGTGGCACATGGAGCAGTGAATGAAGTGATATATGTGAACCCACTGCCGCATGTACTGATACTGACCGCAATCGTGGTTGCCGTAAGTACAACAGCAGTAGCGCTAGCTTTGATCATCAAGATCTACCAGGAGTACGGATCTCTCGAGGAAGATGTGATCCTCGCATACAGGCGGCAACTGCAGCCTGAGTTTTCAGAGTATGCAAGGCAAAAACAGGAGGGTGAACAGTGATTGGATTTGATTTGATAACTGACCACCTGCCTGTACTCACTGTTGTAATTCCTCTTATAGCTGGCTTTTTAACACCCATGATCGGGTGGATCGACCGCAGACTTTGCTGGTACTGGGTAATGCTGACCATGTTTGCTGTACTTCTTATGACGTCAAGCAACCTCTATACTGTGATCACCAGCGGTACGATACATTATCACCTAGGGGGCTGGACTCCGCCGATAGGTATAGAATACGTAATCGACCTGCTAAACGGTTTTGTGTGTTTGATCATTGCATTTATCGGATTGATGGTGGGCATATATTCTATCGAAAGTATTAAAAAAGAACTTCCGAATAAGATTATCCCGTTCTATTCCATCTTCCTATTGCTGATCACAGGACTTATGGGCATGACCATCACAGGTGATATTTTCAACTTCTATGTATTTCTTGAGATCTCATCACTGACAGCTTATGCACTGATAGCAATGGGTGACCGTGGAGACGGAGTAGTAGCAAGTTTTAATTACCTGATAATGGGAACGGTAGCAGCATCTTTCATCCTTCTTGGAATTGGATATCTCTATGCTGTCACTGGTTCGCTGAACATCGCTGACATGCAGGGTCTTCTACCAAGTATCTATGATAATAAGGTGGTACTTGCCGCACTTGCCTTCTTTATGGTAGGGTTCAGCATTAAGGTTGGTCTGTTCCCGCTGCATGCCTGGTTGCCTGATGCTTATACACATGCACCGTCAGCAGCCAGTGCATTGATAGCAGGACTTATGACAAAAGTCGGAGCATATGCAATGATCAGGTTCATGTTCAGTGTCTTCACACCGGAATTTGTGATAGATATAACCAGGATGGCTGAAATCCTCACCTGGGCTGCTGCGCTGGCGATAATTGTAGGATCGGTACTTGCAATAGCTCAAAGCGATATCAAGCGTATGCTCGCATATTCAAGTATAAGCCAGATCGGGTATATATTGCTCGGTGTCGGGCTTGCGAACGTGATCGGAATGCAGGGTGGACTGCTGCACATACTAAACCATTCACTAATGAAATGTGCTCTATTTCTGGTTGCGGGTGCCATCTTTTACAAGACTGGTATTAGAAACCTGCATCAGTTCCAGGGACTTGGCAAGAAGATGCCGGTAACGACCACAGTGTTCCTGATAGCTGGTCTTTCAATGATTGGCGTACCAGGTACCGTAGGTTTTACGAGTAAATGGTATCTTGCACTCGGGTCGATAAATGCAGGGCAGTGGATATTTGTGATCGTTATCCTGATCTCAAGCCTGCTCAATATAGTATATTTCTGGCGGGTATTTGATAATATCTGGTTCGGCCACCCGCATGAAGTTGAGCATATAAAACGAGATGAGGCACCGCTTTCTATGCTGATACCGATGGTAATACTTGCCGTACTGTGCATATTCTTCGGACTATTTGCATATTATCCGCTGCACTATGTACTTGAACCGCTGTCAAATGCACTGCTTGGAATAGGAGTACTTCCGTGAGGTGATAAATAATGGCAATAGAAACAGTTCATTCAATAACTCCCGCACTTGCAGTGCTTGTTTCGATGGTAGCATCAGTGTTGATCCTTGCATTTGGTAAATACCCGAATATCAGGGAAGGCTGGACATTTGTGGCAGCTTTTATTAAGTTCTCCTTGGTGATCTCTATGCTACCGTTGATACTTGAGGGTAAAGTAATCACTTATACAGTAATTGAGATGCTACCTAATCTACCTATTGCGTTCAAGGTCGATGCATTCGGAATACTGTTTGCAATAACATCATCATTTTTATGGATTTTCGTGTCATCCTATTCCATAGGATACATGCGCACACTTAAGGAACATGCGCAGACACGATATTACTTCTGTTTTGCGATAGCGCTTTCATCGGCAATAGGGATAGCCTTCTCAGCTAATCTGGTCACGCTCTTTTTATTCTATGAGCTGCTCACGATATCTACATATCCGCTTGTTGCACATACAGAAACTTCTGAGGCTATCAGTTCAGGCAGGAAATACCTGACATACCTGATGATAGGAGGCATATCTCTGCTGTTCTCGATCGTAGTGGTTTACCATTATACAGGCACGACAGAATTTTCATTCAGCGGTATTGCCGGGCTGGAAACTCTACCGAGAACAATGCTCTTTATACTGTTTATTACATTCATGGTCGGATGCGCAAAGGCTGCGTTCATGCCGTTGCATGCCTGGCTGCCTGCAGCCATGGTCGCTCCGACTCCTGTAAGTGCTCTACTGCATGCTGTAGCTGTGGTGAAAGCAGGTGTGTTTACTGCTATACGGGTAATACTCTATGTGTTTGGAATTGACCTGATGGAAATAAGTGGTCTGTGGTTGTATATGGCATATTTTGTCTCGATAACTATCATTCTTGCCTCAATATTTGCAATGACGCAGGATAATCTTAAAAAGAGACTTGCGTATTCCACAGTAAGTCAGTTATCATATGTAGTATTGGGAGCAGTGCTGATCACGCAGCACGGCATTACAGGAGGGATGCTCCATATCCCGTACCATGCATTTATGAAGATCACGCTGTTCATGTGTGCCGGAGCCTTGATAGTGACAGCAAAGAAGGAGAATATCAGTGATATGAACGGGATTGCCAGACAAATGCCCATCACCATGCTTGCATTTACTGTTGGAGCGCTAGGAATGATCGGGATGCCGCCTGTCGGCGGGTATATCACTAAATGGTACCTGCTGCTCGGCGCGGCCGAACTGGATAACATGATCCTGATAGGCGTGCTTCTTATAAGTGCCGTACTGAATGCCGCATACTTCTTCCCTGTCATATATGTTGCATTCTTCAAAAAACCCGATAAAGAGCTGACATATAATGAAGCGCCGCTGACCATGCTTATTCCTCTTATATTGACAGCGATCATATCGATAATCATAGGTATCTGGCCTGATGCGCCGGGTATGTTCCTTGATATCGTAAATATTGCAGTTGCGAATGTAACAGGAGCAGTGATCTAATATGTGGTTCTTAGAAAGATGGCTGGAGAATCCAAAAACAGTAAAAAAATTGGTATATTTGCTTTACTTAAGTTTAATTATTGTATGTCTTATGGGAGTTGTTAATCAGTTTGCACCTTCAGCAGAGCATGAAGTAGATGAGGCACATACGGAACATGAAGCTATTGAAGAACATACAGAACATGAAGCTATTAAAGAACATACAGAACATGAAGCTATTGAAGAACATACAGAACATGAAGCTATTGAAGAACATACAGAACATGAAGCTGTTGAAGAACATACAGAACATACTCCGTTCGTATTTGAAAAGATACCTATTTTCAATGCGATATTCGGATTAATAATGTGTGTAATACTCGGTCTGGGGGCAAAGGCGTATGGACATAATATAGTCATGAAGGAGGAGGATTATTATGACAGGTGACCTCATTACTATACCGCCTGCTGCGATATTTATTATCGGCGCACTCCTGATACCGCTTTTTAAAGGGCGGGTACGTCAGGCATATCTCCTGTTGATACCGATCATTGCTATTATCGATGTCTATTTCATGCAACACGGTACCTACTGGTACCATCCCTTCATGGAATACGAACTGATCTTAGGCAGGGTCGATCTGCTGAGCAAGTGTTTTGGATACGTGTTCGTGATCGTTGCTCTTGCCATGACATTCTATGCACTGCATGTAAAGGAGACAGGTGAACACATTGCTGCGTTTCTGTATATAGGCAGCGCACTGGGTGTGGTATTTGCTGGTGATCTTTTCAGCGTATTTATCTTTTGGGAGGTTATGGCATGGGCATCGGTCTTTTTAGTATGGTACAGGCGCAAAAAGGCGTCGATCGATGCAGGATTCAGGTATCTAATAGTACATGTCGTTGGCGGTGTGCTGCTGCTCGGTGGTATCATTCTATATATGCAGGAAAGCGGCGGATCGATTGCTTTTAATGGTTTCGATTATGCATCTCCCGCAACAATATTGATCCTTCTGGGTTTTATTATCAATGCTGCAGTCCCGCCACTCCATGCCTGGCTGCCAGATGCATATCCTGAGGCTACGATCACAGGTGCTGTCTTTATGACTGCATTTACCACAAAGACTGCTGTATATGTGCTTGTAAGAAGTTTTTCTGACTTTACTATAGATGGCGTTGCAATCCTTATGTATCTTGGTGCTATCATGGCGCTATATGGTGTTATTTATGCAATACTTGAAAATAATATACGAAGACTTCTTGCCTACCATATAGTAAGTCAGGTAGGTTATATGGTCTGTGGTGTCGGGATTGCCGCAAGTACCATCGGCGTAGTAAGCGAAATGGCTATTGATGGTACGGTTGCGCATGCCTTTTGTCATATCCTTTACAAAGGACTGCTGTTCATGGGCGCCGGTGCTATCATTTATATGACAGGGAAAAGCAAACTTACTGAACTTGGCGGTCTCTATAAGGTCATGCCCCTTACAATGATCTTCTATATGATCGCTGCTTTATCTATCTCTGGTGCGCCGCTATTTAACGGTTTTATAAGTAAATCTATAATTATACATGCAGCTGCGATGGACCATAATATGTTGATCTTCCTTATGCTGGAAGTTGCTGCGGTCGGGACATTTCTTTCTGTCGGTCTGAAACTTCCTTACTTTGCATTCTTTGGTAAGGATGCCGGTATAAAGGCAAAGGATCCACCTATGAATATGTTAATTGGTATGGGAATCGCTGCATTTCTGTGCATCTTGCTGGGCGTTTATCCGTCCCTATTATATAATATTTTGCCTTATCCATCGGCTGTTGCTGATTATGCACCATATGCATCAGGACACCTGATTGGAACGCTTCAATTGATGTTGTTTACATATGCAGGTTTTCTGTTGTTGAAAAATAAACTCCATCCGGAAAATACTATCAGTCTTGATACTGATTGGTTCTACCGCAAAGGTAGTGTACTTTTTACATGGTTCATCAACAATCCACTTGCAAGAGGTGCGCAGTGGCCTGCTGATGCAGCGATCGTAGTTAAGAACTTTACCGCATGGTTCAGCAAGAATCCGGCTGAAGCGCTAAGTATTATCATTGATAGGATATGCCTCTTGATATTGAATATATCACAGGGTACATCTACAGCGGCTCAGACCGCAGAAGATATGATCGATGATCGTCGGAAAAATTATCCGGGAGAGCCTGTCCGCAGAGACCCGATAGGAGTTTCGGTACTGCTCGGGACGCTCTTTTTATTCGCATATCTGATATATGTGGTAATTCCTTATCTTTCGGTCTATGCAGTAATCGCTCTTGTGCTGATTGCAGTGTTTATAGGTATTGGTATGAGGATCAGGGAAATTATGCGGACTGCAGGTTTATGAAAAAAAGTAGTTTATGTCATATATTATGCCATATACTATCTTTTTATTGCATGAGAACCAATCAATATGTTGTGTTTATTTATAGGCTGACCACCAATAAAGTAATTCACATTGGTATTTTCAAGGAGATTGCATGGTTAAATGGGTTGTCGTACAGCTAAGTGATAGGGAATATCAGATACTTGAAAAACTAGATGATATTGAAGGAGATTCTTCTCAGAAGTTGAGGTCGCTCTTAAGAGGTTATCTATTTAGTACACCTAAATTTCAGAAAGATTACCATATAATCCATCTTGAAGAGAAAAAGGAATTTCTATTTGAAATATTAGCATCTATATGGAAAGAATATGATTCATCGACCTCACCCTTAGAGAAATGGGATGAGGAAAAGGTGAAGAGCGTACGTGATGATCTCATGGAGATCAATGCTATTCGTCCGGTAGGTCCATTTAGTTTCACTGTTACTGGTCTGTTAAAAAAACCATGGTTGTCAGCGTACTATCACGTAAATAATATTTTCGAGGAGTTAGATGAATTCAGCCAGGCATGCATAGCCTCAATATATGTACTGGATTTTCTATCCAAAGGTACTTTTGAATCTGAGTTACTGAAAAACAGCACAATATTGTTGAATGAATTATTCATGTTTTCATATGCAGTGGCCAGGAAAAAGGCTCATGAAACTCAAGAATCATTTAAACGTAGAAGCAGTTCACCCTGTTCTGACGACCAGCTTACGGCCTGACTGGATGCTTTTAATATCAGTCCTGCCTGTTACGTGGATATCACCCGTGCACTCGGCAGCCCTTGCTGAAACCATGGGTCGTATGATCATATTGCCACCGGCATAGGCCAATCCACCGACCTTTGTCCTGTCCAGCAGGGTAAGATTGCCGACAACCTTGATGTTGCCCTTTATATCGCAATCGGCACCTATTGTTGATTTCTCAGCAATAACATCACCCTTTACCTTTGAGCCTTTGCCCAGTACAAGGTTACCTTTTACCACAAGGTCTCCCCAGAAGTCGCACCCTATGCCCACCACGGCATTTCCCGGTAGGTTCACTTCATTTTCAAAAAATGAGAATTTTTTAATTATGAATGTTTCAGATTCCGGATGTCTTTTTATGAATTTTGGGTCCATGAAAATCACTATCTAAGAATATTACTTATCACTACTTTTAACTACTTTGAATTATCTCTACGATATTTCTTAACTTTCGGCACAAAGCTTATAACAACAGACAACATAATATACTTTATTATGACTTATGACAAGAAAAATTTATTGGTTGACGAATTTGTCGACGAATGGCTTGAGAACACAGAACTTGCAGAGAAAACAGCGAAAAACTACAAATATGCTGTTAAAATATATTGCGAATTGCACAAGATGACGCCCACGGAGCTTATCGAAGAGGCAGAAAGCGATTTACAAAGCAATAAACTCCCACGGCAATACGGAATTAAAAAACGACTGGTACAATACCAGAAATTCCTTACAGAAAGCCGCAGTCAATCAACAAAGGCTATCTATACAAGTGGTGTGAAATCCTTTTATCACTATTTCGAAATACCTTTACCACTTGCAAAAAGACGCAATAAAATTCAAACACTTATCAAGAACGACTGGAAGGGCTTCGGTAAGGATGTTGTGCGGAATTGTTTGAAACATCTTAATAGCCGAAATAGGGCAATGTTGCTTTCTATTGTATCCGGGGGATTTGCTAAAAACGAAATACTCAATTTGAAAATTTCCGATACTCAGGACATAGACGCCCAGGGAATTACTTCAGTACGCCTTATTAGAGAAAAAACAAACACGAAATATACCACTTTCTTATCAATGGAAGCCACACAGGCGATAAGGGAATATTTGAAGGACAGGAAAGAGCGCACAGAAAGGTTAGGAATTACTGACGATGTACCGTATTTGTTCGTGAGCGTGTACAAAGGGGAAGTCAAACAACTTGATGGATTTGCCTATAATATGACCTTCATAGACCTTGCAAAGAAAATGGGCAAAGAATTTGAAACAGACAAGGGCACTTTTAACGCTTTGAGAGGGCATAATTTCCGAAAATTCTTTAAAACCCAAATGCAAAATCACGGGCTCCCGGTCTGGCAGGTTGAACACCACATGGGACACGAATTAAGCCCACTTGATAAAGCGTATTTTATCGAGGACGAGCACAAGATGAAAGAGAATTATATCAAACATCTTGATGCTGTGATGGTTGAAACCGAAGTGAGAGAGGTATCTATTGAGGAGTCAGAAAGGTTTCAGAAGATGCAGGAAGCTAATATAGAGCAAGCTGCAGAACTGGAAGAGATGAAAGCCCGGATGGTCGAAATCACCGAGCTACGTGATATGGTTACATCCCTGACAGAACGAGTTTTAACCACAGAACCCCTACTTGAAGCTCAAACAACGCTGCACCCTGAAGAGTTCGAGCCAGAGCCTTCACCCACACCCGTACTCAATAAAAGCCTAACCGACATCAAGAGAGCCGTTACTGGATTCAATATCGAGAAGGCAATAGAAGAGGCCGAAAGAGAAGAAGCCTTGAAATGAAGCTTAGAGCAGCCCCCCTGACGGCATGATTTAATTAGTTCATGAACAGATTTCTTTTTGTTCATGAACGGCTCCCACACTCGATTTTACAGTTCCACAACCATTTTACAGTTCCACAACCATTTTACAGTTCCACACTCGATTTTACAGTTCCACAACCATTTTACAGTTCCACACTCGATTTTACAGTTCCACACTCGATTTTACAGTTCCACACTCGATTTTACAGTTCCACAACCATTTTACAGTTCCACACTCGATTTTACTGACGAACATTCATTAAAGAAGGCTTATGACAACGATGTGCGGGTGAGGGCTGTTATGTAAGTTCAAATAAGGCATATCCCCGTTGTGTATTCCAGTGTTTCCGTAACTGTTTACGTTTCCAATTTTAAAGTACCATTATGCCCTGGACTGATATCTATCCAGTGAAGGCTCATAGAAGCTTACAGAAGCCCATACTGGCATTTTAAGCAGGGATTGAGGGTTAAGGTGCCCTTCAATTACACAACATCATCAGTGATAGTGATACCAGCCACAATTATAACATTTGACATACTCAATACTGTGATACAAATCCAAATTGCCGCACACCGGGCATTTGCCTTTGCTTCTCGGTTTCACATATACTCATTCACTCATTTCTCTTACCATGTCAACGCAATTGCCTTAACCATCCTACTATTCACGGTATCAATAGTAATACCTGTAGGTCGTATTTTAGAGATATACATACCCACGCCAACCATCTGTTATATCGTGAAACTCCCCAGGATTAGGTTGGTGGTATTATCTCACCCATCCAGTCACAAACTACATTCTAACCAGAATACCCCAAAAACCGCCTTAAAGTCAAAACTTGTTCGGGGTCAAACATTTTTCCGGTATCATTTCTCCCGCATCGGATTTTCCACACCTAAATCCATCTATGAAACATAAATACTATACGGCATAAAACAGAATCAAAAATTTAATCATCAGTTTAAAAAACAGCATCCGAAGCCTTTATGTGACGTTACAGCAATGTTGTAACTATGAGTGATTTCAGAAAATGGTCAAAACTCCCCCCAGGATTTTAAAGGGTGCTGTGCTTTCAGCCATCCAGCAAGGCAACCACAACACGGCGGATATAAGAAACCACCTCGCCACGGTACCTTACTGCTGTGAATCTTCAGAAATGGATGAGTTAGGGAATCCCACGTACTACACATTTTCAAATTATGGGTCTCTTCGGCGAGAACTCACATTTCTCAGACACCAAGGCTACCTCAGGAAACTTGGTAAGAAACCCCCGCACAGATTCGAACTCACCAAAACCGGTATCGAGCACGCCAATAATCCATTTCTAAAATATAACTTCAAACGCAATCTAATGCTCGAAGAAGCAAGAAGAACGGCTGATGCAATCCTGGAAAATGATGATAGATTCAAAGAAGCAGTGAAAAATTATGTGAAAAACAACGTCCAGGAGGTCGATTTAGGGGATAAAAAAACAAATAAAATAGACCATTCTAATGAAGTCGTTAGAATAGTTGAAAAACCACTTTTAAAACCTGAAAATAACATCGTGGAGGTCGATTTCGGGGATGGAAAAACAAAGCAAATCGAGTTATCTAATGGGGAAATCAAAGCAGTGACAGACCTGAAGGCTGTCGCAGAGGAACAAGCCACACGCCTTATAGAATATGAAAATATAATCCGCTGGTATCAAAGTCAGGAAGCAAGGGATAACACAGTCAGCATTAAAGAGTTAAATCGGGAACTCTCGACTGCAGAAAGAATCCAGAAACGCCAGGCACTGGTTTATGAGTACATCAATAATAATTATGCTATCGATGCACAATTTTTTAAATTATTCGGCAATATGGTACCCGTCGTCATAAAAAAAGTGTGGGACTGGCACAATCCATTTCTGCAGGGAAGTGTGGAAATTATGAGCCGTGGGAATAGTGAGTTTAAGAGGGGTCACGCTGTGGAGATGGACGACGATTTGATTATAAGTACTGAATTCTACTTTTATCAGGAAGTTGAGAACGGAATTGAAATATTTGGTCACGGTATGAAAAAACCACAGTTGTTAAAATGGTAAAACTTGGATTTCTGGAAATATTTGTGGCCATAATTAAAACTGGACCTTCTTTACTCCCTGTCCTGGTGGTGTGGGGCTGTCTCCTTGGCATATCTCCGGTCAATATGTATA
>Ga0255370_1024_pt1 | contig 39165 bp, 44 predicted proteins | sample ANMaggSeSYBR01F4_FD_182096 | JGI IMG/M metagenome (GOLD analysis project Ga0255370, IMG submission 182096) | Sediment cell enrichment communities from methane seep in Santa Monica Basin, California, United Staets - ANME aggregate JGI... | ecosystem: Environmental > Aquatic > Marine > Cold seeps >...
GACAAAACATGGTCAATGCAACTCAGTAGCCTGAGACATAAGATGCACCACAGCTCTGCTGTGGGGAGATTCATTTCTATGAGTTAGCATTTCTATATGGGAACAATTTGTCCCTATGTAACTTCCAAGTTCTGCATCTCTTTTGCGATCTAAATTTTCAGATATTTAGTTCAGAGTCTTTACTTCCCAACCGTTTTTCATAACAATCCATCCTTTTTAGATTTCAGTATTTGCTGAAAATCTTCAGCAGATGGTAATTTGCCGTATAGGTCGCTTGGTAATTGTTTGCATAGAATATATTTTGCTACACCTATTGGTTTTGATGCGGTTCTTAGAGCATATTCGACTTCCAACCTGTCTTTATGCGGCACTAACAAAATCCCAATACTTGGACTGTCATCCGGCTGTTTTAATTGTTCATCTATCAACTGCAAATAAAAATCAAGTTTGCCTATAAATTCAGGTTCAAACTCGATTACTTTCAATTCTACTGCAACCAGGCATTTTATTATTCGATGGTAAAAAAGTAAATCAATAAAATATTCTTTCTCGCCCAAGGTAACACGATATTGATTTCCGATAAAACAGAATCCATACCCTAATTCCATCATCAGGCGTTTAACTCTTTCAACCATCGTATTTTCCAGTTGTTTTTCGGTAATCGGCTTGTTAATGTCTAAAAAATCGAGCGAATAAACACTTTTAATGCTTTCTTGCGTTTGCTCAAACATATTCTCTGGCAAAACGGTTGCAAAATTGTGCTGAGAAGGATGCAGTAGATAATTGGTATAAGCATTAGCTTTTATTTGATGTAGCAAAACCGAACGGCTGTATCTGTTTTTAATAGTAGTTTGTAAATAAAAAATACGAGCATTTATATCTTTTACTTTTTGAAGTATCAGAATATTATGCCCCCATGGAACTTCTGACACAAGCTGTTTCAGGTTTTCAAATTCTGAAACAGGCTGTTTCACATTTGAGTATTCGTCTACCAATTGTCGCATAAACCGAAGGTTACGTGGTGACCAGCTTACACCTTTGCCAATATAAAAATTCAAATCTTTGCTTAATTGTTCAACAATAGATTTACCCCAGCCGTATTGTTGTTGCTTTTTTATAATCAATTCGCCAATATTCCAATACAACTGGTTTGAAACAGTTTGAACGGTCTGTACAGCAAGTACGCGGTGATTTTGCACCAGATTCACAATTTCAGCAAGAAACTCTTGATACTCTGCACCGGATATTTCTTTATCAATTTTTTTGGAATTGAGGGATGGAAGTTTGGGCACGAGCCTCCACTGTTAAAGAATATTCTAAAATCCCTTCCTCTGTAGGTATTATTTCACCATGCTCTTTTAAGCTCTCTATGTATAACTCAATGGCTTCCTTTGCCATATCTATCGCTTCTTCTATTGTTTCCCCGTATGTGACACAGCCGGGAAGTAAAGGAACCATTACTGTATAACCACCCTCAGGTTCTTTTCTCAGTAGAATTCTATAGTTTAATACTTTCATACTATTCATTCATGTCGTTTATTGCAATAATCTTTTTGCCTGCCGTTAGATATCCAAACTCCATAAATAACGCTTGAAAGACTCACTCCCCCTCTCCCATCCTCCTCCCAATCTCCACACCCATCCCCGCCACATCCGGCACCCGGTTGTGAAGCTTCCGGTACGTATCAATAGCAGTCTTGGTGCCCCATTCTATTGTACTGATACCAGGGGGCTCATGCGCCCTTGAATGGATATCTTGACATTGTGCTCCACAGTCTAATCAGTTCCCCCACCAGTCCGCCACACACTCTGCATCACATCCCGCATCACAACCAGTAAATCACGCCACTCCTCTGCTGCAAATTGAGTCATTGCTTGCATAACGCGCTGGTGAATCTTGTGTCGATTCGGCTGTCTGAGGCGCACAATCAGAATGCCGTGGTGGAGTTCCTCACGATACTGCGTAAACCCCTTATCTGTCGTGATCAACAATCGCCCTTCTTGCTGAGCTATCTCCCAGAGAACATCATCAGTAATACCCTGCTGTGCTGTGCCGCGAATGTCTCGTACGTCGTGCCCCATCTCACGCAGCACCCGAACGGTCATCAATGGTATGTTTTCGTCCACGAAAATCTTCATACTGCACTCGCCAACGCCTCAATGGGTGTAACTTGCTCTTCAGCCAGTGACGCTGCGTAGTCAAGACATGTAAGAATATCCTCCCGTTCGAGTGAAGGATACTCTTCCAGGAGTTCCTCAATCGTGTCTCCATTGGCCAGCATGTGTACGATCTGGTGGACAGGGATACGGGTCCCTTTAATGCAAGCCTGCCCGTGGCAAACCTTTGGATTAATTGAAATACGGGGATACATAACAACACCTCATCAACTATGACAATAACATGAAGATAAATACAGATAACGGTTTCGTTGTTTACGAAGTTCCGCTGAAGCTTATGGTCGAACTCCGATCATCGTTTACCGCTTTTCACTATTCTTAGGTGGTCACTTGTATACCCTGTACAAATGTACTGGGCCTGTATATGGCATTTTTTCAGGAATATCTCCTGTTATGCTCATATGAATTATGTACCGAGATATACTTCACAAACACATCCCAGCCAGCGCCTACAGAGCCGTAGTAGCAGCTTGGAGCCCATAGATGGTTACCATACCTTCAAAGGGGGAAACTCCTTCCTGAGCACCCTGCTATTCTTCCCTCAAACGCCTCCCAATCTCCACACCCATCCCAGCCACATCCACAGCCCGGTGCGCCAGCAGCCGTACCATAGGCTCCTTGCCCACCGCACCCAGGTCATACACCACATCCGGCACCCGGTTGTGCAGCTTCCGGTACATATCAATAGCAGTCCGGGTGCCCCATTCCATTGTACTCACACCCTCGGGCTCATGCGCCCTGTCAAATGAAGCCACAGCCAGCCCCATATCCTTTGCCACCTCCAGCACATCTCCGGAATAACGGATGTTCAGGGCAGCCCGCAATCCCGCATCGTGATGCATGGCAGCCAGCACGATCCTTGCCACATGCCTGCTGGCACCCATGACCGGACAACCCACAGCCTGCACACGCCCCTCCAACCTGACGATACGCCCCCGCACCGCACAAACATCCTCGGTACCGGACGCATCAGGAATGGCACTGGCAACATTGCAGCCCACTTCGGGTATAAGAGAGGTAAAATCCCTGGACGATTCCAGTATGGCAACCGCCTCCTGCACATCCACAACTGCCTCGTACATCCGGGCAGTCGTCACCGTATGCTGCGCCTGGTTCACAGGCCCCACGCCCTGCCCGACAGACCGGCTTTCAAGAATAGCCCTGGTCACAAACAACTTGGCACCCGCAGCCGCATCCCGCAGACTTGCCCCGCCAGCAAGAAACACAGTCAATGCCGCCGAATAGGTGCACCCTGCCCCGTGGGTCCCGCCCTTGACCAGTTCGCCGTCCACAAGCGTAAAATCCACGCCGTCATACAGCAGGTCAGCCCCCTCAAGGTGCCCACCTGTGATAATTACTGCATTTGCTCCCAAATACACAATGCGGTGTGCCGCTTCCTTTGCGTCATCCAGGTCATTGATCCTGATACCGGAGAGGATCCCGGCCTCATCTACATTGGGTGTCAGTACCCTGGCCAGCGGGATAAGTTCCTCCTGCAGGGTCGTAACAGCCTCGCGCCTGATCAGGCTGTCTCCAGCCTCGGCTGCCATAACCGGGTCAACCACCAGCGGGATCTGGTACTCCCTGGCCATCTCCGCCACCCTTGAGATAATAGCAGATGAAGAGAGCATGCCGGTCTTGGCATAAGTGATCTTCATATCAGAAGCCACTGCCCGTATCTGGGATTCAACAGTACCGGGCGGCAGGTCATGCACATCCTGCACGCCTGTGGTGTTCTGGGAGGTAATAGAAGTAATTGCACACGTACCATGGGCCCCCAGTGTTGCAAAGGTCTTCAGGTCAGCCTGTATACCTGCACCGCCGCCTGAATCTGACCCTGCTATTGTCATTACTACAGGATACTTTTGCATCATGTCACCATCATCTCATACCTAACTTTATACCAGGATTTATATTGACTTTATACTGACTTTATACTGACTTTGTACTAACTTTGTACTAACTTTGATAGACACAATACCTGACGTACCTACTCCACATCAGTTATCTGGAGCAATACTTCATAATAATATCCACTTCCAAGGTCCACATCTGTCATTACAGTGCCCGTGACTACCACGCTGTCCCCCAGGGATACATTAAAAGTATTTGGACATCTTGCCTTCAACTCTCCTGTACCATCATCAAGCGTCAGGAAATAATCATCAATGAGCACCACGTTTTTCACTACAACGGCAGATACCTTCACAACCTGTCCATCCAGTTGTGCAGACATAGACTTGATATCTTCTATCCTTGTGCCCCCGTCAACAGGTGTGACATTGATGTCACCCGCCATTATAGTACCGCTACCATGCGGGGAGTTCGAAACAGATGTGTTCCCGCCAGAGATCGAATCAGCAAATAAAATAATGTCGAATGTCCTGCCCATAGTGGGACTGGTAAACTCGATATTCAGGTTGCCAGTGGCTGTTATCTCTGTGCCGTTGTCCAGTTGTGTCGAATACCCTGCCACCCACAGGCTGCCAGTGCTGTCTGTGATCTCCATGTATGTATAACCCATAACATTGATGGTCTGGTTCACGATACCAGTCACACGGATCGTTTCATGTGCATAAGGGTCCGCAAGTGCTTCGCCTATAGTGACATTCACTGCAACAGGAACTACCGGCAGGTTGTGGTTGAATTGCTGCTGGGAGGCAGGTTCGCTGTCTGTACATCCTGAGATCAACAGTCCGGTCATAACTATGGCCAGTGTAATTATTGTTTTGATCATTTTTTTCATTTTTTTTCCTCTTGGCCAATAATCATTATCCAATTATTATTGTGGAACTTGAATTGACGTGGGGATTAGAACTCACTTTTATACATAAACGTTGTCATCTCTTTTGAACTATGAAGCGAAACCATCAAATTAGAATGTAATCTGGCGTTTCTAATTTGATCGGCGATAATAATCACTGCAAAGTATAAATAAAAATCACAACAAGTTTCAAATATATTATTATCAAAAGTAATAATATTTATACATATGAGTCCACATATCCAATCAATAAATTGATTGAACTAAAAAAGTCGATAGCATAAGCTATATTGTAAAAGAATCAATCCTCAAATTAAGGTTGATCCAAGATTATATGAAATTCTCAAAAGCGTTTGCAGGTTCAATACTGTTTGCTAAATTTATCAATAACAACAACTGGTATGTAATAAAATTGAATTTCACATATAGTTCTCTGCTCTTGTCAACTATATATCTAACATCGAATTTCAATGTATTTTTTATATGTCCATGAATCCTTTCACACTCCTGTCTGAGTTTTTTAGATTCTGGGAAGGTTTTATCCTCCAAATTCTTATTTCTAATATACATGCCCACCTGTTCCTGCCTATCATTTTCATATAAGAGCTCTAATTTCTCAACGATATTCATATATTTTGATCCACCAAGCTTCCACATCTTATTTGCCCAATGATCAATCCTTTCAAGTTTACCTTCATCATTAATTACTGCATCAACACCCAATGAAATTAAAGGATTAGCATTCAATTTATACCAGATGTCAGCATGGTTTTGAAAAGAATCATAAGCACCATAAAGGCGATATTCATCAATATTAGCATCCATTTTCAAAAGAGCATCTATATGCGATGGTAATTCTGGAGAGTCCCCAGCAAGTCCATCGGTATATGTCATATAAACCGGATATGTACCAACCATTGTAATATGAGCCTTATCCATTTTACATTCATAGTGTGGATTGAATTTACTATTTTTAGAATATCTAGAAGCTTCAAGAGGTGTTGAATCCAATTTTGCTTCATTTGAATTTGAAAGTTTGGCGATTTTCTCACCTAACATCAGCATTATTTTATCAATACCTTCAACTCCAAGTCGATATTTTACGAAATGGTGTAGAGCTGATCCTGTTGGAATTGGGATTTCATTATCTTTCTCTTGAAAACCAAGTAGCCACGCTTCTTCCTCTGTTAAGGTGCTGATAGTCTTCTTAAATGACTTTTGCCTGAAGAATTTTACTACAACGAGTTTGATCATTGCTTCTACATTAAACTTGAAATGCCAAGTTTTATCAGTGTAGAAATTATTTTCTACATATTGTGCTATGTCCGTTATGTTAAGGAAAAATAAAAATTGACATAACGAGACATGCTCTTTACCTATATAGTTTTCAAGTGTGTCTGTAATGAGGACTCCTTTATAAACCTTTGAAATTTCTACCATCAGAGGCAGACTTTGTAAAGTATTTAAATCTGTAGATTTAATCAAATCTACTTTGGCATCAATGTAGGCTATCTGGAAAAAACAGATAACTTCTTAAATCAAAATGCTAATTTGATGTTTTCATAAAATGGGCAATGAAAGATGGACACTCAACAAAACAAGGTATTTCCGGTGGGATTGGATTGGCTATTCTCAAAGAATTTGTGATCCTGAATAAGAGTAAAATACAGATCATCAGCGATGATGGGTTTTATCAACTGGACCCAAATGGGGTACAAACGAGATTATTTTCAGGCTCTTTCCCAGGCACAATTATAAATATGGAGTTCAAAACGGACAATGTGACATCATACTCATTAATAAGTGAAACCGCGTCAGATGAGCTATTTTAAAATAGGAGTTTAACAATGCAAGAAATAATTATTCATGTTTTTAATATGGTAGGCAGCGGATTTTGTGTGGAGGCAGATGACGGTCAGAAAATGTATGATTTAATTAAGAAAGCGTTTCACGAAGGAAGAAAAATCAAACTTTCCTTTCAAAATGTTGAGATTTTAACATCTGCCTTCCTCAACACTGCCATTGGACAGCTTTATCGTGATTTTTCGGAAGAAGAAATTGAAAGCAGTTTATCCGTGGAAAATATGCTACCGGAAGATAAAGCATTGTTGAAAAGGGTAACTGGTACAGCAAAGCTTTACTATAAAGATCCGGATGGAATGCAAAAATCCATCAATGAAATATTGGGCGAGGAATAATGGCAAAATTCTATAACTCATCCGAAATCCATAATCTGAATAAAAGACAAATATTCTTTGATGCAAATATTCTTCTCTATATTTTTTTACCCACAGGTTCCTCATGGGAAAAGCAATATTCTGTTATATTCAATCGCCTTCTTAAACAGAAAAACAAAATGGCTGTTGACTTCATCGTCATTTCAGAAGTTGTTAACCGTGCAGTCAGAATTGAATATGAAAAACATCTTCTGGAGAATAATATTTTAAGAAGAAAATTATCATTCAAGAGATATCGGGATTGCCAGGATGGACAAGATGCTATTAATGATGTTTACCAGATAGTTAACAAAAATATTGTCCATAAATTCAACATTGTAGGTAAAGCATTTACAAAACTTGATATTGAGAATTTTCTGCACGTTGATTCTTTGGATTTTTCTGATAAAGGGATTGCAGCAATCTGCAAAGATCATCGTTTTGTTCTACTGACAAACGACAAGGATTTTGCAGACTCTGATCTGGAAATTTTGACTTTAAATCCACGGTTATTAAGAAAACATGATAAGTAAAAATCACCGAATCCGAAATCGAACTCCATGAAAAACAGGGCTACCACCACTCCTACGCCTTCGCCAGCAGACTATACGGAGATAAACAGTCATGAATAAAAATAACCTCCCCGAAAATAAATCAAATTTTATTCTCTACATCGGAAATGATGGGGATGTGAATGTCGAAGTATTTCTTCAGGACGAAAACATCTGGCTTACACAAAAGGCTATGGGCTTACTTTTTGGCGTTGAAAACCACACGATTACCTATCATTTAAAAGAGATTTTCAGGTCAGGTGAACTAGATGAAAAAGCAACTACTCGAAAAATTCGAGCAGTTCAAAATGAAGGTAAAAGGCAGGTAACAAGAAAACTTGATTTCTACAACCTCGACGCCATCATCTCAGTCGGCTACCGCGTCAACTCCTACCAGGCCACCCAATTCCGCATCTGGGCAACCAAAACCCTGAAAGAATACATCATCAAAGGATTCGTGCTGGATGACAAACGGCTCAGGCAAAGTAATCAGGTTTTCGGTAGGCATTTTTTTGATAAAATCTCAATAAATAGTAATCAAATCCACACCCTCAAAAAACTCCGTGACACTCTCCTGCCGAAGCTAATGAGTGGTGAAGTCAGGGTGAAATTAGAGCAACATGAGGCTGGTATATGAACAAAAGAGATATTGTAAAACAACAATCCGACTTCATCCTCTATACCTCAAATGATGGGGATGTGAATGTAGAAGTTGTATTGAAGGATGAAACCGTATGGCTCACCCAGAAAGCAATGTCCGGATTGTTTGAAGTAAAGGTACCTGCCATTAGCAAGCATCTGGCAAACATCTATGAAACAGGGGAGTTGAGAAAAGAGTCAACGATTTCCATTTTGGAAACAGTTCAAAAAGAGGGTAATAGGAAGGTCCGCCGGGAAATGGAATTCTACAACCTCGACGCCATTATTGCAGTCGGCTACCGCGTCAACTCCTACCAGGCCACCCAATTCCGCATCTGGGCAACCAAAACCCTGAAAGAATACATCATCAAAGGATTCATACTGGATGACGAACGGCTCAAACAGGGAAAACTATTCGGCAAAGATTATTTCGAAGAACTCCTTGAGCGCATACGTGAGATCCGCGCAAGTGAGCGGCGGTTTTATCAAAAGATCACCGACATCTACGCCCTTGCTGCCGATTATGACAAAAACTCCCCAATAACAAAGGAGTTTTTCGCAACAGTTCAGAACAAACTCCACTGGGCGATCACCGGAAAAACAGCAGCAGAGATCATCTACGATTCGGCAGATGCAACAAAGCTCCACATGGGTCTGACAAACTGGAAGCATACGCCGGATGGGAAAATAATGAAGTCCGATGTTTCTATTGCTAAAAATTATCTGGGCGAAGCCCACATCAAGGAACTGAACCAGATTATCTCCGCATATCTAGATTTAGCCGAAAACCGTGCACATAGGCAGATCTTGATGAAAATGCAGGACTGGGGTCAATTTCTTCATAGTTTTTTGGAATTATCCAGTTACCCGATACTACAGGACAAAGGTAAAGGTAAGGTTAGCGCACTGGAAGCAAAGCTAAAAGCCGGGCAGGAATACGAAGAATATCGTGTAATACAGGATGAAAATTACATTTCTGATTTTGACAGAGAGGTCTGGCGCATTAGGGAGGGTAAGGGTGACTACTAATAAAAAATTACCTGACAATCAAATTACCGTAAGTAAAAAACTGCAAATACGGAACAGTACTATGGAATTTCTGATTTTCACAAAACAGAGCGATAAAAATACTGTAGAGGTTCGCATTGAAGATGAAACGGTATGGCTTACTCAAAAGCTGATGAGCGTTCTGTTTGAAAAAGGTCGCAGTACTATAACAGAGCATTTACAAAACATCTTCGAAACAGGCGAATTAAAAGAGATTTCAGTATGTCGAGATTTCCGACATACTGCCGAAGATGGAAAAGAATATACTACAAAATTCTACAATCTAGATGCCATTATTGCCGTTGGATTTCGGGTCAATTCAGAACGTGCAACCCAATTCCGTCAGTGGGTAATTAATATCTTGCGAGATTTTGCTATTCGCGGTTATGTGCTTGATAATGAACGGTTGAAAAACGGTTCTTTTTTCAATAAGGAATATTTCGACCATTTGCTCGCTGAAATCCGGGAAATCCGGGCAAGTGAGCGTCGCTTTTATCAGAAAATAACCGACATATATGCCACTGCTGTTGATTATAATGTTGAGAGTGAAATTACAAAAACATTCTTCGCGACAGTACAGAATAAATTACATTTTGCCACTCATGGGAACACTGCCACTGAACTGATAATGGAACGAGCAAACAGTAATAATGAACACATGGGTTTAACTACATGGAAAAATGCGCCTCATGGAAAAATCATAAAACCAGATGTATCTATTGCCAAGAATTATCTCTCAAAAAAAGAGATTAAAGCATTAGACCGTATTACTACAATGTACCTTGATTATGCAGAAGACCAGGCAGAACAAAATATTCCAATGACAATGGAAGATTGGTCTAAAAAGATGAATGTGTTTTTAAAATTCAATAATCGTGAACTATTAGATAATCCCGGCAAAGTTGCACAAGAGATAGCAAAAGCATTCGCTGAAAGTGAATTTGGGAAGTACCGCATAGTGCAAGACCGATTATTCGAATCAGATTTTGATAAAATGATAAAAAAATTGGAAGATAACAGCGAAGGAAAAGTGTAATGACTACGAATAAAAAATTACCCGACAATCAAATTACCGTATATCAAGCCCCTGATGGAAAAATCAACATTGAGGTGCTATACGCAAATGAAAACATCTGGCTTCCGCAAAAGCGAATGGCAGAGTTATTCGGATGCAGCGTAGGCAATATCTCATTGCACCTAAAAAAAATATATGATGAGAATGAACTTGATGAATCGGCAACTATTGAGGATTACTCAACAGTTCAGATTGAAGGTAATCGCGAAGTTACTCGTACTATAAGGTGTTATTCGCTTGAAGCAATTATCGCAGTGGGATACAGGGTTAACTCAGAACGCGGCACACAGTTCCGTCAATGGGCGATTTCAATTCTTCAACAATATATCCACAAAGGCTTTGCAATGGACAGCGACCGTTTCAAGTATGGTTCACGTTTCAGTGCGCGATATTTCGATGACTTACTCGAAGAGATCCGGGATATTCGTTCCAGTGAGCGGATGTTGTATCAGAAAATTACCGATATTTACGCTACTTCTATTGACTATACACCAAAAGCAGAGGATACAAAACAGTTCTTTGCAACGGTGCAGAATAAACTGCACTTTGCCATTACCGGACAGACCGCTGCGGAAATTGTAGCCGAACGAGCCAGGAGCGACAAACCAAATATGGGATTAACATCATGGCGAAAAGGACCTGACGGTAAAATCATGCCAGGTGATGTTGCCATAGCAAAAAACTATCTGGACAAAACGGAACTTGATCATTTGAACCGTATAGTCACCATGTATCTTGACTATGCAGAATTACAGGCGGTTCGTAATAAGCCAATGTACATGAAAGACTGGATTGAAAAACTGAATGCATTCCTGAAGTTCAGTGAATACGAAATACTCACCAATGCCGGGCAGATCAGTCATGAAGTTGCTCTGGCTCTGGCAAGCAAAGAATACGAAACATTCAAGAAAATTCAGGATGAAAATTACATTTCCGATTTTGACAAAGAGGTACAGCGAATTAGGGAGAGTAAAGTTGACTACAAATAAGATCACCGAATCCGTAATAGAGGAATTAGCGATCGAACTCCTCGAAAAACAGGGATATCGGTACATCTATGTTCCAGACATTGCCCCTGATGGAGAGAACCCTGAAAGAGACTCCTTTGAAGATGTCCTTTTACTAGAACGCCTGCGAAGAGCGGTTGGCAGGATCAACCCAAGTATTCCAGCCGATGCCAGGGAAGATGCCATTAAGCAGATACAGCGCCTGAATTCTCCCGAACTAATCGCCAACAACGAAGCGTTTCACAGGATGCTCACAGAAGGAATAAAGGTAAGCTACCAAAAGGACGGAGCCGACAGAGGCGACATAGTCTGGCTGGTTGATTTTAACAATCCCGAAAGCAACGAATTCCTTGTTACAAATCAATTTACTGTCATTGAAAATAATATCAACAAGCGCCCTGATGTGATTATTTTTGTAAACGGTCTGCCCCTGGTTGTTATAGAACTTAAAAACCCTGCCGATGAAAACGCAACAGTAAATTCCGCTTTCAGGCAGATCCAGACCTACAAACAGGCAATACCCGGTCTGTTTACGTACAACTGTTTTATCCTCATCTCAGACGGCCTGGAGGCAAAGGCAGGGACACTCTCTTCTGAATTCAGCCGCTTTATGGCATCAATGCCCTCTAACATAAAAATTCATGTGCGCATTCTTACAAAAGTGACGGTTCAATTATTTTTTATAGACTTTCTTTCGATGACCTACCTTAAGAATAAGTATTCGAAGCATGTCATTCTGTATATCAAAAATGACACGATAATCACCAACGCGTAGTCGAAAATAAGGATCTCCTATTATTTTTGTTACGTCAGAATGATATGGATTTTCACTGAGTTCGGAAACCTTTTTAAAAATTCGTTTTGCAACGGTTTTATCCAATTTTTTAAGTTCTTTTGCTGCTGATTCTGACCATATTATTTGAAATATCATCAGAATCCCATTTCTTCAGCAAGCTTTTCATGTGTAATATATTTGCCGCTCTTGATCTCTTTTATTGCGGATTCAATCTCTTTTTTTGTTTCTGTATTGAGTTCGTGAACGTCTTCAATGAGTCGTTCTAAGACATCGTTATACGTCTCCCTTTCAAAGAGTTTCATTTGCGTTAATGTCGATTTGACATCTTCTTTTATTTGGATTGTTGTAACCATGATTGTACTTTTTTCTTTCAATATATTTATAGATTACTATAGTCCTCTATAAGATAGTATAGTAGATTTTTCTTATAAGCTTTATAGCACCGGAATTGAACACTGTATAGTCCTGAAAAGAGTTCAATGCGAAATAATTACGGGACTATACACGCCTGCAACAAATGATGGAATGGGATATCTCCAGATTATAATCTGTAAAAAAATAGCCTCTCCACACATCAAAACAATACATTTAAAACACATTAAGACTATTAGTCATCAGTAGAAAATCGCATGACGATACCAACTAAAAAGGATGGTGACAATATATGGTAATAGGTGTGATAATGGTCAATGTTGTACCAGGCCAGGAGAAGGCTGCATACAACCAACTTATGAATGTCAATGGCATCAAGGAAATATACCACGTGTTCGGTGAATATGATTTTATAGTCATCAGCGAAGTAGAAGGCTTGAGCACATTGAACAAACTGGTAGATACAATACGTGAGAGCGAGAACGTCACCGCCACCCAGACAGTCGTAGGCGCAGAACTTTGATGCATATCGTTTTTCAGTAAAATATAATAAATAAATAATTTAATATTTAATAACTGCCATACTGTAGGTCATTTAAAGATGGATGTCAATTTTTCATTTACAGAGGGGATGAATTAGTGACAGTACCAATAGCTGAAGAGCTTGCAAAAAAACAACGTGCCATAAGTATCGCAGAATTCTTTGAAAAGAACAGGCAAATACTGGGTTTTGACTCCGCACCCCGCAGCCTGCTCACCGCAGTCAAGGAAGGTGTGGACAATTCCCTTGACGCATGCGAAGAAGCAGGGATACTGCCTGACATCATGGTCAGTATAGAAGATGCTGGCGGCGATAATGTTGCTATTATAATAGAGGACAATGGTCCTGGCATAGTCAAGGAACAGATACCCAGTACATTTGCCAAGCTCCTGTACGGCTCCCGCTTCCATGCCATCAAGCAGAGCAGGGGACAGCAGGGTATAGGCATATCAGCCGCAGTCCTGTACAGCCAGCTCACCACAGGTAAGCCCACACGCATCATATCCAAGATAGACAGGGACAAACCTGCCCATTATTACGAACTTGTCATAAATACCAGCACCAACGAGCCAGAGATACTTGGGGACAGGGTAGTGGACTGGGACAGACCCAGAGGCACCCGTGTTGAGATGGAGATGAAAGCCTCGTATGTGAAGGGACGACGGCAGAGCGTGCTGGAATACTTGAAAAGCACAGCCATCGTCAACACCCATGCCAGGCTTACCCTGGTGGAACCGGACGGCAATACTATAATATTCGAGCGTGCAGTGGACACCCTGCCCAAACCGGCAGAGGAGATCCTGCCACATCCCCAGGGAATCGAACTGGGCACGCTTATCAAGATGCTGCGCTACACAGATCGGCAGAAACTCGCCCCATTTTTAAGATACAGCTTTTCCCGCATAGGCCTGCAGACCGCAGAGGAAATATGCAAAGCTGCACATCTTGACACTGAAACCGATCCCCATTCCATTGAACTGGAAGATGCAAAAAAACTCCTGGATGCCTTTACGAAAGTCAAGATCATGGCACCACCCACAGAATGTCTGTCCCCCATCACCGAGTCACTCATCTACAAGGGGCTTGAAAAAGAGTTCAGCGTGGATTTTATAGCTACTGTCAGCCGGTCAGCGTCGGTGCACACAGGCCATCCCTTCCTGGTAGAGGCAGGCATTTCCTACGGCGGCAGCCTTGGGAAAGAGGACCGGGTACACATATTAAGATTTGCCAACCGGGTGCCTCTGCTCTACCAGCAGGGCGGTTGTGCCATCACCCATGCAGTCGAGAACATCAGGTGGAAGAACTACTCCCTGAACCAGCCCGGCGGCGGTCTTCCCACAGGTCCGGCCGTGTTCATGGTGCATGTTGCCTCTACTCATATACCATTCACTTCAGAGAGCAAGGATGCTGTGGCAGACGTTCCTGAGATCATGAACGAGGTCGAACTGGCACTGAAGGACGTGGCCCGCAAGCTCAAAACCTTCCTGTCAAAACAGCAGCACCTGTCCAAGCGCAGGGAAAAAGAAGAGATCATAAAGAAAATACTGCCCAGAATAGCTGACAAGGTATCCACAATATTGGACCGGCCAACCCCTGATATCACCCCGGTAGTGGCAAAGGTCATGGGCAACCTGCTGGTGTATCGCAGTATCTCACACAACGGGGACGGTGTGCAGGTGAATATCACAGTAAAGAACTACAGCGGCGCTTTAATGGCATTTGCGCTGCACGATACCCACCAGTATCCGGTAAGGGATGCCGAGCCTGAACCAAAGGTTATATCACTGGGCAATGATAGCGATCATATCTGGAGACTTGACGTAAAACCTGGAAGCAGCATGAATATCAGGTACAACATGCCTTTCGTATCCGATGAAGAGGCCACCTCACTACCAGACCTTATCGTGGAAGGCGTGGATGAAGGAATGGTCAACGGCGCCAAAGCCGTAAGGGGGTATGTGGATGAATAACCTGCGAGAGGAACGGGATAAGCTGGCAAAGGAGGCCCTGCTGGGTATAGTGGGATCATTTTACAAGCAGTTTGAGGACCAGGCAGTACCCAATATCGTGCTGCCTACACGTACCAAGGCCAACATCGAGTATAATAATAACAGCGAAGTTTGGGTGTACGGCAACAGCACAAGCACGCGCAGTGCCAAAACAGTCAAGGGTGCAAACCAGATATTGAAAATGTCCTATACTGCAGAGATGCTCATCAAGGAGCACCTGGAGAACAACAGGGGTTCTACACTGAGGGAGTTGTATTACATTTCAGAGAACTGGGACATAGCCAAGTTCAGGGAACAGCCGGAAAGCGACCGCATGATAGAAGACCTGGAGATCATCACTGCAATGCAGAGGGAGGATTTCCACATGAGGCCCGAAGAGGACGGTGCCACCATGTTCGGGTCGATCAGGCTCAAGGAGACCACCACGCGGGGCGAGCGCATCATCCACTGCCGGGACGATGTGGGTGAGGGTGGCTACCAGATACCCTTCAATGTTGACAATATCGAGTTCCTTGATCACGATGCCAAATTTGTGGTAGCCATTGAGACCGGCGGTATGATGGCCCGCTTGATCGAGAACGGGTTTGATGAAGATTATAATGCCGTACTGGTGCACCTTAAAGGGCAGCCCGCCCGAAGCACACGACGCATCCTGAAACGGCTTAGTGAGGAACTGGGCCTGCCTGTACTGGTATTCACTGATGGCGACCCCTGGAGTTACAGGATATTTGCAAGCGTTGCCTACGGTGCCATCAAGAGCGCACACCTGTCCGAGTACCTGGCTGCTCCGGCAGCGCAGTTCATAGGCGTGCAGCCAAGTGACATAGTTGATTACGACCTGTCCACTGACAAGCTTACAGAACAGGATATAAAGGCACTGCGAAGCGAACTGTCAGACCCCAGGTTCGATTCCGAATACTGGAAGACCCAAATTAAGCTCCAGCTTGATATCGGCAAGAAGGCAGAACAGCAGGCCTTTGCAGGTAAGGGTCTGGATTTCGTGACCCAGCGGTACCTACCCGACCGGCTAACCGAAATGGGTATAATTTGAATAATTTTTCCGGAGAACATTGATGACCGACAAGAAATACGATGCAGGTAAGATACAGGTTTTAGAAGGGCTGGAGGCGGTGCGCAAGCGCCCCAGTATGTATATCGGGAGTACGGATTACCGGGGGCTTCACCACCTGGTATATGAAGTGGTGGATAATAGTATTGATGAAGCTCTGGCCGGATACTGCACAAACATCGATGTCACCATTAACAGGGACAATTCCGTGACCGTACAGGATGACGGCAGAGGCATCCCTGTGGATATTCATGAGAAATACAACAAATCAGCCCTTGAAGTGGTCATGACAATGCTTCACGCAGGGGGCAAGTTCGATACAGAGTCGTACAAGGTATCTGGCGGCCTGCATGGTGTGGGCGTGTCAGTGGTCAATGCCCTGTCCGAATGGATGGAGGCCGAGGTGTACCGCAATGGCAATATCTATTTCCAGAGGTACCAGCGCGGCAAGTCCATGAAAGATGTTGAGGTACGGGGTACTTCAGAACTGACAGGTACAAAAATGACCTTCAAGCCCGATTACGAGGTATTCGAGGTTGTTGACATAAGTTTTGAGACTATCTCCAAACGCCTGCGTGAAATGGCATTCCTGAACAGGGGCGTTAAGATCAAGATCAAAGATGAGCGCACCGGGGACGAGAAATTATTCCATTACGAAGGCGGTATCGTGGCTTTTGTGGAGCACCTGAACAAGAATAAGACCACATTGCACCAGCCGCCCATATATTTCCAGAAGTCCCGCAACAATACTCAGGTAGAGATTGCAATCCAGTATAATGACAGTTATACAGAGACCGTGTTTACTTTTGCCAATAATATCAACACCCATGAAGGGGGCACGCATCTTAGCGGTTTCAAGGCGGCCCTGACCAGGACAGCCAATGATTATGCCAAAGAGCATGGTCTGGTCAAGGGTGCGGCCAAGCTTTCGGGTGAGGATATACGGGAAGGGCTGACAGCCATTATCAGTGTCAAGTTAACCAACCCCCAGTTCGAGGGGCAGACCAAGACCAAGCTGGGCAACAGCGAGGTCAAGGGCATTGTGGAGACCCTGGTGGGGGAGGGGCTGGGTGAGTTCCTGGAAGAGCATCCAAAGGAAGCAGAGAATATCATCAGCAAATCGGTGCTGGCGGCCCAGGCCAGGGAAGCCGCACGCAAGGCCCGCGAACTGACCAGGCGCAAAAGCGCCCTTGAGATATCCTCACTGCCAGGTAAACTGGCCGACTGCAGCGAAAAGGATGCATCAAAATGTGAACTCTACCTTGTAGAGGGCGACAGTGCAGGCGGTTCTGCCAAGCAGGGCAGAAGCCGTAATTTCCAGGCCATTCTGCCGCTTAGAGGTAAGATAATCAACGTCCAGAAGGCCAGGCTGAACAAGATACTCAATAACCTTGAGATACGTGCTCTTATAACTGCTATAGGCACGGGCCTGGGCGATGATTTTGATATCGGTAAGGCCAGGTACCACAAGATAATCATTATGACAGATGCCGATGTGGACGGTGCCCACATCAGGACACTGCTGCTTACTTTTTTCTACCAGTACATGCGCCCGCTTATCGAGATAGGATATGTGTACATAGCACAGCCGCCTCTGTACCGTATAAAGAAGGGGAAGGCCACACATTATGTTTACAACGATGCCCAGCTTGAAGAGAAAATGGAAGAGTTGGGCGGCAGCCATGGGGTCGGTATCCAGCGTTTCAAGGGTTTGGGTGAGATGAACCCTGACCAGTTGTGGGATACCACCATGGACCCGGATACCAGGACATTGGTGCAGGTCATGCTTGAGAATGCTATGGAAGCGGATGAGATATTCACAATTCTTATGGGTGATAAGGTGGAGCCCAGACGGCTGTTTATCGAGCAGCATGCCAGGGAGGTGAAGAACCTTGACATCTGAACACCCGGATGAGCGGGAGGATATAGAAGAACTCGGCATAGAAGAGCCCGGCATAGAAGAACCAGGCATAGAAGAACCAGGCATGGAAGAAGAGGTCAAAGGCGAAGATGAGCCTACTGAGAATATTGTCCCCGTTAATATCGAGGACGAGATGAAGACCTCGTATATCGATTATTCCATGAGCGTTATCGTGGGACGGGCACTGCCTGACGTGCGCGACGGCCTGAAACCCGTACACCGTCGCATCCTGTACGGTATGCAGGACCAGGGCATGACCCATGACAAGCCATACAAGAAATCTGCCAGGATAGTGGGTGATGTCATGGGTAAGTACCACCCCCACGGCGACGCTGCCATCTACGACACTATGGTGAGGCTGGCACAGGATTTCAATATGCGATATACCCTGGCCGACGGCCAGGGGAACTTTGGTTCCATTGACGGTGATGCCGCGGCTGCCATGCGTTATACCGAGGTGCGCATGGACCGCATCACTGAAGAAATGCTTGCCGATATCGACAAGGGTACAGTGGACTTTGTGCCCAACTATGACGGCAGCATGAAAGAACCGGTAGTACTGCCGTCAAAATTCCCAAATTTGCTTATTAACGGCAGTACAGGTATTGCCGTGGGTATGGCTACCAACATGCCGCCCCACAATATCTCAGAGATCATAGATGCCGTGACCATGACCATCGACAACCCTGATGTTGAGCTCCAGGAACTGATGGGTGTTGTCAAGGGGCCGGATTTCCCGACAGGTGCCTACATCTTCGGCAGCTCAGGCTTCCACAGTGCATATAAGACCGGGCGAGGTATCGTAAAAATACGTGCAAAGACCTCTGTAGAGGAGCATAAGAACAAGGAGAGCATCATCATCGATGAGATGCCCTACCAGGTGAACAAGGCCAAGCTTATAGAGTCCATAGCAGCACTTGTCAGGGATAAGAAGATATCAGGCATCTCAGATTTGCGGGACGAGTCTGACAAAGACGGCATCAGGGTCGTAATGGAACTGAGCCGCGGCACCAATGCTGATGTAGTGCTGAACCAGTTATTCAAACATACCCAGATGGAATCCACCTTTGGTATCATCAACCTGGCACTGGTGGACGGCCAGCCCCAGGTGCTCACCCTAAAGCAGCTTATCCAGCATTTTATAGACCACCGCGTGGAGGTCGTCTCCCGCCGCAGCCAGTTCGAACTTGAAAAGGCAAAAAAGCGTGCCCATATACTTGAGGGGCTCCAGATAGCGCTGGACCACATCGACCAGGTCATAGCCTTGATCCGTGCAAGCAAGACCGTGGAAGAAGCCCGAAACGGGCTTATGGCTAATTTTGAACTTAGTGAAGAGCAGGCAAAAGCCATCCTTGATATGAGGCTGCAAAAACTCACAGGTCTTGAGCGGGAAAAGATAGACAATGAGCATAAGGAGTTGATGGAAACCATCAAATGGCTGCTTGAGTTGCTGGCAAACCGTAACAAGATACTTAATGTCATAAAAGAGGAGTTAACCTCCATAAGGGACAAATACGGGGACGCCAGGCGCACCCAGATAATTGAAGGCGGCGTGGACCTGGAAGATGAGGACCTGATACCTGTGGAGGATGTGGTAGTTACTATCTCCAACAGCGGGTATATCAAGCGTATGCCTGTGGATACATACAGGCAGCAAAGGCGAGGCGGCAGGGGTGTCATAGGCATGGACACCAAGGAAGCCGATTTCGTGGAAGACCTGTTCCTGGCCTCAACCCATGATTACATCCTGTTCTTCACAGATACGGGCCGGGTTTACTGGAAAAAGGTCTATGAGATACCTGATGCATCCAGGCAGAGCCGTGGCAAGGCTATAATCAATCTCATTGAGGTGGACAGCGGGGAGAGGATCACTGCCCAGATACCTGTTAAGACATTTGAAAGCGGCCAGTACATCATCAAGGCCACCAGGTTCGGAGTAGTCAAGAAGACAGAACTGTCTGCTTTCAGGAACCCCAGGCGGGGTGGAATAATAGCCATTACCCTTGATGAAGGTGATGAACTTGAGAAAGTTAAGCTTACTGACGGCACCAAGGACATTATCATTGGCAGCCGTCATGGTAAAGCCATACGTTTCTCTGAGACTGATGTGCGGCCTACCGGAAGGGGGGGCCGTGGCGTTAGAGGCATCAGGCTTGTGGGTGATGATTACGTGGTAGGAATGGACATCGTAAGTGACGATGCTACCCTGCTTACGATCACCGAGAACGGTTTTGGTAAGCGTACCAGGTTTGATGAATACAGGAAATTGAACCGGGCGGGCCAGGGTGTAATAACCATAATTTCCAGTATCCGCAACGGTCTTGTCGTGGATGTTAAGGCCATTAATGAATCGGATGAACTAATGATAACAACATCGGACGGTATCATTATCAGGGTGCCTGTATCTGATATCAGGGTGCAGGGACGAAATACCCAGGGTGTCAAGATAATGAATGTCAAACCTGGAGATAAAGTAATGGCAGTGGCCAGGGTCGTTGGCGAGGATAGCGGAATTGGAAAAGATAATATATAATAACAACGTAAATATATTACAATATTATAAGAATTTTACAAGAATTCTTGAATTCAGAGGGGATGAACTGAATGGAAGAATTAGTCGAGATACCGTTTACTTATGACTATTTACCTGTGGGTCAGGATGCACAGGATATTTATGAAGAGCCTGTTGAGATACTGGTGAACCTTGTCCGTGAAGGGGAGATAAACCCCTGGAACATTGATATAGTAGAAATAACTGATAAGTTCCTGCACCATATTGAAGAACTGGAGCGTATGGATCTAAGGATATCAGGCAGGACACTCCATTATGCAGCTATCCTGCTGCGCATGAAGTCCAATATCCTGGTAGAGGAACCTGTTACTGAGGATGATTCATGGGTCGATGATCTGGACTTTTTTGATGTGAACGATTATCCTGTACCCAAACCACCTGTGAGGCGCCATTCCCAGCGCTCGGTCACACTGGATGAACTTATACTTGAGCTGGAGAAAGCAGAAGTGGTTGAACGGCGAAAGACCATCCGTAAAAAAGCGAGGGAAACCATCGAACTGGCCCGGCCGACCACAGAACAGGTACTGGGTATTGCCCATGAGGAGGATATCGAAGGCAGGTTGGATTCAATGAGGGAAACACTTAGCAGCATCCTGGAAGACAGGACATATATAGCGCTTAGTGAACTGCTGTCCGGGGACCGTTCAAATAAACTGATGACCTATATTTCACTACTGTTTCTTGCAACAAATAAGGAGATATGGCTTGAACAGGAAGAACTATTCGGTGAGTTATATATCAGGTATCCTGATTCACCGGGGGTATGTTCATAGGGGACCGTGAGATTATTGAGGCTGCATTATTCGCTGCCGGCGGACCGGTAGATCTTGCCACATTAAAGGAACTGGTAAGTAAAAAGAAAAAAACCCGTGCTATTGTGCTCTCACTCATACAGGAATACAAAGAGCGGCAATCAGGACTGGATATCATTGAGGTGGAAGGCAAGTACGTTATGCAGGTCAAACCTGAATATGCAGACCAGGTCAGGAGTGTGGCCCCGAAGGAACTGCCATCCCCTGTGCTCAGGACCCTTTCCATGATAGCCTACCACCAGCCACTGCTCCAGAGCGACCTGGTAGAAAAACGCGGCAATGCCACCTATGACCATGTAAAGGAACTGGAGGCCAGGGGACTGATAAGCAGGAGCCCGGAAGGGAGGAGCCGGATACTTACCACCACACAGGGATTTGCCGAATATTTCGGGCTAAGATCCAGTGATCCTGAGTATATCAAACAGAAGATCATCGAGCTGGTATCCGAGCAAGGGCAGACCGGGCTTGACAAGTGGCTGGGTGTGAAGCCCACCGTAGGTGTTACAATGGGATATCTGTCCCTTATGTTCTTGCTGGGTATTGATAATTTCAAGGTTGTGGAGCCGTATAAACCCACAGAGAAAGAGATCCTGCGAATAAAAGACGTGAGCAAGCTGGTAATCTCAAAAGGATACGGGGAGAAGGTTGCCGAATACTTTAATGGAGAGATCATAGAGGTGCAGGCTGTTACTTTCGATGACCTGCTTGAGACCATAGAAAAACTCTCACCTCTTGGCAATAAGGGCAAGGTAAAAGCAGCAGTTGAAAAGGTAAGCGAATTAAAGGAACAATATTTATCTAAAACCCCTGGCATTACTACCAGGGTGAAGCCTGCTACCGATATGGTGGCCCGGCTCATCACCGATATGAAGCTCAACGTATCTGCCGGCGGGCTGCTGGTAGCCCCTGACTATGGATCATCGAGCGAGGGAGTGGATATATCATCAGGTGCGGATATACTGGTGCCAACACACCAGAATGCCGCAGATGATATTATTAAGCGTGTATGCCAGCGCTATGATGCAATTATTAACGGGATTGCCAGCGGAACTTCTAACGGGATTACTAACGAGACTGATAACGGAACTGCTAACGGGATTGCTAACGAGACTGACAACGGGACTACCAACGGGACTACCAACGGGACTGACAATGGGATTGCTGAAAAGGATTTTAAGGTCTGATCATTATTAGTACTGGATATAATATGGCTGATCATGATGTAATAGTGGTGGGTGGCGGTATTAGCGGCCTGATGTCTGCTATGACGCTTTCAAAACATGGGAAAAAGGTACTTGTCCTGGAAAAACGTAGTTATGTGGGTGGAAACTGCAATAGTTACGATGTAAATGGATTCCAGGTGGACACGGGTGTCCATGCGATAACCCACCTGCGGGTCGGGCCGCTGCGCCGTCTTATTGATGCATATTTCGATTATACCCCCATGTTCCTTGATCACGGGGCTTATCACGTCAGGACTCCAAATAGATTGTCAAAGATACCGTCCAACTTAAAGGAGTTTGCCACATTCGATGTCCTGCCAAAAATGGACCGGTTGCTGCTCAGCCAGTCCATTACAAAGGCTTTTACACAGTCTACGCTTGGGTCTGACCTTAGCAACCAGTCAGTATATGATTACTTGCCTGGTGGACTTTCAGAGGATTCACTGGATTTTATCAATGCTATGTGTTACTCATTATCTGGTAAGTCCATGTATGAGACCTCAGTGCATAGGGTGCTGACTGGCAGTGGTTATATGCGGGATAGTGTGCCTGAGAAATTCCTTGAGGATGAAGAAATCGCCAAATCCTATCTGGCCCTACTTGCAAATCATCTTACTGTGAGCCAGTTGAAAGGACACCTATCGATCCTGAGCAGGCTTGGAAATAATGACATTGGGTATTCCCAGGCATATCCACGCAGGGGTCTCAAGGCGTTTTTGAATGCAGTTTTATTTTCCATGCACGATTCTGTTCAAATAAAGACTTCATCCAGGGTGACAGGAATAAATACCACAGGAGGGGTCGTAAAGGAAGTGGTCACCCCTGATGAGACTTATCAGGCTGATGTTGTGGTATTCACAGGCTTTGCAAAAGACCTGCCTGCACTTACGGATAATCTGCCATCACCATATATACAGGATATTGACCGGATCGTGCAGACCCATAGTATGACAATATGGCTGGGTCTTGATACAAAGTTACCTGAGTTCGACTACACTGGCTCAGAGGTATGGTTCAAGCGCAGGGCTTTCTGGGCCATGCCAATTAGCAACTATGACAAATCACTGGCACCTCCGGGCAAGCAGCTGGTTGGGTTCACTTTCATTGTTGATGAGTCTGTACCACTGGTAAAAGACAGGAAGCGGATGTATAATACCATACTGACTGCAGTGCCCGGTATAAAGGACCATATCGTAATGACCCACTACCAGTATACTATTCCAGAAAAGGCTGCTGTGACCATTAATGGCTACTTTGCAGATACCAGGACACCTATCGCGAACCTGTATCTTGCAGGTACTGATACTGATAGCAGGAGTATGGGTATTACCAGGGCCGGTTATTCGGTTCTGAGACTATTGAAGGTCTTGCGTGAGGACCATCATATTGAATGAATGTCAGTTCTTTTTCTTCCTGTCCCGCATATATTCTGAAAAACCTGAATTAAGCAGTACCAGAATTCCTGAAACGAATGTGATAAATCCAAATTCACTTGGGTATATTAATTCGCCTTTCACTATCAACAGGACTCCTGTGTGTAGTATGATAAGACCAACAATGAACGCCGATATCTGGTGCCTGCCTAGTGCGATGCCATAGTGCAGCACGGTGGCAGTCAATGTCCCCACACCGAAATAGATGAACGAAGAACCATCCTTGCCATTCAGTGATATTATTATACCGGCTAACAGGAAAAGAATACCTAAAGCTGTCAGTGTGTTTTTTTTATTTTTGAACCTCATTTTACCATCCTGCCTTTTACTATAGTATTGTATTAATAATTATGCGGGATATTAACAGGGAGAAGAAGCTGGAAGAAGAGACAGGAAGAAGAAACAGGAAGAAGAACATGGAAAAAGTAACAAGTCATGGTTTTTTTAAGTTCCTGGCACCTATTTACGATATCGGGGCAAGGATTGCAATGATGGGGCAGTATGACAGGTTGAGGAACCAGTTACTTGGAAAGATCGAGATAAAAAAAGGTAGGCGTGTACTGGATATGGCCTCGGGTACGGGATACTTGGCTGAGCGGCTTGGCGTGGTTGACCTGGTATGTACTGATATTTCCATTGAGATGATAAGACGTGCCAGGGCCAAGTCGAAAGGGGATTTTGTGCTTGCCGATGCCCACAGGCTGCCTTTCAGGGATGGGGTTTTCGATGCTGCAGTCTCAAGTTTTGCCATGCATGAGGTGGCACAGCCTTCTGATGTGATGGGTGAGATGTTCAGGGTACTGAGGCCCGGTGGAGAGATTGCGGTTATGGATGTGGTGCAACAAACCAGGTTTTCGAAGAAGGTACTGCTGGAGATCTTCCATACTTTTGTTGAGATGCGTACAGCTACTTACGTTGATGTATCAGGGCTGAAGGATACTTTTAGGGCCGCTGATGGATTTAATGTGCAGTGGGAGATGTTTGACCTGGTAGCGCTGGTGTGGGGTAAGAAGAGGGGTTGACTATTTATTTTTTCAAAAAGTAATCCTGCCACTACTTGAATAAGGGATTAGCTTTCTTGGTAGTGTAAAGGAAAGGTCACGCGACCATCTCCCACATAAAATCGCACGTATGGATTTCCTGTCAGATCGGGCTTCTGTTTGTGACGGGAATGTCGCCAATCACCAAGCCCACCTCTGGTTTGCTTGCGCTCCGGGCTGTGGCTGCCGATACGGGGGAACTCCACACAATACTTCGCAGTGCCGCACTGCTCGTTTTCTTCGACAGGGAGCAGACCCGGGCGGGGGGATTTTAGCCGGCAGTGGGACATAAATTTTTTAATCTCCAATGTCCTGTTTGTTTGTTTTTCTCTTTTTTGCTTCAAGGCACGCCAGTCATGGACCCCGGACGCCGCTAACGCTCTGTCCGGAAGATTCAGGGGTGATGTTCATTGCTTTGGAAATTCATGCTTTATGCAGCAATTCCCGTCAAGATTGTAAACGCATGCAGCTAAAGGGTTACCAAGGATTACGATTTTATACTTTCGTAGACATTGTGTATAATATTGAGTGATAAAGCTAATAATTTAAAGTAATTATTAGCAATCTTCAAATTTTAGGGATGGAATTATGTATGCGTGAAAAAATAAAACTTAGAAAAAATCTGAATGGTGATACATTATTCAGCGTTGTTCATTCAGGTTTTGAGAAAATAAAAGACCATCGGTCAAATAACACCAAAATATCGCTAGCCGATGCACTTATGTCAGGTTTTGCTATGTTTTCGCTCAAAGATCCTTCTTTGCTAGCTTTTGAAGCGAGACGGTGTAGAGCTGATCCTGTTGGAATTGGGATTTCATTATCTTTCTCTTGAAAACCAAGTAGCCACGCTTCTTCCTCTGTTAAGGTGCTGATAGTCTTCTTAAATGACTTTTGCCTGAAGAATTTTACTACAACGAGTTTGATCATTGCTTCTACATTAAACTTGAAATGCCAAGTTTTATCAGTGTAGAAATTATTTTCTACATATTGTGCTATGTCCGTTATGTTAAGGAAAAATAAAAATTGACATAACGAGACATGCTCTTTACCTATATAGTTTTCAAGTGAGTCTGTAATGAGGACTCCTTTGTAAACCTTTGAAATTTCTACCATCAGAGGCAGACTTGGCAAAGTATTTAAATCTGTCGATTTAATCAAATCTACTTTAGCATCAATGTAGGCTATCTGGAAAAAACAGATAACTTCTTAAATCAAAATGCTAATTTGATGTTTTCGAAGCAAAGACCGATCAGCCACCTGAAAGCCTGGAACACAGAACACCTGCGTGGTATCTGGAAGGGGCCATATTCACTTGATTTTTTTGACAGGTATGTAACACCCCCTGCCCGTATCCTGGATGCAGGCTGCGGAGTAGGGAGATACACAATCCCTCTTGCCATGCGGGAATACGAAGTCACAGGTGTGGATATATCCGGCATTGCCATCACCGAACTGGACAATGCAAGATTGCGCCGTAATATGCAAATGGGCCTGGCTGCTGCGGACGTATGCCATCTCCCCTTTAAGGACAATACGTTCGATGCAGTGGTTGCTTTTGGCGTCCTTCAGCACTTACTGGAAGAAGAAAGAAGTACGGTGCTCTCTGAGTTCGCTCGTGTGCTGGTGCCTAGCGGCACCTTAGTAATAGAAGTACTTGGCAGGGAGGATATGCGCATGGGAGGCAGGGAAGTGGAACCCGCCACGTTTTTACGGAGTACAGGTTCAGTGTACCATTATTTTGACCCCGACGAGATAAAGGACCTTTTTTCCGGTCTGGAGATCATAGACATCAAAGAAAACAGGATCATCAAGAACATTGCAGGGAAGGATTATATGAGGCACATGATCTCAGTGGCTGCCAGGTCGAGAGAAAAAGATAAATAATTTGGTATGGAACATTATCTATTAAAGAGATAGATCTATGAACAGCAGAATAATTTTGCTCGTAACGGGACTGTTATTATCATCGATATTTTTAACAGTGGGTACTGCAAGTGCTGACCCACCCAGGTACCTGCATGTGGAATCTATTACAATGACTCTTGAAGGTCCGGATGCTACCTTCAACATCGAATTTGAACTGGATATAATTGCACAAATGTATGTCCTTTTCCTTGGTACAGGAAGCATAAAATCTGCAATCTATGACATATTCGATGATTTTGATAATGTAGAGGTACTGAGTGTCAGGAAAGATGGTGCTGTGGTCAAAGTAAGGAATGTATCCTACCATGACCCTGAACAGGGAGGAAATATGTTTTTCCATGATTCCCACAACCTGGGTACTATTGTTGATACTTTCAAACTTGTTTTCCCCTCAGGTGTAGAGAGAATATTTTATGACGTTTCAACTACACCAAACACGTTTTTCGAAGCATGAAAATGAACAGGGTTATTTCTTCTTTTTCTTTCTCTTTTTATTGTCAAACACCGAAGGTAGGTGCACCATATATGTACCATCTTCCTTTAATGCCATGATTATCTCTTTGCGCTCCAGCAGTGCTTCAAGATTAAGTTCATAGGAACCAGGGCCCATTATTCGAATAGATTCAATGCGCTCACCCTCCGGTTCCTGTTCCATCTTTTCAACTTCATCCACCTTGACCCCCTGGTCTGCAAGGAACTCATCTATCTCTTTGAGGAATTTCTTTGCCGGCTGTTCTTCCTCCCTTTCGGTTGTACTATCCACAACTGCCGGGGTCTCATCATGTACAAAAAGGAACTTGTTCCAGCCGCAATTGGGGCAGCCGTTAAGGATCTCCACGGCACCGTCCTTGAAAATCTTCTCACACCGGGTACATTTGTGTGGCATAGTTCCTCTTTATTTTAGCAAAGTATTATTAAGTATTTATTAAGTATTTATTGTGAGGATACCAGTGCACTGATAAGATCGCGGTCCTTTTTCAGTGTTTTCAACTGGTTTGCCGGGCCGATCACTGTTAATCTTGTCCTGACAACGGGTTTCCTGAATATCCTGTCTATTAATTTCTGGTTCTGGCTGCTGGGATAGCTCTCTATCTCAATACCTGGAAAATCGTCCGGAGTGATCTCGGTCATAGTCATCTCGATGAGTTTCGCTTCTTCAGTGGGTGTCAATCCTCTTTCAAGCACAATGATCTTACCTTCCTTGACACCATCAAGTATCAGCCGTATTTTTTCCATGGCTGTCATCTCAGCCATCTTTTCCTCTGAAATCAGGTCCATCTGTACTCCTATCATGATATCACCCGAAATGGTCCGCGATCTCTTCATAGAGAGCATCGATATTCTGTCCTTCCAATGCTGATATTGGTACCAGTGGATGCTGGGGGAATGCACTGCGTATCCTTGCAGGTGAGGATTCGGGAAGGTCGATCTTGTTGGCTGCGATTAAAAGCGGCAGTTTCCTTGCTTCCATGTTCCCGATAACGGTCACATTCACCTGGGTGAACGGGTCTTCGGTAGCATCCATCACCAGGATCACGCCATCCAGATCATCAAGCCATTTCACGGCTTCGATGATACCTTCGGTGGCTTCCTTGGCCCTGCGCTTTGCCTCTTCTTCTTCCAGACCATGAGCCATGAATTCATGAAAATCTATTTTAGTAGCAAGTCCAGGTGTATCCACAATATCCAGTGTGACCTTTGAGCCATTGGATTCGATTGTTACACCTTCACGGCGGCGTGCCCGCCTGGTCTCATGCGGAACATTCGATACCGCACCCATAGCATCCCCGGTCCAGTCCCTGATGATCCGGTTTGCAAGAGTTGTCTTTCCTGCATTGGGCGGCCCATAGATGCCGATCTTTGCAGTCTTCTTCTTAAATAAATTTTTAAATATATATGAGAAATTCTTTTTTACTCTCTTGATCAATCCCATTCTTTTTCCTCCTTTTCAATCCCCTCACCGGATTATTCTTATTTTTTTCTTACAATGATTTTGATATAGTTGAATTTATCGCTATTTCTGCAATATTTACACCATAATCCCCTATACGATCAATACTATCCGATACAATTCGCAGGTGTAGTGCATCCCTGGAATCCATGGTGACCAGTTTCTTATCAATAGCATGCAGTGCCTTGTTTATTTCCATTTTCATCTCGATCGAATTGTTTGCTTTGTCAATATCAGATGAAAATAATGATTCTACAGAATTCTTTACAAGTTTGCTTGCACTTTGCCCTGCACCCTTAAACATCCTGACAACATCTTCAGGGAGTTGTTTCTTCAGGCTTATTGTGATAAGCGCAATTTTCCTTGCATGGTCTGCGATCTTCTCTATAGGTTGGGCCGCCAAGCTCAGGTCAAGACTCATATCAGGTGTCATATCTTTTTGTGAATCAATTACCTGACCACTGCGAAGCATGATACGAAGCTGCTTTTCGATCAGCAGGTATAACCTGTCCACTTCATCGTCCCTGCTGGATACATCCATGGCCAGATCAGAGTCACTGGATGCCAGGGCATGAATTGCATCTGTCTGCATTGAACTTGCTATCAGGTACATCCGCCGTACAGACTGTCGCAGGGACAGTTCAACGGGATTCAGCAGGTCCTGGATGATCATCCGATCAGCAGTTTCCTCAACGATCTCGGGTCCAATGAGCTTATGTGCGATCTGCCTGATGGTCTGTTTCTGTTCGGCAGTGATTCGTTTTGATACAAGTTCGATCACATTAAAGCCTGCAATATAGGACGCTATGATCTCCCTCACCAGCACATCCCCGGTCCTGTCAGTAACATCCAGTTGTTTTTTTGTGGGAGATGGAGACGAGATATCAGGTGAAATAAGCAGGCTGCCGTCTGGTCGGGTAGTAATCCCCACATTCATACCGCTGGTCAGGCCCACATGGTCGGCCCACTGTTTGGGCAGTGACACTATGTAAGTTGACCCTCCGGTCCGCTGGATCTTTCGAATCTCCATATCCATATCCCGTTCTATATGGAATATATAGATTCGTCTATGAATATATATGTTTTGATGTTTTTTAGGAAATTATGAAACATCCGAGAGCGTGAAACTACAAACGAGAGCGAGCGAGGTACAAAAATATAACCATAAAATTCATATTAAGTTAACATAATTCATATCCTAATGTTAGAAGAAGTTTCTATATCAATGGATGACGTTCTTGATGATGGGAGAAATATTTCATACATTGAGATGGGATGCGATAACATTGGACTGTCATGCACAACCGGCAAGATCAAGATATGGTTCGGCAAGCAGGCTACAGTTCAAAGTGTCAGGAAGATATTAGAATGCTTTTCCAGGGCAGATTCCTCTTTTGTCCATGAAACTGAGATCATATGTGATTATGACCAGATCCCCTTGTATGAAAATAATGACTATACGTTAATATCCTATGGAAGGGTCAAAGACGGATACAAGGTCATTTTTAATATCCAGTTTTCAAAACAGCATGCATTGAATTATTTCATTGAAAGTATTATTAATGATCTTAAGGAAGGGGAAGTAAATAAGACCATTCACTGGAATGGTAGTATGGCAATAATCATGCTGATATTTAATGAACTTAGATCAATGGAAGGATGGAATATCACCAAAAAGGAATACAGGGAGGAAGAATGACATCGAATCGAAGATTTGCCGAGAGGGTTGAAAAGATAGACATTTCAGGTATCAGGAAGTTATTCGAGGGGGCAGGCCCCAATGCCATCAACATGGGTCTTGGCCAGCCTGACTTTGATACCCCTGATCATATTAAACAGGCAGCTATTGACGCAATTAATGATGGGTTCACCGGATATACCACGAATCTCGGTTTGCCGGAATTAAGGCAGGCCCTGTCAGAAAAATTCGAACAGTTTAATAATTTCCAGGTCGATTTTGATGATATTATTATTACCTCGGGTGCATCGGAGGCACTTCACATAGCACTTCTTGCTCTTGTGGAACCAGGGGATGAGGTACTGGTACCTGACCCGGGATTTGTGTCATATGTGGCACTTACCGATATCTCAGGCGGCAGGGCGTTAGGTGTGCCTTTAACTGATACATTCACCCTGGATGCAGAGACTGTTAACGAATATATCACTGATAAGACCAGGGTGCTCGTGATCAATTCACCATCCAACCCCACTGGTGGTGTGCAAACCAGGGACGAGATGCAGGGACTATGCGAACTGGCAGATGACCATAATATTACCATCATCTCTGACGAAGTGTATGAGCATATTATCTATGAAGGGGAGCATGTGAGCCCTGCCAGCATTTCCAATAACGTTGTTACTATTAATGCTACATCCAAGACCTATGCAATGACTGGGTGGAGGCTGGGTTATGTGGCTGCTCCACATGATATTACCGAGCAGATGCTGAAGGCTCACCAGTACGTGCAGGCATGTGCTAACAGTATCGCACAGAAAGCGGCTTTGGCTGCCATAACCGGGCCCCAGGAATGCGTGACAGAGATGCGGGAGAGTTTCCTGCGGCGCAGGGACTTATTGATAAAAGGACTAAAGGATATCGGCATTGAATGCGTGGAACCAAAGGGCGCGTTCTATGCATTTCCAAAGGTTGACAATTCAATGGAGGCTGTCATGAAGTTATTGGAAGCGGGAGTGATCACTGCCCCAGGTTCGGCCTTCGGGCCCAGGGGCGAAGGGCATATCAGGTTGTCCTATGCCACATCTGACAAGGACATCCTGCGGGCACTGGATATTATGGGGCAGGTGCTGTAGAGTAATGATCATAGGGGCATCTTCCTTTGCATCCCCGCTTGAGGTGTTGGTCAATGAGGTTGACTCTGTGGAGCTGTATGTGCCTAAAATGGAACTCTATGAGGGGCGCAAACTTCAGCATGACCGGGTCAGGAAAGTGTTTGATATATTATCCACTTCCAGTGGTGTGACGTCTGTACATGCACCCTACTATGCTGATGTCCCCACATATCCTGCCAAACTGTGCGTGGATACGGCGAACATGAAAGGTTCTGATTTCAGGCTTATGGAAGAGTCTATTGAACTGGCAGCATATTTCCAGTCCAGGGTGATGGTTTTGCATCCCGGGCTTGTTGGGAATGATCGCCAGGATAGCTTATCGAAGATGGTGGATAACCTGAAGCGCCTGGCAGAGTTTGCAGATAATCACGGTGTTATGCTGGGCCTGGAGAACAAGGAGGGGACGGCTCCCGGTAACCTGTGCTGTGAGGCTGGTGAATTGGTGCAGGTAGTTGAGGATGTCAATTCAGGCAACCTGGGTATTACCTTTGATGTGGGGCATGCTAACCTGACTGCAGGAGGCAGGCCTGGCATGGTAATGGAGTTTATGGAGACTGTGCGCCCGTTGATAGTGCATGTGCATGTGCATGATAATATGGGTGTGTGGACTGATGAGTATAACGGGGATGTGCATATGGCACCTGGCAGCGGGACGGTTGACCTGGAAGTGATAGGGGAGATGGAGTATGGCGGCATCCACAACCTGGAAGTGTTCTCGATGGAAGATGTGATAGCTGGAAAGGAGAAGTTGCTGGCGCTTTGAGGGAATATACATGCAGGGTATACCCTATACCCTGGCAGAGAATGGTTTTTATCATCATATAATTGATTAAAGATGAAAAAAAATATGTAGTTAAAAGTAGATTGTAGTGCAGGTGATCTTAATGACTATTGATGCAAAAGGGGCAGCAATTATTGCTAAAAAATATTTTGAAGAAACAAAAACGACCACTTATTTTCTATTCGAAACGAGTAAGGTTACAAAGGAAGACGATTTATGGGTAGTCAACTGTGATGTGAAGAATATTTTTGAAGAGCAAACAAAAAAATACACAATGATAATTGATGAAGATGGAACCATTATGGATGTCCAAATGTATGATTAAAGCTCCCAAGATCATTGTAATCGATACAATCCCTCTTTTATTATTTCTGATAGGGACCTATGACACAAATTTAATATCAAAATTTAAAAGACTTAAGACGTATAATTATTCGGTTAAAAACTTTACAATTCTTAAACAATTCCTTACACATGCACAAATAATTATTGTTACCCCCGGGGTTCTATGCGAAGTATCAAATTTTGCTGCAAATTTGAAAGTAAATCGGTTCTCAGAGTTTCTTAAAGAAAATAGTGAAAATTTTAGGAATATGGAAGAGTCATATATCCCAAAAAAAATAATTCTTGAATCTGAAGAAGTGTTTCAATTTGGTTTTACAGATACTTCTTTAATAATTGCTGCCAAAAATAATGGTGGTGAAATACTAACAGGAGATTTTCCATTATCCCGATACTGCCAAAATTTAGGTGTGGGGGCGCAATATCTTAATGAGATATTTTGGGAAATAGATGAGGTCTTCAAATAAATCTTATACAGCAGGCTGTCCCAAAATCAACTTTTCACGACACCATAAAGTTCTGAGAGTTTCCAACACACGAAGTTAACATCTTAATATCCTTAAATTTTGTGCATACATACATGGAAATTCACATATTTCACAGTAGGTTCATCAAAAACGTGTTTTAAGGCACTAATTAGAACATTTTTCATGTCCACAATAAACAGATTTGCCCCCCCAATCCCGTTTTTCAGTATTTCCTTCCAATTTTTACCCTCTCTTTTCACAAACCCATCAATCTTCCCAATATTATGCACAAGACACATCATCAGAAATTCCACATTTGCTTTTTCCTTCCCCCTTAAAAGAAACTCCCTAAACCCTCTATTCTGTTTCATCTGGCCAAAAACAGGCTCTGCCGTGTACATTCGCTCCAGATATAATTTCCCTCCTTCATCTGTCCTCAGTTTTCCCTTCATCTCATCCAATAAATATTCTCGTGGATCTCTTGAAATTATTCTATTTTCTGCTTTAGTGCATGCTTTTTTAAATACACAATCTGAACAAGAATCGCAGACGTATTGTTTTAGGTCAGGTTTATCCTTTCGTTTTTGAATCCTTGTAAATGGCATCATGATGCCTGCAGGGCAATAATAACAATCCTTTTCTTCATCGAATTTAAAATTCGACTTCCTGAACCATTTGCTTTTTCCACGTTCCTCCACCTTGAATAAATTGTCAGGAATGTATGCATCAATCCCCATTCTTTTCAGCAACTCAAGATTATCATATGAGAAATATCCAGCATCAGCCAATAATATTGTAGGCTTGTAACCCAATGTTGCCCAGATATGTAGTATCATTGGATTAAGTTGATGCACATCATTTTCATCATCAACAAGATCAGCTGCAACAATCACCTGTTCCTTATCATCAACAGCAACTTGACCGTTATAGGATGGCTTTTTATTGCCACCTTTATGTTTCATAATTTTGGCATCGTTATCGGTGACGTTTATTTTCGTGAGTTTTTCTTCTTTGAGTTTATTTTTTGCAGCCTCGATTTTTTCCAATCTTTTTGTTTTATTCACCAATTCTTTTGGCATTTCATAAGGTGTTGAGTCACCGAATTTTTCATCTTCTTCCTTATCAATTTCGATGCTTTCGTTGAGAATTTTATCAATCTCTTTTTTGATTTTAGCGATTTCTTTGTCAAGAGCTTTCTCATCTTTACTTTGCCTTACAGAAGCATTTGCTTTAACCTTGGTTCCGTCAAGAGACACTTTCCCATCACCAAGCATACCCAGTTCTTTACAGAGTGTGACAACTTGAGCGAAAATATCTTTGATTGAATACAGATGGGTTGAGCGAAATCGACAAATTGTTCTAAAATCTGGGTATTGCATGGCTGTAAGATACATGAAAACAGTGTCAGTGGATAACATTTTTTGAATATCCCTTGAGCTTCGAATATTAATCATGTATCCATACAGCAGAATTTTTAACATGAGTCGAGGGTGGTATGCAGGGGATCCATTTTCGGAATATGTGGATTCGATGGCTGTGATGTCAACTGCGTCTATGATGTCATTTATTATTCTGGCTATGTGGTCTTCTGGAACAAAAGTATCCAAGCTTAATGGTAGCAAAAACTGCTGATTTTGGTCATATTTCTTGAACATGGCAATACCCCCATTTTATTTTCATAAAAAGTATACTTTTTGTGTAATATATGTAATAAAAGTACTTAAAGGCTTCGATTGATGTCGATAATGGGAGTAATTTGAATAAAATAAAGTTGATATATCTTGATGAATCATTCAAGGTGAAATACAGTTGAAAACTAAAATGTAAAACTTATGCGAAATATTATGTGCAAATGTGAAAATTTGTTAAATCATAGGGGTTTTGGGACAGCCTGCATGTGCTATTACTTTTTGATCCAATGTGGCAACCCATTCTCCAGCATATTCACTCAGATCAGTTTTTACAAACCAATCATAATCATTTGTTGTCATATTATCACCATTTACCTATTATTCATTATGAATTATGAACTATTATGTCTTTTGATAAGCTTTGTATAATAAAGATGATTTAACAAGTGTTAAATGCACTTGCCTGTTAGCGATGTAAAAAAGAAATTGTACGAGTAGAGAGAGCCTTAGGCATATAGTCTTACATATCATTTCATAAAATTATAAGATACATTTTGCAAAATTTTATTCCATGCTTAGCAAAATCAGAATGTTTATAATATTACCTCATACCAGAGGGTAAACAGGGCTTCCGCCTGCATGTAGTCTTTTTCATCCTACCCCTTCACATGTATAGTTGATGTCCCCACCCCTGTCCTTTTCACATCTATCCTCACAGGTATGCGCCGGGTAAGCTGGTCGATATGGCTGATCACACCAATGGTCCTGCCAGATAACCGCAGGCTTTCCAGTGCGTTTAAAGCAGAATCCAGGGTCTCGACCGGGCGTTGTTCGCCTGCGTTACACAGGTCCCTTACCATCATATCCTTCAGGTCAACAGCCCTTAATACATACCTGTAAGTCCACCTTTAAGGGTGTTCTTATATGAAGTCCCACCTCACAAAACCACATCATTCATATAACAATCTCGACCTCGGGCATACACCAGCGATCCACGAAGTCAACGACCCCGGAATGGAATTGATACACATAGCAATATGCATTAAAGAGCAATCTCTTCCGACTGCTTTTTCTTTTCTTTCTTTTCTTTTTTTTGTTTCGTGGCACATTTCTTACAGATATGAGCTGCGTGTCCTTTGCCAGAGAATTTCTCATTTGGCAGGATCTGTCTGCATACCTTACAGAAATGTCCGCGATATCGTTTCTTCTTCGCCATGTTTACACTCCTTTAATAGATTCGAGAGCCCGTAATTCTAATTTTCTATTATCAGATGTATATAGAAGGATTTTAGCTCGCTCTTGGCGCATAATAATTATCCCTGTACTAACAGTACCGGGTCTTTGTGTACTTAAAGAAAACGGTTTTTTGCTTTTAATCCTATTTAATGGTTATTATATGTAAGTCCACTGCAAATTAATAATATATTGCCCATTAATAGTGGTTTATAGCCCTTTTACAACTTAACAGGTTACAATAATTCCATCAATTGCCCAAATTTTAATTTAACCCTGAGTGCTGCCCATAGTTCCTGCAATATCGCTAGGTGGTAGGTTCTATCATTCCCTGCTGCCCTCCAACCGCACACCTGCCTTATATGTCCAGGTTTCACGATAGATAAGAGTAAGGCAACACATAAATAACAACATATAAATAATATAAAAATAATATATATAATGTACGATGTTCACGTGTTTGTTATTATCCCGTGTTTCGGCAAGGCGGCGGGTTTTTGTGTTGGTTTCCCTGCCGCCGCTCTCCTATGTTTGATTTTAGCGATTTCTGGCTCTGGTATGGTATGTCGTCGAACTGCCACTCACAGCTTTCTGTGGCTTTGATGTAAGGGGCAGGGTGTAAGGGATATACTTTTTTCCTCCAACCCAACTTTGACAGTTAAAATTAATATGAATTTTCTTAGTTATGTCTTTGTGATAAAATATGCAAATAAAACAAAGAATAGGTGAGATTTCGCCGAACAACAATATATGCTTTCCTATTGGAACAATCCTTACCGTACAAAAACAACATGAAAAACTTGGTTTCCAACATGTCTTTAGCAAATACAAGAAAAAAGGTAGAGACCTAAACTCATTAATAACAGCTCTTGTAAGCTACAAGCTTACCGACAATTTCAGTATATAGAAAGCAAGTGAATGGATTATTCGAGAAGAAGTTCTCGAATTATTTGAACTCGATGAATTTCAAGAAAGAACCATCTTCCGTGTTCTTGAAACCATTGGAGAAAATAGGGAAGAGATTATTGCCGACATTCAAGACTGTTTATTCCAGTAATTTGATTTCGAGCATACCAACATCAATCTTGACTGGACAAGCTTGATCCTCTACGGAAATAAATCAATTCTTGGAAAATACGGATACAGCCATGATCACAGACCTGACAAGAAGCAAATAACTGTTGGAATCAGTGAACTCGCTGATCCTATCAATGTTCCTGTAGGAATTACAGTCAGAAAAGGTAATGTACTCGACACGACACATTTTACTGATACATATTTTCAAATCAAAAGTAAGCTTGAAAAAGGTTCACCTATCACTTTCGATAAAGGCGCTCAAGCATACGTCAACAAAATTCATCAAATAAAGGCAGATGAATTTGACAGTTACGGTGGATTACATGAAAAATGGTGTGAAAAATATGATTTACGCGAACTTTGACCAAATAAATTCGCTGATTTTGAGACAAATACAGGGTATTTCGTAGATTTCCATTGGTCATCGGTTAAGGCGTTTGACAGAGTCGGTATGTATTATTTTCCAAAAGACCAATGATTTCATACGATTCTCAAATTTAATTTAAATCGAATACGTACGACACGGATTTATTTTCGTATCCGCGCGGATCCGTGTCATCCGTGCAATCCGTGTTCTATAACAATATTACTCTTAACCGATGACACATGCGTAGATCTCCAGTTGAATTTTTGTAAACTGTCAAATGGTTTTTGGGATGGGGCCCTGCCCCCACTTAAAAAGAAATATTTAAGAAGATATGGAGAATTATTATAAATATGGAAGCAGATCATAAGGTCAATAACTATATACAAGATGTCCTGTTTATGGACGGAGATGAAGGAGAAACGGTAATTTCATTAAGAAAATTGGTTCTAGAGGTAGCTCCAGATGCAAAAGAAGAAATAAAATATGGCGGTTTGGTATTTACAATAAACGATCGGCTATTTTGTGGAATCTTTGTCCGAAAAAAACATATATCAGTCGAGTTTGTTAAAGGTGCGGAGATGCAAGACCCTGATACTTTTCTCGAAGGGAGCGGAAAATACAGGCGGCACTTAAAAATTTTTCAGTATGATGACATTAAAAATAAAAAAGCTGAATATTATATTAAACAATCTTTTAAATTATAAACAGAAAGGAGATGATAAAGTATGGAACTAAAAAAACTTGCACCAAATTTTGCGGTTCAGGACATTTCGAAAACAGTTGCGTTTTATCGCAATGTGATTGGTTTTAAGCTGGAAATGGTAGTACCAGAAGACAAAAGTGGCGTTGAGCAAGAACTTTCAGAGGAAAAAACGTATATCTATGCCATGATGAGTCGTGATAGTGTACAGGTAATGTTTCAGAGAACGGATAGTATTGGAGAAGATGTGCCGCCACTTAAGGGTGTACCAATAGGCGCTTCTGTGTCCTTTTATATTGAAGTAGATGGAATAAACGCGCTATACCAGGAAATAAAATCAAAAGCCGAAGTAGTAAAAAAACTGGAAACTGTTTGGTATGGAATGCAGGAATTTTATATAAAAGATTGCAATGGCTACATCTTAGGATTTGCAGAAAGAAAATAAATATGGTCATACTCCATAAACATTGCATATACACTGCGAGTTACGCTCTCGCCCTTCAGCCACCACTTCGCAAATGTCGAAAAGATAACAAAACTCAATCTCGCCTTCAACTAATACACGCCCAGCCCAC
>Ga0255370_1038_pt1 | contig 33593 bp, 33 predicted proteins | sample ANMaggSeSYBR01F4_FD_182096 | JGI IMG/M metagenome (GOLD analysis project Ga0255370, IMG submission 182096) | Sediment cell enrichment communities from methane seep in Santa Monica Basin, California, United Staets - ANME aggregate JGI... | ecosystem: Environmental > Aquatic > Marine > Cold seeps >...
GGCACTCTTATTTCTGTGCTTCATGAATAAACCGGTGCAGGCTGAAGAACCGCCTTCAAAAGAATCAATAGCTGAAGAATTACAAACTGAAGAGGCCCCGCCCGTAGGCTATGAAAAGATCACGGATCGTCTGATGCTCATCGCGCATTTTTCCGCTTTTTACACACTATCGGATCTGCATGGTTCCGACACTCTTTCGGGCGGCGCTATTAACGGTCTTATTGCTCCGACGTACAAGTTCGATGATAAGACTTTCTTAATCCTCATGTACGATGGGCAATACTATAAAAAACGGGAATTCTATTCTGACGATATAGGCCCAAAAGAGCGTTCCGAATTCCAGCGTCACACCATAACGCCTATGGTTCGTATAGACTTCGGAAAAGAATCCCGCTATTCCATCACGCCGTCTTTCTTTTACACCGCGACATACAACAAAGACATTGAGCCCGGCGGCTGGAGCAACGGCCTGTACAATTACCGTGATACAGGAGCAGGAATTGACTTTGATATGAGGAAACTCGACTTTGGCGGGGGAGACGGCGCTCTTAAACTGGGAGCCCAGTATTACAAGAGACGGTATCCCAACTACACCTCCCTTCTTGACCTTGCCGCCGGTATCGGTATCGAGGAAGATGAGAAAGATTACCACTGCGTCATTACAAGGGCACGATATAATTGGACCCAAAAAACAGGTTTTTCGTGGGGCGCGGAATATGCCCTTCTCTACAAGGACCTTGATGATAAAAAGGTGGTAAATTCAAATGGCGTCCTCACCTCCAGGGAGCAACGTGATTACTTGCACAGTCTGGACCTCAAGTGCTGGTATATCCTTGATGACGTTGACGGGAGACTCCGGGTGGGCCTGGACTTAAACAACAGTCTGAAGGACAGTAACCAGAACTATTATGACGGCATGGGGACCCTTGACCCATCAAATGATGTGTTCCTGCCTGACTTCTATGATTACCGTTCTTACCGGATTCGTCCAAATATATCGTATACCTTGGAGTTGCTTCCTCTTACGCCCAGCCTGTCCTATTCCTACCAAAAGACCGATTACACTGACAGAAGGGCAAAGTATAGTACCGGCGGCTATAAGAATGATAAACAGTGGGAGACCATGGAGGTGATAGAATTAAAATTCAGGTACGACCTTGCCGAGAATTGGGGTCTGCTGGCTCAGTGGCAGCGCATTATCGCGCGATCCAACAACGATGATGAAAGCGTCTACCAATATGATTACAAGATAGCCAACTACTCCGTGGGAGTGTCTTATAAGTTTTGAAAACCTGAGTTGAGCGATTTAATTAGCCCCGCCCTGGCGGGGCGGGACTTCTCTGACAGGATTAACATGATTTACATGATTTTTCTTTATCCTGATCATCCTGTTTATCCTGTCTAACAAAAAGGAAATTCCTATACAATTAATCAATCACCATATTTTTTTCAACAGCCTTTATATATTTCTCATTTCCTAATTTCTTAAAAATCTTTAGCGCCTCCGAATATCTCTTTTGTGCTTCTTCTCGCTCCCCTAAATGGCTCTCATAAATAACTCCCATGTTGTAGAGCGTTATGCCCATCCCCAACCGGTTATCCGTTTTCCCGTCCCACGTGAGCAATTCTTCATACCGGCTAACGGCCTCCTTAAAGTCACGTTCCTTCACATAAGTTACGGCGACATTGTTCAGAGATTTTGAGACCTCCGGTTCCATATTAAATTCTTTGTAAATCTCGACGGCCTCGGCAAGCAACTCCCTCGCTTCGGCATACTCGCCTCTTGCAGTATGGATAATGGCCATCTCATTTAAATTGTGAGCCATTCCAGCCTTGAACCCCGCCTCCCTGGCCAATGAAAGGGATTTTTCAAATTTTAACATCGCTTCCTCCCCCTTCCCCTTTGAAAGAAGGATTTGCCCTTCTTTATAAAGAAGCTCTGCCCGTCGTATTTGAAGAAAACGAGGAGCGCAGGAGGAGAGCAAAAAGATCGCAACGGAAAGCAATATGACTACACTACAGTTTTTCATAAGCATAGAATTGAAGTGCCTAAAGTTTGAAGTGAGCTAAAGTGCCTAAAGTTAAGGTGGGGTGTCAATTTTATGTAGTCTTTCCTGGTTCCCTTTTCGAGGTTCTTTGAGAACTCTTTGTTGTCCATCTGCTTAATTGCCTGCGCCGAAGGCGCACTCCTTAACTTTAGGCATTTCACACTTTAGGCACTTTAAACTTCATTTACTATTCCTTAAGATGACTATCCACATACCGGGCCAAAATCTCAGCAGTGGCGGCAGGGGGACGGACCAGGAGATAGTGGTCGATAATGGAATGGGCCAATTCATGTGCCAGCATACCTTCATGCAGATCATTAACGTGGACGTATACGGTGTTGTTCCCATATCTATACCAGGCCCGAATGCGACAGGGTCCTTTATATATCTTTGAATAGGCATCATGCAATTGCTCTTTGTCACGGTAAACATTGATGGTCACCTTCTTCATTTTCTTGCGCATATCGAGTATCTCTTGCACCCTCTCAAATAAAACATCCACCTTTGTTATAATTCCGTCTACGAGGTCATTAGGTCCCGAGCCGGAAAATAACCGCTTAAGGCTCCACTGTTCTTGGCCATACTTCACTTTATAATTGAATTTTTTCAAGTCCTCGAAGGATTGGTAATGAATAACGGTGCATTTAGTTTCAATATTTTTCCAGGCCAGAGTCTCCCCTTGCGCCACCCCGCACAAGAGAGAAAAAAAAAGGCTTAGTTGTATAAATACCACAACGCTTTTTTTTAAAAGATATTGAATTGACATGAGGGTGGTTTTAAATTTTAAAGTTACTCGCAATCTTTTCCCGGAGACGGTTCAACTCCTCAATCAAGCCTTTCGGGGCATTTTGCCTGGAGGCTGATTCGAGTATATGTTTTACCTCGGTTTGGATATCTAGGATCTTGTCATGCAAATCGGAGGTCATGTTGTTGAGGCAACCTGCCATATTTTCTATCGTATCATCTTTCCTGACTACTACCTTCGTGGTTAAATCTCCCTCCCCTATATTTCTCAGCTCTTTTTCAAAACGAAACAAAGGGCCGGCCATTTTGTGCGAAACAAACAAAGTAACTATTATAGCGGCAATAGCTATCAGCCCGAGAGTGATCAGATTGGTATAAAGAACGGACGGCAGAATGGCCAGTCCCGTGCTCTTTATGACAAGCCTTGACTGCTGAAAAGAAGAGGTTAATGTGTCCTGAGAAAAGAGGAAAAGGAGGCCGGTGGATATAATTGCTCCAAATACAATAAGGAGACAAAATTTTAGGATAAATTTTACCTGGAATTCCTTTTTAATAAAGTATTGTCTTCTCTTATATGAGCGTTTAGTGTCAGGCATATGAATCTCCTCGAGGCAGTTACTTTAATTTTTATAAAGAAGCTCCTGGTCGATCTCAATCTTTGCGTTTTTTCTTAAATCGCCAATCCATTCCTCAAGCATCCTGGTCTTTTTCTTTTCTTTAATTTCCTGACCAATATCCTTCTGTATCTCTTTGCTTTTCAAATCCATCAAGTCTCTTATCAGTGTGGATTCCCAGTATCGTTCAATTGTTCTTATGAATTTATCTTTTCTGTCCAGCTTTAACTTTTTAGCTTCCTGTATAAGAAGCTCTTTTACTATAAGTTCTTCTAAAAATTCCTGTTTAGCCTCTTCAGTCAATTTAAAATCTTTATCAAACTCGAGTTCCGCTGCCAGTTGATGGTGAAATTCATCAAGGGTCAGGTTGTAATCATTTATTCTGGCTAATATTTTGCTCTCCACTGGTTTCTCTTGGGAGCAACAGAAAAGGCTCAGAAGTAAAAGGAATAGAAGCGAATAAGAAAAATGTGCTTTCATAATAATATCCACCTGTCTTTGAGAACATATCAAGTTTGATGAATTTGTAAAAAGTCTCCAGACACCCTATGTCGTCATTCCCGCGAAGCTTGTCCTCGACCTGATCGGGGAGCGGGAATCCAGTAATATTAGCTTGTTCTGGACTCCCGCCTTCGCGGGAGTGACAGAAAGTTTGCTAACCTATTGATTTAAAGCATAAACCATCACAAGAGCCCTGTCAATTTTTTTTTGTAAACGATTCCAGTTTGACGGCGTCGTAAAAAGTCTTCAAATTTCCGATAGGTTTATATCCTACTATTATAAAACATCCACCCGTCATAGTTGTCCAACTGATTCATATTGAGGGACCCCTCAAGGGCGAGATCCAAGAGTTTTCCGAATCCCCGCTCTCCGTCGGCCGTCATCCGTCAAGCCATGTATGTTTCCCGCCTGACTTTAATGCATTTAGGGGTCGGGCCGCGCTAACGTGTTAACATTTCAGGATATGTGTTCCAGAGATGGCCATTTCCAGCGCTTAGAACGTCATTTTCGGGCACCAAAATGCCGCTGTAAGGAACCCGAGGTTCTCGAAGCTGATAGCTGTCGTCTGATTCGACTATGTTACGACCCTTTGCCCTTGCCATAAGACTGGCTCTATCTCTCTTAAAGTCCCTTTTTTGCCCCCTAAAATGTCGTTCTAAGCCCAAAATCAAGCCACATTTCAGCACTTTCTCTTTCGATGTGTCAACTACTTGTCTCGGCCCGACCCCATGTTTAAGTTCCCATGTTGCCCTTGACTTCTCGTTTGTCGAACATCAAATTCAAAATCAGGATGGAATAATTTTATGACGATGTTGACCTGTTCTCTCCCTGCCGAGGTTTGTTTGCAGATTGGGCAAGTGTGACTGGCACCTCGAATAGGTCATCACGCAGAAGTCTTGTTGAGAAGAAAAGCACTTCGATATTTTCAACTTCACCCGTTTCAGGATTGATCCGTGCTATAATATCATCGCCCATTTCTTCAGATTCCTGTTCGGGATAGGGGGCTCTTTTATTGATATAGAGAATGTCTCCTTTGCGATCGTACTTGAAGATCAACTTCGTTTCCATTCGGTTTCACCTCCAACCAATTTTCTGGCGATATATGCCGTAATGATCCAATGGCGTTTAACTGGGCAAGTCTCGGAAACCACAACAATTACAATGTACTTGCCATCGCGCACATTGTCAAACCACCGGGTGAAAAGTCGAGCATTTTTAAAACGTGCGCTAATTCTAATCTGGTCCGGTTCAGCAAGAGCCTCAGCTATGAGATCCCGATACTTGGGCAAGAGATCGGGATGATTTTCAGCTATGTGTCTTTCCCTTTCAGTGCTTAATTCCACATCACCAGAAAGATAGGGGCAAAAAAGACCGGACGACATATTTACTCTCCTACCAACTTCCGAGTTTTCTTAACATGTTAGACTATGTTTGACGAATGTACCGAAAGGTTATCCTTCGCAGCCATTGCGTGCTTTATGGCGAAGTCATCAACTTCCCAGAAAAATACCACTCGCCCTCACGAAAGCGGCTGTTGTTGGCTTTGATCCATTCCGAATATTTTGCTATGGTCTGCTTTTGCTGTGATACCAGCATGTCGGTTTCAAAGGGGAAGTCGATGCCGTAGCGGATTACAAATTCTTCATACGCCATTTGTCGTACTATACGCGGGCTTTTTTCTGATTCCAGGTTTTCCAATAAACAGGCTGGCGAATAAGGTTTGCCGTTACGATACCGGATTGCAGGGTTGAAGTGTGATTTATTTTCAACCCACCACTTTCGCCAGCCTTCCGGTTTTTGTGAGATGCGGGTTATGGTGATGCCAAAAGGTTCTCCATCAAGTCTGGTTGGAACCTGACCCTCTTTGAACTTTTTGAGCTCTTCTTCAAACAACTCGTCTTCGTCGATCTCATCAGGGATAAAAACGTCTTCATAAAGATTTGCTCCCGTCAGGATCTGGAGCGACATGGCCGCAGATTCACCAATCTCTGCATTGGCAAGGTACTTGAGGAGTGTGTCTATCGCCGAAATGTCTCCAAGCAGACCCAGCGCAATGACGCAATCGGTCTCTGTGTTACCTGCTTTTGCTTTTTCCAGCATTACGTTAACCGCAGAACGATTGCCGCCTAATCCTAATGGTATGAGTGGCCAGTTTTGTAAGCGGGCATGTTGCAAGCACTGAGTTATTGTTTGTTCTTCACCCAGACGCAACAGCGCCAGCGCTGTGGTTGAAGTGACAGCTTCGTCTTCATGCGATAGATATTGTAACAAAAGTGCATGAGCGTCTTGTTCACCCAGACGTCCCAGAGCCCAGATAATTATAGGTAAGGACTCGGTAAGGCTCACTCCCAATGCCTTCAACAGATCGGTTCCTGTTTTAACCCGCCGAAAACCGAAAAGGTTCGCTAAAATCGGGATGAGCTTTTGATCGCCTTCTGACAGCATTCTAACAAATTCGTCGTGCCAATCCTCCGGCAGCTCGTGTTTTAGGGCATCGCTGACAGCCTGTATGCTTTCTGCATCCTCTGTGTCCAGTTCTTCCAAGACTCGAAGAACCAAGTCCTTACGATTTTGCCGGCAGAAAACACGCACCGCTGCATGGAGCTCGCCAAAGTCGCCTTCGCTCGCTTGTGTCTTGCAGATTTTTAGAGCCAGCTTTTCTCCGACTACCAAACCATCAATATGCGGTTCAAAGCGTTCTTCAAAATCGTGAATATCTTCCCATGTAACTTCGGGATCGTCGAAAAGCGTCAGGCGCTGCTCGTAAAGGAAAGAAGCTTCCTCGAGATATTCTCGATAAAGCTCAATAAGAAAATTTTTTATGGACGTAGCCATAATAATTATCGACGTCCTTTCAACCAGTTGCCACAGGTTCCGGCCCCCCATCCGCCCTGACCTCAATGGATACAACGTCCTGCGGGCCGGTCCTCAGTTCCAGATTGGTTCGCCAGATCAGGAAAAGCAGATTTTCATCTGTATTGATAATCACCGTATCAAGCCGCGTTTCCAGCAGATAATCCTTCCGCCCCCTCAACTCCACCCTGCACTGTGGAGGCGACACTCCCGGCAGATTGAAAGAAATCTTTCCGTTCGGAGAAGCGTTTATAACCTCCACGGCTACATCAGCCTTAAGGAAACCCGGGGCCACCTGATCCTGAGGGGCGGCATTGAAGAACCTCCTATCAAAATCTGTGGGAAGTAGCGGCATCCTCTGTTTCGTCCAAGCCTTGTCGTAGGTTCCCGCAAATCCTGCCCTGGGCTGCCAATGGGGCGACGTGAATCCGAATCCGGCTGGTGGAGGCCTGTCTCTGAAGCCCTTTAGGGGATACCGGGGGTCCTCCAGATTTGGAAGCCGGATTTTCTCTTCGAACTTCCCCCTTTTACCCCGGAATCCGGTTCCAACAGGATTCCTTGGCTCAAAGGTGTGTTTTTCAGGATTCGAATTACTACGATCCCAGCCGCCGAAGGCCCGCTCATAAATCAGCGGAATCCGCTCGAACGGTTGGGGACTAGTCATGGAAGTTATTCCAAAGCTCTTGACCCAGTATCTATCGCCAATGACCCTCACTACCTTTTGCATTGGCCCCACACGCAGGCTGACATCCACTTTGGTGACACTCTGTTTTGGTGCATAGGCATGGCCAATCAGAACGATGTCTGTCGCAGGTTTTATGAAGGCGGTTTCTGGCTCATATTTGCAACTCGACTTCTCAGGATCACCCCAGTTCTCGCCGTCGAAGTTTACGGGAACCTGTTCTTCCGCCAAAGACAATAGCGGTGCTTCATGGATATGATAAGTTGCCTTTACAATTGGGACAAATAGCGGTCGTGCTTCTTCGTCTGCGAGGAAGAGTGGTTCGAAAGCAAAGGGGGTCTTATTGTCGATCGTGGGATGAGCCATTATTCTTAATTTTCCTAAAGATTATTTCCGGTCGTTATCCAACATCGAACAACTGAATCTCAGGTTCTTCGGGATATCGGCGGAACCAAAGAACTCTTCTCGCATCAAGATCAAGCGCAGTCAAGGTGTTCCATCCAGCAACAAAAGCAACGCCCTTCCAGATCGAGGGCGGTAAGAAAAGGCTTTCATCAGTGACTATGAATCCGATTTTTTGTCCAGTAAGCGAGTCAAGCATAAGTAACCCCTCTTCATCCTGCAAAGGTGCATACACGACGCCATTCAAGACCGATGGCACACCACATGCTGCCTTCCACCGAATCATACCATCGTTGAGATTGCAGGCGTAAAGTTGCCAGTCATCGGCCACAATGTAGAGATGGTCTTCCGCGATAACAGGCTGACTTGTCGCAGTAAAATTCCAGTCCTTTTTCTCGTTTTCGGACCGCTCTTTCGGGGATAATACAACACTTAACCTTTGATTCCGAATATCAAGCTTAACCACTTCTTTATGTAAGGTGCCAAAATAGAACACCTGGCCATCAAACGCAGGGTCCCAGGAATTTGGATAGCAGCTCACCTCCCAAATTTTTTCGCCTGACTGCGCCTCAAGTGCTACAACTCTCTTTCCTGCTTCAGCTCCATAAACACATCCGTGCGCAGGAAAACCGAACCATTCAAGATCTTCTGATCTCCAATGCCAACACTTTTCCCCTGTCCTAATATCCACTGCATGACCTCCATTCCATGCCAGGACGTAAACGATACCATTAGCATGATAGGGTGTCCCCACCACTGGCGTGCGTGCATCGTAACGCCAGAGTGTTTCTCCGGTCGAGATATCCAAAGCATAGAGACCCCGGTCGGTTGAACCGGCGCAGATCATGTCATCTGTAACCAGCGATCCGCCAATACTTTCCAGTTTGGAACGTCGGCGGACCTTTACGTGGCCGATACAAGTGGTCCAAAGTGTGATTCCATTCCTGGCGTCGAGCACATCCAAACGCCCACCATCGAATCGGATGATAACGACCCTGGGAGAAACGGCCGGATGATGTGCAAAAATCTGGGAGTACGGGTGTAATTTACTCATTAGAGGCCTTCTCCGATAACATGCTGCACACCTTTCCATGTCACAAAAATTGGCCAACGATACCATTCAGACAATACGACCACCTATCATTTTTGAACAGTTTTAGATTAAGGCAACCCCAGATCGTTTATACACGAGCCAGCGACGGGCAATAACGATATTCGTTCTGCGTTTTTAGCCCACGCATTTCTGCCAACCGCAGGATGGCAAGACCCTCGACGAATACAAGCCGCTGTGATACGATAATTGGATCATCCATCTGACCTCGTGCTTTGGCAGCAGCAATCCTGTCCTCCTGCTCATTGAGTAAATCATCGAAGGCCTCATCAAAAGAGTCTTGATTCTGTTGTGCCAATGCCCAGCACAGTGCCAACCGGGCGCTGGGATTACCTTCGACGTAAGCTTCGAACCGTGAAAGAAGAGGCGGTATTTCCTCTTTTGGCAGTTGCTCAGCAACAAACCGATGCAGAATTTGCGCATAGCAATAGTCGTCTTCGTATTCATGTCCAGGGTGCCATTCCGTTAGAGAAATATTCGCAATATGGCGCGCCAATGCAAAATCACCCGCTGCTACTGCATCGAGCAACGGATCATAGCGTCCGGAAGCCTGATGATGATCCTGGTCGATCCCTTGGTGCTTCAAACGCTGAAGGTATGTCTCCCGAGTCTCGCCACTCCGTATCAAGTTTTGATAAAAAAGTTTACTGTCACCTCGGATTAGAAGAAAAATGATCGCTAATGCTCGAAAGCTTGCGGAAAGCTCCAGGCTCAGACTTCCAAGTTCTTCAATCGGGTAGTCCGGATTCAAGAAGCCTTGGTACCAGACTGCAAGTTCCCAGGCAAGTACTTCAGCAGTTTCTTCTGAGAATTGCATCTTTCCTTCCGTCAATCATCTAAATACTCGTTGATTTCCATCCACTCGACGCCTGTAAAGCCTGCCTCATCTATCGCCTCTGCAAGATTACGCCGGACAAAAGTAATGCGGTCAAAGTGCTTAGGTCGGAATAATTTACGGTCTACTGTGATAGACTGAGTTGCCGTATCGATAAAAGATTCATCAATCACCAGATGGTCGACATAATCGATAGAATCCTCGTCAAGACTGCTCCAGTCCGCCCCGCACTTTTCTATATTAAGACAAGAAACCGGATGTATGGGATGAATAATGAAATAATTTTCGTGTATCGGCTTTCCTTTATGATCGATAATAATCACAGGCAAATACTCAACCTTGTCAAGTTGCCATTCTTCAAAAAATTCCTTGAACCTCTGTGAGGCTACAATCAACATATTTTTGTTTCTTAAGTTATCTGTCAAAATTGTGTTGTAGGGCAAATTCAAGTTCATTTGGAATCTGGCTTCCGCTGTGAAATCCGCCGCCCTGGGAACTCCTTTCCTAAGCTCCCACTTACGCTCGACGTTTTGCAAGCTGTCCAACAGGACAGAATTTTCCACGCGCTTGGTGTCCCAAATAACATAGTTTAATTTCATTGCTCACACTCCGATCCTATCTCATCAATTAACTTATTTAATTCCAAAGAATGCCGCTACGTGTTCTTTAACCTTGAGTAGGTTCTCACCCGTCGCACCTGGTAAGGGAAAAGTCCTTGTACGCGGCTTCCCTGCCATTGAAAATGGGAGATACCAAGTGTTCTTGTCGCCATTCAAGCCTGCTTTCCAACCGGCATGGGTCCCTTTACCCGCTGAGGTTGCTCGCCTTCCCCTCCGTCTCACCCGGCTGGAGAATCTTTTCACCAACTTATTAAGTTGTTCTGCCAATTGTTTTGCACATTCTTTGTGATCCTTCGTATTCTCCTGAACCCGGTCCGCTATTCGATCTAACTCTGGTTCAAGCTCATCGTATTGATAGATATCGTGATCACTATTATGCATTACTCGATCTTTAAATCGAGGTATCCACAACTTCCCCAACCTTTTTTCTATTTTGTCGATATTTCTAAAACCACCCGTGATTTTGCAGTACCATATAAACGTATGACCCCACAATGGCAAGGCTACCATGTTTGCCTTTTGATTTATGCACCAGTCGGTTTGATCAATAATCGGCTTAATAACGATTTCACCGATAACCGTTCCGACCGAGGCACAGCAAACACAATGATGTGCTTCATGTACCTTCCAAACCGTTTCGCTTGACTTAACATGCTGTTTCCATTTTCTCTCTCTTTTCGTTAGCTTTCTTTTCGTTAGCTTGCTTTTTACTTTATGATAAACAACATAAGCGGGAAATTGGTGCCCAACGGCCTCTTCGCGGGCTTCTCGATCCTTTTTCTTATCCTGGTCGAATTCCCTCTGCGCCTGAGGATATCTAAGCCAGGGAGGGGAAGGTTTGTCGTATTCCCTGTACGTGTTCCCATGCGGATCACACTTCTCGACACGCAAGGAGCAGAACTTTGAGGGCGCAGGCACTCCTTCCTTGTGTTTATCGGACATTGTTGGTTATACCTCTCAAACCTGCTTGTTGGATAGCGTTAAAAGGATTGCTGTTCGATACGTGCCATCAGATGACGAGACAATCGCCACTGTCCGAGCGGGCATGTAGCCGCAGTCAAACGCGCTGGTTGCTACGCAAAGCGATACTGCTCCACTTGCGGCTCCGGTGTCTCCAAAAGATACTGCAGGACACCAAAGCACTGGCTCTTCAAACGCCTTGTATTTTGCCACCAACCGAACGACCACATTTCCCCATTCAATTGCCCTGTAAGGCTCACCGTTCTGATCGCTGATGATCCAGACAGTCTGCTCGTCCGTCCAGCCCGCGCTTTTCGCGGAGGAAGCGAGCACCTCTACCAGTCCGGCGCCTATTGGCACCTCTGCTTCCAACAAAGTTTTCCTTTCATCTCCCAAGCGCACATCCTGCACGTTCCCAAATACACGGGCACCCCGTGCCCTTGCGCTTTGTGAGGTCTCTATCAAGATAAAGGCACCGGCTTCTCCAGGCTGAAGACCCGCTGGCACATCCGGAGTTTTCAGGCGGCCGCGAGATTTTAGCCACCAAAGTGTATCCTTATCGAGCAATGAATCTACCCCACCAATAACAGCCATCTCCACCTGTCCATTGTAAAGGTCTACGGTGGCCGCACGTAGCACTTCGGCTACCCCAGTGTGTCCAGAGGTCGTAACAAATTTGAGTAATGACTCTCCTCTCCAGCCGCTCAGGCGAACTGCCTCCTCTATCAGATGGCTTGGCATGTCTTTATCAAGCGGTTCCTCCGCCGCCTCCTGGGCTTTCTTCGTGAGACTTTGGCGATTTTTTTCGTCTTCGATAAGAGATAGCCCACTGTGCACCCGGAGCGGATCCGGAAGTGAGAGATAGAAGGCAGTGCGGACATGCGTCCATGGTGCATCCGGTACCTGACGCTGCAGATCGACCAAGCCTGCATGAGCGAGTCGCAGGAGCCTTATCTTGCCTTCGAATCCCTCGGTCACTAATGAGGCCTGATGTACAGTGAGACTGAGTGGATCCCAATCGTCTGGGGCAAGAACCGGAAAGTAGTCGAGTCCAGTAGATCGAACAATTCCAGCCCTGGCTGCGGCACAACATGTGATGACATCATACCCTATCGAAGCAACCATTCCCATACCAGTGATGCAAATATTATTGATTGAATCAGGCATCATCAATCAAGCGGTTCACCGCACATATAACACTCACCTTTGTCGCTTCCCCTCGCTGTGACCGGACCCTGAAGCAGCGGAAAAGGGGGTGTATTTTTGTTATTGTGTAACATTAAATCAAAGGCCCGTGCCACATTTTTACCCTCGAACTTGACATCAAATGAGAAATTAACGAATTCGGCCTTTCCCTTGATTTTGTTAGAGGCAACCCCACCCCCAGCACTCCCGGCCTCGTCCCCTGTACTCATACGGAAATTTGAGTCCTTAAGACATACAGAATTCCCATCGCACTTCACTTTCTTGCTTCCCTTCGCCGTGTCTGAGGACTTGGCGATATTCGGATAAGGAATCGGAATAGGACCAGCGGGGCTTGGAGTCTTGCAAACATCCGGAAAGGCGATAGTCTTACCCCCGCTGTCTTTATGAACAACCGACATATTATTCACTCCAACCGTTACTGCCATGATAGACTCCTCAATTTCTTGATAAGCTTGGATAATCGATCAAAACTCCGGAACGTCTTTATTTTTTAGTTGATTCTTACTGCTGCGCCTCTGATTTTATTTGTTCCTGACGCTCTGCTCACGATCTGAGCCCCTTTTACGACGATCTTACCGTCTTTTTTTAGCGTCACAGAACTCTTACCGCAGCGCAGCACGATCTCTTCTTTTGCGTCAAGAACCATCTTCCGGACATCGAGAACGACGTCACGTGACCCATCCATAGGAACCGTCACCTCTTCCGACGACTTGAGCGGATATAGCGTGTTATGAATGATGCCTACAATGATAGGCAACGTAATGTCCCCATCTTCGAAAACTAGTAAGACAGAGACGTCTCCTCCACCATGGTTGTCGGGTTTGGAAGGTGTATCGATTACCGAGCGGGCTTCAACCGGCCCAATCGCGTTGCCTGGGTAGTTTACCAAAGCTTGCCCTTCCTCCGTAATCTTAACGATCTGACCAACGCAAAAACTTCCAGATTTAGTGATCCGAAATTTGTTTAGATCAATTGACTTTGTCACAGCGCTTTGCATATCAGTTCTCCTTGATTTTGCTGCCCTTGATAATTACATCGCCACTGCCCTTGACGTTAATCTTCTTCCCTTTAATCGTTATGTTGCCGTTCTTTTTCATAATAATTTCCGCTTTTCCTGTCTTTATATGAATCTTATCATCAGCGACAAATTGCATTTTCTTGGCTTTAAGGATATAATCTTTACCAATGCTTCCTTCATACTTTTCCTTAATTTTCTCTTTCAAGTTTTTTTCGATAGTTACAATTCGGTCTTTCTTTATTGTTTCATTGAGATTTTTTTTCACAGTCAGCGTCTTGCTGGCACCAATACTCTCAGTCTTTGTTCCACCGACCAACTCGACTTTTGCTGCCCCCACCGTTTCGGCCATCGCAGCGCCCACAGTAATCGCCAAGGCTCCACCCACCGTCAGCTCCATAGCCCCACCAACCGTCTCGGCGTAATTGACAAGTACGCTTTCCGTGAGTGTCGATCCAACTGTGATCATCATTCCGCCGTCAATCTTTTCATTGTGCCCTCCAGCCACCTGAATCGATTTGTTTTGTCCCACCTTCTCTGATTTGTCACGTCCTACCTCCAGACTCCGGTCACGCCCAATCGACTCAGCCCTGTCGTTTCCAACAACGATCCCTTGATCGTTTTTTACAAGGATATTCTCATCCTTCTCAGCCTGAATGTAAAGCTCTTCTTCTCCTTTTTTATCCTCAAAGCGGATTTCGTTGAAACCGCCGCCTCCAAGAGAAGAATCCGATTTTATAGTACTTTTTGTTTTTTCATCAGGAAGAGAGTATGGCGGCGTGTTAGTGCCGTGGTAAACACGGCCCGTTATAATAGGTCTGTCAGGATCTCCTTCAAGAAAATCTACAATTACCTCCTGACCGATACGGGGTATGTGCATTGCCCCCCATCCTGCACCCGCCCATACTTGGCTGACACGTATCCAGCAAGAGCTGTTTTCATCATTTGTTCCCTCTCTGTCCCAATGAAACTGTACCTTGACCCGGCCATGCTCGTCGGGATAAATCTCTTCCCCTGCCGGACCTACGACAATTGCCGTCTGAGCGCCTTCTACCACCGGTTTTGGGGTAAGCCGGGGAGGGCGGTACTGTACATCAAAGGGAATACAGGTAAAACTGTTGGCATACGATAGTCCCGACTCCTGTCCAGAGCCCCCCACTAGCTCGGTTGCCTCATGGTTAACGGATACTAGCACATAAGGTTTGTTGTTCATATCCTCCCGGAAATACTCCAGAAGATCAAACCGGTATCCGCTTGTAAAAGCCCTGCACACACTTGAGCCGGTCACAGTAGTGATTTTGGCCTCTTCCTCCTGCATGCGTATGTTGGCCAACCGTTCTCCGGCAGCCTTCTTGGTGTATTCGGCCGGATAATCATATACTTCGCGCTCTCCCGGCCCCAAGGTCTGTTGACTGGGAGCGTCGACCTTCAGAGGCATGCCCGGTATCTCGAAATTATAATCATTGAGTGTATATTTGCCGACCTGGATTTCCTGCATCCACTCAAGGCCGGTGATGACGTCATCTTCTATCCACCCGCCAGCACTTAACTGGTACCTTGCAGACGCCTGTTTAGGGCAAGGTTTGTGCTTATCAGGAGCATCAGCCAGAATCAGCGTATGCTTTTTTTCCTCGTGTTCAAAGAAATAACATATGCCCTCTTCTTCCAGAAGGCGGGAGATAAAGTTAAAATCAGTCTCTCTGTACTGCACGCAGTAGTCTCTTTTATCGTAACTGTCATTAAGAAGGAGCTTGTAATCTAAAAACCCTTTTTCAGTAAATATCTTTTCTATTATATCCGGTACTGAAAGCTTTTGAAATATTCTCGAATCCGCTGTTCTTTTGAGCAGCCAGAGCCATGGAACCATGGTGGCTGTATAATGTGAAAAATGCGGATCACCTCCGACTTCGCCGCCGCCCCTTCCCTGTGAAAAACTGGAAATTATGCCGTTAAAAAAACGTTTGTCTCCATCTGCCAGGATAATGGAGACTGCGACGTTTTTCCCGATAATGTCTTCAAATTTTATGTTATGATTTTCTGAAAGGAGGTTGAGTTCAAAGCTGAAAAGACCGGAGATTCTTTCTATGCCATGGCATCCTGTAAGAAGCAGCACATCAGTGCCCAGCGGGGTGTCAATGGCAATTAGCCTGTTTTCTTGCGTATAGGCCATGGTCTTTTTATCTTATAACCCAAAATTATTAAGCACTTCACGTATCTCAGGAAATTTTTCCGAAAGTTTCTTTATGGCTGCAAGCATACCTTCCATCATTTTTCTGTCACCTATCACTTCTTGGCGGCATTCCTCTCTTGCTCGTTTCAAGAACGTCCGCCGGTCCCAGAATACGATGCCTCCTATAAAAGCCATAACACCCATAAATCCCCCAAGCATTGTTATCCACAAAGTATCAATACGACCATTGAGTTCTCTGGAAAGATTATCAATACGGCCAGTGAATTCTTTGGAAAGATTGTCGATGCGACCATTGAGTTCTTTAGAAAGATTGTCTATGCGCTCATTGGTCTTATTAATGGCTTCAAGGATTAATTGATCAGCCTGGCTCAACACCAATTCCTGTTTACCGGATTGTTTCAAGGTGTTTTCTTGACCATACGATATATTTACAACAAATAGGGAACAGATCAAAAAAAATATTATAGCAGGTATACGACTCATATCATTTGCTTTTTGTAATGACTTTGAGTTTTAAAAAAGGATTCTCACCAGCAAGAATACGCTAAATTAAAATTATTATCCATATTTTTTACGTACTTGTCAATAAATTTCAGCAATTCTAATTATAGTCTGTTATTCACCACGAAGCACACGAAGAGCGCGAAGTAGAGCTTGTTATTTTCTTATTTCTTCGTGATCTTCGTGTGCTTCGTGGTATTCCATATTAACTCCACCGGCCGGCCAAACTGGCTAAAGGATCGGCTATCGACTGGAAGCGTGCCAGCCTGATGATGTCCTGGTTTCGGAAGGAAAGGAGAGGCATGATGCCCTTGTCGAGTATGATTTCAGCGGCTCGCTCGGTAAGCACCACCTCGGCACAGGGTTTAACCTTGGATTCACCCTCTTCTTTATAGATGTATAATGGCAGGCCTTCAATATCCTGGATTATACCAGGCCTGAGGTTCCATCCGTGATGGGTGAAGGCTTGGGCCAGCAGGTACACACAGGCAAAGGATGGGTTGCCCCACAAGTAATAATTGTGGTCTGGATTAGCCGGCATTTCTTCAAATTCAAACTGTTCTGCAGGGTCGGTGTCCGCTCCATATGGGAGTCGTAGCAGGAATCGGGGCAGGGCAAGGCCGAGGTATGCTGCATCCGGAAGTTTTCTGAGTGCTTCCCATGCCTGGCTATCTTCTGCCCCGTGCAATCTCTGCCAGTCGTCAGGGTCCGGCGTCTTGGATAGAGACTCGCAGCCCAACACTTTGTCATTTGCAGCAGTTATAAACGGCGCTCCGGAAGCTTTGGCAATTTTCGCAATGCAGCCCAGTAGTTCAGCATCTTCACGGGAATTATCAAATATATAGTTGCCCGCCAGGACAGCCCACGGCTCGCCGCCGAATGTTTCAACAGTCTGCTCTGCAAGAAGTTTATAGATACCGGTTGACCGCAGGTTTTCAGTAGCTTTCAGATCGTCTGCCAGTTCGGCTTTTGATATATTGATTAAATACAGTTTGAGCTGTTCATCTGTTTCCAATCTGGATACAAGGAAATATAACGCTCTCCAGGCAGACTCTATTACCTGAAAGTCGGTGTGGTGCAATATCCTTTGCATTAGCTCACTTGTGGCAGCATCTACAGCATTCAACATCTCTGCCTGCTGCGGTTCAATGTTAGGAACGAGATGTGGCTTGACTATTTGGTTTAAAAAATTATCCCACTCTGATGTACCCCGCGATGATTCGGTCTCAGGCGCTTTTTCCTGGGTTTCTTCAAGAACCTGGTCGAGCAGAGCACCTGTTGTCTGTCCGGAAATGCTTTCTATAGATTTCTCCACGTCTTTTGGAGGCGTGCCGGATTCAGATGGTTTATCCGCTCTTTTGAGTTGTTTTGTTAGCGCAGCAAAAGTTGAAGGGTCTTTTATGCCTTTGCGGGTCTCCCTCAACGCCCCAAATATTTCAAGTCTTTCATAGAGACTGTCAGGATGAAAATCATCAAGTTCGGAAAATCCGATAGTAACAGGTGGGGATTCTTTCCCAAGGATTGGAAGCTTGATCTCGACTTTAAGTTTTGTAAGTACCTCATCAAGATTATCCCGATCGACTAAAAGAGGTCTTCGGTTGTCCAATGCAGGATCAATAATATCCTGATTAGTCCTTCCGCTGAAATCGCCGAAAATGGCAATCCGAAACGGCGTCTCCGGCTCGGGCACGCCATGCGTTTTCTCCATGGTCGAGACTATGTTGACCTCAATCTTTCCAAATGAAATTGGTTTTGACATTACAATATCTCATTGTCAATTTAATTACTCTTTACTAGTTATTATTACTTTACTTTTTTTGACTATGCTACACATCTTAGTGTATTTGTTGCAAATATCAATATAATGCTGAATTTGCAACTTTAAAGAAATATAGTCATAATCAAAAATCTTCGGAGAAAAATGATATGAGAAAAGTTATAGATTTGCAAATGAAAATTGGTGAAGTCAGCTATCGCCTATCCGGTTATCTCAGGTAAATAAAGGCTATCTGTTTGATAATATACAATTTTTAGCCATACAATGATCTGTTTAAAAAACCATCGTAAACGCCGTAATTTCAAGGCATTAAAGATAATCAACCTGTGTCAACCGGATAGGCATAGTTTATTTCAAGTTTGCTTTTCCGCAAAAAACTTGCCATTGATATTATTATGGAAGTAATGTTAAAGCTGATCATCAGATATTAAATGGTTCTATCAATTGTACGCTGATGCATAGAAAAATATACGGAAGAAGTGCGCCTGTCTTTTTTTGAAAAATTAAGGAAAGCAATGATGAATTACAAGAAACCGGAACGGTACTTTGAAAAATCAGGTGTAGTTGATCCGGGTGCCTCCTATTATGTTTCCCTGAAAAATGTCACCAATATGGATAACCATGATATCAAAACCATGGTTGACCTGGGAAGATATTTTTCCATTTTTGCCCCGAGACAGAGCGGAAAGACTACTTTTTTTGAGGGCTTTTGTCACAAACTCGAAAAAGATCCTGCCTATGTGGCGATCATGCTGAGTTTCCAAAGACATAAAAACCTTGACAAACAAAGATTCTACAAGCTGATTCAAAAGGATTTCTACAGCCAACTGACAGACAGGCTGGGCGCCGTGAATTGTCCAAAGCTGGATATCATAAGGGCGTATCTGGATTCCCATAATATAACCGATCATATCTCGTTTTGTGAATTGTTTGAAGAATTGAACAGGATAATAGAATTCAAGAAAATCGTTATTTTCATAGATGAGTTTGACGGAATACCGATCAATGAACTGGAGAATTTTCTTACCACCTTAAGAGATCTGTATCAGAAATACAAGAAACGCACCGACAAGGCTCTTTACTCTGTGGGTCTGGTAGGCATCCGCAACATTACCAAGCTGATTGTCGGCGGTGTCTCCCCTTTTAACATCGCAGACCAGGTCAAACTCCCTCCATTTACCCTGAAAAATGTCCGTGATCTTTATGCTCAATATACAGAAGAGACGAACCAGCTCTTTACGGAAGAAGCTGTAAAAAAAGTATTTGATGAAACATCCGGACAACCTTGGCTGGTAAATCGGATTGGAACTATTCTGACAGTTGACATAAAACCGCAAACAACAGATCCGATTACCAAAGAAGACGTAGAAAAAGCTGTCGAAATTCTTCTTTATGAAGAAAATAGCCATTTTGATAATATCACGGAAAAGGCAAAACAATACAAAGAAACCTTCATAGACATTGTTTTTGATGGGGTTGAACACATCCCCGGTGATGAGGAGCAGTCCCTTCTTTTGACACATGGTTTGATCAAGGCAGAAGGAAAAAAAATTAGGGTCAGCAACCCTATTTATAAGAAAAGATTCACCAGGATGTTTTTTCGGGATATTGCAGAAAAAGTTGATATATCCTTTACGCGTTATTATCTGCCTGATGGAAGTCTTAACATGGAGAGGGTATTGGTTGATTTTGAAAAGTACATTGCCCAGATAGGTGCTGCCGCATTTTATTCGACAAATAAACCAATGGAGGTGACCGGCAAATTTCAGCTCACGGCATGGCTCTACCAGTTTGTCTCTGAGGGAAAAGGAGAATTATATTACGAAAGCAAAACAGGCCTTGGGATCATGGATATCATGCTTATTTACAAGGACAGGAAATATATTATAGAAACAAAGGTGAAGAGGTATCGAGGAACCGTTGACGAAGCATTAGAGCAGCTTGCGGAAAAGTATCTTCTGCCTGAAAGGGTCAGCCATGGTTATATAGTTATGTTTGATCCCAAAACCAGAGTAGGTGAGTTATGCACACCGCAAAAACACATACTTGAGGGAAAAGAAATATTGAGCTTTAACATCGGGATAGGGAGGTAGAAGAGTCACCATCACCTACCAAACCATTAATACTAATCCAATAAGCATTACGAAAGTAGCCAAAATTTTACTATTCAAATTTCTTTCTTTAAAAGCTTTTCCTCCAATAAAAACACTAAAAATAATAGAAAGTCTTTTCATCGGAATCAAAAGTCCTAAAAGTGCCAAGGGATATGTCGCAGCCATCATGTAAGTCCGATCAGAAATCACCAAAAAGAGGCTCAAAATAACAAATATCCACCACTTTGTTTTCAAATTTTGCAATGCTTTTTTATATGGTGTCTTTAAAACCAAAAAAACAAGAAAAGTATTTATGAAAATAAAAATATAAAACCAAAATTGTAGATTTGCAGGATCAATCAAATCCCGTAATAAATAACGATCAAGCGTTAAAGATAACGCACTAAAAAAACTAGCTAAAACACCAGAAAAAAATGCCATAGATAAAAAACTACTTGTTTTTTGTGAGGATTCTTTTTTTGAAATAATTTGAAGAGTTAAAAGTCCACCTAAAAGAATAAAGATTCCCAATGATTGTAAAATCGTAAGATATTCTTTTAAAAAAATAAATCCAAAAATAATCGCAAAAAGCGTCGAAAGAATTTGCAGAGGAGTTGCAACTGAAATAGGGAGTTTTTTTAGGGAATACAAAAAGAGAAGCCAAGCCGTAGTCATAGCAACCGCCTTTAGAAAAACAAATCCCATAAGTTTTGGCTCCAATACTTCAATACAACCAAATGTGGGAACTAAAAAAAGAATATTCAAAAAAGAAGAAAAAAGAAGAATTGTTTGCGGAGAAAAATCAAAACTTAGTTTTTTGTAAAAAATATCACCAATTCCGCGAGTAAGAGCTGAAAATAAAATAAAAATAACCCAAATCATAGTGTTGTCATAAATTATAAAGTGGTAATTGGACGAGCTTGAGTAATAAAAAAGCGTTCTCCATCAAAAGCCCACTCGATATCCATTGGTTTTTGATAGACTTTCTCAACATGTAAACATATTTTTGCTAATTCGATAATCTGCTCATTCGTTAATTTCTGTTTGTCTTGAAGATTTTTTACAACTTTTCTGGTCTCACTTTTATTTGCATAACGAACAATTTTTTCTTTTTGGGTTTGAACATTTTTTTGTAAAATACTAAGATTTTCTTTTTTGAGAATGTAGTCGTCTGGTGTGATTTGCCCGGAAACGATAGCTTCGCCAAGACCATATCCCGCTTCAATAACCATTTCAGATGTATCTTTATTGATAGGATTAGCCGTAAAAGTAATCCCTGATATTTGAGAATCAATCATTTTTTGTACCACAACGGCTACACTCACATTTGATTGATCGATATTATTATTTTTTTGGTAAAAAAGAGCTCGTGGAGAAAAAAGAGATCCCCAGCATTGTTTTACCATGTCGGGTATATTATCAGGGGTAATATTCAAAAAAGTATCGAGTTGTCCGGCAAAGCTATTTTCGCTTCCATCTTCTGCTGTGGCAGAAGAACGAACTGCATAAAAATCAGAAGGAAAAAGTTGTAATTTTTCCAAAAGTTCTTTTTGGTATTTTCCAATAAAAATTTGATTCTCAATAAGAGTACGAATCTTATGAGAAGTCGTATCAAAATCTTCTTTATTGTTTATCAAAGATTGCAAGGTCTTGACTAAATTATTTTTTGACAAAAAATCATCAAAAACAAGAGTAGTGACCACTATTCCAGGAGGCACAGGAATTCCGGAATTTGTCATTTCTCCCAAAGAGGCTCCTTTTCCTCCTGCAATATCGGTATCGAAAATATCAAGGTCTTCAAAAGAGACAATAGCAATATTTTTTTTCATCTTTTTTTCTGGTGGTTTTTCTTTTGCACAAAGTATAACTTCCCCTTTGTCAGCATTGACCATAACTTTATCGCCATCTCGAAATACTTCCGTTGCATTTTTTGTTCCGATGACACAGGGTTTTTGCATCTCTCGACTCACGATAGCAGCATGGCACAAAATACCGCCCTCATCAGTAACAAAAGCACTGGCTTTTTCCAATCCCGCCACCAAATCAGCATTCGTCATTTTGGTAACCAAAATATCACCTTTTTTGACTTTTTTCAGATCATTGGCAGTAAACACTATTTTTACTGTTCCATCTGCACTCCCTCTAAAAGCTGTTTGCCCTGTAACTTTTTTTATATTTGTATCAAAATCATCAGCACTATTTTTTTTAAAAAATTGTACAATTTCAGCATGGAGATTTCCAGTTACAATAAAATTTTTTTTGTTGCTTCCAAAACTGGTAAATCCTTTTTTTCGTTCTTCAATAATACCTAGTAAATCTTGAGAACTGTTTTTGCGAAGTGCTTCTAAAATTTCATTGGATAAAAGCCAAATAGTGTCTGTGTAATCAGAAAGTCCGATTCTATTGGAAATCTCTCGAAATAAATTATTCACCAAAAAATAGGCAAGGTTCATCATTTCAAAGCGATGTGCTCGCATAAAGATAAATTGCTGTGTGAGTTCTGCTTTGCGAATCAGAACGGCTTCTTTTTGGTATATCTTTTGAATATTTTGCCATTCTTTTTGATTTTTCCGAAAATTATTTCTTTTTTGTTTTAAAATATCGGCAAAATCTTCTTCATACATTTCCTGCAAACGATTTACATAATCTGACTTCAAAAAAGGAGTTCCTAAAAAGCTATATACCTTCATCCAACTATATACTTGTTGATGTTTTTCTAAAAGTTCAGCAATACCGGAATCATTTAAAGCTTTTTGAAAATTTACACGAGAAGCTTTTTGCATTTTTTCTCCAATTTTATAGAGATCATTTGATTCTTTTGTTGGGCTTGTCTCCTCTAAACAGCGAGTCAAAATGGCTAAATGCTTATCAAAATCTTCGGGAGAAAATGAATATTTAGGAAATATTTTTTTGAGTTCATCACGGACAAGTGTTTCCAAAACATCCCCTAAATAGTCAAACGTCATTAAGAATGGCATTAATTCAATAAAGTTTTTGGAGAAAGACGTAAATTTTTTTGCCAGTTCTTGATGAGAAATTTTTGTAATGTTTGTTTTTTGTATTCCATATGCTACCTCTAATAAATTTTGAACAGCTTCTGTGCAAAGATCGATATGTTTTTGCAAAAAATTTAAATCTTTTTTTGTTTCTTTACTGAGGAAAATAATGATTTTTTTTCGTTCATTTTCTGAAACATAAGAATTTCGTCCATTGACAGTAAGAATAGTTGGATTATTGGGTTTTGATGAAGTAGAAAAAGTATCAAAGAGGCTTTTGCAAACACCTTCATTTTGCCAATCAATAAAAAGTGGGCAAATTCTCCATTTCCCCTCTAAATGCCATTTTTGGGATGTGATGATTTTTGTTTTCATTTTTGTTTGGTTAAAAATTACCTCAGATTAAGTCAATCAAAGCGTGACGCCTGGACAAATCACTCCCCAGCATGATTTCTCTTGTTCCAAGCACGTCAAAAATGGCGCATATTCTTATTTTTTCCATAGCTCGATTATGATGGTGTTTTTTATGCCATTGTTCGCTGAAAGGCGGTTTATTGCATAACCTCAGCGATATTTATATCAGTTTTTAATAGTTGATTAACTACAGTCTGAATATCGATATTTTTCTTTTTGGCAATTTTTTCAACAAATTCGAGAACGTCATCATCTAAGTACACCGGAAGATTCAGTTTGATATTATTACGAAAAAATTTACCTCTTTCACCTTTAGAAAAATCATATTCCTCTTTCATTCTTTCAATCCTTATATTGCTTGGTTTCTTTTTTATTAGCTTTTCGACTTGAAAAAACTCTAATGGCAACATTGCTTTCATCTTCTTTTTGAAATGTATGGCAGACAACGACCAGCCTTCCTGCATTTGATAAGCCTATCGTTATCCATCTATCTTCATTTGAACTATGTTCATCGTCAAAGATTGATAAAGCCTGCGGGTCTCTGAAAACAGTTGCCGCTTCCTCAAAACTTAAACCATGTTTGACTTGATTTGATCTCGCTTTATTTGGATCCCATTCAAAATTATAGTTAATCATTTTGTATCTTTCAAAACATATGTTTGAGTTTTTATCAGCGAACGCCATTTTCACTGGGTGGTGTGGAGCATAGCGGAACACCAGTCCAGTGCAAAAAAATGTTATAAGCCGCCGACTGTTTTCATCTGAACATTAAATGTTGCTTGGATTATGAGATACAAAATTGGTAAAACTGCCAAGAAAAATGGCAAGTAATATTCTGTAAACCATCGCGTCGTTAAAACAACAGAAACAAAAGATATTATTGCTGGCCAAAACAAACGAGGGACTTTGATATCAACAGAATGGTTTCGAATCCTACGTTCATCCCCACTTTCTTTGTTTTTTACTGTAATATCAGGAATATTTATTTTATAATATCTCCATTCTCGTGCAGTTACACTGATACCTGATAAGGCTGGTTTGTCAAAATCATATGGAGGTTTTACTGGAAATTTGTCATTAGCGATTACTTCTTTCTTAAATAACTCAATTCCTTTTTTTTTAATGAGACTATCCATCTTGTCATGAAAAAAATTGGTAAATCTTTCCCGCACAGTTCTATAATAGATGAAATATTCCCAAAAAAAATAGGCCCATACTATCCATAGCACAATGGAAATTTGAGAAGGATCTGTTAACTCTAACTTGTTACCAAAGATATTAATTTCTTTGAAGACAACGCCGGAGGTTTGATAAAAAACGAGTATAAGACTGACAAGCATTACATTGCGGCGTTGGCGTCTGAATGTGTCTAATTGTATTTGGGTTGGTTCTTGCTTCATCGTTTCCATATGAAATTGAGATCAAAGCATATTTGCTTATAATGATTAGTGGGAAAAAACGCGCAATATTATGGAACGAAATCGCGCATTACGTGTGCACCTTATTGTATAGTTTACAATTTGTTGTAGCTCGCCAGCCCCGAATATTGAAATCAAAAAAGCGAGCTGTTTTTCTCAATTTTGCCGATATATCCAATATGCGAGAAAAAACGCTTAATATCCCTGATATCAGAGATATTTTTGAGAAAAAAGAGTCGATATTAAAAGTAAATATATTGTAAATGCCTTGGCAAGAATAATTATTTACAGTTATATTATTGCGAAAAATTACGAAGCACTGAACAGGTCAGCGCTAATACTACTACAACGTGACAATTACATGTATGCTGCTTAATAATTCGGATTTCAATTAAGCTGTATTATAAATTATTTTAACACAACAACTACCTGAAATCAAGGGTAAATTATTGGTAATCCGCCGGTAAAACTTTTCACCCAGACCCAGAATTGTGAACATTTTAAGGTTTATTTCAAGTTTGCTTTTCCGCAAAAAACATGAAAGTAATGTTAAAGCTGATCATTAGATATTAAATAATTATATCAATTGTACGGTAAGAATAGCTATGCTGATTCATAGAAAAATATACGGGAGAAGTGCGCCTGTCTTTTTTTGAAAAACTTATGACTGATGGGTAATAAGAGGGGATTCAGTGAAGTGGGTATAAGCATTCATCGTTGTTCATGTAACAATAACAGAATACAGAGAGCAAAAAAGGGTCAATGGTCAGAACGATGAGCGAAAAGCAGTCAACCGTGAACTGTGAACTGTGAACCGTGAACCGTAAACTATTATTTATATGTCTGAAAATACTCGTGTAACAAAAGCCGCAGGCGTCGTCGGTGCATCAACTTTATTAAGCCGTATCTTCGGCTTCATAAGAGATGTTGTAATAGCCTGGTTCTTTGGGGCAGGACTAAGCTCGGATGCCTTTTTTGTGGCTTTCAGAATCCCAAATCTATTAAGAAGACTTTTTGCTGAGGGTTCTCTAAGCATTGCATTTCTTCCTGTCTTTACTGAATGCCTTACAAATCAAGGTAAAAATGAAGCCTTTAAATTAGCAAGGTCTGCAATAAGGCTGCTTTCCGCAATACTGGTTATTACCGTCATTATCGGTATTTTTTTATCTCCGATAATAATACGTATAATAGCTCCGGGTTTTACTGTCTCACCTGAAAAATTTTCACTTACAGTTACTCTGACCCGTATTATGTTCCCGTATATTTTCTTTATAGGCCTTGTCGCTATTTGTATGAGTGTTCTTAATGCGTTAGGCCATTTTGCCGCACCGGCTCTTGCCCCTGTGTTTTTGAATTTTGCCATGATATGTGCTGTTCTTTTTATATCTCCTCACATGGCTGAACCGGTAACAGGCCTTGCCATTGGGGTTCTGATAGGTGGTTTTTTACAACTGGCGTTTCAGCTCCCATTTCTTATAAAAAAAGGTTTTTATTTTTGGGAAAAAACTAAAACCTATCATCCCATGATGAAAAAAGTGGGCTTGCTGATGCTTCCTACTGTATTTGGTGCTGCAGTTTATCAGATTAACATATTAATCGGGACTCTTCTGGCTTCTTTACTGCCCGAAGGAAGCGTTTCGTATCTTTACTATGCTGACAGGCTGGTTCAGTTTCCTTTAGGAATTTTTGCCATAGCAACAGCAACAGCCGTACTACCGAGCCTTTCAAGGCAGGCATCTGCTCAGGATTACGATTCTCTCAGAGACACCTTTGCCTATGCCATGAGATTGATTTTTTTTATTACAATCCCTTCTATGGTAGGACTTATAGTTCTAAGAGAGCCTATAGTTGAGCTGCTTTTTAAAAGAGGGGCTTTTGATGCTGAAACCACAAGATTGACGGCATCGGCGCTTTTATATTATGGTATTGGTCTATGGGCATTTTCGGCTGTACGGATAGTTGTTTCAACATTTTATGCTCTTCAGGATACTAAAACGCCGGTAAAGATGGCTGCAATATCTGTTGTCGCAAACATAATATTCAGTATTATTCTTATGCAGTATCTGGGCTACAGGGGGCTTGCGCTTGCAACTTCGCTGGCTTCCATGCTTAATTTTTGGCTCCTTGCCCGTGCATTAAAGGTCAAGCTTGGCTTGTTGGGGTGGAAAAGTATTACTGAATCCGCCTGCAAAACAATGGCAGGTTCCTTTATAATGGGGGCAGTTGTCTGGGCAATTGCACTATTAATTATACCATCAGAGGATAAAACTTTAATCAGCCTTTTTTTCGGACTCATGGGCAGCATATTTACCGGCCTTGTCTTTTATGGTTTTTTTTCTTTTTTTATCAGGAGTCCGGAGCTTGAACAAGTCTTGAGTATTGTTAAAAAGAGTATGAGCATAAAGTGAGACCTTTGCAAAACGCCCCCTTCTGCCCAATTTCGGTGTCAGGCTCAAATTTTAAGCCTCGAAATACTCAATGTATTCCTGCATTTAAACCTGATTTAAAATTTGGTCGCCTTTCTTGAACTTGAACAAAATTGAACATTTTTCAAAGGTCTCAAAGTGAGTTCAAAGCAAAAAATTCTACTGTCTTTATCAATACTGATTATATTTTCTTTGCTTTTATTTATTATTTTCGGTGATAATGGACTGGTTGATCTTGACCTGTTAGAAAGAGAGAGAGACGGGTTGATAGAAAAAAATGATAGGATTACCATGAATAATCTTTCTTTATATCGTGAAATCGATCGATTGGAACATGACTCTAGATATATTGAGGATGTGGTTAGACGAGAACTCGGCCTTATAGCTGAAGACGAGGTAATATTTAAGCTTAAGAGTGGGCATAAAGTTAAAAAATGAATAATCAAACTGAGTTTTATACAAAGACCATGGCGAATGTATATGCCAAGCAGGGTTATTTTGCAAAAGCAGTTGAGATCTATAAACACCTGTTGAAGCATGATCCTGAAAGCCGGGAGCTTAATGATTTACTTTCCGAAGTCGAGAAAAAACTTAATGAAAAGCAAAAAAAAGATAGAGAAATCCTTGAAAAGTTATTCAGGAAATGGATTTATCTGCAACTAAGTTATAACATGCTGCAAAAATTGAAAAAGTTTAACCTAAGTTGAGCAAAACAAGGGGGTATGGATATGACAAAATCAAAGCGGATAAGAACTGCATTGGCATTTATTGGAATAATGACTGCTTTTTTTGTTCTAATTAATGGGTGCGCAGGTTTAAAATCCAGCAAAAAAGGTTCAGAATCCTCAACAAAAGAACAAAAAGAAAAAGGAACCTATCCTTTATATTGTGACTTTGGAGATGTGCTTGTACCCGGCGAGTTAAAAATTGAGAAGAAGTTAACTTTTATATTTGAAACTTCGGGTTTTATAACAGGCGTTAATGCTTACAAAGGCAGGATAAAGGTCGATTCCTTGATTAAATTTTTTAAAAGCAGCATGGCTAATGATAACTGGAGGATTTTAGGATCATTTAAATCGTCTCCTCTAACCATCATGCTGTTTCAGAAGGAAAACAGAAGCTGTATGATTAAAATTATCGAAAAATTAACTACTAGTCATGTTGAAATATGGGTTGCGCCGAGGATTGATGAGGTTGAAACAGGGTTGCTGAAATAGTTTTTTGAAAAATAATCTGACAGGATTAACAGGATAAACAAGATTTTGTTTCAAGTGAACAAACAAGGTTAAATCTCACTTTAGCTATCCGGTAAATCATACACCGAGAAAATCATTGGTTGTGCATACAGAGTTTACAACCGAATGGGTTATGGCTTTTAGGTTTAATTATTAATTTTGGTGAACGAAAAGTTGAAATCAAACGTAAAGTAAGGGATTTTGATGAGGATTTACAGGATGAGTTTTGATGTTTTAATCCTGAATATCCAGTTAATCCTGTCAAATAATATTTAAAAGCGCTAAGGTATTACAATCTATGAAACTTATAGAAAATAAAAATATTTTGCTTGGCGTTTGCGGAGGTATTGCAGCATACAAGAGTGTAGAATTATTAAGACTTCTTAAAAGACACGGCGCAAATGTCAAGGTGTTTATGACTGAAAATTCTGAGGCGTTTGTTGGTCGGCTGACTTTTGAAGCATTATCAGGCCAGCCGGTCTGCTCAAGTCTTTTCGAGAAAGCTGGAAGCAGAAGCGGGCATATAGGACACATAGATTGGGCCGAGAAGGCAGACGCCCTGGTTATAGCTCCTGCAACAGCAAATATTATTGGCAAGATAGCAAATGGAATAGCAGATGATGCTCTTAGCACATTGCTACTTGCAGTTACATCTCCGGTGATAATTTGTCCTTCCATGAATACAAATATGTACCGGAATAGGGCGCTTCAAAGAAATCTTGATAGATTAAGGCAGGATGGACTTTTTGTCATAGAACCGGAGTCCGGAGAACTTGCTTGCGGTACAAGCGGGCCAGGCCGTCTTCCTGAACCGGAATATATACTCGACAGGTTATTATTCCGCCTTTCACCAAAAGACCTGAAAGATAAAAATATACTTGTAACTGCCGGCCCAACTCAGGAATACATTGATCCGGTCAGGTTCCTGAGCAACCCATCCTCAGGCAAGATGGGTTATTCGATTGCAAGAGCTGCTGAGAAAAGAGGGGGCAGGGTTGTCCTTGTAACAGGCCCCACAAGTCTTTCAGACCCGTCAAATGTAACTGTAATCAGGACAGGTTCTGCAAAGGATATGGCCATTGCTGTGTTTGAACATATGGAACAAGCAGATATTATTATAAAAGCAGCAGCGGTTTCAGATTACAGACCAGTTGATTCTTTTCAGCAGAAAATTAAGAAGGAAAAAGATGAAATGGTTTTATCTCTGCAAAAAAATCAGGACATACTGGAAGAACTTGGCAGGAGAAAAGAGAACCGGTTACTTGTAGGATTTGCAGCAGAAACGGAAAACCTTGAAAAAAACTCAGTTAACAAGCTTGTTAGAAAAAATCTTGATATAATTGTCGGCAACCTTGTCGGCCATCCCTCATCCGGTTTTGGCTCAGATACCAACAAGGTAACGTTTTTTTATAAAGACGGGACAACCGAGTCTTTTCCTGAAATGGAAAAAGACGAGGTCGCAAATATTCTTCTCGATCGGATTGTAACTATGCTGGGCCAATGAAATGGCTGTATATACTCTTCTCTCCCAAACGGATCATATTTTTAGACAGGATAACAGGATAAGGAACGTGGACGAAATAACTTCCCCAACTATACATCACAGCTTCAGGCCGCCTTTGTCCGGTCTCAAATCACAAAAATATTGAAATAGCTCGCTATTCCTTCAACTTTTGTGATCTGAGATCGAACAAATTCGACCCAAATCTGTGCGCCTACTTGAGGAAGTTAATTCGTCCACGTTCCTAAACAAGATTTTTTTATTTCCTGTCTTTACACAAAAGAGTCAAACGTGACCTCTTTATTTTAGATAGAGGCCAATAATGGGAATACAATTTATTACTGATGCACAAGGTAATAGGACGGCGGCAATTATCCCCTTTGATGAGTGGGAACGGACAGAGAAAGCGAAAGATATTCTTGAGCATGTTTACCTGGCCGGGATCATCAAAGAACGTAAAGACAGTGAACCAACAATAAATCTTGACGACTTGCTGAACGCAGAGGGATTGACCCGTGCTGACCTGGAAAGTTGAACTGATTCCAGAGGCACAGTCGGACTTTAACAGGCTTGATGGCAGTATAAAAAAACGAGTCTTGAAACAACTTGTCAAGCTGGTGTGAAAATGAATTATAAAAAACCAAAACGATACTTTGAAAAATCAGGGGTTGTTGACCCTGATGCATCCTATCACGTTCCTCTAGAAAATGTTACAAATATGGACAATCAGGATATTAAAACCATGGTTGATCTTGGAAGGTATTTCTCCATATTTGCTCCGAGGCAAAGCGGTAAAACCACCTTTTTTGAGGACTTTTGCTCTGCTCTTGAAAAAGATCCTGCCTATGTAGCCCTGCTTCTTAGTTTCCAGACATACAAAAATATCGATAAGCAAAGGTTTTATCCACTGATTCAAAAAAATCTATACAACCAACTGATGAACAGACTGGATGCTGTAAACTGCCGGAAACTGGATGCTATAAGAGCATACTTAGATTTTCATAACCTGACCGATCATATTTCATTTAGTGAACTGTTTGAGGAATTGAACCATATAATCGAATTCAAGAAAATTGTCATCTTCATAGACGAATTCGACGGTATCCCCATAAATGAATTAGAAAATGTTCTGACCACTTTAAGAGAGCTGTATCAAAAATACAAGAAACGCGCGGACAAGGCCCTATACTCCGTGGGTTTAGTTGGAATACGCAACATCACCAAACTGATTGTAGGCGGTGTTTCCCCCTTTAATATCGCCGACCAGGTAAAACTTCCGCCCTTCACTCTAAAAAATGTCAGTGACCTTTATGGTCAGTTTACAGAGGAAACCAACCAGCCATTTACTGAAGATGCAGTAAAAAAAGTATTTGATGAGACAGCCGGCCAGCCCTGGCTGGTAAACAGGCTGGGCACAATCCTCACTGTTGATATAAAGCCGGAAACGACAGACCCTATTACAGAAGAAGATGTGGAAAAGGCGATAAAGCATCTCCTGAAGGAAAGAAACAGCCACTTCGATAATCTTCTTGAAAAAGCAAAATTGTACAAAGAAACCTTTGTCAAGATCACATTCAACGGGGTGGACTACAATCCCGATGATGAGGATCAATCCTGGCTGGAACAATATGGTCTAATCAAGGAGGAAAATGATAAAGTTGTTGTGGCCAACGCTATATACAAGAGACGATTCTTAAAGGCTTTTTTTCAAGAATCCGGGGCAACCACAGATACTTCCCTTAAGGCCTATTTTACTTCTGATGGTTTTTTAAATATGGAAGCCATCCTTTCTGATTTTGAGGAATATATTATACAGATAGGCGTAAACGCCTTTTATAAGAGCCAGAAGCCATATGAGAAGACAGGACAGTTTCTGTTGACTGCCTGGTTGTACCAGTTTGTAGAGGGCAGAAAAGGGGAGCTTCGTTACGAGGTGCCAAGCGGATTAGGAAGAATGGATATTCTTTTGATCTACCATGACCATAAATACATTATCGATACCAAGATAAACCGCTCACACGGAGATCGCGCCTTAAACAAAGCAATTGATCAACTGTGCGGAAAATATCTTTTAACCGAGCAGGTTTATGAGGGATATGTTGTATTTTTTGATCTTAAGACAAAGGTGGGAGAGTTATGTTCACCCCAAAGACATGCGGTGGATGGAAAGGAGATATTGAGTTTTAACATCGGGATAGGGAGGTAGGGGTATCCATAAAACAAGCCAAGCACATTCGGAACATAATGTCCCCATCTGTTAAATTTTAGTCCATTATAGAAACCCTTGTTCTCAGGGCAAGGCCAGAATTCATTGGCTTTGCCTTTTGAACGACCCATTGTTACATCTTTGGAACTCCAATAAAATGAGAAATCCACGGATTTCCGATTTTATACTGTAAGCTTTAATCTGTCGAGTTAAGGAACTAAAATTATTTCATCATTATTGATAGCGAATTTACACTGTTTTGATTCCGTTTATTTTGGAAAGGAGGTTTTATGGGTGCTCTTTCTCAGGTAGAAAAAATATGCGAAAAATATGCTGTATCTGCTGAAGAATTTATTCGTTCGGGCGTAATTGCGAACCTTAGGGAAAAACAACGATTACTTCAGATAGAACGTTTTGAAATTTTAGCCAGATATCAGGCTTCAAATGTAGAAGAATTAAATCATAAGATCACAGAAGGCAATGCGCCGGAACATCCTGGCTGGGAAGATTTAATTGAAGTTAAGAATATTGAACAGGAAATTAGCGAGATAGTAAATGATATCGGAGCATTATAAGCGAATAAAAGGAAATGTTGAGCGCAAGTTTTCTGATATTTTGAAGTCTGCTGAATTAATCCAGGGAACAGCCGGTCGAATTCGCAAGCTGCGACTTTATTTAATTGACAATACTTTTGTAGATATCTGGTATTCACCTGATGGCAGCTATTCATACCACTGGGAGCAACGAAATATCAGAGATGCTATCTACCGTCATGACAACGCTCCTCATAAGAAATGGCGAAATGTCTCAACATTTCCCAAACATTGTCATGATGGCAGCCAGCTAAATATTACTGAAAGTTTCCTGTCGGATGATTCTGAAAATGCAGTCGAAGAATTTCTTCGACTGGTCAGGGAGCGAATGGTTGCTGAGCAGATAGCTGCAAAAAAGACAGATAAAACCAGATGATTAAATGGAAATCAAAAAAGATGCAAAAGTAAGTGTTAGATATCGACCTGAATTGGGTATTGGAGCGGGAAGACTTGCGGGACATTAGTTTATAAGTTGAGAGGGTACTTGAACTATGATATCTAGTTTTGCATACCACGCCAATCAAGAATAGATGCCCGCCCGCCTCGCCGGAGCTCGCGATGGCGGGCAGGCGCAGGTATTGGCCGTCAGGAAATATAAAAAGACGGTCGCGGCTTGCAGTTTGTTCTGTTTCTGAAGATTTCGCAACCCGC
>Ga0255370_1052_pt1 | contig 28849 bp, 19 predicted proteins | sample ANMaggSeSYBR01F4_FD_182096 | JGI IMG/M metagenome (GOLD analysis project Ga0255370, IMG submission 182096) | Sediment cell enrichment communities from methane seep in Santa Monica Basin, California, United Staets - ANME aggregate JGI... | ecosystem: Environmental > Aquatic > Marine > Cold seeps >...
GTTTGTCAAGGTTATGTATGATTTCGGCGGGCTTTGTTTTTACAACCTTGTTTTTTTTTCTGTATGCAATGCCTTTGATGTCCTTGATTTTTTTATAATTATGTTTTTCTATACATTTTATCAAATTTAAAAATGTGTATTCTCCTTCACCTAATACTGCGTAATCAATTTCTTTGAAGTGCTTTAATAAATGCTTCCATAAAAAGGTGGTGCCTATTCCGCCAAAGACAATTTTCACTTTTGGGTCGATTTGTTTTGCAATCCTGGCGATTTCAATTCCACCCCATCGATTTGCATGCATTATCGAAAAACCGATTACATCCGGTTTTTTTTCAATCAATGTCTCTTTGATGACATCACAGGATGTTTTATTGACCTTATGCCAGTTCAGTATTTCAACATCGTAATTATTTTCCTTTAAAACAGCACCCACATAATAAACTCCCATGGGTACAACACTTATTTCTTCCTCATGAACTCTGTCTTCAAGGAAATAGGGGTATATGAGTAATATCTTCATGGTTCACGGTTTACGGTTCACGGTTCACGGTTTATGGTTTACGGTTGATCAAAACATAAAACTGTTAACTGTAAACCGACAACCGTGAACTGTTATTTTTATTTTCTGTTTTTATGATTGGCTTCAAGCATTTTGTTATGAAGGCGTTCAGCTCGAATGCAGAAGGTTTCCAGTTTTGCATTTATCAACTGTGGGAAAGGGGAGCCGTCACTTTCAATGGCGAGAAACGGCAGGTCTTCTATATCCGTGAGTATATGCCGGAGTTGTTTATTTTTAGAATCAGTTGCAAGCTTTCCTTCCCGGTTCATAGTGACGTTAAGAATAGACTCTGAAAGGCGGTTGGGCATACAGCCAAAAGGACCTATGGCTATTACTCCACAGACATGGGATGCAATTTCGGTGAGAGCGCCGCCCACCGTCAGAATGGCTTCACCGGCAAGATATGGAGAAATATAAGGCGAGGCGCTGTTAATTATTGATTTCATATCAAGCGGCTCTGCGTGAACAAGCCCTGAACCAGACAGTATTGATTTGATACGCTTTTCATATCTTGACATGAATTTCTTTTTGATCATGAACTCCAGCTTTTCCAATTTAGACATTTTGTGGTCTGAATAATTATTTTTCAGAATATAGTCAGCATATAAAATCCACTCTGCCACCGGCGTACATATCGCTGCAAACCCTCCTTCTGCAAGGCGTTCAGTCAAATATTGACGAGAAATATCATCTCTTCTGACAAATATTTCACCTGAAAGCGAGATAATCGGCACTTCTTCTACAGGCCGCTTTAATGGAATTTGGCTGAACCGTTTAGCAGTTATGGAAAGTTGTTTTTCAAGCTCCGAGAAGTCTCCTGTTTCCAATTTTGCCAATATCTGTTGCCACTCCTCATTGAATATTTTAACAGCTTCTTCTGTGTCTGTTGCATTAGCCAGCATCATGGATCTGATGTCTTCCATTACATCAGATACGACTACAGCACTCCACGCGTGAAGCTGAAAATTGCCGCCCATGCCCGCGTATGCGTTCTCTGAAGATAACGAAAGCATAGCGACATCAGGAAGTTCAAGCCTTTTTACCAGATCTTCCATAAATATGTAGTACTGGCCGAATCGGCACGGCCCGGAACCTGTAGGCATGAAGTATGCAAGAATCTCACCATTCTGCTTTTTGTTGCGGATATAATTGAGCAGAGTTCCTGTAGTTAGTATAAGCGGCAGGCATTCTTTGCAGGACGTATTTGCACGGCCAAGTTTAAGTATAGATTCATCAGATGGAGGATGGGCTATTGCTTTAATACCTCTTCCGCGAAATATAGCGGCAAACGATTCAGAGGCTATTTTGCCCATAGAAGGTATTAAAAGAGTTACACGCGGGTCAGTCAGCGGAACTTTTTTGCCGGAAGATGTTACTATTTTTGCAACACTGTCTTCAATTGTGAGGCGGGCCTGGGTAAAGGAGCTTTTCTCTATTGTAATCATTTTATTTGCTATAAGCTGCCTGTATGCTGATACTATATCTAGAAAAGCTTCTATCCTGGTTTCAAGACCTGCATCTGCAGTATGGCTGTCAAGTTCAAGGGTCAGGGAGGGTTTTCGACCCATGTAATTCCTGAAATATCCAACTATAAACGAATCAGGGCCGCATGAAAAGTTGGTAATATAAACGCCGAACAGTTGGGGGTGCCTTTTTACAAATTTGCCGGCTTTGAGAATTACTTGCCCCATTCCCCAGTACATATGGCGCTTTGTTTTTTCATTATCAAAAGGAAGAAAATCAAAAGGTATTACGAGAACCCCCCTTGAGGCCAGTTTGCTGGGAATGCCCATGTGAGCTTCTTTAACAAAGCCATTGTATGGTCTGGCAAATATAACGATCCCCGTCTTTTCCGGTTCAGATTCAAGTTCTGCAAGCACCTTCATGCCAATATCCTTCATTTCATTCATGCATTCAATCTGTTGTCGCAGGGCCTTTTTGAAAGCCTTATCAGCTTCCTTCCGGCTGATTCCCATTTTTCTCGCGGTTTCAACCAGGGGTTCTCTGGCGTTTTCCAGACCTTTTGTTAAATTTATAAGGGGAGAAAGCAGTTTTGTCCCTTTTCTTTTAAGCTCTTCGAGTTTTTTACTAAATGTTACTTGAAGATAATATGTTTCACCCTGAACAAAGGGACAGACCTGCGAGCTTGAATGACCATTTGGAACATGAACCGCTTTGAAATGAGGCAGGAATATGAAATCAGGAGGATTTTCCATAGTAATCAGGGAGTAAAAAAAGCCATGAGACAGTTCAGCGGGGAAGCAGAACGCTGTGTTTTTCTGATCCATTCCTTGCTTTGAAGTTGAATTCGGCATTACAGGCTCGAAGCCCAGTTCGGTAAAAAAAGTGGAGTAAAGAGGATAAAAGGTGTTGACCATAAAACTTCTGTTTATTCCGATTCTTCCTCTGCGGTTTTTTCCGCTTTCCTCAGGCAGTTTTGCGCCGTATTTTTCAAATATCAGTTTCTGCCTGATCCGCACCAGATCCAGCTTTTCTACATTGTATTTTATTTTTTGCCGTAAGTTGTAATACCTGTTGCATGCTCCTCCAAATGGATATTTCTTGCCTTCAAGCCCTATCATTGCTATTTCGCAGCGCCGGTCGCATTTCTCCTTGCCGCCTCTGCAAATGAAAGATTTTCCGTACGTTACCTCTCTATCTGCAAGTGTCTTAATGTTAAAGTACTTCTCCGCCATTAATCCTGTTTCAATTCTTTTTTTAACCTCAAGGGCAACGCCGAAAGCCCCCATAAGGCCGGGTTCAGGCGGAACGATTATCGGCTTGCCCACAAGTGCGGCCATGGCAAACGGAATCGCTTTGTTGTAGCAGACTCCTCCCTGCATAAAGACCTTTTCCCCAACCTGTTTATTGCCTTTTACTCTGTTTGAATAATTCATGCAGATGGAATAAACCAGCCCGGCGACAATATCTTCGTGCTTTACTCCTTCGTGAATGGCATTTTTTATGTCAGAGGCGATAAATGCAGCGCACTGATCATTAAAATTCGGCGGATTTTTTCCTTTAAGCGCGATATCTGCAATATCATCCATTTTTACACCCAGGGTTTCATATGCAGATTCTTCAAGGAAAGACCCTGTTCCGGCTGAACATGCTTCGTTCATTGCATAATCTGAGGGCACGGCGTTTGTTATATAAGTGTATTTGGCATCCTGTCCTCCGATTTCAAATATGGTATCTACCTTGCTATCAAAGTAAACGGCAGCAGTTGCATGTGCGATTATTTCATTGATTACACCTTCAGTTAAGGCATGAAGACCCGCTATTTGACGGCCGGAACCGCAGGCACCCAGCCCTACAATTGATATTCCATCAGGATCAACCCTTTCTTTTATCTGGTCTAAAATATTTCGATAACAATTGCGGGAAGCGCCTACAGGGTCGCCATTTGTACGCAGATATACAGATGCAAGCATTGAGTTGTCTTCTTTTCGCAGAAGAACAGCCTTGGTGGTGGTAGAACCCACATCCAGGCCCAGTATGCAAACATCACCCGGTTTTATATTTCCCATATCAATTGTTTTGAATTCTACCATGTCCTTGAAATTGAGGAGTGGAGAAAGTGTATCAAATGATGTAATTTCTTCCTTAAAAAGATTTGCTATTCCGGCAAAAGGGGCGGTTTCATTGTTAAGCGCCCATAGTGCGGCCCCCATGGCTTCAAAATATGGCGCTTCCTTCGGAACTATAAGATTTGGAAGCTCCTTACTCAGATATTCAATCATCATCCTGTTGCGCGCTGTTCCGCCTGTGATCATGATATTTTGTCTTTCAATCTTTTTCAGAAGCTCCAGGATTTTATTCGACATCATTTTACAGAGGCCGGCAGTTACCTTGGATTTCGGAATACCTTTATTCGTTGCATGAGTACAGTCTGACTTGCAGAAGACAGAACATCTGCCTGATACATGATATGGATTTTCTGAAGCAGCCCACTGGGCCGCCTCTTCTATCGATACATTCATTCTGCGAAGCTGTTGAAGGAGAAATTCACCGGTTCCTGATGCACACTTATTGCCTGTCACCACATTTGATATTTGTCCCAGTCTGTTTAAAACATATACCATAAATGTCTCTCCGCCTGCGGAGACAATTGCCGGGCATGAGATGTCATCGGGTTTGACAAACTTATATGCTAATTCAACAGCTTCGGGTTCGGGTATGGATGAAAGGTTTACAAATTTGCAGAACCTTCTCCCTGTTGCAGCGATCCTGTCAAATGATTTTAAGTCGAAGTTTTTTAGTGCGGCAAGCAGAGTTTGCTTTGGATCTCCCTCGTGGGTGTGAAGTGAAAATTTGACTATTCGCGGCTTTATCTCAGAGTCTTTTCTTATCTTCTGATCAATATCTCTTTTCCTTTCCATGTGGACAATGGACACAGTGGAAGCTCCGAGACACAGACCAAGAGAGTTTATTGTATCTGTGCCTGATTCAGTTTGCTGAATAATTTGTTCCTCTAAATTGTTATTTTCTTTATACATGGTTGTCCGCCCCAAAAATTTTATCTTATTTGTAAACGTTCACGGAATATTGAAATTGGAAACTGGAAATTGGGCATTCATGCTTTTGTACTGTTTTTCCCAATTTCCAATTTCTATTTTCATCTCTCCCAAATTTCTACTTTCCAATTTCAAGCCGTGAACGGCCGCTCTTATTTTATGTGAATAGTTTCCCCAACCTTTGGAGTGATTACAGAAAAACCATTATTTCCCAGGTGTTGTGCAAATGAAATAGACTGATCTTCCTCTCCATGGACCACGGCTATTTTTTTAATTCGTAAATTTGATTCCTTAAGAAAACGAAGCATTTCATTTCTATCGCCATGTGCGCTGAAACCGCCTATCTTAGCAACATGGGCTTTAAGCGGATATGTTTTATTGAGAAATTTCAGTATTGGCGGGTTACCGCTTCTTCCGGAATTTTCATATTCTTTGCCTTGTTCCAAAATACGACGGCCAAGTGTGTTCTGAGCCATATAACCTACGATTAAAATCGTATGCTGTGGATTATGAATTTTATAGCGCAGGTGATGAAGAATTCTGCCGGCTTCGCACATTCCTGCAGCAGATATTACTATGTGAGATTTTTTTTCACGCATCAGAGCCATAGACTCTTCAACAGAACCGATAAAATGAACTTTGTCAAATAAAAACGGATTTATACCGTTTTCCAGGAAAGCCTTATGTGTTTTTTTGTTATAAACTTCAGGATGTTCACCGAAAACTCTGGTTATTTTTGTTGCAAGGGGACTATCTACATATACCGGGACCCGAGGGACTTCACCTTCATTGTAAAGTTCGTGAATAAAATATAACAACTCCTGAGTACGACCGAATGCGAAAGCCGGTATTAAGACAGAGCCTCCCCGATCAAATGTTTCAGTTATTACCTTTTTCAACTGCGGTTTTAAATCCTGGACAGGTTCATGCAATCGGTTTCCATATGTGCTTTCCATTATAAGCAGGTCTACATCCCTGTGTTTTTCAGCAAAATTCAAGGTCGGATTTTTTAGAATCGGCTTGTTAAATCTGCCGATATCACCGGTATAACAGATATTATAGTTGCGGCCGTTTTCCCTGACTTCAATCATGCTTATTGCTGATCCTAAAATGTGTCCTGCGTCGTAGAATGTGCAGATCATATCGTTCCCTATATTTACAGGGTACTTATAGGGATATCCTTCAAAATATTTAAGAGACTGCTCAGCATCTTCTATAGTGTAAATAGGATGAACACCTTCCAGGTGATGTTTTTCGATCAATTCATTAATTATCTCTGCATTTAGTTTATTTCGGTCTGTTTTAAGCAACTTTTTTATATCGTTACTTTTACGTTTTGATAATTTTTTAGCGCGCGGTGATATTTTCAACTGATAAAGGGTCGAACGAACGGTTTTATAATTTAGATAGTTTGCGTCTGATTCCTGAATATGAGCAGAATCCGGCAGCAAATATTCGCAGGTATCTAATGTTGCCCTCGTGCATATAATATGTCCATTGAAGTTTCCCTTGGTAAGCATTGGTATGCGACCCGAATGGTCTATATGGGCATGAGAAAGAACTATATTCGTGATAATCGCGGGATCCAATGGTAATATCCTGTTTTTCTGTTCGCTTTCCTTGCGCCTTCCCTGAAACATTCCGCAATCCAGCAGTATCCTGTCATTTTCAGTAGTAATTAGATGCATTGAGCCTGTAACTTCACGAACTCCGCCATAAAATGTAACATGCATTGGAGACCCCTTAGACTTTATAATCAGAAATTTGAAAACTCAAAAGTAACTTGTTAACAATTAGAGGTGGCAGGCATTTAAATTTAAAACGGCTGACTGTTTGAGCGTATTAGTGAGCATTAAGAAAAAAGAGGCACTTTTGTATATTTTTGTTAAAAGGATAAACTCAAGCCATAACGTTCTATTTTTCTAACTGATATTAATACTCTTTTTTCTTTAGGCTCACTTATGCGCGAGTTTCAGACGTTCTTAAATTTAATTGCCCGCTGCCTCTGGTTAGGAACGTGGACGAATTAACTTCCACAAGTAGGCGCATAGATTTGGGTCAGATTTGTTCGATCTCAAATCACAAAAGTTGATGGAATAGCAGGCTATTTTGATATTTTTGTGATTTGAAATCGGGCAAAGGTGGCCTGAAGCTGTGATGCATAGTTGGGGAAGTTATTTCGTCCACGTTCCTTAATCTCATATTTGAGTTTTCAAATTTCTGACAATAATAATTACAGCATCTAACATCTATTCCACCGATTTTATCAAAATATCCAACTCCGGCTTTACTTATCAAATGAACTCTAAGAGTATCACCTGGCAAGCGCTTTCTCGTGCCAGGGTAAATCCGAAGCCTTGGGAACAGGAGGAATCCACAGGCAAAACCGGTAGTGGAAGTCTGAAGCTGGATAGATCAAGGGTATCCCGCCAGGCGGGATATTGAGTGCCTGAGAAAGCCGACAATTTGGATGTAGCGCAACGCAGTCCAGCTAAAGCGGTATTTACGGAGCCGTCTTTTTCAGATCATAAGAAATAACTGAACTTTTCGGACGAGTACCTATAATAGAACCACTTTTACTTATTACTGCCGCTACTATTTCATCTTCTCCATCATTGTCAAAATCACCAATAGCAAAGTCACGTATATAACCGGAGATTTTTGCTGTTTTCCAGTTAGTTGTGAGCCCCAGGCCGTTCCAGGAAAGCGACTCTATCTGAGCTTCTTTGAATTTTCTTAACTGTTTCAAGAGCCTTCCTGTTAATTCATAGTTTTTGACTGCAATAATTTCATATTTTCCGTCTGAGTCAATGTCGGTTATAATTATTCTCATTGGATAATATTGGCGATTATCGGAGCCTGGCTCAAATGATGGCATTTCATAATAATGCGTGCTGCCCCCGTAATGAATACTTCCTGTCCATAAAACCCTGCCTGACTGATTGATAATTCTTATATAATCAGACTTGTTATAAGCAACAACAGCTTCTCCACCGTCGTTCATAGCATCGCCAAGACAAAAGCCCATTAAATTTGAGCGGTTTGACGGCAGGACTTTTCTATCTGGAACATATTCGGTATTGTTCCAAACCATTTCAAATATTTCGCTGGAAAAAGTATCAGGCCCGCCTGTTTTTTGTTTCTGGCCAAAGAGAATACTTCCATGTTCTGGAAGTTCAGCCACCCTGTAATACCAGGCGTTACTATCTACAATTTTAACATAATTTTCACCATCGTATTCAAGCACAATTGAATTGACGACATTTCTTTGTGGATTCAGGCTTGTTATAAATATTTCAGGATAACCGTTCTTATTAATATCTGCGACATCAACTCCGATGAAAATTTTATACTTGCCTTCATCTATCTTCATTATTTCTGATAATCGATTATTTTCAAACCGATAAATATGTACTGAATCAGAAGTTATAATTACTGTCTCGATCTTCCCGTCGTTGTCAACATCACCTAATGCAATACCATTTATAAGCTCCCTGAAATTCTTGCTCTTCCAGAATTCCCTCGAAGATTTTTGAGAGCGTGTCACAATAAATGCCGGATTTAGATCGCTCCTCTCGCCTGCAATTTCATAATCATCAAAAGACTGCACAAGCGTTTCAGGATGAGCATGTATGTTGTCTGCCTGTACAGGCTGAAGTTGTTGCTTTGCCGGCAATTCTTTTGACGGCATAACCTGGCCGAACACCTTTTCATTTATTTCCTCAGCAAAATTATTTATTTTAGGAATTACCTCACCTATTCCTCTGGTCTGGTTATAGAAAGCAAGGGTTTCTTTATCTCCTGTAACATCTACCATTTTTGAGTCAATGCTAACACTGTCTCCAAAAATTGTCAGGCTGCCAAAAAGAACATAATCCGCTTTAAGTTTGGCTCCAACCTCCCTGGCTTTTCCTTCATTTAAAACACCTTCAACGGTTTTTACGACTTTCTCGGCCTCTTGCCTGCCGACAATCTTCACATTTTCTCCAGAGGAAAGCCTGGAAGAAAGCATATCGAACACGCCGTCTTTTAAAAATGTCATATCTTTTTCAGCATTTATCTTAAACGGTATAATTGCAACACGATACTGTTTCGCAAATGCCGAATTTGAATTTAGACCTATTATTAAAATGATAAGAATACAGATTGTACTTACGTATTTATTTTTAAATATATTCATTTTCCCCTACTATATTTTTTTATTCCTATGAATTGGCCTGATCCCCGATCCCTTATTTTTTATCCAGCTTTTCCTTCAAAACCTCGTTAACTATCTTTGGATTTGCCTTGCCTTTAGTCTTCTTCATAACCTGTCCCACGAAAAAACCCAAAAGTTTGGTTTTCCCATTCCTGTAATCATCAACCTCTTTGGTATTATCTGCAAGCACCTTTAATATTATTTCTTCTATTGCGGAAATATCAGTAACCTGGACAAGGCCCTTTTCTTTTACAATTTCATCAGGCGCCTTTCCTGTTTTTGCCATGTCTTCAAAAACAACTTTCGCAATCTTTCCGCTTATCACACCTTCCTTGATAAGCCTAAGCAAATGCGCCAGGTTTTGAGATGATATCGGCGACTGCTCTATGGTCTTTCCCTCAGCATTTAAAATGCCCATTAGCGATCCCATAATCCAGTTGCTGACGGTTTTGGACTCAGGGAATATTTTTAAACAATCTTCAAAGTAGTTTGCTTTTGCCTGGCTTGCCGTCAGAACATCGGCATTGTATGAAGGAAGACCGTATTCCGTTATAAAGCGTTTCTTTTTTTCAGCCGGAAGTTCTGGCAGAGTTTCCCTGACAGCCTCTATCCAGTCTTCATCTATAAGCAAAGGTAAAAGATCGGGATCCGGGAAATACCGGTAGTCATGAGCCTCCTCTTTGCTGCGCATTGATGTTGACCTGTTTGCAACAGGGTCCCATAGTCTTGTCTCCTGCACTACCTTGCCGCCATCAAAAATAATTTCCTTTTGTCTGTTAATCTCATAATGCAGTGCCTTCTCAACATGCTTAAATGAGTTCAAATTTTTAAGCTCTGCACGGGTTCCGAATTGTTCAGCACCAATAGGCCTGATTGACACGTTTGCATCACACCTGAAACTCCCTTCCTCCATGTTGCCGTCACATATGCCAAGGTAACGCACAATCGACCTCAACTGTCTCAGATAATTCCCTGCTTCTTCCGGCGACCTGATATCCGGCTCGCTTACGATTTCCATAAGGGGTACGCCTGTCCTGTTAAAATCGACAAAACTAACCGGTCTGCCTGGATCATGGCTTAACTTGCCGGCATCTTCTTCCATATGTATTCTTGTAATACCTACTCTTTTGCTATCGTCGCCCACTTCAACATCTATATATCCAAACTGAGCAATAGGAAGTTCATACTGGGAAATCTGGTAGCCCTTTGGGAGGTCGGGATAAAAATAGTTTTTGCGTGCAAATCTGCTTTCATGCTCGACCTTACAGTTTGTTGCCAGAGCCATTTTAATTGTGTATTCAACAACCTTTTTATTAAGTACCGGAAGCATACCAGGCATGCCCAGACAAACAGGGCAGGTATGAGTATTGGGAGGCGCCCCGAATGATGTTGAACAGTTGCAGAAAATTTTCGTATCTGTCTTTAGCTGGGCATGAACTTCAAGCCCTATTACAGGTTCAAATTCCATTTTTTCCATTTATTCCTAAGTTGAGCAATTTAGGTTAGGAACGTGGACGAAATAACTTCCTCAAGTAGGCGCACAGATTTGGGTCGAATTTGTTCGATCTCAAATCACAAAAGTTGAAGGAATAGCGAGCTATTTCAATAGTTTTGCGATTTGAGACCGGACAAAGGCGGCCTGAAGCTGTGATGCATAGTTGGGGAAGTTATTTCGTCCACGTTCCTTATTACCTGACGGCTTCGTAAAAAGCTATTCCATTACAACCTGATATTTCTGTACAATTATTGATAAATAGTCAAGTTATATTTGGCAGCTCCCTTGCCAAATATAGTTTAATTGGGCATTTTGTTTTGACAAAGCATAGAGCAGTAGTTATTAAAAAAGTTTTCGTAACTTCTCAATAAATGCTGGACGAGTCCATCAGATTTATGAAACAAACAGACCGCTGGTGAGTTGTTACAAGTTTGTAAATTTCTGTTTAATATTGTTTTCAAAGGGATATCATGGAATTTTTCTTATGCGTACTCGGGATGGTGATAATCATAGAGGGACTGCCTTACTTTGCTTTTCCGGAAAAAATGAAGTTCTGGTTACAAAAAATTATTGAAATGCCGGACGAAACATTACGAAAATTCGGTCTTATAATCATGTTAATAGGTCTGTTTATAGTTTATTTGGGGAAAAGGTAGGAATCGTGTTTTCAATAACTGACTATAACTACGACCTTCCAAAGGAACTTATAGCTCAAAAACCGATTGAAAAGAGGGACCAATCAAAACTCATATTTTTGCATCGGAAAACAGGAAGTCTGTCGCATCATAACTTTTATGAGCTTTTTGATCTACTTTTACCAACTGATGTTCTGGTTGTTAACAATACCGAAGTCATTCCGGGAAAACTTATTGGGAAAAAAAATACCGGCGGAAAGGCAGAGGTGCTTATTCTTGATTATTCCAACGCCCATGACAAAAAAGGAAATAATACTTTTGTTTACGAGTGTCTGATAAAAGCCTCTAAACGCCCCAGGAAGGGCACATCCATTTTTTTCGATCAGGGGCTGAAAGCAGAGGTTATAAACTTTAGTAATGGGATCTATTCATTAAAATTTACATGCAGGGGTAATTTCGAGGAATTTCTTTATCGTATCGGAAAAGTTCCTCTTCCTCCTTACATAAGGCGGGATAAAGGTGAAATTCCCTGTGATGACAAAAAATCTTATCAAACAGTTTATGCCTCTCAAAAAGGCGCTATTGCAGCACCAACAGCAGGCCTTCATTTTACGAAAAAATTCATTGAAAAACTAAAACTAAAAAACATCAAGATAGTTGAAATTACCCTGCACGTGGGATATGGTACATTTTTGCCTGTAAGGGTTTCAGATATAAGGGATCACAGGATCCATTCTGAATGGTGTACAATCCCTGAAAAAAGTGCAGGAATTATAAATAACGCAAAAGCAAACAAAAGCCGGATCATAGCCGTTGGAACGACTTGCGTTCGCTCATTGGAATATCTATCTGATACTAATGGGGATATTATAAGCAACAGCGCAAACTGTGATCTATTCATATATCCCGGGTACAGGTTTAAAGTTATAGATGCAATGATTACAAATTTTCATTTGCCGAAGTCAACACTTCTGATGCTTGTATCGGCTTTTGCGGGCCGCAAAAATATTCTTAATGCTTACAGGGAAGCGATTAAAGAAAGGTACAGGTTTTTCAGCTATGGTGACGCCATGTTTATTGGATAGTGAACGCTTACGATTTTTAGTAAACCCTGAACCTTTGAACCCTGAACCTTTGAACGCTTATAGATATGACCAATTTCAATGTAGTTGCAAAATGCAAAAAAACAAAGGCAAGGGCAGGATTGCTTCATACTCGTCATGGTATTGTTGAAACCCCTGTTTTTATGCCGGTTGGGACCCTTGCGACAGTAAAGTCATTGTCCCCTGAAGAACTTCTAAAAGCCGGAACTCAAATAATCCTTGGCAACACATACCATCTGTATTTAAGGCCGGGATGTGAAGTGATAAACCTGTTTTCCGGCCTTCACGGATTTACAAACTGGCACAGGCCGATTCTGACCGACAGTGGCGGATTCCAGGTCTTTTCGCTTGCAAAACTTACAAAAATAAATGAGGAAGGCGTTACTTTTCAGTCCCACATCGATGGATCAAAGCATTTGCTGACTCCTGAAAAGGCTGTTGAAATTCAGATCTGCCTCAACTCAGATATAATGATGTGCCTGGATAATTGTATTGCCTATCCATCAAGCAAAAATGAAGCAAAAGTCTCAGTAGAACTAACTTCAGCATGGGCAAAAAGATGTAAAAAAGTTTGGAATGAAAACAAAGGCGCTCAAAATTTACTGTTTGGAATAATTCAAGGAGGCATGTTCAAGGATCTTCGCAAAATCTCTGCTGAAGAGATGGTGGAAATCGGTTTCAACGGCTATGCAGTCGGCGGGTTGAGTGTCGGGGAACCTAAAGATATAATGTTTGATATTGCAGAGTTTACACTCCCTGTTCTGCCGGATACAAAGCCAAAATATGTAATGGGAACAGGAACGCCTGAAGATCTCGTAGAGCTTGTTTCTCTTGGCGCAGATATGTTTGACTGTGTTATCCCAACAAGAAATGCCAGAAACGGCCAGATGTTCACAAAATCCGGCACAATAAATATCAGCAATTCACGTTTCAGGTTTGACACAGATCCTGTGGAAGAAGGATGCACATGTTATACGTGCCGTAATTACTCAAGAGCCTATTTACGCCACCTGTACATGGCAAAAGAGCTGCTTTCCTATCGTTTGAATACAATTCATAATATTCATTATTATACAAGCCTCATGAAAAAAATACGGGAAGCAATATTAAAGGATGAGTTTGCAACTTTTAGAAAAAATTTCTATAACTTCACCACAGAATAACACGGAGTTTCACTGAAAATTGCAAACAATGAGTAAATGAGAAGATTATTTTGATAATTCAGTGTAATTCCGTGAAGATCCGTGGTAAGTTACTATAAAAATAATAATTAAGGGGGAATAATATAATGATAAAAGAAAAAGTTTTGGAAATTATGGAAAAAATAAGGCCTTCGCTTCAGTCACATGGAGGAGATGCGGAACTTGTTGATGTGGTTGACGGCGTGGTTAAATTGCGATTGAAAGGCGCCTGTTCAGGATGCCCGATGTCGCAAATGACAATTAAAGACGGAATCGAAAAAATTATGAAAAAGGCACTCCCGGAAATCAAGTCTGTTGAATCCGTGGACTAACGGTTATTATGACTATTGCAAAAAAAATTGAGGCAACGCTGTCCGAATCTTCATGGATACGCAAAATGTTTGAAGAGGGAGCGCGCCTCAGGGCAAAGCATGGCGCAGGCAATGTATATGACTTCAGCCTTGGCAACCCAAACCTTAATCCTCCAAAAAATTTCAGTGACAATCTGATAGATGCCGCCAAGTCCTCTGTGGAGGGGAATCACGCTTATATGCCCAACGTTGGTTTTCCTTATGTTCGCAAATCTGTGGCCGCCTATGTTTCAGTGGAACAGCAGGCAGGGGTCTCTGAAAAAGAAATAATAATGACCTGTGGTGCAGCAGGGGCTCTTAATGTTATTTTTAAAACAATATTAGATCCCGGCGATGAGGTTATTACTCCATCCCCTTATTTTGTTGAATACAAGTTTTATGCTGATAACCATGGCGGAATATTAAAGACAGTGCCGACAAAGCCTGATTTCAGTCTGAATATAAATGCAATTTCATCTGCCATCAATAATAAAACAAAGGCAGTACTTATAAATTCTCCGAACAATCCTACAGGGCAAATATACAGCAAAGAAAGTCTAATTGAACTTGGGACTGTATTAAATAATAACGGGGAAAAAACAGGCAGAACTATTTATCTTATTTCCGATGAGCCATACCGTAAAATCGTCTATGATGGAATCACAGTTCCAAGTATATTTAACTGCTACAGAGAAAGCATAATTGCCACTTCTTATTCCAAGGATATTTCCATACCCGGCGAGCGTATAGGATATATTGCAGTTAATCCGGAAGCAGTTTTTAAAGAAAATCTTATCAGCGGAATCGCTCTGGCCAATAGAATTCTTGGGTTTGTTAATGCTCCTGCTCTTATGCAGCGGATAATAGCTTCAATACAGGGAGCAAGCGTTGATATATCTGAATATCAAAGAAAAAGAGATATTCTATGTAATAACCTTACGGAATGCGGTTACGAATTTGTCAGGCCATCCGGAGCCTTTTATCTCTTCCCAAAATCTCCTGTGCCTGACGACGTAAAATTTGTGAAAGCTCTGCAGGATGAATTGATTCTTGTAGTGCCGGGCAGCGGTTTTGGCTGCCCTGGTCATTTTAGGATAGCTTTTTGTGTGGATGATGATATTATTATAAACTCTATTCCAGGGTTCAAGAGGGCAATTCAGGGCTACGTCATTTAAGCTGATAACCTGCTGACTTAACGAGAATTGTTTATTTATGGGATTTTCTATAAATTCGAAGCACGAAACACGAAATCCGAAACAAATACGAATGACCAAAATCAAAAATTCTAAACGTGTTGAGCCCCGCAAATATTGGATAACTGCCTGAAATGTTTTGGTCATTTGATATTCGAAATTAGATATTGTTTCGAGTTTCGATATTCGGATTTCGGATTTTGAAGTCTCCAGAAACTCCTAATATAAAGCTTTAGCACCGACTTTGACGTTTCCATAGAGGGCAATTGAAAAATTTAGATAGTATTTATATTTTACCAAAAATAAATGGACAGAAAAGCTTAAGGAAATGTAATAATGGGCATAGTGGAAGATAAGATAAAAGATCTAAAGAACAGAGAAGCAAAGGTCCTGGGAATGGGCGGCGAAAAAATGGTTGCAAAACAGCGCGAAAAAGGAAAGCTGACCGCCCGTGAACGATTAAACCTTTTATTTGATACAGGAACATTTCGGGAAATCGACATGTTCGTAAAACACCGGTGCGTGAATTTCGGCATGGAAAAGACCGAAATTCCATCAGACGGAGTTATAACCGGCCACGGCCTTGTTGAAGGCAGGCCTGTATTCGCATTTTCCCAGGATTTTACCTCCAGAGCCGGCACGCTCGGCGAAATGCACGCAAAAAAAATCTGCAAAGTTATGGATCTTGCATTAAAGGCCGGAGTACCTTTTGTCGGCATAAATGATTCCGGTGGAGCAAGGATACAGGAAGGAATTGATGCGCTTTCCGGTTTTGGAGAGATCTTTTTCCGCAACTCTGCATGCTCCGGAGTTATTCCACAAATCTCGGCAATAATGGGACCGACCGCAGGTGGAGCAGTCTATTCACCAGCAATGACCGACTGGATATTCATGGTTAAAAAAAGCAGCTACATGTTTATTACCGGCCCGGAAGTTATCAAGGCTGTAACAGGAGAACAAATTTCCTTTGAAGACCTCGGAGGAGCCATGACGCACAATGAAAAAAGCGGTGTGGCTCACTTTGCCTGTGAAAACGATGAAGATGCTGTAAGCCGGATAAAAAGACTCCTGTCATATCTGCCTTCAAACAATATGGAAGATCCGCCCGACATTGATCCGGAAGATGATCCAAAGCGCATAGAGCCGGCACTGGATACAATCATTCCGGATAACCCAAGCCAGTCTTATGATATGAAGGATGTGATACGTTCAATTGTTGACAAGGGAGAATTTTTTGAGCCTCATGAGTTCTTTGCCTCCAATATAATCGTATGTTTTGCAAGGCTTAATGGGAAAAGCATAGGCATCATCGCAAATCAGCCCATGGTTCTTGCAGGATGCCTGGAGATTAATGCATCTGACAAAGCCACACGTTTTATCCGCTTCTGCGATTCTTTCAACATTCCTATCCTTACAATCGCTGATGTCCCGGGTTATATGCCTGGAAGCCGGCAGGAATGGGGAGGAATTATTCGTCACGGCGCAAAGCTCCTCTGGTGCTATTCAGAGGCAACCGTACCGAAAATGCTTCTAATCACCAGAAAAGCTTACGGTGGCGCCTATATTGCGATGTCATCCAAACATCTGGGGGCAGACATGGCTTTTGCCTGGCCAAGTGCACAAATTGCGGTAATGGGAGCAGAAGGTGCCGCCAATATAATACACAGAAAAGAAATTAAAGGGAGTGATGATCCTGCTGCAAAGCGAAAAGAAAAAGTCAAGGAATATGAGGAGCTTTTTTCAAATCCTTATTGTGCGGCAAACAGGGGCTATATTGACGCTGTTATTGTTCCAAGCGAAACAAGGCCCCGCCTGATCGACGCTCTGGAGATAATGTGCAGCAAAAAGGAGTTCAGGCCACCTAAAAAACATGGGAACATTCCTGTGTAGTATCTGGCATCTTTCATGCGTCAGTTTACACTTTCTCAGAAAAGACAATAAAGTGAAAATATAGGAAATACAACCCCAAAGTGATTAAAGAAGAAAACAGTCAGGCAGAGTGCATTTCTGCACTATCATCGGCATACGTATCATCAAATGTATGAATGATAAAACACCTTGACGGGCAAAATGAAACATAACATGAGGATATAGCTATGAAAATAGACTCCATAGGCCTAAAAAACTTCAAGGCATTTAAAGATACTAAGATGCTGGATATCCCCCATTTTTGTGTTCTTGTCGGTGCAAATGGCTCTGGGAAGTCAACCTTGTTTCAAGTGTTTGCTTTTCTAAAAGAGGCATTAGCAAGCAATGTTCGCACTGCGCTTATCAAGCTTGGCGGCAGTATGGGATTCCGTGAAGTTCGCAGCCGGAACAGCAAAGGCAACATTGAAATTGAAGTAAAATTTCGGGAGCGTAGCAATGCTCCGCTGGTTACTTATTTTCTCTCAATTGGTGAAAAAAACGGTGATCCGTTTGTGGAACGAGAAATATTAAAGTACCGGCGAGGCAGCAGTGGCCAGCCATGGCATTTTCTTAATTTTTCTAACGGCAAAGGAACTGCTGTTACAAATGAACTTGATGAGGTAACCGATGTAAATGAACTGAAGAGAGAGGAACAGAAGCTTAAAGCCAAGGATATACTGGCAGTAAAGGGGCTTGCCCAGTTTGAACGCTTTCCTGCAGTGATGGCGCTGGGGAACCTTATTGAAAACTGGCATGTATCTGATTTTCATATCAACAGGGCTCGGCCGGAACAAGAAGCGGGCTACGCTGAACACCTTTCCAGGGAAGGCGAGAATCTCTCACTCGTTACGGAATTTTTGTACAATCGTCATCGGGATATTTTCAACACCATACTTCTTAAGCTGTCAGAACGAGTGCCAGGCATTGCAAATGTGAAGGCTAAAACAACGGAAGAAGGACGTGTATTGCTTCGTTTTAAGGACGGCGCCTTTGAGGATCCCTTTCTGGCTCGTTACGTTTCTGATGGCACCATAAAGATGTTTGCCTATCTGTTATTGCTCTACGATCCAAATCCTCACCCACTTTTATGCGTAGAAGAGCCGGAAAATCAGCTTTATCCGAAACTGCTCTGGGAGTTAGCCGAGGAGTTTAGAGCATATGCCACTCGTGGAGGGCAGGTATTTGTTTCCACCCACTCACCTGATTTTCTCAATGCGGTTGAACTGGATGAGGTTTTTTGGCTGGTAAAGGAAGACGGTTATACCAAAATCAAACGGGCAAGAGATGATGGGCAACTTAAAGCCTTTATGGGGGCCGGGGATAAAATGGGCTATCTTTGGAAACAAGGATTTTTTGAAGGAGTAGACCCATTATGAAATCATTGGTGTTTTTTTTAGAAGAGCCTTCAGCCAAGGCTATGCTTAATGGTCTTTTGCCACGCCTCCATCCGATGGGCTGGCAGTTTCGTTATGTCGTTTTTGAAGGCAAGCAGGATCTGGAGAAACAATTGCCCCTGAAATTGCGGATCTGGCGGCTGCCGGGTTGTAAGTTTGTGGTCCTGAGAGACAAGGACAGCGGAGACTGTGTGACGATTCGAAAGGGACTTGTGGAAAAGTGCAGCAAGGCTGGAAAACCGGATGCATTGGTAAGAATTGCTATACATGAACTTGAAAGCTGGTACCTTGGGGATCTTGCTGCGGTTGAGGCCGGACTCGGCATGAGCAACCTGGCTCGCAAACAAGGTTCTCGAAAATTTAGAGAACCGGATGCGCTTTCGAATCCTGCCTAGGAACTCAGGAAATTGACTACAGACAAATATCAAAAAATAAGCGGCTCACGGGCTATTGGTCATCACCTTTCCATAGAAAATAATCGTTCCAAAAGTTACAGGAAATTCATTTCCGGTCTAAAAAAAATATTGTGAGGGTAATATGAGCAGCCTCTGCAAAACAATACAAATTAAGAAAATCAGCCACTTACGAAGTGTTGGGATTGTAATGAGTCCTTACGTATAGGTTTATGTGAGGGCGAGTTTGCGTCGCCTGCATTGATCTAACGCTGGGCGATGATAAAACGGTTTGTAACAAAACAATTTTGATAGGATTGGCTACAATGGCTAACAATTCCCTTCAATTAGTTGACTTTATTAACACTGACGGCATTTATATCCCGGGTTTGATACCTATAGGCAGCGCCGCAGATACGATTGGTCTTAGCATCGACGAGCAAGTTGCTGTCTTTGATGCTGAGTCATTTAAACACATAAATTTTGTATTCTTTCGCCGTTTTTCAGATGGCCGATCATCTCAAATTTTGGCTTACGTTGTCGATAACTCTGACGAACAGCTTGACGAAAAAGCATTAGCCGAACTTCACTTGCAGGTTTGGCTTCATGGTACGACGCCATTGCTCTATATCGCCTGGCCAAGTCGAATTGATGTGTTGACATGCGCGCGAGGACCGGATTTCTGGAAAGCTGAAAACGAGGAGTGCCAGTATAATCCTGCGAAGAGACTTGAAGCTGAAGCTCTGAAAACTGCCGGCGCTATCACGATTGAACTACAAAAGTTATCAGCATTGCGCCTTGCTGATGGAACATTTTGGGAAGAGCCTTGTAATAAAAAATTAGCAGACCACGACAAGGCGGCACACCAATCGCTAATCCAGGCAGTGGTGGAAGCTGATAGCGATCTTGATGGAGAAAAAAAACCTGTTCTACGTCGTCTACTTCTATTAATGGTGCTGATTAAGTATCTTGAGGATCGCCGAGTCTTTCCAAATAGCGGTTGGTTTGGCAAGTTCCACAAAGGAGCAAAAAGCTTTTTTGATGTCCTGCAAGGCGGTGAACCTGAAGAGGTATACAGGCTGTTGAATTTCCTGGAACGAAAATTCAATGGTGACATATTTGTTTTTCAGCGTGAAGATATCACAAAATCAATCCTTAAAACATTTGCATATCTTCTTGAAGCCAAAACGCTGAAAAAGCAGCGATACCTTTGGCAGCAATTTTCTTTCGAGCATCTGCCCGTTGAAATAATCAGCCATCTGTACCAGCGATTCGTTGAGGGCGGACACGGTACTGTCTATACACCTCCGTTCCTGGCATCTTTGCTTTTGGATCACGCAATGTCCTACGGTAAAATCACCGGCGAGGAACGTATTCTTGATCCGGCTTGTGGATCGGGAGTTTTTCTTGTTGGAGCATTCCGGAGACTGATCAATGTCTGGCGTAGTCGTAATGGCTGGCAGCGTCCAAACGTCAATACTCTTAAACGAATTCTCATGGAGAGCATTTATGGGATAGAATTAGATTCAAATGCAGTTGACCTGACAGCGTTTAGCTTGTGTCTGGCTGTCTGTGATGCATTACAGCCGGATGTCATCTGGAGCGACTTAAAATTCGATCCCCTCCGCAAATCAAACCTGTTTGAAGCAGATTTTTTCCACGTTCTTATTGAATCACAGCAAGGTGAATCTATTGTTTTTGAAGGAGGATTCGATGTAATCATAGGCAATCCGCCCTTTGAATCCAAACTTTCAACCGCAGGGAAAGAAGTTAATAAAATTGCACAACAGCAAGACGGTAATCGCGGAAAACTGCCGGACAAACAAACGGCCTATCTATTTCTGGAACAGGCATTGAATCTTCTTCGGCCTAACGGCAAAATCTGTTTAATTCAGCCATCGGGCCTGCTGTATAATCGCAAGACCGAAAACTTTCGTAATGCAATAGCTCGAAAATGCAGAATCAAGACAATCTTTGACTTTACTTCTATTCGCAAACTCTATGAAGCGGACCCTAAAACCGTTGCAATATTTGCTGAAGCGGGTATACCCAAAGAAAATCATTGGATTGCTCACTGGACATTTCGTCGAACAGTAAGTGTCAACGAGAGGATCTGCTTTGAACTGGATCATTACGACCGGCATCGTGTTACACAAAAACAGGCCGAAACTGATTTTTTTGTATGGCGTGCAAATCTTCTTGGCGGCGGACGATTGCTCGATATATCGCAACGACTTCGAAGCATGCGTACGCTTGCGGAATATGTTGAGCAGAATGGCTGGGATTACGGGGAGGGGTTCATCGCCGGAACCGGCAATAAACCAGCACCGTTTCTAACGGACGAGCCATTTCTTCCTACTCGGGCTTTCACCGATTCGGGTATTGACGAGACTAAAATTGAAACGGTTACAGATACACTATTTGAGAGCCCAAGATCAGAGGATCGTTTTACTCCACCACTCATTTTAATAAAAGAGAATGAGTCTCTCCCGGTTGTTTTTTGGAATAAAGGGTTTATTGCATACCGCGATAAGATCGTTGGAATCCATGCGCTCAAGTCCCAGGTTTCTGCCCTGCGCAACTTTTATAAATTTTTCCTCAGTAATCACGATATCTGCCGGTTCTGTTGCACCCTGAATGGAACACAATCATTGGTGGGCAAGTCCACCGCGATCCTTAAACAGGATGTTGACCTATTGCCTTACCCCGAAGATCCTGAAGACCTTTCTTTCTCTTTTTGGGAGGAGGCGCTATGCGAAGATGTCATTAAATATATGACTAGCTATGTTCGTCTCGGACAGAATTCAGAGTTACTAAAAACGGCAGCGGATATCAACGATCTTCGAGAGTATGCCGGCATGTTTATTCGTATGCTTGGCAGTGTATACGATAACTTGCAGGCATCCGACCCTGTTTTTCTTAATGGATTGACCTGCCAACCATTTTATTTTGGCGAACGCCCAAATCTCAACTGGCTTACTGAACAGCCGGAAGATGAACTGCGAAAACTTATCTATAGCGAAAATCACGAACACCTGCGGACAGTCAGGTTATTACGATTGTACTCCGAAAACGTCCTGTTGCTTGTGAAGCCGGACCGATTACGTTACTGGATACGCTCAACAGCAATTCGAGATGCCGATGAGACTCTTTTAGATTTACGCAGGCAGGGATACTAAACATGAATAAGGAATGCACTGAAGGACAACTCACATCCGGGATTGATCGAACCATGAGTACGCTTGTTTTGAGAACGATCACCTTTGTGCGTCAGCAATTGCCGGCCTGGAGGGACGACCCTGATCGGCCTGATGAACAATCAGAAAACAAATTGAATTTGCAATTGTGCAAGTTTCTTGACTCACGCGCCAGGAACGATTTTCCTATGGTTCGCTTTGATCATGAAGAGTATCAAACCGGGCGTCGCAGCGTCGATCTTTCAGCATCTCCGGTTGAAACAATGGTAATTGGTGCACAAATGTATGCCATCTACAACCCTTTCCTTGTCTTTGAATGTAAGAGACTTCCTGCCCCTTCAAAAGACCGTAAAAGGGAGTATATTACAGGAGGGGTAAGCAAAATAAGTGGCGGGATTCAACGATTTAAACTTGGCCTTCACGGCGCAGGTCTGGATCCGGTAGTGATGATTGCTTATGTGCAGGAGTACTCCTTACGCTATTGGCATCGCAAAATCAATGAATGGATTTCGGAACTTGCCATTAGCGCCGTAGCAGATACCTGCATTTGGAACGATAGCGAATTACTTGAGATGATAGATGAATGCGTGCCAAAGGGTCACGCGACCTGTCGATCTGTCCACATGCGAACTGATAGCACGATGAGTAGTGATATAACAATTCATCATCTTTGGATTGCTATGAATAGGCGACCCGAAAAATAATAAGATTAATCAGCAATTCTCATTATGGAATTTAACAATATTTTTCAATTATTCTAAATAGTTGATAGCCTGGTAATTTTTTGCAGGCTCTATTCGCGTTTCAAAAAATACAGAAAATTCGTAAAAACAAGAGAAAATCCGACTTGCTTAAATTTAATTAAAACTCACAACCTTTTGAAATTTCATTAAATATTCCATAATGAGAATTGCTGAAGATTAATAGGCATCCTTTACGACAAGTCAAAAGTAGTTTACACTTTGTTGATTTTGTATTTTGGCGGTGAAATTGGAAAATAGAAATTGGAAAAAAACACAAAGATGTAGATGCGTTACCTAATTTCAAATTTCCAGTTTCCAGTTTCGACATCAGCATTCAATTCGATAATGCACGTTTTTTCGAAAAAAGTGTAAACTAGTGAATGAACTTCTAATTCGCTTAAAAAAATGGGTAAAAGTTTAATTTTGAATTTCAAAGAATTATGTGATATTTCAGGCTATTAAAAAATATTGTCTCATTATTGTAAAAATTTAATTATCATGAGGCTCTTGCCGATACCTGCAAAGTATGATTTTTTTTAAATTCAATCACAATATATTGTATTGTGGTATGATTTCTTCGTGTTTTTGCAAGAGGTTTTTGTGTGATTTGCTTTATTTATACTGCCATATAGCATTAAGCACAATATGTTGTGGTCATTAATTAAACAATACACAACTTTTTTAAGCGAATTAGAAGAATGAAGGATGCCAAATATTGATATAACATTACCGGAGGTTAAATGTGGATGAAAATAATAAGAAGTTAGTAGCCGCAACATCGGCAGTATTAAAATATATACAACAAGAGGAAGAAATTATATATTCTCAGCCATGTCCGGCAGCCGCGCAGGCTCCTTCAGTTAAACTCAGGCTGTGGGGTCTGAGTGGCAGACAGGCACAAATGCAGATGCGCAATCTTATGCAGATGAAAGCCTTTCATGGATCAAAATTTCTATAAACTAAAAAAGTGTAACAGCTTAGCCACTAAGGCTCAAAGACACAAAAAAGAGAAAAAATTATATTATAATCTTTGTGCCTTGGTGTCTTTGTGGCCGTCCTATTACTCAAAGTTTTAAATAAAGAGGAGTTCTTTAAATATGAGCGATCATAATCAAGTAAAAATTACAAAAATGGATTTTAGCGGAGAAAGGCCAAAAGCGGAAAATCCTCTTAAGATACAGGATCTGACCTTTCGCGACGGCCAGCAGTCATTATTCGCCACAAGGGGACGAACCGAAGACATGATCCCTATTGCCGAAATGATGGACGAAGTAGGGTTCTGGGCTCTTGAAACCTGGGGCGGGGCAACATTTGATGCCATGCACAGATTTTTAAACGAAGACCCTTGGGAAAGGATAAGGACTTTAAAAAGGTATATCAAAAAAACCCGCTTTTCCATGCTTCTTAGAGGGCAGAATTTAGTTGGATACAGAAATTATGCAGATGATGTTGCCAAAGCCTTTGTTGAAAGAGCCGCACATAACGGTATTGATATATTCAGGACATTTGACGCATTAAATGATTACCGGAATTTTGAAACAGTTTTTCCTGTTATCAAGGAGTGCGGAAAACACTTTCAGGGCTGTATCTGCTATTCTCTGACAGAAAGACGGATGGGCGGAGAGGTCTATAACCTCGAATATTATGTAAAAAAAGCAAAAGAGCTTGAAGCAATGGAGGTAAATAGTATCTGTATCAAGGATATGGCAGGCTTGATGGCCCCTTATGATGCTTATGTTCTTGTTAAAGCGATTAAGGAAGCTGTATCTGTTCCTATTCATCTTCACAGCCATTTTACTTCAGGTATGTCTTCTATGACTCATCTAAAGGCGGTAGAAGCTGGTGTAGACATACTTGGCACATGCATGTCTCCTTATGGATTCCGCAGCTCACATCCTGCACTCGGGCCTCTTGTTATGACGCTTATGGGAACAAACAAAGATACCGGCTTTGATATCAAACTTCTATCATCCATTAATGCAATCCTTGAAAAAGAAATTCTCCCCAAATACCGATATTTACTGGATGATACCAAAGTTTCAATTATTGATACAAATGTTCTTGTACATCAAATTCCGGGAGGCATGCTCTCTAATCTGGTAAACCAGTTAAGAGAAATGGATGCTCTCGACAAGCTGGATAAAGTATATGCGGAACTCCCCAAAGTCAGAGAAGATCTTGGACAGGTTCCACTTGTAACTCCCATGAGCCAAATTGTTGCCACACAGGCAATTAACAATGTCCTGTTTGATGATGAAAAAGAGCGTTACAAAATGATAACAGCACAAGTAAAAGACTTATGCTATGGTCTTTATGGAAAAACACCTGCACCAATTAACCCCAAAATTCAGAAAAAAGCTTTAAAAGACTATCCAGGGGGAGAAAAGCCTATTACCTGCAAGCCTGCAGAGGTTATAAAACCCGAACTTGATAAAGCCAAAGAAGAAGTAAAGGGTCTGGCAGCAGATTTGGAAGATGTTCTTATTTATGCGCTTTACCCTGTTACCGGAAAAAGATTTCTTAAATGGAAATATGGCAAGGAAGAACCACCGAAGGAAGTAAGGCCGAGGACTATGGAAGATGTCAAGGCTGAACAGGAACTTATTAAAAAGGCCAGAGCAGGAAAGCTTGTTGAAAAGAAAGAAAAAGCGGCTCCGTCGAAAGGCAATAACTTAAGAAAATTTAATGTATTTGTAGATGATGAATACTTTGAAGTTGGAGTGGAAGAAATAGGGGGATCGCCAATTGTAAGCTATATTCAGCAGGCGCAAAGCCAGATACCGCAACCCCCTGTAACAGTTGCTCCATCGCCCCAGGTTTTACCCGCAGCTCCACAACCACAGGTTCCTGCTGCACCTGTAGAGCAGCCGGCAGCACCTGCAAAATCTACAGCTACAGCATCCAAAAAGGCAGAAAGCGATAGCGAAGGGACACCGCTTAAAGCTCCTATGCCAGGCATAATTGTAAGTTACAAAAAGCAGGTGGGCGATTCTGTTAATACTGGAGAGATAGTTGTAATTCTTGAAGCCATGAAAATGGAAAATGCCCTGCCGTCTCCTGTAAGCGGAACAATAAAATCCATCAATTTTGCCAGCGGTGATTCAGTCGCCAGAAATGATGTTCTCTGTGTTATTAACTAAATTGAGCGATTTTTTATGAAGATCCATGAATATCAGGCAAAAGAATTATTCAAAAAATACAAGATTCCCATTCCTGATGGAGGCATTGCCCTTAGCCCTGATGAAGCCAAAAAAAATGCCGCTAAAATAGGCAATTTCCCTGTTGTCATTAAAGGACAGATTCATGCAGGAGGACGGGGCAAAGGAGGAGGCATAAAGCTTGCAGAAACTGTGGAAGAAGTTGAGAGCCTAACGAAAAGAATTTTAGGCATGCTCTTAATCACTCACCAGACAGGCCCCGAAGGTAAGATAGTAAAAAAAGTGCTGGTTGAAAAGAGCCTGAAAATTGAAAAAGAGCTTTATCTGAGCATCATTCTGGATAGAGCAACTGCAAAGATAGTTATAATTGCAAGCAAAGCCGGTGGAATGGATATTGAAGAAATTGCTGCAAACCAACCTGAAAAAATTATAAAAATCCATATTGACCCTCTTTTAGGTATCCAGCCATTTCACTGCCGTCAGGCTGCCTTTGGCCTGAAACTCCCGCCCTCTTTGATTAGACAATTTACTTTGACATTAATAAATCTTTACAGGCTTTTTGTTGATTATGACTGCACGCTTGTGGAGATAAATCCCCTTGCAATAACAGCAAATGAAAATATCGTGGCGCTTGATGCGAAAATCATTTTTGATGATAATGCGCTGTTCCGCCACAAGGACATACTCGAATACAGAGATCTTGATGAAGAAGACCCCTTTGAACTTGAGGCATCCAGGTTCAATCTCAATTACATTAAACTGAGTGGAAATGTCGGGAATATGGTTAATGGCGCGGGTCTGGCCATGGCAACCATGGATTTAATTAAACTTTATGGCGCTGAACCCGCAAATTTTCTAGATGTAGGCGGCACTGCTAATGCGAAAACGGTGGAAAACGGATTTCGGATTATACTTAGCGATAAAAATGTTAAAGCAGGTCTGATAAACATTTTTGGCGGAATTCTTCGCTGTGATCTGCTGGCAAAAGGGGTTGTGCGGGCTGCCAACAAGGCGGGGATAAAAATCCCTGTGGTAATTCGCATGGAAGGAACAAATGTTGAAGAAGGCCGCAGGATCCTTTCTGAATCAGGCCTGAATTTTACTATTGCAGCGGACTTAAAGGAAGCAGTTCAGGCAGTTACACAGCTTGTCAAGCACCTTCGGTGCGGACATAAGTGCCTAAAGTGAGCTAAAGTTAAAAAGAAGTGCCTAAAGTATGTTAAAGTGCCCTAAAGTGCCTAAAGTTGTGGTACGCCTTCGGCGTGCTAATTGATAATCCGGGGTTGCAGGAGTTACTCCTCTTTTGCGCATTGACGACTGAAGGAATCTATATAAAATGGCAGAATTCCTTAACTTTAGGCACTTTTTCTCGTTCCCATGCTCCAGCGTGGGAATGTATAAGGAAAAATAATTAATTGAGCATATTCGTTGACAAAAATACACGATTACTGGTTCAGGGAATAACAGGAAAAGAAGGCCGGTTTCATACTAATAAATGCATTGCCTATGGTACAAATGTAGTGGCAGGGGTAACCCCGGGCAAGGGCGGCCAAAAAGTGGACGATGTGCCTGTGTTTAATACCATCAAAGAAGCTATGAAAAAAACAGGCGCTAACTGCAGCATGATTTTTGTCCCGGCCGCTTTTGCCGTGGATGCTATTCTGGAAGCTGTAGATGCCAGAGTCGAGTTGATTGTTGCTATAACAGAAGGCATCCCTGTCATGGACATGATCAAAGTCAAAAATTATATGAAAAACACAAAATCCTGCCTTATCGGCCCCAACTGCCCCGGAATAATCACACCAGGTCAATGCAGGGTCGGCATCATGCCCGGTCATATACACAAACAGGGTGGCCCCATAGGTGTTGTATCCCGCTCCGGAACCCTGACTTATGAAGTATCGCGGCCGGGGCATTGATGGTCATGGAGGTTGAAACTTTATACAGGGGGATTCCTTCAAAGAGAATCTCCATATCCTTTAGGCTGTCGATAGCAACACCTACCTTTCCAACCTCTCCTTCGCTCATTGAGTCATCGGAGTCGTATCCGATTTGGGTAGGAAGATCAAATGCAATGGAAAGGCCTGTCTGCCCCTGTTCCAACAAATATTTATATCGCTGGTTTGATTCTTCGGCAGTCCCGAATCCGGCATACTGTCTCATGGTCCAGAAACGTCCCCGGTACATCGTGGGCTGTACCCCGCGGGTATAGGGATACTCGCCGGGAAATCCGATTTTCCCAATATACTCCTCTTCGGATATCCCGGAGGGAAGATATAATCGTTCCACCGGATGACCGGAACCGGTAACAAACTCTTCCTGCTGCTCGGGAAATCGATCAAGAACGTTCTTTAGAGTTGATTCTTCCCAATCAGCTTTCTTTTCATTTATTGTCTTATATTCACTCACCTTTCCCTTCTCCAATTCATATTAAAATACTTCTGTACACATTTCTCCAAACGAACCAAGATCTTCGCAGACATAAATACCGCTTTTTTTCATTGCTGCAATCTTTGCTTGAGCCATACCACAACTGCCGCTGATAATTGCGCCCCCATGTCCCATTCGTCTTTCCGGCGGCGCAGTTAAACCAGCAATAAATCCGACCACTTTTTTTGTCACATGCTTTTTGATAAATTCGGCTGCTTCTTCTTCTGCGCTGCCGCCAATTTCCCCGACCATAACGATTCCCTCGGTGTCGGGATCTTTTTCAAAAGCATCAAGGCAGTCTATAAAGTTTGTTCCATTTATGGGATCTCCGCCAATTCCTATACAGGTGGTTTGACCGATTTCATGCAGACTTAGCTGATTTACTACTTCATAAGT
>Ga0255370_1062_pt1 | contig 26643 bp, 24 predicted proteins | sample ANMaggSeSYBR01F4_FD_182096 | JGI IMG/M metagenome (GOLD analysis project Ga0255370, IMG submission 182096) | Sediment cell enrichment communities from methane seep in Santa Monica Basin, California, United Staets - ANME aggregate JGI... | ecosystem: Environmental > Aquatic > Marine > Cold seeps >...
TACTATTTGTGTGTATGTTATAACCATGCAGACCCAGTTAAGGTGTTATTCCATTATGTTAAGAGATAGGGGTCAACATATTGGATATCGTGGTATAATAGAAATAGAAGGCACTGCCAGAAAACTGGATTTGAAAGGCTATATTTTTAACGATATCGATAATAGTGTCAAAATTGTGGTTGAAGGTCTGCAAAAATCAGTAGATTATTTCCTGGATAGTCTTAAGGATTTTGCAGGAGCTGATACCGAAAATATCGAAAAAAAAGAGATTCATGGAGACACCCTTCTCCCCCCGTTATTTAGCAGGCTGGTTACCGACGAATATTATGAATTTGGCCAGAAATTCAATATTGGACTGGACTACTCAGATGCAATAAAAACCGATACCTGAGATGCAAAAGCTAGTCTTGGGGATATGAATGTACTTTAAACAGCATTGATAATACACTTAAATCATTTGTATTAAGGCAGGATGAACACAACCAGTGCCTTGAGAACATCCTTGTAAAACTGGCTGAGAAATAGCTGTATTTTCGTATCCACTTCAAAAAGCAGGGTAAAATGCATATTTGGATTGTCGAAATCAAGTACCTAAGCAGGTTTTCGATTTTAAAATGGAGTAAGTTACCCTTAGATTTGAAGTGGATACGTATTTTCTTAAGGTCTCAGTGGTATTGTTCCAAAATTAATGTGATTAATTATCGCAGAGGCGCAAAGAAAAGATAATGCGAAGGTAAGATTTAATACTACTTGTGTGTATGTCATAACCATGCGGACTCGGTCAAAACGTTATTCCATAATTTTAAGAGGTAAGGTTCAACATATTGGATATCGTGGTATAATAGAAGGCACTGCCAGAAAACTGGATTTAAAAGGCTATATTTTTAACGATATAGATAATAGTGTCAAAATTGTGGTTGAAGGTCTGCAAAAATCAGTAGATTATTTCCTGGATAGTCTCAAGGATTTTGCAAGAGCTGACATAGAAGATATCGAGAAAAAAGAGATTCATGGTGACTTTTCCCTACCCCACTTGTTTAGCAGGGTGGCTACCGACGAATATTATGAATTTGGTCAGAAATTCGATATTGGACTGGACTATTTAGAAGAAATAAAAACCGGTACTGGAGTGGTAAAAACTACTCTTGGGGATATGAATGGTACTTTAAACAGCATTGATAATACACTTAAATCATTTGTATTAAGGCAGGATGAACACAACCAGTGGATGAAAGAACACATCCAGCGAATGGATGAACACAACCAGTGGACGAAAGAACACAACCAGCGAATGGATGAACACAACCAGCGCCTTGAGAACATCCTTGTAAAACTGGCTGAGAAATAGCTGTATTTTTTTAACGTCTCAGTGACACGGTTCCAAAATCCAGTTACTTTTGCATTTATTGCATACACATATTTTCAGTACTTGACCTGAGGCTGATCGAAATCAGGAAAAGGATTGCAGGAATAAAGGGTTTTGATTTTTTCCCAGACACTCCGATCTTCTTAGAGGTTTTCATTACAAGATTTGCATAGATATTTACCGATTTTTATTGTACGCATACTTTTTACTAGACTCCCAAATGACTGATAGGTTCCTCCCCTTGCCGTAACTCATATTATTCATTATTCTCCCTTCTCCAATAAAATATCAGGGTCGAAAATTCGCAATCAATATAGCCGTAATGATAATAATTAGCAGTACATCAAAGGCATTAAAAAATATAGTTTGCATGGAAGAGTCATCTTTTTCCTCATCGTAATGTTCCACATCAGGCTCATCACCTGCTGATTCATCAGGTGATAATTTTGCAATGGAATAAACAGCATTTTCTATGGAAATTGTCTGCTTTACATCATCTTCTGCTTCGCCACTGGTAAATTGGCCGCTTAATCTTTGATCTCTTTCATCTATAGTATGATCAAGCTGCACTCCCAGACCCGATCTCATTCCTTGCGCAAGTGTTATTTGCGTAGCAGCAAAGTTATTTGCATCTACATAACCAAATCCCTTTAGTCCTAAGACACGAGCAGCGATGTAGTCATAATTACTTTTATCATCATCTGAAGGGGCACCATAAGAATGCGCTAATGTTTTATCCAGCACAGAGCTATTTTGCAGATATTCCCATTTAGCAATGTTATTGATCCACTTATAGGGATCATCATCCTCTCCTGTTCGTACGAAAAAATCTACATAATAGTACTCAGGATCAGCTGAAGTTCCTTTAAAGGAACTCATAAAACTCTCCCACATGTAAAAATCATTATTACAATGATCTGCATAATATCTTACACCGTTGGCAATTGTCTTTTGACCATTCATGTGGACATGATCATTTATTGCAGTCAAATGCTGGTTAAATTCATCTTTGCTGCTTTGCCCATAATAACCCGGATCAATTTCATCCCAGAAGAAACCGTCAACATAATCATAACTATCAATAAAATCTATTATTTGCTGCTCCCAGTTATTTTTGTTAGAAGCACTCGCATATGTACTACCTAATGCCTTATACAAATAAACATCAACATCTGCACTGCGGATCTTTTGAATTTCATCCTGGTTATCATCAGCAATGATAACAAATGTTAACCCCGAGTCTGCCCAGTCTAAACCCGAGCAGTTAAGCCACCCGTAATAAGCAATATATTTTTCAGTATCCGAATCTGCACTGATAGGCGGTACAAATATGATCAGTAATGATAAACAAATGACTGTGTATGTTAAATAATTTTTTTTATTCATCTTTTATTTTTCCCTACGGTGTTATTTCTATGCTTTTCTATAAAGTGCTATCTAATGTCCTTACCATACTTTTAAATTTTTTTGGATAACTTTATACTGTAAGATGCCAGAAAAATATAACAATTCAGGAATTTAGATTAATTATGCTATCAGGGACGATCATTAAATCGGGTATATCTGACTGATCCGAATCACACAATCAATTAAATGTAGCTAGATCCGGTCCATCATTGAATCCTGCAGTTACTCTGACTGTATCATTACGGCCAGCAGTACCATAGTTTCTAAGAATGGTCGTATCCTTTATTTGAGGTCCAAATATACTGGCCCGAAGTCCGGCATTGAACAATGATACCATCACTGGTTTGTGATGCAAATACAGATACTATATGCTTACTTAGATGTCCTGCTATACCTGTGGCTGGAGAAATTGCATTATTGTTGTTTATTGCCCTCATTTTACTGTTAGAATATATGATATATGGTAATGAAGGGTGATTGTTAAAAAAAAAATCCCCTTTAATAGGGGATTAAAATGCGGTTAACCTTACGGTCTTACTTCGACTACAGTATTTAATACCATTGAATTTGAAGGTATATGTACTATTTTAACGTCATACTTATTACCCGGGTCAAAATCATCACCAGAATAACTCCATGGTACGCCTTGGGATGTAAAATTCCATGGCTCCCCGTCATCAACAGATTTTACTGTACCAACCACAATTATCTGTCCACCGACCTGAAAATCATCAGAGGCTGTTGAAGTTACATATCTCGGGCTACCCCCTTCAGCAACTACCGATATTTTCCATTCACTACCTTTAATTAAATCTCCACCAGTATGTTCAATTATTATATCAAGTGTATCATCAACAGCATTATTTGATGCTGTAACACTAGCCGACGGTGGTGCTGGAGTCAAATTTCCGCCCATACCGAATACGAACGCCGCAATGACTGCGGCCAGGATGACAGTGATAGCCACCATTAGGATCACACCAATGACTGGAGACACTGCTTCCTCATCTTTGCTAAATTTCCTATTTGATTTCATTTTTGTTTACTCCTTAGATTTCTTCTTCATTGCCTTCTCAAGTTTCTTTGCCCACATATCTGTTGATTGCGTATATTCGCATTCAAGGTAGTGCGCCACAGCCTTGGCGAGAGCATCCTTGGTGTTTTTCTCACCCGTTTTCTCTTTAAGGGCGATTAGGTCATCTTCTATAATGACCATCTGAGCGTGCATTATCTTTGACATTTTGTTCACCTTGCTGTGAATATTGACAGACTAGATATTTAAAACACCTGATATCCGAACTGTCAATTCCTCTGCAATTACCTCATTATGAGTATGACATATATAAGCATTTGCATTCTCATACTCATAATGATGGTTTTTTTGTTTGTAGAATATTTTGGAAAAATATTTCGCAATTATGTGGTAAACACGAACAATATTATCGCAAGGGTAAATCCAATAAAGTACTACGAGTTTGAACATGGAACAATACAATCATCTTCACATCAAAAGTAACATCCTTTCAAACTCCACTGCCGTATCCGGGGCAAGCCAGAAACCATCCTCAAGCATCTGCTGGAATATTGCAAGCGATTCACCTTTACCAAGCAAACCATCTTTCACCGATTTTAGCAAAATGAACAGGATACCCTTAGTCCTGACACCAGGAAACTCTGCAATTGTTGAAGCCTCCCCATCCACAACCTTTATGTCTACTTCAAACCAAAGGAATTATTGAATGAAAAAAGCAATTCTCCACATCTCAGGTGATGTCCAGCAATCTGGATTCCGGGCAAAAATCGTAAACATAGCCAAAGCATTAGATATAAAAGGGTATGTGGCAAATCTCCCTGACAAACGAGTAAAAATTATAGCTGAAGGAGATGAGACAGATTTAGAGAGATTCATAAAGGCAGTAAACATTAAAAACACTCTCATAAACGTCACTGATCTTGAAAAAGAATATTTCACCCCTACTGAAGAATATGAAAGATTCTACAAGCTTGTGGATGATGGGGAAACTGATGAAAGACTGGACACTGCGGCGGATTTGCTAAAAGAGCTCATTCATGTGTCAAAGAACGGTTTTTATGATCTTGGTAGCAAAATTGATGGTCTCGGTGACAAAATAGATGGTCTCGGTGATAAAATAGATGGTCTCGGTGGAAAAATTGATGGTCTAGGAGATGATCTTGGTAGTAAAATCGATCAAAACAGGATAGAAATAACATCTGAAATCCGGTACAGCCGGGATGATTTCAAATCTCATTTCGACGAGAGGATTATAATGATAGAACATGATATTGCTCAAATAAAAGCAAAGATCATGCTCTGAATATTCCCCTCATCAATTCAAAGACAAAAATCCCGCCACCCGCATCTGCCCCTACACCCTAAAACCGCCGCATCATTATCCCCTCAGCAACCTTGGGCAGGAACAATGTAGACTTCTGGGGAAAATTCTTCATCTCCACATGAGCCTTGTACTCCACATCTTCAATGGCAAGGGGCCTTATCAGGAAAGCCACATCAAACCCCTGGGTATCAACCTTGTTAACAGCCTCATCCATACTATCCACAAAGACCACATCATCTGTATTGCCATTATCCACACAGGGCCCGATGATCCATTCATTCAGTGCGATATAGTCCAGCCCCACGTTCTCCCCCAGTTCCACTGAAAGCCGCTTAACATCCTCTTTATTTGCCTTTAGCACAGAGAACGTCACACCGTCATACAACCCTACCCTTACGTCATACTTACCATCACTATCCTGCAATGCAGTGTGGAATCCATCATCCAGCTCCCCTTCCCGGATTGTCTCAAAGTACCGCTTCACCTGTAACCCAAGCTTACCCACATCCACATGCCTTACCACCCTGTGCCAGGGCAACAGCAAGAGGGCACGGTCCCCGCCTTCCATGAACATCATCATAGTATGGTCCACACCATCCTTCATGCGAAGTTCATTGGCTGCATTATACCGGTGATGCCCGTCCAGTATCAAGACCTTCTCATCTTTCATTAACTGCTGTATCTTCCCGATTATTTCAGTTTCAGTGATCTCCCACAGCAGGTGCCTGGTGCCCTTCAGTTCCAGGTCCACCAGAGGCGGGCGTTCTTCCCTCAAGACCAGGTCGGGTCGCTTAAAGCCAAGGTAGTCTTCGAGAATGTTATTAATCTCATGCCCAGGCATGTTGTATTCAGATACAATAGGTGAGAAGTTCATGCCGCACGCCTTCATCAGGTTATAGCGTTCAATTGTATGTTTCTCAAAAATTCTCTCATGCCCCACAATACTGCCCCTGCCCAGCTCCTCCACCTTTACAAGACCAACCAACCCAAAAGCAAAATAGATATTCCTCCTGGCTATTTCTGGTATCTGGCTCAGAATATTTTTGGAGAGGGTGTACTTGATGCCGTAAATATATAGTGCAGGTTCATCCCGTTCTACAAGTATCTGTTCATCAAAGAAACGGTTAAGGCATCTTTTTGCATTTGCGATGAACTCTTCACTGTCAACACCGGCCCTTCGTGTGGTAATATTTATAACATTATTTTCTTCAACGCCATACCTGGCATATTCGGTCTCATCAATGGTATCATAGACCGGGCATACCAGTCGGTCTCGCTGTGACAGTTGTGGATTTATTAAAGTGGTTTTGAAAGGTTTTATTGTAACCATGTTCGAGGCACCTTGTTATCATCTGTTAAATACTGTTGTTCCGGACACAAATCCGTAATAAACTTTCAATATTGGTCTCATCTATTTATAATAAAATGAAATTCAGGTACTGAAAGGTAAATATGTAAAATATAATTTTCGGAACCGACCGTTTTGAATGCACCTGAATTTTTATGATAATCTTCAATAATTAAACGATCTCCAATTCCTTAACTCGTATTCCCGAACCAGTGATTTTACCCACGATCCTGCCGCCTGTGATCTTTGCCGCTTGCCCGGCATCCTGTTCTGGCAGCACAATTAAGAATCCCATACCCATGTTGAAGGTCTTATACATCTCAAGTTCGTCAACTTCTCCCTGTTCCTGCAGGAACCTGAAAATTGGCTGGGGCTTTAGAGGTGAATGAATATCAAATCCAAGGTCGCTAATCCTGCGAAGTTTTAACAGCCCGCTTCCTGTGATATGGGCCAGGCCGTGAACCTCGCATTCCTTTATCACATCAAGTACCTCAATATAGATGCGTGTAGGGATGAGCAGTTCATCACCAATGGTGGTTTCAGGATTAAGCGGGAACAGGTCATGGTAATTAAAGCTGGACTGCTCAATGATCTTGCGCACAAGAGTATAGCCATTACTGTGGATTCCTGAACTTGGTACTCCTACCAGTACATCGCCCTTTGTTATGTTCTCACCAGTGATGACCTGCTCCTTCCTGACCGCCCCCAGGCACGTACCGGCCAGGTCGAACCCATTGATGATCTCTGGCAAAGTTGCAGTCTCACCACCCACAATGGTCAGCCTGCTAAGTTCTGCTCCACGCTGGAGCCCTTCCCCTATCTGTGCCATCTGTTCCTCATCCGGCTTTGCGATTGCCAGATAGTCCACAAAAGAAAGGGGTTCTGCGCCTATGGCCAGCAGGTCGTTCACATTCATGGCCATACAGTCTATGCCCACCGTGTTCCAGCGCTTCATCTCGTTTGCAATGAGGACCTTGGAACCTACACCGTCAGTGGCCAGGGCAAGGGCATATTCACCGAACTCAATAAGACCGGCATAGTGGCCGATGTCTGTCAGCGGTGCACCTAACCCGGTACGTTTATATGTTATTTCGGAGGCAAGCGCCTTGATGGCCCTTTCCTCCAGATGTATGTCCACGCCTGAACTGGCATAGGTCATCTTTTTAGTCATATATTGCAGAAAGGACTTCAATACATCAAAAAGACTTCGAAATACTACAATTTTACAGGGATGCCTTTTCCTGCCAGGTACTCCTTCATCTCTTGAATAGTATATGTGCCAAAGTGTGCAATGGACGCAACCAGTACGGCATCTGCATGAGCATCAATTATGGCTTCATAAAGATGTTCGAGCGTGCCGGCACCGCCGGATGCTATGATCGGGAGGTCAACCGCATCGGCAATGGCCCTGGTCATAGGGATATCATATCCAGCCAGGGTACCATCAGCATCCATGCTGGTGGGGAGGATGGCACCAGTGCCTGATTCTTCCACCTGTTTTGCCCACTGGACGGCATCGATGCCAGTAGGTTTGTTGCCTCCGTTAACCATAACCTCAAACCCTGACGGCAGTTGTGGGTTCTGCCGGGTATCTATGGCAATGGTCAATGTCTCGCTGCCAAATTCTGATGACGCTTCTTTCACAAGCCTGGGAGTTCGTACTGCGGCCGAGTTAATTGATACTTTGGATACACCTACGTCCAGCATTGCCTGTATGTCCTGGATACTTCCTATGCCACCGCCTACGGTCAGCGGTATGGAGATTTTATCTACTGTTCTTGCCACGGCATCGACCATGGTTTTCCGGTTCTCGATGGTCGCTGTGATGTCCAGGAACACCAGTTCATCAGCTCCCGCTTCACTGTAGGCTGCACCGTTCTCTGACGGGTCGCCCACGTCTTTTAAGTCTATAAAATTTACGCCCTTGACAAGGCGGCCGTCCTTTACGTCCAGACAGGGGATGATTCTTCTATGATCCATATTTGTTCCTCTTGAAAATTGGTAAGGATGGAAGTATTACCGTATGATAGTTTTTAATTGTTGTGCTGTAAATGAAGGATATGACTGATTTTAGTCTGGCGGGAAAGGAATGCGACAAATATTGTGTTTGAGGAAAGATGTGTAAAAAGTAAGTTATATATCATAAACGATAATTATTATATATCATGGCTGGTAATGAAAATGTCCTGCCGGTCCCTATACAACTGGTATTGGGTGGAATGGACCATATCGAAAGGGAAAATGTATCCGCAGTACCGTATAATTTTACTATTTCAACTGAAGGAAAATGGGAAATGCTTATTTCGGCTGGGGATGTGGCGGTTAAAAAGGGCGATGTTATACAAATCCCTATCAAGAAAACAGTCGTGTATGAAAACACTATATCATTACCGTGCGCTTTTTGCCACCATGCCCTGGGTACTGTACTTAATGTGCAATCTGAAGGTGTGGCACTGGTGGAAAGTAAAAGGAATATCTCAAGTATTGTTTTTCTCCCCATACTGGATGGGATGATCGAAAAGGGTGACCTCCTGGGTGTAATTAATGTATTCCCTATAATTGTCAATAGATGAATTTTCCTTTATCAAGTATTCACGGCCTTGGGACAAAATTACTCTATCTGCAATCCCACAACTTCGCAGTCTTCTTCAGTCAACTCAACTACACGGTCTCAAAAAAACGATAACTTTAAGTAAAAAGCCCAACCCAAAAAAACATTAGGAAGAACTCATCCATGATGATTACTTACAGGATGATTTAAGGAGGAATAGATTATGTTAAAATTACATGCTAAAGGATTAATTGCAATAATGTTCATCGTTGCAATAGTTACATTATCAGGGTGTACTGATACTGTAGAACAAGAGGAGGTCAAGATTGGTACATTACTGTCGATCACAGGCGATCTTGCCCCATACGGCGGACCTATGGAAAATGCAGCTAAACTTGCGATCGAAGAAGTGAATGCGAACGGCGGCTTGCTGGGAAAACGGGTAACACTTATCAGTGAAGATTCCCAGACCTCAGAGATAGCAGCAGTGGATGCTGCCAATAAACTTGTCAAGGTAAATAAAGTTCCTGCGATCATAGGGGCAGCAGGCAGCAGCATAAGCCTGTCATTTATTGACATAACCACAAGTAACAACGTGGTCCAGATATCATCTTCCAATACTGCGCCTGACTTTACCACGTATAAGGACAATGATTTCTACTTCAGAACCTGCCCATCAGATGCTCTTCAGGGTAGGGCGATGGCACTTCTGGCAATAGAAGAGAACTATACCACAGCCAGCACTCTTGTACTGAACAATGCGTATGGTGTAGGTTTTGAAACAGTATTTGTAGAGGAGTTTGAAAACATGGGTGGAGAAATACTGGACCGGGTAAAATATGACCCACAGGCCACCATGTTCAATTCCGAGGTCGAAAAGGCAGCACAAGGCAATCCAGATGTCATTATACTGATATCTTATCCTGAGACCGGCAGCCTGATCTTAAAGGCAGCATATGAAAAGGGCATTATGGATAAAACTGACTGGCTGCTCTCTGAAGGACTTAAGGATGAGACATTTGCAGAAATGGTTGGTAAAGACGTTGATGGGAACTATATAATAACCCATGTTCTCCAGTATCACACCAGAATTCACAGTTTTCATCCATAAATAATCTTTTCTAACGTCCACTCCTCTCGATTTTCACCAAAATAATACTTCCTTAACTTTTCCAGATGTAGAACAGAATTCCAAACCGTGAACATTATATAATTGTTATAACATATAGAACAAATCATTGGAGAAAGGTGAAATTGAAAATTACGACCATGACGAATACGCAAAAAAACATTATGGATGCATTCAATTGCAAATATTTTGGAATGAACAATTACTTGAAATCGATCGGGGTCAAGAATGTGTGGAACAGATTTTAAAAATGGTACGGTCCACTGATAGCGGTTTAAATTCATAGTGACGAAGATGGGTAATAAAGGGGTTCAAAGGCACAGCACCATTTCCAGAAGGCCCGGCATATGAGGATTTTAAAGAAGCATATGTCAACAAATACAATAAAGAACCTACCACCTTCACACCCCAAACATTTGATGCAGCAGCTGTCATTGCCCTGGCAATAGAGAAGGCAGGAAGTGCAGATGGTACTGCTATCCGGGACAATTTAAGGACCGTAGCAAATCCACCAGGGGAGGAAGTAACCGATATCGGTACTGGTCTGAAATTGATCCGGGAAGGAAAAGATATCAACTACAAGGGTGCATCGGGTGATATTACCTTTGATGAAAATGGGGACATATCGGCAGAAACTGCCAATTATGCCCAGTGGTACGTTGGAACAGATGGTAATGTAATATGGGGAGAGTCAATCGATCTTGAGTGATCGGTTCTCTCTTTTTTCCTTTTTTTTTACCCACCTAAATAAAGTTTCAGGACATTTTCATCTTCCAGCAGGGTTGAGCCTTCGCCTTCAAACCTGTTCTCCCCCATCTCCAGCACGTAACCCCTATGGGATATGGATAGCGCCTTTTTGGCATTCTGTTCCACCATCAGGATGGTGGTCCCTGTGCCGTTAATATCCATGATCTCCTCAAACACGACTTCCCTTAACTTTGGGGACAGCCCTGCTGTGGGCTCGTCCAGCAACAGTACTTGGGGCTCCGGCATCATTGCCCTGCCCATGGCCAGCATCTTGATCTCACCACCACTTAAAGTAGTGGCCCTCTGGTGCTTCTTATCCCGAAGTACCGGGAAGATGTTAAACACCTCTTCTAAGACATCACCGATCTCATCCTTAAGGAAAGCGCCCATCTCCAGGTTTTCCATAACTGTCAGGGATGGGAATGTATTCTTTTCCTGGGGAACAAATCCCATGCCCTTGGCCACGATACTATGTGTGTTCATACCTGCAATGTCCTGCCCGTCAAAAAATATACTACCGCTCCTGGGCTTTAGTATCCCGATAATGGTCTTAAGCAATGTGGACTTGCCTGCACCATTGGGCCCGATAATGGATACAACCTCGCCCTTTTCAATATGAATGGATACCCCATTCAAGATATCTATGTCAGTATATCCTGATACTACCCCTTCCACCTGAAGTATGCTCATTACCCGCCCCCCAGATATGCATCCAGTACCCTTGGGTCCTGCCTGACATCCTCGGGCGGTCCTTCGAGGATTATCCTGCCATGGTTCATGAAACTAATGGTATCGCTTACATCTGTTATCAATGGCATATCGTGTTCGATGATAAGAAACGTCATACCCCTTTCCTTGAGTTCCTTGATGCGCCCGACCAGTTTCCATGCCAGGGTAGGGTTGACACCTGCAAAGGGTTCATCCAGCAGCAGCAATTCCCGTTATGGTTGTAAACGCATGCAAGCGAAGGTTTGTTTACTTACCATTTCGTAAACATTTTATGGTATTGCATGCTTCTACTCGCTACATCACAAAGAAAATCAAAGACGAGCGGCGGTATAATTTCAGACAGCTTGGATGAAAACAAAATAAGAGACCGGGAATTGCTGATCCAGCAGTAGCATCTTCGGGTCTGTCATCAGTGCCCTGGCCATCTCAAGCAGCCGTTTCTGTCCACCCGAAAGAGCACCTGCATAATCATCCTTCATGTGCATCAGGTCAAAAAATTCCAGTGTTTCGATAGCTTTTTCCAAAATTCTTGCTTCTTCATCCGCCACTATTTTCGGGCGTAAAAATATGTTGTGTATGTGCTCACCGCTTTGCATCTTTGGCCCCAGTAGTAAATTCTCAAGTACAGTCATCCTGGATAGTGCCTTGGTCAACTGGAACGTCCTGACCATGCCGATACGTGCTTTTTTGAACGTGGGCAGTTGTTCAACCCTTTCGCCCTTGAAAAATATCTTACCACTGTCAAGTTTGTAGTAGCCGGTTATGAGATTGAACAGAGTGGTCTTGCCTGCGCCGTTAGCACCGATGAGCCCATTGATGGTCTGTTCTTCCACACTAAAAGACGCACCGTCAACAGCCATGACGCCACCGAAATACTTTTTCACGTCCCGGACCTTCAGGATTTCCTGCACCATTTTATTGCCCCAGTGTCAGTTCTTCTTTCCTGCCGAGCAGTCCTTGCGGCTTATACATCATTAACAATACCAATAATACCCCTATCACCATGACCCGTAAGGCAGCTATCTGGTGGGATGCCAGGGGTACATAGTCCTGAAGGTACCTGGTCCCGGTGTAAAAAGACTGGACTATTATTGCTCCCAGGATGGTGCCCTTATTCCTGGCACTTCCTCCCAGCACTACGATTATCCATGCATAAAAAGTTTCCATTGGGATAAAGTTGCGGGGATTGATGTATTGCAAATTGAATGCTAAAAAGGCACCGGCCAGTCCTGCAATGGCCGAGCCGATCATCAATGCCTGGATCTTGTAACGAAACACATCCTTACCGAGAGCGGATGCTACATCCTCATCCTCACGAATGGATTTCAGCACCCTGCCCCAGGGAGAGTGTACCAGTTTTTCAAGAAGCAGGTAAATAACGGCCAGTGAACCGAATACAAGGATAAACAGGAAATAATTGTAGTCAAAGGGTATCACTGCTTCAAAGGGCCTGTCAAATCCGAACAATCCCATGGGTCCCCTTGTGAGCCATTCCTCATTAAGCAGGAACAACCTGACTATCTCTGAAAAACCGATCGTGACTATAGCAAGATAATCCTCCCTGAGCCTTAGGGTCGGGATGCCGACCAGCAGGCCGAAAAAGGCTGCCAGTACTACGCCTGATGCCATGGATAGCCATATCGGCGCACCGCTCTGGTTCATCAGTACTGTGGTGTAGGCACCTATAGCCAAAAATCCCACGTGGCCGAAGTTGATGAGTCCGGTGAAGCCCCACTCCAGGTTCAGCCCTATTGCGAAAATGGCATAGATCCCAACGATGATACTGATGGCTACCAGGTAGTCGATCATGCTTTTGTCCCCCCGAATAGTCCTTTGGGTTTGAACAACAGAACCAGTATCATTATGCCAAGGCTTACTCCCATTTTGTATTCTGATGGCAGGATGAGCATACTCAATTCCTGGGACAGACCGATCACCATGCCACCAACCATGGCTCCATAGGGGTTGCCGATGCCACCCAGGATAACGGCAGCGAACATGGGAAGGATAAGGAACCAGCCCATATTGGGCCTGATCGTGGTTTCCAGTCCGTACAGGATACCTGCCACAGCTGCCAGACCTACTCCAATAAACCACATCCACATAATGACTTTATCTGTATCAATGCCTGAGATACGGGCAAGGTTGATATCATCGGATATGGCACGCATGGCCTTACCCAGTTTTGTATTTTTCAGGAAAAAATGGACCAGCAAGATGAACAGTATGGCTGTACCCAGGCCTGTGAGCTGATTATGGGTTATGGTCACTCCCAGCATTTCAATGCCTCTTTGCACGGGCAGGTCAAAGTTTCTGGTACTGCCGCCCCATATAAAGATTATGGCATTCCGAACGATTAGGGATAACCCGATAGATATGATCACAAGGCTTACAAGGTCGGCATTTTTCCTGCGCATGGGTTTCCAGACTAAAAAGTCCAGGAGCACACCCAGTGCACCTGCTATTGCAACGGCAATGAAGAATGATAATATTATATTGAGGCCGAGAGCTACATTCAGCAGAAAGGCGATGTATGCACCGAACGTCATGAAATCGGCATGGGAGAAGTTGGCAAAATTCAGGACACCATATACCATTGTCAGGCCGATGGCTGCCAGGGCGATGATGCTTCCGAGGACAATTCCGTTGACGATTAGTTGCAGCATGGTTGTATTCACATTAGTAAGTCTTCTTCATTTGTATAAATACAAAGTCCGAGGTGCTATTATATGTTATTTCAACTATATCTAAAAATTCTTAATCAAATATAGCTTCTTCTGTTTTTATTTAACGATGTCTATTGGGGTATTTCTCAGGGCTTGAGGGAAAGTCAAAAGTTGCGATGGCACACCCAACCGCAGTAGAGATGCGGGATATAGTTATTAAGATTAATGGAAGCGGTGGTGGTTGAGCTGGTGTGGGCTTGATTAAAACAATCGTTTTAGATAATTCCGGGGATGCCCCTGTTTTAACTCGATATTCTCCCCTCCAGAAGCCATTTCCACAGCGGCACAAATACAATCCACTTGCCATTCACCAGTTCCTCCCCCTCCCGGTCCTTTGTCACAACAAGCCCCTTCTCTACCGAAAAAGTTTCCATGAACTTTAGCAATCCCTTAAAATCCTTCTTCCTGATATTATCCTTATACCTGGATACTAGGGGTATAACCTCATCACCCCTGACCAGCACACAATCCACTTCAGATGTCCCCTTCCTCCAGAAAAACCGTGCCCCTGAATTGGTTACCACCAGGTTCTCTACTACCCTGCCCATGTCAGGATGTTCCCACAGGTGCAGGAGCAATGTGGTACTGGTAAGATACAGCCGTTTCATTTTTTTCTCACTGGTAAGGCGGTTTTTTGAAAAATTATAGCATTTCTGCAGCAAGAAACCCCTTTCAAGATAGGAGATGTACTTTACCAGCGTCTTTCTTGTTATGCCTATATCGTTGGCAAGACCCTCGTAATCTGTGATCATGCCCGGATTAGAAGCTGTGATGAGAAGTATCTGCTTAAGGACATCCTGGTTTTCAACAGGAAACACTCTTGGCAGGTCTTCATAAACCATCTTATTGATGATAGACTCAAGATACATCCGGATGAATGGTTCATCAGCTTTCACCAATTCCGGTAGCTGCCGTTTCATGTACATAGGCACCTGTTTTTTTATGGCTTCTTCAAACATCCCTGGTCTTTTGATAAGGTCCTCGTCGCCCTTCAACCTGAGAAACTCGGTAAAGTCCAGCACAGGCAGGTGGTATAGAAAAATCCTGCCTGCAAGCGATTCTTCTGCCTTTTTCTTCAAGAACAATGAGGATGAGCCAGAAACAAAGAACTTTATTTTGTGGTAGGTATCGTAATAGTATTTCAACTGGTTCTGCCAGCCATCAAGTTTCTGTATCTCATCAAAGAATATGTAAAGTCTGCCAGTGCCGGAAATGTCTTTGCCCGTTCTTGACAGGAATTCGTTAATAACTTCCTCTATTGACACGTTTTCCTCGTCAAAGGAAAAGTAGAGGATCCGGTCCCTTTCTACTTCCTGGCTGATCAGGTGGTCAATGATCTGTTTTAGCAATACTGTCTTCCCGGTCCTTCTAAGGCCAATAATGCCTATGGTCTGCCTTATATCTAAATGCTTGACAAGCTCATCGAACAAATCTCTTTTTATCCCGTGCCCGTAGGTAAAATCCTCTCTCCAGTGAAGATTGTACTTAAATAGATTAGCCATATTTTTCACTTATATGGGTATGTCATTACCCATATTATTTAATTTTATGGGTAATGAAATACCCATATTATTCAGTTTTATGGACATTAGACAATGAACTGTATCTTTTGCTGCATTCCCTTGGATATGGAGTAAATGTCTAAGGGAGATTTCTATTTTTGGCCGTATCCACCGGTTTTAATAACTGTCCTTCCTTTTGATTTCATCCGGTACCAACTCATCAGAGTTAGTGATTTTCTTTACTACATCTGCCACAATCTCTCTTTCTTCGATCTGTAGGTCATAGTATTTATTGAGGTCTTTTGTTTCGATAATCTCTATTGCCTTAGTAATGGGTCTGATGAGCCCTGTAAATTCGTCATTTTGCAGATTCAATATTTCCTCTGCTGCTGCTTTAATGACATGCAGTTCTCTAGAATCGGTTGCAGCCTTTAAGAAATTCATTGTCAATTCTTTGACAATACCGATCTCCAATTTGGAGTTATTCTCAAAAGCCATTTTAATGAATTTTCTTGCACTTCCACGATTGCTATCTTCCAATTCTTCCATAGCCAGAATTAAACAAAACTCGACAAAATATCCAATCAATTCCGGCTTCATGTCGGCGATTTTGGTGTATATTTTTTCTACTTCAAAGGCAGCCTCAATCTTTCTGTTAAGATTGATATAAGCTTCAATTATAATAAGCAAAACATCAATTTTGGAATGTTGTTCGGTTACAACATCTAATGTTTCCTTCGCAACTTCCAGCCCTTCCGTATACCTATTCAATTTCAATAGCGCAACAGCTTTGTTTCTGAGAGCTTCTTCATGCTTTGGATTAATTTCCAGAACCATATTGTAAGCTTCAAGTGCCTCTTCATATTTTTCTTGTATTCCCAACACCAAACCTTTGCTAAATAGTACCTCTTTATCCTTAGGTTTTATTTCCAGAACCATATTGAAAGCTTCAAGTGCTTCTTCATGCCTCTCGAGTATCCCCAACATCGACCCTACATTAAACAGCGCAATTTCATCCTTTGGATTGATTTCATGAATTAAGTTGAAAGCTTCAAGTGCCTTTTCATACATTTCAAGTATAAACAAAGTAAAAGCCTTGCCATATAGTGCTACTTCATATCTTGGATTTATTTCCAGAACCATATTGAAAGCTTCAAGTGCTTCTTCAAATATCCCGAGATTCCACAACGCTATTCCTTTATAAGACAATGCGGCTTCATCTTTTGATTTCACTTTCAGTACTTCATTAAAAGTTTCAAGTGCCTCTTCACATTTATTTTCAGACAATAGTATTTGTCCCTCATAAAGTTGTATTTTATTATCTAATTCTTTGTCCTTGGTCTGGGCAGCAGTCTTCTTAAGTTTGCCAATTTCATAGATAGCTTCATCCCGTTCTCTAAATTCAATAAGTTTAGGTGTGAGCTTTAGTAGAGCCTCTGTTTTGAATTTAGGGGGCTGGATTTCAGCATAATAACATAGTTCCTTTAGCACTGATTTTTCGCCTGCTTCAAGAATCTCAAATTTTGTTTTAAAAAGCTCTTTCCGTTCGTCAGCAGTATACCATAACTGTAAGAAATCCAACATAATGGACACTCTTTTTCTCCCAAATGGTTGTCGCATCTCCCGCCATAGTCTGAAAAGCCTCTCTCTTACTTCATACTTAGTGTGCCTTCCCATAGGCCTTGAAATGACATAACCGTCTGCTTCAAGCCTCCTGAGTTGTGTATTAACAGTTTGGATTTTAATTCTTGCTTTTTCTGATATTTGTTTGGGTGTGGCAGTTTCTCCAAAAGAAATTAAAACATCAAATATTCGTCTCTGCTGTCCTGTTAACATCTGGAATATTTCCTGGTAAAATGGTGTATGTTCATCTATGACCTTGAAAAACGCATTCTCAATGTTCTCGATTTCCCCACCGGTTATCATATCATAAAAAAGGAATACAAGTCTTGGGCTGCCCCCTGTAAGGTGTACCATTCCATGTATCTTCTCCTCGTATTGTCCGAATTTTTCGAAAAAATCCTCTCCATTTTCAATTTCTGCTATTTTTTGCATCAACTCCCTGATCTCATGATATGAGAATTCATTGAGGTGTTGGATATGGAAAAAATTATAAAATGGTTCATCATGTCCGGATAAGGATGGAAATATCAATGGAGCTGTGGCGACTAAAGAAAAAATATCATTTTTCTGGAATATCGATCTTAATTTATGAAGTTCTTCTTTTTCCAACTGCTTGAATAACTCATGCAGATTTTCGACAAAAATAATAAATCGCTTCCCATCCTGTTTTGATATATGTTTAAGTTTTTCCACTGCAGCAAGTAAGATTTCATCTTCATCTTCCAGGGATAGGATATCAGAAGTGTCTTCTGAATATTCCTCTAAAATCCTCAGGAAAAGATCAGATGCACGATAGACAGAATATTCCTCTTCTGCCATTTTTACCGGAATTAATAACGAGGATAATTTATGTTCAATTTCATAATATAATAGAGTCAAAAAGTGGGATTTTCCAATCCCCCTGGGTCCGATAATTAGATAAAATCTAGGTGTCATATTTTTTGCAGCATTTTCGATTTCCTTCACCAGGCTTTCAAGCAGCTTTTCCCTGCCTACAAAAAGTTTGCGTAAAATGTCTTCAGACATATTCTCAGGTGAATATCTATAGAAGATAATATCAGTAGACATCGCCATGATATATCCTCCACCAGTCCTGCAGCATTTTAGAATAGAATTTCAGTCCTTTTTTAGGATCATGCTCCAGGTAAAAGTCATTACTTAGGTCAGCTATTAAATCCATGAACTGTTCGTAATCATCGATTGCTGTTTCCAGTTTGAAAATCACAAAGGCCATGTCAATAGGATAAAACTCAACATTGCATATATTTTTCAATATAGCTCTTGCAGCTTTCTCTTCAGTGTTACCATAAAAAATTCTCAACCTTTGGGAATAATGCTCAAAATAGTGTTTTCCTTCATTGCCAAGAATACGGTAATTATATATTTTCTCGATTAATTCATCATTTATTTCTCCATCACGCAATATATGTTCTTCTTTAATGGCGCTAAGCATAATCGCAATAAAATAGGGTATATATGGCTCTCCTACACAATCCAATATCTTATTACTGTAAGAAGGGAAGTAAGTCCATCCTTCTTCATGAAATGTTTTTTCAATGAGATCAAGTGCTATCTGCCTTTGGAAACCTTCTACATGAACCTTTTTAAAATCATTGATGACACTTACTCCACCCACATTCCTTACAACACGGTCAATACTGACTGAACCACCGACAATAAATCTCAGGTCTCCAGATACCTGTCGAAGCTTTCGGAACCAATGTAAGAATTCTTCTGCATCTTTTGGTTCCATATTTTCAATTGCTATGGGAAATTCATCAAATATAAAATAAATATTTGAATCTACTTCATTGATTATATCAAATATTTGTGCAGATTTATCAATCCAATTATCTTTTAAATCTTTTTCAATTTCACTCCTTAATTTAGCTTTAAACACTGATATGCTGATTTCTTCAATATTACCCTTAAACCAGTGAAAACCACGTTTAAAAGCAGGAATCAGTCTTGTTCTTCGCTCTATTTTTTCATTTTCAATCAAAGCCATTACTATTTCAGAAATAAAACGGTGTGGTGAATTTACGTCTTCTACTTCGAGAAAAACACAGATATCATCTGCATCTAAAAGTTCTTTTTCCAGCTTCCTCATAATCGAGGTTTTCCCAAACCTTCGGGGGGCGATTAAAAGAACACTATCTTTCTCTAATGTAGAGAGAATTAGTGAAATCTCTTTCTCACGGTCAATAAAATCATTTCCTACTGCCGGATTGCCAACTGGTATCATATTTATTACCTCCAATTAATGTTATATAACAATATTGTTATATATCATTTTTGTTATATAACCGTTTTGTCATACTTGTATCAAATCAAAATATAAAATAATCCATCCATCACAAAACCCCAAAACAAAAATACCTCCCGCACCAATACATATCCCTCATACGACCGCAACATACAACCACCATCCCGACCGGAGTTCACCCAATGCAAAAACTCAGCCCTGCCATGCAACAGTACTACGATGCCAAGCAGCAGCATCCCGATGCCCTCATCATGTTTCGGATGGGCGACTTCTATGAATCATTCGGCGAGGATGCAGCCACCATGGCCAGGGAACTGGACATCACACTCACCACCAGAGGCAAGGATAAAGAAGGCGAGAAAATGCCCCTGGCAGGCATACCCTACCACGCCATCGACTCATACCTGCCCAGGCTGATAAAGAAAGGCTACAAGGTTGCCATCTGCGAGCAGCTTGAGGACCCGAAACAAGCCAAAGGTGTGGTCAAGCGGGGCGTGGTCAGGGTGGTCACACCTGGTACGGCCATGGACTCATCCATGTTCTCTGATTCGGGCAGCAACTACCTGATGGCTGTGGCCCGCCATGATACCCATTTAGGCATATCATTTTTAGATATATCCACTGGCGAGTTCATGACCACACAGGTGGAAGATAAAGCACCCTATGACGCTGTCGTGAGTGAAGCGGTCAGGATGCGGCCTGCCGAGTGCATAGTGCCCCCAGAACTATACAGCAAAAGCGAACTTACAGCCAGGCTAAAGGATAACCTTAAGCTCATCATCCATCAATACGAGGAAGACGCATTCGAACCAGGTACTGCCAGGCGCCGCCTGCTGGACCACTTTCACGCAGCCACACTGGAGGGAATGGGACTTGCGGACCTGCCCGCTGCCACTACGGCCGCAGGTGCCGCACTCGCCTATGCCAGAGATACCCAGATGAGGGAACTGGACCATATCCAGACCCCAAGGACGTACTTTGAAAACCAGTTCATGGTACTGGACGCTGTTACACTGCGCAACCTGGAACTGGTCAAGAACGTGCGTGACGGAGGTACAAACTCCACGCTGCTGAAAGTACTGGACCACACCAGTACACCCATGGGTTCCAGACGGCTGCAAAAATGGCTGGTCCAACCCCTGGTATCTGTGGGTGACATTAACCGGCGGCTGGATGGTGTGGGTGAAATGTCCGGAAATACCCTGCTGCGCTATGACCTGCGTACACTCCTAAAAGGCATACGCGACATTGATAGGCTTACCGGACGTATCGTCTACGGCAATTCCAATGCCAGGGACCTGGTGGCACTTCGCACTTCACTGGGCGCCCTGCCCCTGATAAAATCGGCACTTAATGGAGCAGGTATCAGCTCAGATATCCTTTCATCCATAAACAACTCACTCAGCGATTTCGCTGACCTCAACGACCTGCTGGAGTGCTCAATAGTGGACGAGCCGCCGGTCAGTGTACGCGAGGGCGGTATGATTAAGGCAGGATACAAGCCCGAACTGGACGAGCTTAACGACTTGACCGCACACGGCAAGGAGTGGGTGGCCAAACTGCAACAGCAGGAACGGGAGCGTACCGGCATCAGGTCGCTGAAGGTGGGATACAACAAAGTGTTCGGCTACTTTATAGAAGTGACAAAGGCCAATCAGTCCCAGGTGCCTGATGAATATATCAGGAAGCAGACCATGACCAATGCCGAGCGGTTCTACACACCTGAACTGAAGGAAAAGGAGGCAATGATACTTTCAGCCAACGACAAACGAGTGGCCCTTGAATACGAACTGTTTACCCAGATCACCGATCAGATAGCACAGCAGGCAGCCGGACTACAGGAGACAGCCGGGCTCATAGCCGAACTGGACGTGATCATCACCCTGGCCGAAGCGGCAGTGAACAATAACTATGTCAGGCCAGAGATAAATGACGGCTGCGAGATACTGGTACGGGACGGACGCCACCCGGTTGTAGAGAATTCCGTACAGGGCGGGTTTGTTCCCAACGATACCCATATGGATTGCAACAGCGACCAGTTCCTGCTCATCACAGGACCCAACATGGCAGGTAAATCCACTTACATGCGCCAGATTGCTCTCATCGTTATCATGGCACAGACAGGATGCTTTGTGCCTGCATCATATGCGTCCGTTGGTATCGTTGACAGGGTGTTCACCCGTGTAGGGGCATTCGATGACCTGGCAAGCGGGCAGAGTACCTTTATGATAGAGATGGTGGAACTCGCAAACATCCTGAATAATGCAACCCCTAAGAGCCTGATCCTGCTGGATGAGATCGGCAGGGGTACCAGCACCTTTGACGGGTACAGCATCGCCCGCTCTGTAGTTGAATTTATCCATAACAGGGGTCGTGTAGGGGTACGCTCCCTGTTCGCCACACATTACCACCAGCTGACAAGCCTGGAAGGAAGCCTGAAGCGGGTCAGGAATTATCACATTGCTGTAAAGGAAGAGGGACATGACCTGGTCTTTTTACGAAAGATCGTACCCGGGGCCACTGACAAAAGTTACGGTATCCATGTAGCACGCCTGGCCGGAGTGCCCCTGAAAGTTACACAGAGAGCCAAAGAAGTACTAAGTGAAGTAGAGAGTGAAAGCCTTGGACATAAAGGAAAGAGCAGTGCAACTTACACCCAGTTAATGCTGTTCGACCCGGGCAGCAGCGAAGCCCTACAGCCTAACCCGGTTGTCGAGACCCTGAAAGAATTAAATATTGATGACATGACGCCGCTGGAAGCGCTCAACAAATTGCATGAACTGAAAAAACAGGCAGGTGGAGATGCTGGCAGTGAATAAGATACAGGTTCTTGATGAGGCTACCATCAATAAGATACATGTCCTTGATGAAGCTACTATCAATAAGATCGCGGCAGGTGAGGTGATCGAGCGCCCGGGTTCTGTTGTCAAGGAACTGGTCGAGAACTCGATCGATGCTGGTGCCACAGATATCAGGATAGAGGTTATGGGCGGCGGCATCAAGTCCATCAAGGTCACTGATAACGGTAGCGGGATGAGCCGGGAGGATGTGTCTATCGCTTTTTTAAAACATGCCACCAGCAAGATAAGGGATGCCCATGATATTGAAAAGGTGCTGACCCTGGGGTTCAGGGGCGAGGCCCTGTCATCCATTACTGCCGTGTCAAATGTAGAGATTACCACCAAACGTCCCGGTGAGGTTGCCGGCACCCGTGTGGTGGTTCACGGTGGCGAGGTGGTGAGTATGGGTGATGCAGGGGCAGCCGATGGTACGTCCATTGTGGTGGAAGACCTGTTCTTTAACACTCCCGCACGCAGGAAGTTTTTGAAAAAGGGACGGAGCGAACTTGCACATATTGTGGACGTGGTCACAAGGAACGCACTGGGCCACAATGATGTATCATTTTATCTCTCACACAACGGCAGGGAACTGTTTCGCTCCCCTGCATCAGGTGACCTGTTCGATACTATTGTGCACATTTACGGGCCTGGGATTGCCAGGGAACTGATACCAGTAAATTTCACAAATGACCTTGTGCAGATATCGGGATATATCTCAAAACCAGGCTTTACAAGGAGTGATAAGGACCACCAGGCATTCTTTATAAATGGAAGACCGGTCAGGTCAAAAACAATAAGCGACGCCATTAGCCTGGGATATTACACCATGCTGCCAAGGGGCAGGTATCCGGTGGCTGTGCTTAATATCACACTGGATACATCGGAAGTGGATGTAAATGTACATCCCACAAAGCAGCATGTAAGGTTCGGCCATGAACTTGCCCTGATGAATGCTGTGTCAGAAGCTGTGGGTTCGATACTATCCGAGACTGAACTGGTGCCTGAAGCAAAGGAGGCGGTAACCCAAACGAAACTATATCCCGCCCCTTCAACCGAAGTACAGAATATCAGTGAGATACAGACCGAGTTCAAGGTGCCGGTTACAGATACCCAGCGCAGGCTTACCCGTACTGACAGGTATCTGGCGCAGACTCATGAGGTAACTAAAACGGGGCCGCACCTTGAGTTGCAGATACTGGGCCAGGTGGACAATGTATATATTGTCGCCCGGAGCGGGGATGGGTTGGTATTGATCGACCAGCATGCAGCCCATGAGCGCATCCTGTACGAACAGGTGCTGGAATCAGGCGATAGGGGAGTGCAGGAATTTATAACACCTGTTAATCTTGAACTAAATTCAAAGGAAAAGGTGCTGATAAAGGACTATATCCCACATCTTGAAGAGGCAGGTTTTATCGTTTCTGAGTTCGGTCCCGATTCCTTTGCAGTGACTGCAGTGCCCCATATCCTGGGCAAGCTGGAAGATACTACTGTGGTGCATGATATTATAAGCGATATATTATCTGGTGGCAGGGTCAGGGACGGGACCGGCATATCAGAGCAGGTGTACAAGAGTACTGCATGCAGGGGTGCTATCAAGGCCGGGGCCACACTGACAAGGGAGCAGATGGAAAACCTGGTGGCCCAATTGTACAGGACTAAAAATCCGCATACGTGCCCACACGGCAGGCCAACCATAGTTACTTTTAGCAGGCCAGACCTGGACAAGCTCTTTAAAAGGATTTAATACTTCTTCACTATTCATCCGGATCACCGGAATCACCAGACAGTTCACTACTTTCCTGGAAATGCCGCCTACCTGCACTGGTTCCTGCACCTTTTCCTGCACTTGCAACTACATCTACACCTACATCTGCACCTGTTCCCGGACCCTCATCCTCCTGCTTCGGTACAGCACTGGGGTGCATATCTTTTTTATAAAGGATGGTGCGGTATGGGAAGGGAATTTCTATACCTTCTACATCGAATCGTTTCTTGATGGATTCCATTAACTCACAGCCTGTAAAATAAGCCAGGCTTCTGTCACGCACCCAGATCATCAACCTAAGGTTTACTGCAAAATCACCCAGTTCAGTCAGCAGCACTTTAACCTCGCTGCCTTCTGTCACCTCCGGGTGTATCCGGCTGACTTCGTAGTGGTCCATGACATTGGGATGATCCCTGGCTTCGGCTTCCATGATGGACCGGGCCAGGTCGATATCCGAATCATAACTAATGCCGATGTTCACAGGCCATATTACAGTGGGGTCTTCAATTGACCAGTTTATGATAGCTTCTTCACTGATAATGGAATTGGGAATAATGAGACGCCTGTTATCCCAGGTGACCACTACGGTATGACGCAGGGTCAAGTCAGAGATTGTGCCGTACTCATTATGGATCGTGACAATATCTCCTACCCTGAAGGGGTGGAACACTGCAAGTGATATGCCTGACATAATATTGGCAAGTGTACTCTGCGCTGCAAATCCGATAATGATACCTGCAAAACCGGCACCTGCGAATAGTGCTACCGAGAGTGTGCGAAGCTGGGGGACGCTGGATATGACAACTATTAGACCCACAATGTAAATGGCGGCCACAATAAGGTGCCGCAGCAGCCTGTAACCTGTGGGGTCCACCCTAAGTTTCAGGCTGGCCATTTTGAAATAACCTTGCAGCACCCTGTCAGCCAGCCTGGCAAAAAAGATGGTTGTAACTATGGTGATAAAGATAAATACCGGTGTTGCGACGTTCCACGACAACCACTGTGGCCAGTAATTGGCTATTGTGTCTGCAAATATCATGATATGAACAAAAGTAAATTCACTTGTTTGATTAATAAACTTTCGAAAACTGGTTATTACTCCACAGTCATCTCCAACCCTTCCACTAACCCAACCTCCGGCTCCCATCCCAGCACATCCTTCGCCTTACCAATATCCCGCCTCCTGACCTTTGGATCATCCACAGGCAACTCCTCAAAAACAATCCGTGAACCACTCCCTATAACGTCAATAACCCGCTCAGCAAACTCCAGTATACTCATCTCATTCGGATTCCCTATATTTACAGGCTCTGCACAATCCGACATCATCAACCTGTAGATCCCACCAATCAGGTCAGACACACAGCAGAACGAACGCGTCTGGTTTCCATCACCATACACTGAAAATTCCCACCCAAAATTGACCCTCCCTATATGCTAAAATCCTTATGTCCTTTATCGAGCAGGAGGTCGCAAAGATGCGAACCTAAGAATTCTATCCGTATAATTTCATGTACTTTGACCTCACAGTATCTGGACATTTTAATAACAAAATGATCTGGTCAACTAAGTCACATTACTCTTCTGTATAAATCTCATCTATGAATTTTATGAAACTAAGGTTGTTTGTTTTCCGATAGAATTTAGCATCAGCAGTAATAAGTGTGAAATCGATCTCATCTGCCAGGGCAGCATAAAATGCATCGTATATCGTGACGTCGTGGGTAAACGCAAGATTGATAGCAGATCTTATAACGTCTCCAGTCGGTATGATGATATCTATTCCCATATCATGCAAGGAATCAACCGCCTCAACAACATCATTCTCATCAAAATTAGGGTTATAGCGTAAAGCATTTGAAACTTCGTAAAGCAACAGGTCGGGAACAACGAGTTCGATATTTCCATGGAAAAAATCGTCTCTCAATTTCAAGGCTATATCAGTGTATTCTTCATCTGAGAATCACTTGATCAAGACTGATGCATCTAAAACGTACATATTTTTCACTTACGCAGGTTTCGCCACTTTAGAATCTCTTCTGTGCCATACCAACCTGTTGATTTGTCTCTTAACCTGTCCTGAACCGAAATGGCATCTTTAATTTGGCTTTTATCCCGCAGTCTCGCACATGTCAGTATTTCAAGCCTCTTTTCCATGACTTCCAGTGTATCCATATCATCCATGAATCTTTGCTTTTGCATTTTTCCTCTGGATTTTTGTTTTGTTTTCATTTTATTTAACCATAATGCACTCAAAATACGATCCTGTGTCAGTTCACTTTAA
>Ga0255370_1063_pt1 | contig 26478 bp, 14 predicted proteins | sample ANMaggSeSYBR01F4_FD_182096 | JGI IMG/M metagenome (GOLD analysis project Ga0255370, IMG submission 182096) | Sediment cell enrichment communities from methane seep in Santa Monica Basin, California, United Staets - ANME aggregate JGI... | ecosystem: Environmental > Aquatic > Marine > Cold seeps >...
ACACTATAAAAGTAAAAAATACAGACGGTCAACTCTCTAATGGTGTGGATTTGACAATTACAGCTCCAGCTCCCCAAATCACGTCAATAAGCCCGACTCAGTCAGTGGCTGGCACTTTTGATTTAACAATAAATGGAAATAATTTTGATACTGGAGCAATCGACCAAATCTACTGGAAAGCAGATGGGCATTACGTAGGCCAAGGGACTGTTCTGAGCAGAACAAGCACCAGAATTGTGGTAAGACAATATATGACGGGAACTGAGCCGGGAGTTTACACTATAAAAGTAAAAAATACAGACGGTCAACTCTCTAATGGTATGGATTTGACAATTACAGCCCCAGTTCCCCAAATCACGTCAATAAGCCCGACTCAGTCAGTGGCAGGTACTTTTGATCTGACAATAAATGGAAATAATTTTGATACTGGAGCAATCGACCAAATCTACTGGAAAGCAGATGGGCATTATGTGGGCCAAGGGACTGTTCTGAGCAGAACAAGTACCAAAATTGTGGTAAGACAATATATGGCGGGAACTGAGCTGGGGGTTTATACTGTAAAAGTAAAAAATTCAGACGGTAAGCTCTCTAATGGCGTGGATTTGACAATTACTGCTTATTCAATAGCAGTTACAACTTCACCTCCTGGTTTGTCTCCTCAACCATCAGGCGGAGGTATTTATAGTTCAGGAGAAACTGTTACAGTAAGTGCTCAACCTGTAACTGGTTATACTTTCCAGAAATGGACTGAAAATGGTAATCAGGTTTCTACAATTGCATCCTATTCGTTTACTGTTACAGAAAATCGAAATTTAGTAGCCATATATACGCAAAATCTAATGATACCCCTTGCCGGTGATTTAAATGGTGATGGTATTATTACTGCCCTCAACAATCAAGAGGTTGGTACCTTTGATACTGGGACAAATGAATTTACATTTGGCGGGAAAACTGTAGTATTTGGCATGCTGAACGATCTGCCGGTAATAGGTGATTGGGATTACGATGGCAAAGATGAAATTGGGGTATTTCGACCGGATGAAGATGGCAATTCAATGTTCTACTTAGTCACCAGAGACTGGGCTATTTTACAACCTGACCAGAATGTGGGGAATGCAGATTATGACATTTCTTTTGGATACTACCCTAACAATATACCGATTACTGGTGACTGGGACGGTGACGGAGACGATGATATAGGTGGTTTTAATCCAGGAAATAATAATTTTTATCTATATTCACTCAATTTAGGAGTCTCTTCTGCAACATCTTATCAAGATGTTCCTTTCGGAATCAGTGGTGACAAACCAATAATTGGAGACTGGGACGGCGATGGAGATGATGATGTTGGAGTTTACAGGAAATTTGATCCTGATTATAACAACAACCTGGTTTATTATTTCGATCTGGATCTCAGTGGTGATCAGACTGAGTTGACTGCGATACCCTTAGGGAACAACGAAGATTTTCCTGTGATTGGTGATTGGGATCACGATGGTGATGATGATATTGGTTTATATCGATCAGGGACTTTCCTAATAGATCCTAACTTCAATGTTCCACATGATATTGTCTACCTTAATAATGGTATAATCAAAGTTGGTGTTGATATGCAATGGGGTGGGGCAATCAGTGTGATCATGCATAATGGGATGAATCTGCTAGATAATCATGATACAGGTAGACTTGGCCAGGTAGCATTTTATGATGATAGTAGTGCATGGAATCCAGTCCAAGGTGGAGACAAAGCTAATCAAGGAAGTCCGGTTATTGATCATTATGCACAAACGAATGTCATTTATACCAAAACCCAACCAAGAGATTGGATTACTGGAGGGTTAACAGATACTTATGTTGAACAATGGGTTTCTCTGGATGGGCAATCTGTTAAGGTGCAATATAAATTAACACATTTTGGGACTGATACTCATACCTTCCACGATCAGGAGTTACCCTGTGCATATATTAATTCGCGGCTGTATAGATTAATTACCTATACTAATAGTCAACCATGGACAAATGATGCAATCAACGAGTTCAGTATCCCACAAACAGATCCGGGAACCCCGAATACAGAATTTTATCCCACTGAATATTGGGCATCATTTGTAAATGATCTGGATTTTGGCTTAACACTTTATAGTCCCGACCATACTCCAAAATGGGCCGCACATCGATTTACCATTGACACCAAACCAAATTACTTAACAACGATAGATCAGTTCTCCATCGGGCCTGGAGCAGTTGAAGAAGCTACAGAATATTTTATTGTGGGAAATTATCCAGATGCAAGGGATATTGTTTATTCTTTCATAAATATTGAGGATAGATCACTCCTTCAAGTAGAAGGCCAGCCCGAGGTATACTGGTTCCAGAACGACAGACTCTACTGGGTCACAGACTGGGACGTAATCAGCCAGATGTCAGGGGTGCCGGGCTGGGACAGCGTGAACACCCTGCCAGCCAGCGAGTTCGAGCCGGCGGATTATGAGCAGGGGCCGAGTTTTATTACTACTGGTGCGGAGTCGGATGGTTTGCTTATCCGGGAGCAGGGGCATTTTGAAGTATACCGTATCGAAAACGGTTTTAGACGCCATATCACTCATTCTGATGTTATGGACCTTTATGGATATTCGATGAATAATGTGATCGATGTATCTGAACAAGTTATGAATATGTTCACATTAGGTAATCCAATTGGGATAGAGGTTGATCTATCCTTTAGCAAGAAGACGGATTCTGGGGAGATTCCCGATATTACCGAATTTACAACTGGTGACACAATTAAATTTTATACACAAACAACAGTTTCTGAAAGTTATACTGTCGATACTTATGTAAAACTAACCGAGCCAAGCGGCAGAACGTGGTATGTATATTATGACAGTCCAATTTTCCAGCCAACAGACCCGCTTTCTTTTTCTGATACCGAGATTAGGTTATATCCGGATCACTGGGATGCTGTGAGCACGAACTGGAACTGGGATGAATATATATTTTCGAATGATGAAGAGGGGATTTATTCATGGGAATTTTATTATAAGGATATAGCAAGTGGAAAAGTGTTTGGTTGGGATAAAAAAAGTTATGTGTTTGTGAAAAAGACAGATCTTAATATTCAGCTAACATACAAAAACACAATAAACCTTGGGGATAGTGTAGATATCAATGCAAAAATCTTCAGTTTTTCAACACCAGTCACAGCAAATATCAATATAAAAGTTGATGACATTGCAGTTGCGAACGCAGATGCTCATGATTACACATATACATTCACACCAGATAGAGTTGGAAGCTATTTATTTGAAATAACCGCAACCAATGGGAACTTAATAGGTCGAAAAGTTGGAAAGGTAGAAGTCATAGGCGATCTATCAAAAGTATTATTATTAAATGATGACACCAAAAATCTTGCCTATCGTGAAATTGATCAGACGGTTTATATTCCTGCAAGCAAAAGTATCGATTTTGGAAAAACTGTAGGCATCGATATAGCATCAGGACTAATTATGAAAGTTCTTGCTCCCTTATCGCAACTTTCTGGAGCATTCATTTCTGAAACCTACAGACCGAATCTTGATTATCTTGCAGACCGTCTCGGTTATTTCTACCAGGAAGTATTTTCAAGAGTTCTTAAGGAGACCGTAAGAGAGGCTATTGAAGCTGGATTCAACAATGTTGAGGAACACGCAATATTTTACCTAAAAGATGAGTTTAAAACTCAATTTAAAACAGATGCAGAGATAGATAAAATTAATGCAAAAAGTTCAGACTTTGATGGGTACATCCGAGAAAATCAGGGAATGTTTTTAGGAAACTTCGATGAGACAAATAGATTATTCATAGTTTATTCTGAACCTATCAGTCAAGTTGTCGAGACACATTCAATTGCAAGTTTTTCAATAAATATCCCCTATATCGGAAGTTACACGTTGAATAGCTGGACTATGCAGGATGAGGCGAATTTCTATGAACTCAGCAAAAAAGCAAAAGGGGTTATTAAATTTGCTGCACTTATTTTTGCCATCATAATAGCAGCCGGAACACTGATAGTCGCAGCTGGAGCAACGGTTTCTTCATTAGGAACGCTCTTACCAATTATAGCTGGAGCTACGTGGAAAATTTTGGCATTTGCAAAAAGTGTAACTTTAATAGGAAATGGAACACTTGCTTTAGCGGTTATTTTGCTGGTTATATCTATTAGTTTAGTAGCTCCACAGGTAACAGAACAGCACAGCTATAGCATTGAAGCCATAAAGGAAGCTGTTAATGGCATGTCTGCCTCAACTATATCACTTCAAGTAGAGGATACAAAAATTTTGAGTGCAACCAAAATAAAATCAACTGGTCACACGATTGTGCTAACTCCCGACGGAAAAATAGTTAGAATACTAAGGGGAGATGGAGATTATACTCCAAGAACAGTTGGAGTGCATAGTGCTTATGCATTCCTTCACACGCCACAGAAGCTCTTCAACGAAGTCTCATCTACAACATTCAATGTTTCAAAACCTAACATAACAATGAATATTTCAAAAGAGGTTATTGGGATGAATACCTTGATAACTACATCTGTTTACAACAATGAAAATGCTACAATTAGCAACTTAACTTTGATCTTGAGTATTGAAAATAGCACTGGAAGCATGTTCTATGCAGATGCCAAGATGTTCGATTTAGGTGCAATGGAACATAAAAATCTCAATTTTACAGTAACATTTAATGAAAGCGATGTTTATACAGCATCCGCTTCCTTAACAATCATGTCCTTATTCCCCCTACAAGATGAAAAGTTTCCGATAGTAGTAGAAAATGCAACTGCAGAGGATGTTGCAATACTAAAAGTTGAACATAAGGATATCTATTCCCCTTTCGAAGATATTACAATCAATTTGACTCTTGATTCTTTTTCAGACATGGAATATGAGCTAAATATTTCAGAGTTCAATTACTCTGTACCCTTAAATTCAAGCATTAAAGAGGTAACGATAACTATTCCAAAACTCCAGCCAGAGGAATATACAATACTAATTAAAGCCATTAAAAATAATAGTATTCTTGATTCAGAGGCAGTTAGGTTCACAGTTAAAGCAATTGATGTTGCAATCCTTACTTTTAACACAACACGAATATTATATAATACAAGTGCAGATATTGCAATAGACTTGAATTTCAAAAATCTATCTGGAATTTTTATCGATGCTGACATGGAAGTTAAAGTACTCCATCCAAATGGAACTTTGCAAATAGTTAATACTACAAAAAGTGGAGATGCATATGAATTCCGATTTAGACCTCCGACTAATGGAACATACGTACTTGAGAGTATTGGAAATAAAGAAGGGTACAGAATAAAGAATGAAACTCTCACAACAATTGTGGGTGAAATGAGCAAAATGAGCATGAAAGTAAATGTAAGTAATATTACTGTTATTAGCACTTTTGCGAATGGCATATCCACAGAAAGCAATGTGACAATATATTACGAAAACGAAACAAAATCTGAATTTGCAAGTAGTGGAAAAGCGATATTTAATGTCAGTAATCATTTTATAGTGATTGCAGATAGAATGTTTTATGAACCAGCTTACTTCGAATACTTTAGCGATGAAGATGCACCTACGAGTGTTACAAATCTGACTGCAGTAGTAGGAGTTTCTTGGCTCAACTGGACCTGGACCAACCCCTCAGACCCCGACTTCAACCACACCGAACTCCACCTCAACAGCACCTTCCTCACAAACATCCCAGCCCCGCAGAACTACTATAATATCACAGGACTGCTCCCGGATACATTATACGAACTCAGCACCCGCACAGTTGATACATCTGGAAATATAAATCTTACATGGGTCAACGATACTGCATCAACTCTACCAGCATCAGGTACAACTCTTAATCTATACACTGGCTGGAACCTGATATCGTTACCTTTGATGCCTGATGATTCCAATATTAAATCGGTACTATCTCCAATTAGTGGCAATTACAGTATAGTCTGGGCATATAATGCTAGCAACTCAGCTGATCACTGGAAGAAGTACGATCCTGCAACACCCTTCGGAAACGATCTGATAACTATGGAACCTGGCAATGGGTACTGGATAATGATGACCTCTGATGATACACTTAATATCGGCGGGACTATGCCAGAACCCACTGATATTGAATTATGGGGTGGTTGGAACTTAATAGGGTACAATTCGTTAAATCCACAGACAATAACTGATGCCTTATCTTCAATCAATGGAAATTACAGTATCATTTGGGCATATAATGCCAGCGATTCGACTGACCACTGGAAGAAATATGATCCTAATGCACCTTTCGGGAACGATCTGGCAAATATGGAACCTGGCAAAGGCTACTGGATCATGATGACTACTGATGATATTTTGGAGATTTAAAGGAGGAATAAATATTCAGAATAGTAACATATTAAAATATTCCATGAGTATAATAATATTCATTACCTTTATTCAGACCGTATCAGCGATTCCCCCAATTCCAGAATCTTACTGGGGATATGCTACAATAAACGGTGTACCGGCTGCAAACGGGACTTCTATTACCGTGGAAGTTCATGATACCAGAGAAATAATTGCAAGTACTACCGTACAGTATCAAAATGGTGGATATTCGTTAAATATTGAATTTGATGACCCCAACACTTCTGAAGATGAAGGAGTTAATGAAGGAGACAAGCTTACGTGGAAGCTAGGGAATTCTATTTGTTCAAATCCAGCCCAGGGGACTGACATTGCCACATCCATAAAAACAAACAGTAACTTCAATCTGGTTTTAAACGGTAATAACGACCATGTTAGTTCTGGTGGTATCCCAAGTAGTACATTAAATGGAGGAGATGATTTCTCAGGGGCCTCGGATGAAGCACTGGAAGATATACTACCGATTGTGGCTTCCAATAGAACTAGTGCTATAGAAACTGCTGATCCGAAGGAATCTTCGGGGGTTATACCTGTTGATAAAAAATCAACAATTCCGGGTTTCAGTCTAATTAGTGGAGTATTTATCCTATTGGTTGCAGTTCAAATAATTCAGATAAGAAAAGCTTTGTGAAGAAATTTGAAGTTTAATTGGATTTACGCACAGTCTACGATGTCAACGGCGGTCAAGAATTCCCCATTTTCGGCGGTTTAAAATACACCACCTTACAATCTTGGTGAAAACACCAAAGGTTGTGGAATATGCTAAAAATGGAGGAATAGTTATCCCCATACAACATCTCACCTACACCTGCCCGCCATCCACCACTCCCCAGCACCCTCGTGATGCACATCGGGGCCGTGGGTATAGAACACAACCCGAGGCGGGCTCGTCAATGAGGTCGGGCAGGGTTGGGGGTATGTCTGGCTAAGGTGACCTCGGACTCTGTGTGGACGCCAGGGTCTCCAGTTGTTGCTTGCCGTACTTGCTTGTGATGACTCCGATGGTGAGCATGAAGGGTATATTGGGGTGTGGGGGGATTTTAAACCGCCGTTGACACTTTCTACATTCGAATCCAATCAACCCAAAGACAACGACTTATACACCGCATCAATTGGATCCTCATAGAATGATATCTGGAACTTGCTGAATAGATCTGGTGGCACCGTAGAGATCTTTGACGCAGATGAAATCGGAATTAGAACCCTTTTAGCTCCAGCATCCAAGCAAACCTGCAGAATATCTGATAAGTTGTCGATACCACTCACGGAACCACCTATAGTTATCGTACCCAATATTGCAGTTTGTTCTTGTACAGGCTTCTCTAAAACACCTGAGCATAGACTGATGAAAGCCGCAAGGGCGAGATCATCAGACATTCCCACACCGGTCAGATCCTGTACATGCATATGATAATCCTTTTCTTTTGTGGATATGCTTTGACTAACCGATTTTGCGTTAGCTTTGAAATAATTGAATGCAGTTTGTATTGCTTCTTTGGCTTTTGGATTTGAACCAAGACCGGATTTATCATATTTACCGGAACCTGAAACAACTTGTAACTCTATTTTGTACACACCGATCTTACTTGATGGCGCTCCAGCAACTGCATATACATGCCCGGGATTTGCAAGTCCTTCAGGAATTATCTTGTTTCCACCGCTTTCCGGGACAGTTATGAAATGTTCGGTCATATCGTCATTATCAATGTACGAAAAATTCACATCGAAAAATTCAATTCCACCTATCTTTTTTAACTGTTCCTTGACCCTTCTCCTGCCAACCATGGAGTATTCAAGTATCTCCTGTGCTTCTTCTTTGGAGATGTTCTCATCCGGGAATATCAGTTTCATCAAACCGGAAAATGTCTTTTTCACAGCAATCACATCTCTTTGGTTGAGGTTGTTTCCAAGTTTGAAGTGATTGAATATATTATCACTGAATGATCTTTTTCTCATTTCTCTTAAGAATTCAGCGAAATAATCCACTATGAAACCATATCTATCAGTGAAATGCTCTGGTTTGAATTTCGGAACTTCCCAGCCTGGTAAATAGTAATGCATTCTATCAAAGAATGCACTGTCATTGTTCATAGCGTCCGGGAATGGTGCAAAAAGATGGAACGTCTTGAGTAATGACGATATGCTTTGATTGATATTGCCAACAAATACAACGGATGCATTCGCATTTATCTGATCTTTTCCCCTGGCAAAGGAGCCGGATGCCATGTAATCTTTGAGTATCTGTATCCCGTCTTTATCTTTGAATTTTATCCCTGCAACTTCATCAAAGGCGACAACATCCCACATCCCTACAAGTCCTACCTGTCTTGTACTCATATTATAGAATAGGTTTGCGACAGTTGTTTGCCCACCGGATATCAATATGGAGTTAGGTGATATTTCTTTATAGACATGGGATTTACCTGTGTTTCTCGGCCCGAGTTCACACATATTATAGTTATTTTCAACAAGAGGAACCAGACGTTCCAACAAATGCCATTTTGCAGGATATTCCAGTTGTGTTGGTTCCATTCCGATGGTTCGTAATAAAGCGTCAATCCATTCATCTTTTGTGAAGTTCTTTCTCAGTTCTATGAACTCGTTTATGTTCACGTTCGGGATTTGTATGGGTTTTAAGTCAGAGATCATAAATGGGGACTGGGAAGATTCAGTTAAATATTCCATCTTGATGATGCACCAGATACCACCACCGAGCAGTTTTTCATATTTTTTTACATAAAATGGGTCAACTTCTACTTTCGAAATTCCAAGATTGGAGAACAATGCTTCGTAAACATCCCGTCTTTCATTGAGCCTAACTGTAACTTTGTCTATTATAGTATAGTATCCAGTTTCTCGTATTTTTGACTTGATCAATTCAGCTTCATCAGGGCGAACGTAATTCTCTGATAGTATATTTTTTACTTTCTTGACGCCTTCCTTGATAAGGTCTTCATCATCTGTGGCACAGTTTGATCCTAAGAGGTATTCTAACACATATACAGGAACATTATGACCTACTTTCATAAGTTTAGTGAGGTCCTTTCTCACCACCTTTCCTGGGAAATAGGTGTTTAGTTTATTATCTATCTCGGTGCCTGAATCTATGTCTGCCATTTTAATCTGCCCTGATTTATTGAATTGTTGAATTTATTAAAAGTCATCTGTTATTAGAATGTCCACTATCATGGGAATCTCAAATATTTCCTGCTGCAAAGCCTTTGGATCGTCATCAATCCCAATTAAATTATAAGTTTTTTTCTCGATATCACTACTTAGGGTTAAGATTACTCCCTGAACCCTTTCTTCTGGTTTATCAGATGTACTGTCTGCAATCACCAGTTTTTCGTCACTGACCTTTTGTCCATCAGTGTCATACAAGGCAAGCTTGAAACTCAACGGCTCACGTTTGTCAGTTACCTTTCCGGTTTGCAGCAATTTTACTTTAAAGGTGCTACTGGTTATCTTTTTATGAGAATCTAAGACTGTGACCTCCACTTTGCCGTGTTCTATTCCTTTTTTGTCAAGGTCTGATTCATATTTATTGTGGTTATAGACAAGAACTGGGATCACAATCTCCTGCAATGAAGCGCCACCGTGGACATAATTCACTCCTCCACCCTGGGATTTGAAGCGCAGGTCTGCAAGAGGTGTGTAAAGATTTTTCTGTTTATCTGAATCCATTATTTGAGCCATGCTGAACTTGTGTGTGTTCTTAAGCGATATGTCCTGTTCGCTTAAAATGAAACGTTTGTTGGATTCAATTATCTTGCTTTTATCAAAATCTTGCGTCTCACGTTTATCCCGATTTTCGAGATGTTCTCTCTTATAGATGAAACCATGGTCTGATGTGACTATAACTTTTGTCACATTAAGTGATCTGCCCAAGCGGTTTACCATCTTATTAATATCTTCAAGGGTGGATTCTACGGCATCGAACACCTTGTGTTCAGATGATATCTTATCTCCCATATCGTCTATCCTGTTATGATAAATGTAAATTACTCTTTTACCTCTTATTCCATCTCTTGCGTCATCTGTTTTTAGATCCATGAGCTCCTTGAACTGGAATGCTATTGAATCAGGATAGCCGTTTAATAGAATTCGTCCCCTGTTTTCGGTCCCCTCTGAATCAATTCCATCTACGAAGATGTGATTATTCCTGTATTCGAGCTTATTATGCGGCAGAAGGCTTGCCATTCCAAGCTTTGTGTAGGATGGAAGTGAGCCTGCCATGGCTTTTAATTCCATTGTGCCTTTTGTGCTTTTATTAAGCACACTTTTCAGTTCAACTGCTGTTTCGTACCGCAATCCATCTGATATGATGACAGCCACCTTATCCCTGTCATTTCTTTTAATGATGTTGTTTACATAGATGTTGTAAAACTTGCTCTGGTTATCTATGAGCTCTATATTCCATGAATTTTCAAGCTCTGAGTCTATCAAGTCGCTCCATCGAGTTAGAAGCTTATCAAGCATTCTGGTGTACAGATTTTCGACCATCTCTCGAATGTCTTTTTTGAGTATCTCTTTCTCACTGTCCCTATCAAAGTGGTAATAGAACTTGCGGTAGTAGTAATCGATAAGATAATACCGGTTTATATAACCCTTAAATAGTTCATTCAGGCTCTGCTCATTGATGCCTTCGTGTTCAATCTCTTTTGAGAACTGATGGAGCTTAATAGCATTTTCAAGAGCACAATAGATGTTCCCGTATACTTGATACCAGTGTTTTGTTTTTCTATTGTTGATCCAATCAAGGTATTTTTCGAAATCATTATTGCCATTGGCAAGTTTCGTGACTATATTACGAATGATATTCCTATCAAAGATGTCGATGGATTCAGCTTCAAGATAGTCTTCTACTTCGTGTTTGTTGAGCAGTGATGTCAGGCTTTCTTCAAGTTTATGTCCTTCGGCTTCAAGCAATTGTTGGCAGTAATTATCAAAATCCCGGGAGTCTTTTGAATGGTCCATCCATCCCCTGATAAATATCTCACATTCGTTGCTCTGTCTGTTGATATATTGTTCATAGGATTCCAGAGCGACACTTCCATTCCTGTTGATGTGAGTAATTATGAAGCTCAGGAATAATTTTTTTAGGGTGGGATGTTCGGTTAAAAAGCCAAAACTTCGGTTTATCATATCCCATAAAGCATTCTCAAGGCCAAACTTTTCGATATTGCCCCATATTGTGTTCTCTTCTTCATTGAGTGAACCCATCAGCAGTTTTCTTACAATCTCTTTATAGTCAATAGCGGAAGAGCCTGAAAGTGCAGCAAGCATACCTAATATAATTTTTTCTTCATTCCAGTTTTTCTGATCAAATCTTTTGAATGCTGAAACCCTTTTTTTATTATCAAAGAATCTGGAATATCCTTCCAGTATTTTATCGAGGTCGTAACCTTCGATACCGAGTTCACTTTTAATATCTGATATCTTGCTGTTCTCGAATCTGGATGAATAAAGTTGTATATCAAGCAGCCAGTTGGATTGAGCATCTCGTTCTGCTTCAGGTGAATATATGAGATAATGCGACTCTGCATCGTCTTTTTCTAGGAGCTTTTTAGTTTCGAAGAAGTTGTTGTTGAGTATGTGAAGATTTATGTCTTTTTCAGAGAGAGAGGATTTGATCTGCTCAAGTTCTTCATTATCTTCAACTGTTCCGTCCTTATCGTACCAGAATACAAGCTTTCTTTTCTCGTAGTCATCCTTGACTTCGAATTTTTTAAGTATGCTCTGGAGTGTCTTTTCTATGTTTTGCATATTTTCGACCTGTGTATTGCCCTTATTTTGACGCCTTTAGTAGTGCTACAGTAATGTGTTTAGGAGTCTTTTGGCGTATATGTGGCGCTTTTGTGGCGTATTAGAGTGTATCCTGTTCCTTTGCCGATAGTACCTTCTTGGTTCGTTGAGTTTTCAAAAACATCACAGGGCTTGTGATGAATTTTCAGGCTTTCAGCGGTCACACGAGCACGACCATTAGGATATACGTTCATTCCATGTCCTCCTGACCCTCTCTCCTTACCCTTGGCAGTCAGGCGGTATTTCTTGGTTGGGCTGCTTGGTGAATTTGGTAGAGTAATTTCGATTATATAGCTATGCATAAACATTGGAAATGCCATTGGTCTTCACCATATTTTTCTTTAACTTTACGATTCGTGGATTTTACTTGACGATTACTTGACGATTAGACCAACTCTTTTAAGCGGTATCGGGTGGAGCGTCCAGCTCCCAGTTTTTCAGCTAATCCCATTTCAATCAGTTTCCCGAAATCTACTGCTGTAACAGCACGGGTGACACCGAATTCTGCGAAGCTGTAATTCACACTTGTACCTTCACCAGTCGCCGGACCCTGCCAAATATTATTAATATCGATTTTCATTCAATCCTTCCCTGCTTTTGTGTGACTAAAAGTGCGTTACCTTTGGCCGTCAGGCGGTATTTTTGGGTCGGACTTTTTGGTGAATCAGGTTGGGTCATTTCAATCAGTTCATTTGACAATAAGGGATTTAGTACTTGGTTCCTGAACTTGGTTCTATTGCTTCGCCCGGTAACATTCATCAATTCTGTTATTCCAGACTCGTTAACGCAGGCATGTAAGACATTAATCTGCTCCAGGTTTGGTTTTAGCTTGGCCCCTACTTGGTCCCTACTTAGTCCCGACTTGGTCCCTGCTTGGTCCTTACTTGATCTCATATCGGGAGGGAGGACTAAAGATTCCTCCAGATAGACAATGAATCTCACCCGCATTCCTACTTCAATTATCTCAGGTTGGGGAAGTCCGAGAGCTTCTGCTTCCTTGAACATGCGACGAACACCACTGCCCCATTGCTCTATCAGGTCCAGTTCCCTGAATACGCGGGCAATAACATGGTTACGTATCCTGGAGACACCCTGCAGCATATCCTCAATGGTCAGACCTGGAAGCAGGATGCCAGGATTCTCTATCTCAATGCGGTCATCAAAAAAGGCTATTCTGACAGGAGCACCTCTTTGTGAATAGTCCGCGTGGACAATGGCATTCACCACCGCTTCACGCAGAATGCTCAGGGGAATGCTCCAGACGTCCTTGCGCCGAAGTTCGGAAAAATCCGCACCACGCATGGCATGTTTTTTGAGGAACTCCATAACCCTTTCAACAGCCACAGGCAGGTGCTCATGGATATCGATATGATCGAAAATATCTGCCTTGTCCTTACCGATGAACCGCCCGCATTGTATCCATGCATCCGGAAAGACCATCTCACGGTCCTTGCCGAACAGCAACATACCGCCCACTGTCGGGACCAGGTGGCCCTGGTGTCTGACAACAAGGCGTAGGGATTCCAGGTCATTTTTCACCAGTTTCCGATGCCTTTCAAAACAAGCCGTTGCGGCGTTAAAATCCAGGTCACCCACAGTCCTGTCGGGAAGAGTCTGTTCATCAAAGGACTTCCCCTGTGCACCACGTTTAAGTTCTGCAATGAGCTCCCGGTCAGCTTTCCTGTTCGTGGAACCCAGTCGAACATAAACTCCTTCATTTGGACCTTCCTTTTTTAACCAGTGGGGCCGGGACCCGCTTGGATACACCTCCACCCTCAGCAAAGTCTTATCCTCAATAGAGATCAGTTCCACATTGGGAACCAATCGTGGCTCGATACTGTCAGCGATTAAATTGCATATACGCTCTTCTTCATCCAGCGGATTCTCAACACCTATAACCTCTCTGGAATGATCCTCCACTCCGATTACTAAGCGCCCTCCGGCAGTGTTGGCAAAAGCTACCAGCGTTTTGAGCATGTTTTTGGGTGAGGATAGGTCGCGCTTAAATTCCAGGGTTTTACCTTCGAGCATGGTGATTAATTGAGTGATTGAGTGTGTCATTTAGCCGTCCTCCCTTTGTATATATTCCCCATGTCGAATTTCTCCCGCTTCAATTTCATCAATTATTTCACTTATACCTTCACCAACAACCATTCAAATCTCGTACAATTCACCACAACCATATTATCAAGGTTAGCCCATTTGGCGTCTTTGGCGTGTTTATGGCGCCTTTGTGGCGTCTTTGGCGTCTTTGTGGCGCCTTAGAATGTATACAGTTCCTTTTCCAGTGATTCCAATTTGTTCAAGAAGTCCTACTGATACCAGATGTACCAGATCTCTTGACGCTGTTCTGTTAGATGTGTCACAAACTTCCTGGTACTCTTTATTTGTGATCTGTCCTTTTTCTTTGACATACATCACAGCTTTGATCTGCCTTTCATTCAGGTTCAGGCTGCGGAGGTATTCTTCATCGTAGACATCTTTTCTAAACACAACCTGGAACCCCTGATATTCTTCAAATATGGGTTCTGGAAGTCCGGCATCAAGGCAGTGTTGTTGTATTTTTTCTATGCCGCTGCCCCATCTTTCGATCAGTTCAGTATCATACAATACTTCTGCCAGTCCTTTGTTTCGCAGTGTTGATGAATGTGGTTTGTATAGTTCTTCCAGTGTGATCCCGTAGGGTAAAAATCCGGGACTCCTGATTATGAGTTTGTCGTCATATATCCGCACTTCTATGTTTGAGAAGATCGTATAGTCCCGATGGCAAACGGCATTAATGAGGGCTTCTCGCAGGGCTTCTAATGGGTAATCCCATACTTGGTCCCTTTGTGGTTTGCCTGTCATCACAAATTCGACATTGATGTTTTTGCGTATGAAGTCCATGGCTTCTTCAATCTGCTCAAAAACGGTGCCAACGATCATCCTGTCATCGATGACAATATTTTTTTTTTTGAACCTTCCGCAGTGTATTGCAGCCTGGGAAATGAATTTATTTGTCTGTTGGGAAAATAGAAGAATCGCCGCCCAGGTGGGTTGTCCTTCAGTTATGAGGTTCATTTTCTCAAGAACCTGTATTGGTTCTTCATCGTCGCCCACTTTTTTTCTGCCTGTTTCCCTGGCTTTCCTGATGTATCTATTTACGTTGTCGATGTCAATATCTTCAAAGCTGGCATCTTTTGCAGGATATTTGTCCCAGCTCATTCCTGTTGAGTGCAGGTGCATTTGTGCCACTTCTTGTGCACTCATGGCACGATTGCTGCTGTCTACTCTTTTGAGGCATCTGCCTTTTTTTGATATGGGTTTGATTGGATTTTCTTTAATTTTCACTGCTATGACAGTTTTTCCATCGACTTTGATCTTTTCCAGTTCAGGGATTATGCGGGGGTCTGTGCTTTGAGAAATTTGATTTGTCCACTGGTTGAGTGTTTCTTTTCCGACTTTTATGCCTTTGATATTGTTTTTATCAGATACACCTATGAATATTATGCCGCCCTTTGTGTTAGCGAAAGCTACTGCTGATTCAATGGTTCGCTCATTGAATTTTTCTTTAAATTCGACGGTGTCTGATTCTCCGGTTTTGATGAGGTCTTGTAGGTTCATGATTTTGATTTAAAATGGTGTATCTATTTGGATTTTCGACTATACTCAAATTCGTTTGTCGATCAGTTTCTTAATAAGATCATAGTTTTCAGATATCCCTGCTACTGTATTGTAATCTATTCTACACTGAGCACTTTTGAAGTAATTGCTATGTGAATATGTTTCCCCTTTTTGATCTCTTCGATCCTTTTCATCCGAGACATTTTTTCTTACAATACTAACAGCATACTCATATCCATCTTCTATATTATTCGGTAAATAATCCATGCTATTCACCTAAAATTACATATCCGCCTGTTTTATCAGAGCCTTCCTTTCTGATTTTGCCATCCTCTATTAATTCTTGCAAATATCGTTTTAATGTACCAAGAGGGATTTTCGTATTTTTTTCTATATCTTTTCTCTTGCAGTTCGGATTCAATTTAATGAATTCAAAAATTTGATCACTTTTTAGTGGCTCATTTAGTGGCTCATTTAGTGGCTCAGTTATCGTCTCATTTTTAAAATCCGGATGTATCAATAATCGCGTGATAAACTGCACCCGCTCTTCATCAGTAATAAAAACTGGTTTTGGCGAGCCATTGTATTTCATCGCAGCCCTTATTTTTCTAAAACCGGTATTTTTACCTTCAGTCAATCTTAACTCTTTTAAAAAATCTCCAATTCGTCGATTTCGGTATCGTTTTGATATTACTATCTCATCATTAATATTATCTTTATTTAACGGAGGAAGAGGACCGGGATAGCTTATTATATCGATTCTGTCAAGCTCGATCCTGACTTCAACTGGTGCATCAATCTCGTAGCTCTTATGATATACTGCATTTACCAGCGATTCTTCAATTGCAGTATAAGGATATGTGAAAAATCGTATTGCTTCTGCCTGTGTGTTTACTTTTTGGACTCTTTCGCGAATAGCAGCATTTCTTATATACTGCAATGCCATTTTTATTTGAGATGAAATAGGCCCTTCAAACTTTTCTTCTTCGAATTTATCGCCCACCCTGTCATGAAAAACAGTTACTTCAATCCATGGAGTCTTAATATATTTTTCAGGATTTTGCGAAAACATCAAAAGCCCGACATTTTTAGGCTTCAAATATTCTTTTGGACCGTCAACAATATTCAGGCTTCTGCATAGATCTTCAAAACTCAAAGTATTGGGGTTTAAATTTGAATTTATATCACGTAAAAAAACTTTCATCAATTGTAAGTCAAGGTCTTCAATAGATGCATGAGGGTTTATCCGGTCATCATAAGGGATTTGATTGGACATCCCAATTAATTCTTTTTCCTCTTCTGTGTTTGCAATAACTGTTGCTGATGAATGTCTGATATAATACATATATTCGGATTTCTTGCCTAGTGCTTTTGGTGCCTTATAGGGTCGTGCAGGCCCTCCCGGACAATATAAAACAATAACCATTTTACCTGAATGCCTGACAGGCTCAATGATCGGAAAATAGGGGTATTGTAATTTGTTCGATAAATTTAGAAGTTGTTTCATAATGCTGTCAACCTGCTTTTCTTCCAGGCCAATTATGTCGTGATTATCCGACACACCCAATAAAATATATCCTCCACCCCAGTTGTTAAAATCATTGGCAAAAGCGCACATTGAATGAAGAATTGCTTCTGGATTAAAACCTTTTTTTAATTCAATCCGTTCAGACTCAATCAAGTTGCCCTCAATTAATTGTTTAACGCTTATGGGTATTGCCATCATTGCTCACCGTATTTATTTAGTTCTTGTCCCACATCTCACAATTTCTGCTCATCATAAATCATCATCCACACGATGCTGATAATCCCAGTACTGTCCATTGAATTTCTGAGCCATGCTCTTCATACACATTCTGGATACTGTCAGGAAGGATTCTATAATAAGCTGCCTTCGCCTTTGTTTCATCCAAGAGTTTATCCCTGAGGATATCAGAGAACTGTGCGATACTTTTTTGTCCATACTCATATCTTCCCCACCAACCCCTCGAACTTCGCATAATTCACCTTCACCCCGTCATCCAAATCAATATCAATATATGCAAGTGATTTATTGTTCAACTTCTCATCGTATTCTTTAAGCTCATCTATAAGTTTGCCAAGCTTGCTTATCTCCTGCTTGTCTCTTTCTGATAATGGTGGTTCATCTGTCTTATTTTCATTTCCTTTTTTTGACAGCATCCCAATCCTCGCATCCAGTTTCGCCTCAAGCTCAAGCAGATAATCAGTCCTCATCTTAGCCAGTGTTTCCCGATTATACCTGTGCATATACACCAGCGCATTGAACCCCCTGCCCTTGCCTGATGTGAAGAGCCAGTATATGGGTCTCTTCTTGTATATTTTGGCATGGTCTTTAAAGAATGATTTAAGGAAATAGCCCCTTATCACTTTCTCAGGCGACCCACCGCCCTTCTTTGACTTCGACAGAGCCCCTGCAATAAATTCAAGGTTCTCGGCAAGGCTCTCTGCCCCGAATGTAACTTTCAGGAATTCCCTGAACCTGGACACGATGTCGTCTGTGAAGTATTCATCCTCAAGTATGGGGATGATGTTATCCTCATCCGGCATGAATGAGGCATCCGGCACCTTTTCTTTGAAATCATCGATGGTCTCCCCCTGGTTTGCGAGGATGAGCCCTTCTTTGTCAGGGGAATAGCGACCGAACATGCAGCCCACTGCATAGGAGATGAACTGCTTGATGAGCGTTTCTTTTTTGAATACAAGTTTGCCGTCTCTGATCTCTGATTCATCTTTCAGGATGGTTATGTCTTCCAAAGGGACGTCTGGTGTCATTTCATCTTCAAGATTGCATATGTCGATGAAGATGCTGTTGAGTTCTTTTTCATTTGCATGGAGCTTATGGAATTTTTCTTTCCAGTTTGCGCAGTAACTATCGTATGCGTCTTTTAGTCTGCATGATGTTTTAAGGTGCAGGAGTTCGTTTGTCTTGAAGTCCCAGCTTGTTTCCCTAGAGTCCCATTCTTCACGGGAGATGTCGATGCATTGTTGGGTTAGTGAGTGGGTATTTGATTGTGTTTCTTCGGATATGTCATCAGAAATGGATAAATTTTTAATATTGCCGATTTGCAGATCAATTGTAGGATTCAATATTTTTACCAGATTATTAACTATTTTTGAATTGCAGTAGCTTAGTATCACCAAGATATTCCAGTTATTATTTTTGATATAAAAAGTAGGTCCCACTCGATCATAAAGAAAACCTTTTGGTGAGTATCGGAAGGAATTTGTACTTATAGTTATTGCAGAATACGTTATTCCTTCATTGAAATAATTTGAGCATTTTCCTACAGAAGATTTTTTATAACTTTTCAATTCAGCTCCATCATTTTCCCAATTCACGATATAATCATTATTTCCATACCACTTTCTAAAAACTCCTCCTTTATTGGTTGGAAACCATTTTTTCCCATTATTTAGAATATGCAATGAACTTTTTTCAAAGCTGACTTCAAACCACAATCTCAAGAAGTAATCATTAAATCTACTATGTATTCCCTCGACAATTTCAATGTTTTTTTCAAACTTTTCTTTCTCAAACAGAAGTTTTGTCTTATCACTTGCCCAATAAGCAATTGGACTTCCAGGTATTTTTGAAAAACCATCCTGATTATACCAAAAAAAGCCAAAATTTTCATCAAAGAACCATGCTTCTTTTTGTTTGATGTTATCTACTGCACCTTGTTTCAAAAACAATCTTCTATAAACACCATCGAAATTCTCGTACTTATTTTTATTGACTACAAAAGCGACACTTCCAAAATCTGAACCAAAAATACCTCTACCATTGTGCAATAATGAATAGATTGTATGATTTTTCAATATTTTTTCTCTCAAGGTTTGAAATGACGATAAAAACATCCATGAAGGGATATTAATCATTGCAAGAAAACCATGATCACTTGAGAATTCAAATCCTCTTTCCATGAAACAAGTCATTAAATCGCTTTTTGAATCTGGATATTTTTTCTTGACAAAATCGGCCAATTTGGAATTCATACCACCCGAACCCATATACGGCGGATTCGTCACTACACAATCATATTTCCGCCCCATAAGCCCTGCCTGCTTTACAAGCAGCTCTAATTTCGACCCCACAAAAAAAGAATCAAGCGTCTCTTCCTTCTTCAGCAGCTTAATCTCTTCTCTCATCCTCTCAAAATCAAATCCCTCAACCTTCAATATAGACCCATAATTCTTCGCATCAATAAAGAGCTCCCACAGCCTGCACAGCTCAGGATACTTCCCTCTATTCAAAGCGCACTCTTCCCTCGTCTCCTGTATGGCGCAGAGATTTAAAGATATCTTCTTGTTAAAGAGCTCCTTATCATACATCCTCGCTTTCATCATCAGGGCAAAACCTGCAAGCTGGGCTGCCCTGTCGTCAATCTCAAGCCCATAGAGGTTCTTGTTAAGTATCAGGGGCGCGATCTCACTCTCAAGATAACCCTGCGATCTATAAATCTCATGCAGCACCTCAAAAGCATACACAAGAATATGACCCGACCCCATCGCAGGGTCAAGAACAGATATCTCTTCAGGACTTAAAATCCTCTTCTCAGGAGGTCTGGTCTCCTGCTCTATGAAATATCTGAACGTTGCCTGCAGGTCCTTACTGGGATTTGACTCAAGCCACAACCTGCCGACCGAGTTCTCAACAAGGTACTTGACGATCCACTTGGGCGTGAAAAGCTGTGTGACTGCCGGAATATTCTCCTTGCTTATCTTGATGTTTTTCTTAAGGTCCGCAAAAACCTTCTCCTTCCTGGGAGCAATGTAATCCTGATATATCCACCCGATTACCTCGACTTCCTTCCAGTCATCCTCTTTGATAATGTTGTTTAAGTCCACCAGGATTGAATCAGTATGCAGCAGCTTACCAGGAAACAGCAGTTCAGTATAATCCTCAATCGGTTCGAACAAAAACGGCATAATATCATTCAAATAATTACATAAGCTCAGTGTAAGGTACTTGTACAGCTCCTCATCCTTTCCCCCTGACTTCAAATCGATGACAGTATCCCTGGCTATGTTTAAAAAATCAAGTTTCAGGGACTTTGTAAGGATATCAGGTTCCTGCTTCTTCGGCTCATCAGAGGAAAACACCTTCACAGGAAGATACCCGTTGACCTCCATGAACTTTAATGCAACAAAACGGTTGAACCATGTATAGGTGATCTTATCCATCACCTGATCGTAGCCTTTCTCCCTGACCTCCCTCACAAGCTGCTCTCTCTGCTGCCTGATCTTTTTATTAAAAACCCTGCCGCCTATGACAATTGAATCCTCGAACTCCTGATCCACATTCTGTATAGTATCAGGAAAAATGCCATAATAAGCAGCCTTTCTTTGTGTCTCTTGCAGGAGCTTCTCCCTGACAGTATCTGAGAACCGGATGATACTGGCTTTATCCATATTCAGAGCACCCGTATCTTTTTCCCTTCTTTTAATATTGCCTTCATAGCCGCTCCCAGGTTCTCAACATACTCGTCAATATCGTCTTCGGTTTCGAGATTCTTTTGGGTTTTGAACACTGAAGACCCCCTTAAGATTTCCACAGGAATGGCTTTGATTTCACCTTCCCCAACTCCTGCCTCCCTGATCTTATGTTTATCCTGCTCAATGCTTTCATATGCACGGCCGTTTAATTCATCGATCCTTGTAATCTGGAATTTCACAAAAGCACAATCATCTGCTACAACAGTATTTTTTTCAACATCAATGAAACTGTCCATAACAGACTGTTTGAATTCATCTGTAGCCCTTTCATGATTTGCAAGTTCCCTTCCAAGATCCCTTTTCACAGATTCCAGTTTTGACTGAACCTCCTGTTTTAAACCAGACAATGCACTTTGAAGAGACACTTCAATTTCACTTTCCAGTTGTGGCAACTCTTTGATCTTTGAATACGGTTCATCGTGAGCAAGTATGTCTTCAATCTCACCCACATCTGATTGTGCCCCAATGCTTAAGAACTGGGCATTTCTTCTGAATGTATCAACCTTCTTTGAAAGACGCCTGAATATCCCAACCTGGGCGCTATCGAAAAAAGCCATCACAGGTTCTACCTTCCGGCGCACCCTCTCCAGTTCATCCCTCTCCTCAGCAACAGTTTTCAGGAACATAGACGGGTCTGTAACACCCTGGCCTTTCTTCAGGAACGCTGCATAATTATTGATATCCTCCTCTCCCGGATACCTCTTCTCCTCAGCATATTTACCAGAAATACCCTGCACTGCCAGCAACTCATCAGTGAGGATACCGTGTGAAAAATTATAAAGGTCATTTTCCTTATCAGGAATATCAGTCTTATCGAATATATCCCTCAAAACAGATTTTACAGCACTGATGATCTCAGCTTCCGTCTTTTTCCTTACCTCAATAATAAGCTTATCAGCATCCTCCCTTCTGGTAAGATAGCTGGCGATCTCCTCGGCATTTAAGCCAAGATAGGTCCTCTGGTACCGCAGTTTCACCTCTTCAGCAGCAAACAGGGTGGCGATAATTCCAGTAATGGTCATATCCTTCCATCCATAGGGCTTTCTCATGAAATGGTCCTTGAGGTCCTTCAATACCACAGTAGTATTTCTCTCATCACGAATTGTGATATAATTAAACACTTCCTCCAGTGCCAGTTTATTCGTTTCGGAATCGCCAATGCCAAACTTTTCAAGGTCATCAGACCTCAGTATCCGGAGGATATCAGTATCAGATTCATAAGGATAAGTGACATACGATGATTTGCTATAGACATTTTTCTCAAGTATCTCGAATCCATCCTTAACCCTCTCTTTTGGATTCTTTTTCTCGATACCGGTCACTTCTTTCCCATCAATGAAGACCCTTGCATCCCGCACCCCCTCATGTATCGCCAGAATCCAGGAGTCCTTTAGTTTTTCTGCTTCCTGACTTTTTTCTGACAATATTCTTTGTATCTCAGGAATATCCCGGTTCGAACTATTCTGTAACAGATACTTGTTTATCTGGAGATTGCGCCGGATCAGGTCTACAAACTTGCTCTGCTCAGGGAAAATAAAAAGCAGCGTATCAGTAGAATCAATATTACTAAGATTCTCTCCATGCAGAGATTGCTGCCCGCTGCCCCTCAACATCTCATCAGAGGATGGTGTTAAGAACTTGATGGTAAGGTCCGCATTTGCCAGACTCCTGACTTTGTCATCCACAGACCGGTTGAATTTTAAATCCATATACTTGGTTGGACAGACATCATTGGAATTGTAGATCACATTATATATCTCATCAAGAATCAAGTGCTTCTCAATATCTAAGTTCTTTATTTCCCTGTTGATCTCCTGCTCCTCATTTGTCAGGAAATGGAATGTATCACCTGATTTATTGATCAGGGTCTGTTCTTCCAGTCTCCTGAGCGACTCAGCGACCCTTGCTCTTAATTTCAGCTTATCCTCATCAACATTTGAAATGGAGAGCACAACAAGATTATCAAGAGTAGGTTGGATCTCTTTGACATGCTTTATCATGAAAAGAATCTTCAAAATATCACTATCATACTCCTCAAGCAGGTCATTTAGTTTAGCATGGTCTATTGTCCTTTTAATTATCGGATCCAGAAAACTCTCCACTGTATTATAGAATGAATGGAATGGAATGAGCACACCCACGCTGCTGTCACCATATTCCATAGCTGCTTCCTTAAAAGCATTCAGCATTGAGCGTTCACCCTTTGCCAGGTGCTTCCCGGTAAACCCGGTTTGCCTGATCTTATCAAATACCTTTTGCAGGAGATTGATCTGATAAGGTACAAAAGGATAAACGCCTGCAAAACCTTCCTCATCCTTAAAATTCTTCATCTCCGCACTGCCCCTGGAGAATGATATCAGGTTTTTCAGGATAGTCTTCTTATCAGTATAGAATGAAGCAAGCATCTCATTGTGCTCTTCTTTCTTAAGCAGTATCCTCTTTTTGATGACCTCATCCACATTTGCACTTGATAAACTTAGCCTCGTATCAAAACGCGCCTGTATCTTTGAGAAATCATTTCCCTTGACCTTATCTTTTGTGACAGTATCGATATCAGCCTGGGATGTAACGATCACCCATGCCTTCCCCATCAGCTTTGTGCCAAGCTCTTCCACAACAGTCTGGAGGTTGAGCATCAATTCACTATCTTCACCTATGTACTGTCCGATTTCATCTACAAGGAAAATTACCTGATGGTCTTCACCTTTTGACCTGCAATATTTATCAACCTTCTTTGCGAACTTCTCAACATCAAGATGGTAATTTCGGCCGTCACTCTCAAACAACCGCACAGATTCTTCTCTGCTTTGAAATCCGCAATTCGTAAGAGCCTCTATAATGTCATCATTTTTGAAAGCGTATGATTCTCTTTTATCTTCCCATGTATTACCGCTTAATTTTAGTACTTCTTCTTTGAAAGCATCGTATAACCCTTTATCCTGCAGATGCTCTTCAAGTTCTGCGATCCAGAAGACATCTCCAAAGAAACCCCGGCATTCATTGAACGCCCTCATCAAAATATTGACGATCCGTTCTTTACTATCACCTGCTTTGGAATCGATATTGAAAAGTATAACATCTTTTGTACCATAATTCACTGATTTTTCGATGGTATTGAACATCTCAGGATCATGAATCTTATTTCTGAAAAAATCAAGAGCTGTTTTGTCATATACTGTTTTGTTTTCAAGCAGGTATGATAAAATCTTAATGAAATGGGATTTACCAGAACCAAAAAAACCAGATACCCACACCCCAATTTGATCTGTTGGAGTATGAGTGGCATTGTAATATCTGTCAAAGAACCTATCAAAATGCTTCAGCGACTCTTGCGTAACTACATATTCATCAAGTTCAGTATATACGCTTTCATCATCGTATTTGTCTACCTTGATAACCCCGTCGATCTGTCTTTTAATATCTTTCTTAAATAGGTCCTCTATCTTAACATTTGTAGACATTTATATCACTCCCGGATTCCAGATGTTTCTCCGTTGATAAGCGGAAATGCACGGTAATAATTTCCGTCTTTGAATTTTCCGAATAAGCTCAGTTCATAATTGTCATATATTCCCGGGTAAAATATTACCAACGGGACATTGCCCAATACTGGTTGTAAATTGTTGAGAATTGAATGGGACCGCACCAGAGGCCATGCTTTACCCACACCAGTTAAAAACATTAATTGAACATCTCCACTGGATTCCATCTTTGTTTGTATAGCATTCTTGATGATTTCGGGCTTTAGCATAATTTTCATTTTATTGAGTAATTCATCCGAACCCTTCTTGTTTTCAAATTTGAATATTTCATCTATGCTGATTTTATTTTCCAACAATTCCAGAGACATTTCAAATAAATCAATAACAACGACATTCACTGATATTTTTCCAAGGTTAAGTGTTATTTTATCGATTGTTTCGCGGACAAGCAGCTCTTTTTCAGGAGGATAATCAAATATCCAGAAAGGGATTTCGTTTCCAAGACCTCTTGCGCATAGAAAATCATCTTCTTGAACTTTTTGTTTTAATAATTCTAAGCGCTTTTCAACTTTCATCGCAATTAAGTTAATAAAGATAATATTTAAGGCTGTGGTTTTATTTTAATGTTAATCTTTGCAGGCTGTCCAAAAATCAACTTTTTACGACACCTTGAAGTTCTGAGAGTTTCCAATACACGAAGTTAACATCTTAATATCCTTAAATTTTGTGCATACATACATGGAAATCCACATATTTCACAGTAGGTTCACCAAAAACGTGTTTTAAAGCACTAATTAGAACATTTTTCGTGTCCACAACAAACAGATTTGCCCCCTCAATCCCGTTTTTCAGTATTTCCTTCCAATTTTTACCTTCCCTTTTCACAAACCCATCAATCTTCCCAATATTATGCACAAGACACATCATCAGAAATTCCACATTTGCTTTTTCCTTCCCCCTTAAAAGAAACTCCCTAAACCCTCTATTCTGTTTCATCTGGCCAAAAACTGGTTCTGCCGTGTACATTCGCTCCAAATATACTTTCCCACCTTCATCAGTCCTCAGTTTTCCCCTCATTTCATCCAATAAATATTCTCGTGGGTCTCTTGAAATTGTTCTATTTTCTGCTTTAGTGCATGCTTTTTTAAATACACAATCTGAACAAAAATCGCAGACGTATTGTTTCAGGTCAGGTTTATCCTTTCGTTTTTGAATCCTTGTAAACGGCATCATGATGCCTGCAGGGCAATAGTAACAATCCTTTTCCTCATCGAATTTAAATATCGACTTCCTGAACCATTTGCTTTTTCCACGTTCCTCCACCTTTAAAAAATTGTCAGGAATGTATGCATCAATCCCATTTCTTTTCAAAAACTCAAGATTATCATATGAGAAATAACCAGCATCAGCCAATAATATTGTAGGCTTGCGACCCAATGTTGCCCAGATATGTAGTATCATTGGATTAAGTTGATGCACATCATTTTCATCATCAACAAGATCAGCTGCAACAATCACCTGTTCCTTATCATCAACAGCAACTTGACCGTTATAGGATGGCTTTTTATTGCCACCTTTATGTTTCATAATTTTGGCATCGTTATCGGTGACGTTTATTTTCG
>Ga0255370_1042_pt3 | contig 22532 bp, 27 predicted proteins | sample ANMaggSeSYBR01F4_FD_182096 | JGI IMG/M metagenome (GOLD analysis project Ga0255370, IMG submission 182096) | Sediment cell enrichment communities from methane seep in Santa Monica Basin, California, United Staets - ANME aggregate JGI... | ecosystem: Environmental > Aquatic > Marine > Cold seeps >...
TGAACTTTTACCACATTCCAAACATGTAGTAATCACTCGACTGCCTCTTATTCGTACCCTGCAACTTGCACCAGGGACAAGATAGGTGCCGCATCCTTTGCACACCTTGCGCTTAAGATGGGGGGGCAGCCTGACCCTGTGGCGCATACCTATCCTGCGAGCTAAAAAAACATACCGTTTGCTTAAACCAGGGTCATTATCAAAAGATTCCTCTGCCAGGTCGAACAACCCACCAACCTGTTCGGGGATCTTTGTGCAGCATTAGTTGGCAGTCTCAGATTGTGTCCCAGTGCAAATATAAATGACAAGTATGCCTTGTTTGAACCTGTTCATAGCTCGGCACCCTACATTGCAGGCAAGGGCATAGCCATCCACTGGCAGCTATCCTAAATGAAAAAATGATGCAGGAAGGGGTGGAGGAATTTGAAAAAGCTGAATTAGTACAATCAGCAGTTGACAATGCACTTCAGAAAGGTTTAAGAACTGCTGACCTGGGCGGTTCGGCATCCACGAATGATATGGCAAACGCAATTGTGGAATATATCAAATCAGTGCTGTGAAGCTGTTTTGCAGTTATTTTATTTTCACAAATCCAGTATCCTTACAGCCAGCATTGCGGCATTGATCCCGTTATCGATTCCTACACTGGCAACAGGCACACCTTTGGGCATCTGGATGGTCGAAAGTAATGCGTCAAGACCTCCAAGTTTGCTGCTTACAGGCACGCCGATAACTACTTTTGAGGTTCTGAAAGCAATTACCCTGGGAAGGGCTGCCTGTGAAGGATCTGCTGAGCACTGGCGGGGATTTGGATGAAGTAACACGGGCCAGGCCGGCAGCGGTGGGGATAGAATCGAGGTCGATCTATTTCAGGAAAGATGCTCACTGGCTGCCTGAGGATGAGGATGAACTGGTGGCCTTCGATAAAGGAACCCACGATGATCAGGTGGATGTGACCAGTTATGCGGCACGGTGTTTGGTGGAGACGTTTACAGAGGATGAATCAGAGCCGTTTATTGTTGGAATATGAGACAATTCCGAAGCATCACCAGGAGCTGAATCTTGGATTATTGAATCGATTATTGAATCTAATGACCGTGTCCGCTGTAGTGCTTTGTTCGTTTCTGTTGATCACGTCCTTGAATCCTTTGAGGGGGTCGCTCGTAGGGCTGCGATGGACCTTATCCCAAGCCTTATTAATGTCCTCATAGCTGAAGCAGTTAAGTGTATCATTATCGAGATACTGAACGGCGACAGGCAGGCCAATGTATTCACAAATCATTTTGCGCCGATAATGATCTGGACAGAAGAGCTGCCCTTTCAACGCCTTATTTGAGCAATCTCTAGAATAGCATGTCTCAATAGGATCACAGATGTCGGACTGTGGCTCAAGGTTCTTCAGCACTCCACGGATGTAGTAACGGATTGGATCAGTTGCAGCGATACTATTGAGTAGCAATGGGATGTCCTTGTCATAATCATGCACCCAATATGTCGTGAGGCCAATGGAAGCCAGTGATTCCTCCTCATCTATTTTGGTGATGAAGTGTGACATATCATCAAGTGGATTGGGAGGATCATGATATAAACATATAGCTACACGTTTTGTTCCAGTGTTCTCGTCCTTCACTTTGTCAAGCAGTCTGCGAAGATTTGGGTCGGAAAGCGACATCCCCACAAGAAGCGCCGAGTACTTGCGCAATACAGTAAGTTGGACAAAGTTCGACCAGTTGCAGGCGTCATTATAGAGTCGATGGTAGTCTTCCTCAGAGAAAATCACATCTCCACTTGAGGTTGAATTGGAATAGGAATATATAGGAATAAAACCGTGTACATGGTATACAGGGATTTGGTTATTGGGTACGTCTGATGGCTCGGCGACTGGGCAAAAGGTTCTTGAAGGATTAGGCTGCGTCTCTAGAAGGTCATCGTAGTTGTAGGTACACACAGCCCGGATATCAGCAAGCTTGCTCACGGCATGCAATGTAGGAGAAGGGTTAGGTAGCTTTTTATACAGCAAAGATCTCAAGGTCTTCAAGTACCCTTTGCCAAGTTTTCTCTTCAGGTAACGCCCTTTCACCAAAGGGGAAATTGATTTAAAATAGTCTTCGATATGCTGGCTGCGTGTTTTCTTCCATTCATTATTTTCTCCGAGCTTACTATACTTGTTAATAATAACCTTTAGCATTTCTGTTTGGAGTTCATTCCAATTAGGAAGACCGCATCCTTTCGATACTCCCGCTCCAGTAAAGAGCACGAGGTCACGGTTATGGTAGCACTGTGAAAGCTCATTAATGATATAGGCATTTTGATGTGTCAAGATTTTGTGGTGCATATTTTTTGGGTACATAGTTATCATGTACATATCTCCTCCTTTGCGAACAGGTCATACAAACTTCTTATTTAAAAAATATATTGATATAACTAATTTGTTGTATATCCAACCACAGTTCAACTACATATCTTTCTGTACGAAATTCTATCTTTACATTCTCTATTTATTTTTTTTTATGCTACCATAAATCCTTTTTATCCACACCACCAACACGACCTATGCCATTCAATCCTCGTAGTGACCATCACCACTCTAAGGAACGGTGCCTTAACCTAACCCTCCTTTAAATCCTATACCATCACCTGTATCCATAACAGGTGAAACCATGCCAGACCAGAAAGTATTAGGCACCGCCGCAAATGCCGAACTCGACCACCTCATCGCCACCACAATGCAGCTACTGGGCGCCAGCTCAGCCTGCTAACTCCACACGCCTTCATGGCACTGGCAAAACTCGACCTGTCCATCGTATCAGGGTTCAGGCTGGACGCAAAAGAAGGCGCAGAAAACATCCACAAAGAAATGGATGAATGGGGGCATCGCATCCAGTTAAAGAACAAAGACCAGAACATAGCCCGCTGCACTGTCAGGGACGGTACATCTGTAGCATACCTGCCAGTGAATGACAGGTAAATAGGATAGATGCACCTGCTAGCTAAAAGGTGTTTCCGTTCAGGGTATGGAGCGGAAAATTATCAGTATATTGCATCTTTATTTACTGACTGGAGGTTACAGGGCAAGAATGGTTTCGAAGAACTGGAGCAACTACACAGGCGAGAATTGTGTATGAGCTAAACAAATATAATAATTTTTTTATATGTATCAGAAAGGTCTTCTTGAACTTTTACCACATTCCAAACATGTAGTAATCACTCGACTGCCTCTTATTCGTACCCTGCAACTTGCACCAGGGACAAGATAGGTGCCGCATCCTTTGCACACCTTGCGCTTAAGATGGGGTGGCAACCTGACCCTGTGGCGCATACCTATCCTGCGAGCTAAAAAAACATACCGTTTGCTTAAACCAGGATCATTATCAAAAGATTCCTCTGCCAGGTCGAACAGCCTTACCATTCGCTGCGCTGCCATATCCCGTATCCATAACTTCCTGTCCTTACGCCGCATCTGACACTCAATTATACACAAACCAGATAAAAACTTGGGTAATATACCTGCCTAACCCGAATTGATGGAATCCTCAGCAATCCGGCCGTCCACCAGCCTGATGATCCGGTCGGTCTTGGCAGCCATCCGCTCGTCGTGGGTCACCAGTATAAAGGTCTGGTTGTGCTCGCGGTTTAATTTGCGCAGCAATTCATAGATATTCTCGCTGGCCTTTGAGTCAAGGTTGCCTGTGGGCTCGTCCCCGATAACGATACTGGGTTTATTTACCAGGGCCCGTGCAATGGCGACACGCTGGTTCTGGCCCCCCGACAATTGGTTTGGCCTGTGTTCTATCCTGTCGCCTAACCCGACTTCATCAAGCACCCTGCGGGCAACCTCACGTGCCTGTGACGATTTAATGCCGCTTATCAAAAGAGGCATCATCACATTCTCAAGAGCATTGAAATCGGGCAGAAGGTGATGGTACTGGAAAATGAAGCCCAGTTCCTTGTTCCTTGTCCGGGAGCGCTGTTTGTCAGACATTTCCGTGACATCGACCCCGTTCAACAGGATGGTACCACTGGTAGGTGTGTCAAGAATACCTATCTGGTTCAGCAGTGTACTCTTGCCTGAACCGGAAGGGCCGATAATAGCCAAAAACTCACCCCGTTCAATATCCAGGTCCACTCCGTCCAGGGCCTTTATTTCCACTCCGTCGCCGAATATCTTAGTCAGGTTCTTTATCTGGATTATATACTTATCAGACACTGTAGATCGCCTCCACTGGATCCATTTTTGAAGCACGCCTGGCCGGGAATACACCAGCTATAATATTAATGACCATAGCAAAAACACTGGCTGAGATAAAGTTCTCAAGCTCTATTACTACGGGCAGGTGGTCCATCCCAAAATACATCTCTGGTGGTATGGGTATGGTAATAGATGCAATTGCCAATGAAGCGACATATCCCAGTATACAACCGATTATAACCCCGGCCATACCCAGTATTCCTGCCTCCAGCAGAAATATCAGCATTATGCTCCGCCTGGACGTGCCCATTGCCATGAGCATTCCTATCTCACCAACCTTTTCCATAACTATCATTATCAGGACATTGGCGACACCAAAACCCGATATGCCGAAGATGATAACATAAAAGAAATAAACCATACTCTCCGAGGTCTCAAGAAGGGTCAGTATTTCTGCATTCTGCTCCATCCAGCTTATAGCATCATAGCCCGTCTCCCGGTCAATTCCGTTAGCCAGCTCTTCGGCAGCATAAGCATCAGACAACTTGATCCCCATTCCTGTTATCACATCCCCTGACCCATAGAGATCCTGCAACCGCTCAAGATTTACAAATGCCATTGTTTCATCAACTGGCGTTCCGGTCTGGAATATGCCGGTAATGGTAAAATCAGCAGGTTCTGCACCCGGGATCTGGGCTGTGACAGTATCGCCCACCTCCATCTCAAGATTTTGTGCCAGTTTATAACCAATGATTATGCGGCTGCCGGGATTTTCAATAGATGCAAACTCCCCTGCCAGAATATATTTTTCCCTGTTAACGACCCGGTTCTCATCTTCAGGATTGATACCGTACAACAGCACCCCTTCAGCGTTGTGTTTGTATTGCAGGGCAGCTTCACCCTGGAAATATGACGAGACAGCTTCTACACCTTCAAGATCATAAATATGTTTCTCAAGCCCGTGGTAGAGGTGTATGTAATCCTCGCCCTCCTTTGGCATGATCGTGATATGAGCCTGGTTCTCAATTGTCGAATCGATCAATATACTCGTGTAACCACTCATCATTGACATGAAGATTATGATTATCCCCACAGCCAGTGATACTGCAATTATGGAAAATAAGGTCTGCCTCCGGCGTGACTTGATGTGTCTTGTGGCAACATCCATCTCAAACATAGCAATCTCCCTCACTCACGACCTATCGCCTCCACCGGCTTAAGTTTTGAAGCACGACTGGCAGGGTATATTCCGGCGATGAGATTTAGCAGGAATGTGAACAACACAATAATTACCGCATCCTGTATCCTGACAACAAACGGAATCGAGGTGATGCCGGCCATGACTTCCATTTCATATTCAAATGACCCCATTTGTATGGCTAACGTCGCACCCAGTATCACACCCATTAAAGCACCCAGCAGTCCCAGGATACCGCTTTCCATTACGAATATTATCAAAATACTTCTTCTTGACACTCCCATTGCCATGAGCATGCCTATCTCTTTAGTTTTCTCCATGACCACCATGAAAAGGGTACTGACGATTCCGAAAGATGCGATAATGATGATAAGACCCAGTGTGATAGCATTGCTTGTCCCTTCCATTTTCAGTGTCTGTATTATCTCCGGATTAGTCTCCTTCCAGCCTGAAGCAGGATATCCCAGGGTATCTATCTTCTCTGATATGGCCTGTGCACGCTCACGGTCATCCCCGCGAACTAAAATAGTTGTTACAACGTTGGACACGTCAAGAAAATCCTGGACTGTGGACAGGGACGTAAACGCCAGAGTTTCATCCATGGGTGTGCCGCTGTTATAGATGCCCACAACTTTCAGGTCTGCAGGATTCGCTTCAGGAAATGAAGCATCTATGGTATCTCCAGTTTCCACATCGAGTTTTTCAGCAAGGGCATCACCAATCACCACACTGTTGGGCGAAATTTCCAGATCCCTGAAACTGCCTTCGATAATGTTGTCATTGATATACATCACGGAATCGTGGGCTTCAACCCGGATGCCCTGCATGACCACATTCTTATTCTTGCCTTTGTATTCAAATGTAGCCGGCCCGGAAAGGACCGGTGATATACCTACCACGCCATCGATCCCATCGATATCCTCTATGAGTTTACGGTACAGATGGATGTAATCTTCACCTTCCTGTGGTTCAACTGTTACATGTGGCATCATCGTGTCAACGGTCTTTGAATACATCTCATCGGTAAAACCCACCATCATTGCCTGTGACCACATGAGCAGCATAACTGCCAGCCCGACCGCCAGTACAGAAAAGATGGTCTGCCTGCGGCGTGAGGTCAGATGCCTGATGGCTATGAACAGTTCATACACGGGTATCACCCGTTGCGGCGGTCCATCCGCCCTGATAAAATAAATAGTGATACCAGTGCAAAGGTTGCCGAGACTATGCCAAACCCTGGCGTCTCTGTAGGCGTGGGTTCTGGTGTTGCATCAGCAGAAATGTCATAGTCGGACTCAATGACCGTGTCCCACTCATCCAGGATATCGCCGTCGTTGCCTATCACTTCTACTGATAGACCATATATGCCTGCGGCAAGCTTGCGGGTCCAGATGATCTCGATAGTTTCATCATCATCATTGGTAAGGATGGGGGACTTTTCTCGTACTTCTTCAATAATAGTATCATCCTTTGTTACTGTAAACACAACGTATCCATCGAATGGCACTTGAGAATACCCCTCCACTGTTGCGCTGGCCCCGGTCTCATCCCTGTACAGTTCGGTGATGCGAACGTCATCTTTTGAAGTGAAGTCTTCCGATTGGGCTATCACTGCATCCTTTGGCGATGAGATACGGGCCTTGACCCTTGTTGAATAATCATGGTTGTTCTCAAGCAGCACATTCCAGTCCTTTGACAGGGGTGTGGCCTGCTCTACTGTTACCCGGTCGTCTGTGGTGCGGTATATGACAGTATCGCCATCCACGAGCATGTATTCCACGTCAGCCAGCACAGGTTTTGAACCGGTCGTTGTTGTATAAGGTGCCAGTATGATACTGATGCCGCTGGAATCAGGCACGACATCCTTGATTGATACCCCTGGCATGGCCTGCCAGCCGTATGAGAAATTAGAATATTTTGTTTCCAGTACCGAACCATCCATAGACATTGTCATTATGGTACGGTAGAAGCCTTCTTTTGGGTTTGGTATTTCCCAGAATGCTATCTTGGTTATATCAGTATCTGATGATATTTCCTCGATGTGGAACTGTTTTGATTCCAGTATATTTCCTTTAAATGTCAGTTCAGCCTTCAGGGTTATGTCTGCATAATGTTCACCCGAGTGGATTGTGATGTCAGTCGAATCAATATCCGAGTAAACATCAACGATATTGATGTCTTCAGCATTGGCTGAATGGACTGACATTAGTATCAATACTGCCATTAAAAAAACAATCTTTCGTTTGGACAAGTAATCACCTCAGTTTCAGTTCTTTATTATATACAACTAAATTGTTTAAGTCTTTCATTATTTTAAATGCAATGCTTTTACAATGCATGGCACGTTCGCTTTCGCTACTGCTCATTTTCCTCCCTCCATTTAATAGCATATTCCATGAATATCCCTGGTTCTGCCCCCAGGATCCTTTCGATAAGATCAAATATGGCAGCCATGATCTTTTTTGTACTGCCAGCACGATCCTCTTTGTCATATATCCAGTGGGAGATTGCAAAAGTTGTGCCTATTATGGACAGTGCTGCCATCTCAGGATTTTTTGTATCAAAGAGATCTTCCTGCACTCCTTCTTTTATCATCTGGCAAAGTGGGGGGATGATATTCGAAGGTACATTCTTTTCAAACTCGGCAAGCAGATGTATGTTCTGATCCTCATGGAAATAATCAATAAGTTTCTCCTTTCCTATATCCATATTATTGAGGAAAATAAAAAATGCCATTATCTTCTCGATGGCGTCGATATCATCCTTCGCTGCTATGGCTATTACCCCAACTTTCATGTCATCGATATACCGTTCGATTATAGCATTTAATATGTCTTCCTTGGATTTAAAATAGTAATAGAACGTGCCCTGTGAAACGCCGACCCTTTTAACGATATCAGATACTGCAGTCTCGTTGTATCCGCTCCTGAGGAATAGTTCTTCAGCGACACCAATTATCTCGGTGAGTCTTATTTCCGGGTCTTTTACTATGCGGGCCATGTTCTAACCTTAACTGCCTGACAAAATAATTAATGGACTGACTGACTGTCAGTCAGTTCATTGATTTTATTTACACAAATAGTTTTCTCACATTTCGTCCCAATGCCTGTGCCTGGGCAAGTAATATTATATTGTATACCAATTGGACAGCCAATGACAGACACTGTGGGCATAACCGCCCTGATACCTCCTGAACTGGTCTATGCATGCCGGCACCGTCCCCTGGATGTGAACAATGTGGTACCCATATCCCGGGTAAGTCCACATAGCAAGCTGTGCGCATGGACTGCAGTATGGAGGGATGAGATAATGGAGGGACGGCTGGATATAGATTCACTGGTAGTGGTAGCCGGGGGCGACTGCCACAATGCACTGGTCGATGGCCAGAAAGTAGCCTTAAGCGGTGTACCAACCCATTATTTCTTTTATCCGTTTGACAGGGACCCTGATTACATGGCCACACAACTAAAAGGATTGGCCAGGTTCCTGGGTGGTATAAAAAATAAGGAGATGTTCCACACCATATCTGGATTAAAGGAAAAAGGATTAGCATTGGACCAATTGAGGGTTGACGATCGTGCCAGGGCAAGTGATGTATTTTCCGCACTGATATCTTTTGGCGACATGCAGGGTGATCCTGTTGCCTTTGAGAAAGTGCTGGACACCATCCCCCGGACCGATGTGGAGTATTCAAGCAGGGTTGCCCTTATCGGTGTACCGCCGATATATCCGGATTTCCATGAGGTGGCAGAGAGTTTTGGGTTGCATGTGGTATATGACGAACTCCCATATGAATTCGTGAGGTTGGGCGGGAATGATCTGCAGGCCCTTGCCGGAAGTTACAGGAATTACAGCTTTTCAGGTCCTATCACGGGCAGGATAGAGATGATCAGGCAGGAACTGGACCGGCGGCGGGTTGACGGTGTGATACATTATACCCAGTTTGCATGCCACCACACCCTGGAGGATGAGATATTCAGGGCACACCTGGATTATCCAATACTTACGGTCCAGGGTGACCTGCCCAGGCCGTCTTCTGAGCAGTTGAAGTTGAGGCTTGAAGCCTTTTCAGAGATGCTGGAGGTGATGCCATGAATACCGGGCTTGATGTGGGCAGCACCACTGCAAAGATCGTAAGGCTGGAGTCAGGAATAATTACCGCATCTAAAGTGGTGCCCAGTCATAGATGGAAGGAATTGCTGGAAGATGGAAATAAGAGGGATACTATAGAGACCATTGGGACCGTAGAGACTCCAGAGTCCATAGGGACCACAAAAAATGTAGAGACCATCGTGTCCACAGGCTATTTCAGGAGGACAGTGCCCCACACCGCTGCAATAACAGAGATAACAGCCGCATCTTTAGGGGTCAGGTATTACATACCTGACGCACAGGTCATAGTGGATGTGGGAGGACAGGATACAAAAGTAATAGACCTGCGCAACAATACATTCCTGATCAATGACAAATGCAGTGCAGGTACGGGCGCATTCCTGGAACTTGCTGCCCATTATTTTGATATTCCCGTAGAATCACTCGGGAAGCTGCATACACGGGCCAGGCGATGTGCCCTGATAAATAATACCTGTGGTGTGTTCGCCATATCTGAGATGATATCCCAGCTTGTGGGCGGCTATACCATGGAAGAAGTGATCTGCGGCATACACCAGGCCTTTGCCAGGCGTATCGCCCAGATGTTACCACCTGTAGAAACAGTAGTACTTATCGGTGGAACTGTATTAAATACAGGCATTGTCGAATCATTTGAATCTATCCACGGCTCAACGGTTGTAGTACCGCCGTCACCACAGACAGTAAATGCCCTTGGTGCGGCATTGTATGGCAAAAAATTGAGGCCTGAAATATAATTTTACACTTAATCCTTGACCCATGGACTTTTAAATGCTTCTTCGACAACTTCGTGCGTTCGCTTGATCATGTAATCATGGGCTTCATTTACGGTTTCCAGGTCACCCCTGAGCATCAGTATCTCACGCGGATCCACTTCTACGATGTCAACATTTGCTGTCCTTGAAACTGGTTCCAGGTCGAACTCCTCTACCAGTTCAACTATTACTGATTCTGGTATACCAGGCGGTATCATCAGGTCATACAGACCCTCCATTTCATTTTCTACAGTCTCCTGTCCTTCAGAATCGTCCTCTTCAGCATATTCATCACCTATAAACAGGTTTTCCTCATCCGTTTTATCTGATCTTTTTTTAGCCAACTTTAATCACCGATAAAAAATTCAAAATTTAATAGGTACTATGCAATCTGCTCGCCTGCATGCTGTCCATATATAGAATCATATACTTCTTCAATATGGAAGATCACAACAGCTTTACCAGGTAGTTTCTTGGATTCTGCCAGACCCTTTGCTTCTTCAAAACGGTCTCCTTTTTCAAGGTAATCCACAGAACCCTTGACCTGATATGATTTCTTTGATTCACCGTCATATCCTACAATTGATAATTTAGGATTCTCTTTGAGATTATTGGCAGTTTTCTTAAGGAAATTGTCCACGATCATAATTGTTTCATCATCAATGAATTTCCACATGCCAACAAAAATAACATTAGGTTTGCCATTTTTATCAGCGGTTGCAATAGGAAGTGGCTTTTGATTCTGGATGACTTCTTTAACTTCGGGAGTTAATTTAACCATATTGTTCACCATTGATTATTGTAGTTATTTGTGTTCATATAGTTTTTGATAAGAAATAAACTTTAGTAAAAATATAACGGTAGAAAAGAACATCATTTTATTTTATGATATTGAATGATTTTATACCAATGGTATGCCATAAGGACCAGCAGGAGTATTACAACAAACCCTACTATGTCGAATAATACTTCCATTGGGTCATTTATTGTTGAATCACGTGAAAGTTCAATTCACCTAAATACTCTTAAGGGCAATCAAGCCTCCGGCAACCACGACTAAGAACCAGTTCCTTTCAAGAAATTCCTTGTTCAAGAATGCTCTGGCTTTTATGATGTCTAAACTGGTTCTTTTCCAAACAATTTAGTTCCTAAACCTCAGCAATCCACCCACACCACCAAGTTTCGCCAATCTAAGATCATCTTCAACAAACTCAATTGTTGTGCCTGTTCTTTGGGCAAACTCAATGATCTCTTCTATAACATCAACCTCTGATGTTCTGCTACCGCAATACGGACATTTATCTTTTACACCCGAATCAACAATCTGGCATTTCTCACAAATCCAGCCCCTTATTTGATAACCTTTATTTACAAACAGCAACTCTACCTGACCATTTATCACTGCATCCATTGTTTCTCTTAAACCGTGAACTTCAAGACCGTTTTTCAGTATTTCACCCATTAATCTAATCATATTTTTTTCGCTTGTTTCTTTTTCATCCTCTAAGGCGATTTCCTTAGCCTTCGAAATAAGCCTACCTTCAGCTTCGTCAAAATCAATATCAATAATATCTATAACCTTAGACTTAATGTGAGGTGGGAGGATATTATTAAACATTATTTTCGCATTACCGGAACCTGCAATAATAATTCTGACTACCTCTTCCTTTAAAAACAATTTTTCAACATCCTCTAAAACATCCTTAAGAAAATGATCAATTGCACCCTTTCTTAGTCTCTGAAAACGCGCCTGTGACATCCCACCTTTCTTATGCTTGTTAATAATATCAATGGCTTTTTTCTTTTGATATCCGACTTTACCTGAGGAAACAACATAGATTTTTACTCTATGACTGTCCAGAAGAACAAGTCCGAATGATTCATATTCGTCAACCAGTCTTGCAAGAGGTTTGATATATGGTGATGTATCTACGATCAGCAGGTTTTCAACTGGCATTCCTAATTTGTATACTTTAAAAAAGTTGTGAATACTTGATGCAAATATAGCAAGACCTTGCTGCCCTTTTTCTCTATCGCTTTCATTCAAATATTCCTCTACCATTTGAATTGATTTTTCAAAATTTTCAGATAATTCTTTATTTCCTTTCAGAACTGATTTACAAGTATTTTTTCTTTTACCAACAAATTTACTGTCAAAACCATCGATATCCAGATAAAGGCTGATAAACGAATCCCTGTTTTTAGGATCATAAATTTCAGAAAGCTCTTTAATGTCACTGTTATTAAGATCTGCAATCATATGTTTGATTGAGACTTTATAGTATATATTTTATAGACCTGTTTTTGAGTCACGGACCCTGGACCAAAGGCATCGGGAGGATGCTCAAGAATCTTTATATTCATTGAATGTAACTATTCAGCCATACATAAACGTTATCGGTAGACTGAATAGTCCACAAATAGATAATTGCACACAATTGTCAAATGCCTTTGGAATCGATGGACATAGACTCAGTATTAAAAACTAAAAAATGTATCGCCATAGACACAAATAAGCTGATTTTCGTCATCGGCATCCGGTCTTAAGGAAGGCTGAATAGTTACCATTGAATATTACTTTCTGGTTGCAAAAATCTTGGCTCATAGTAGCAATTTAAGAATGATTAACTGATTGATTCTATCCTTTACTATTCCCATATCTTCAACATCCCAGGGCTATCATTGGGTCGTTTTTTGAAATCAAATTTTTCATAAAATCCCATTTCTCCTTTGGCCGCCATCAAACCGATAAAGGCATTGGGATGAGCATTTTTTTCAAGATAATCCATGATTGCATTCATGATCTGTTTGCTAATTCCCTTTCCCTGAAATTTTGGCAAAACGATAACGTCCTGAATGTAAAAGTAAATACCTCCATCACCAACAACTCTTCCATACGCGATAACTTCGTCCTTGTAAATCATGCATACTGAAAAAAGAGAGTTAATTAAACCAATCTCTGTAGCTTTAATGTCTTGGCAAATCCATCCAACTGCTTCGCGCAACTTTAGATATTCCTCTGAAGTTGCAGAACGTTCGACTAGAATATATTCATCCATTTTTCCACCTCTATTATTGGATCATTTAGTAATTTCAAAGATTACTGCCAAATAATATATGCCTATTTACAAATCAAAAATTGTTGGCACTTGCATATTCGAGCATGAACTCATAGTCCACAGTCAACGACCACGTATTTCGCTAATGCTCAAATTCGGTGCATCTTAAGGATGCCCAGAGTTTATTTCTTAACCTTTTAATTGAGTCAAATTTAAATAATGTAAAAACATCTAAAATATTGGAGTTGAAATAATGGCAGCGACTCAAGAAACCATCTATAAAGAACTCAAACTTCTAAGAGCTGAAATTCATGAGCTCAAAAATCTTCTTGTTCCCGAAGTTGAACCGGAGGAAGATGAAATAAATACAATAATTGAAGGTGAAAAAGAGTTCAATTCGGGTGAATACACTGATTGGAAAGCAATAAAAGCGAGCAAATAGAATGTACAATGTTGTTTTAACAAAAAAAGCGGCAAAGAATTTTAGAAAGCTCTCCAAAAAATTACAAAATCGATGTGGAGAAATATTTGATGAGCTTGAGTATTCTTTCACTCCAATCAGATTAAATGTAAAAAAACTAAGAGGATATGAAAATACTTACAGAATTCGTGTAGGTTCGTGGCGAATTATTTATAAAATAGATAATAATGAAAAATCAATTGTTATTTATGATATTTTACCAAGAAAAAGTGCCTATTAATTTTTTTTCTTATTTTTAATTCTTATCATCTTTGCGAGAATGAATCTCCCATCCCGCAGTCACATTATCCCGCGTACAAATGTAACGAAACCTGTACATAGTGTTTTCAGGTATATTTCATGTTAGATTTAAACATATTATGAACTGAAATACCTGCTATAAGAAATTTCAATCACATTTAACAATATGTGATTTGTCTTATTAATTTTTCGATATTGTCACCCCACCAATCGCAGGAAGCCCCAGCCAGGCAGAGGGCAACCTTACCCCAGCCCGCAGCCCCTCCGATCAACCCATTTCAACTCATTCCAGCCCCACAGACACCAGTATCTCCTCCACTTTTGACCCGGCTGCCGGGACGAAGTATCATAGAAATAAAATGGCACATACTAAAACCACAACACCAGATAGCGCCAGCGGTAGAGTATAGTGCTTTAGATTTTCTCTCATACTTGAATCATGTTTAACCAGCCAGAAATATGGGTCGCTCACATAAGAGAACATAAATGTTCCAGCGCAAATCATAAAAACCGTTTGCATGCAAGCAAAATCCTTCACAATACCTGCTGTAACGATGGCTGTGACAACTCTTGAACCCTGTGCGGTCTGAATAAACATCGCAATCAAGAATGGGAATAGCATGACAGGAACAAAACTGTTATCGAGCAATCCAAGCACATCATTTGAAAAATCACTATGTGCGATGACATTACCAAGTGCACCTGCGCCACAAAGATCGAGAAGTATCCTACCTGCTTTGCTTGATGATCTTTTCAGGGCAACACTTATTTCATCAGTAGATAGGTGTCTATTTGCGATGATCAGTGAGATTAATACTCCGATGAGTAGGGCAACATTAACATTGCCTAAAAATTTTAGAATCTGATTTTCTACAATAAGGCCAAGAAAAATCAGTGATATCGGAATTAAAATCGGACTCCATGCTTCTATGGATGATCTAAGTGATGATTGGACTTTTTCTGGTATGATTTCAATCTTTGTATGCATAAAATAATAGGAAATAACTAAAAGGAGTATAGATATGGGAATACTTACTGGCAATGTATCTAATGGATCAATATCAAGTGTATCTGTGATTACAAGTATAACTGGTGATGGATAGATCAGATTAAACGATATCACCGTTCCAATAGCGAGCATGTAGAGGAATTTCTTTTTTGATGCATTTACTTTCAGTGCAAGACCCTCAATGACTGGATTTAAAACAACAAATGCTGTCATACAGCACATAATGGGAATTGATAGTAAATACCCCGACAAAATAGGTATAAAGGATTGTTTTTTTCTAAAAGTTTTGAATATATCATTTACAATTGTTTCAATATTCTTTGTTATTTTTAAAAACTCTGCAATAGTAACACCAGAGAAAATAACGATACACAGTACGGAAAAGATGCTTCCCAGGCCTGATGTTATATACACGATGATTAAATGAAGATCCATTCCACAGATTATTCCATAAATAAAAGCAGCTGAAATCAAGCAAAGAAATGGATGTATCCGCATACGGACTGATAATATATGTATCAGAACGATACTTGCAAAAAAGGCAATAAATGGAAACATTGTGTTTATTTTAGATTCAATTTGATATAAAGGTTGGAGTGCACCCCAAATAACGGACAAGTAGTTAAGCACCTTTGACCCCGGCAGCCGGGCCGAAGTATCATAGACCTCATCCACAACAGAGCGCAGGTCACAGTCCCCTTTCCAGAACCCCTCCACCACATCAACCGCAGGATATACAGGTCCTCCCCTCAGTTGCCACCCGTTCTGACCAGGTAGAAAGCATCAATAGCTGGATATCGGGCATCTGTAAGGATTATCCTGGTATTATTCCACTGGGGGCCATGCATCCTGAAAATCCAGGCCCGGAAGCGGAGAGCCTGTGGATGTGGCAGCCTGGAATAAAAGGAATAGAACTTCACAGTCCCAGCCCTTCCACCACCGAACTACAAGTCCGAGGCATCCATGGCCGGAATGTCAGGCAATGGGGTGAACTGCAAACACAAGTGGGGTGGGATTTGATTAACATTTTGCGAATATACAATGTTAATACTGGGTTATTGATGTATGAGATCCTTAAAATGTCCCTTATTGCTTAATTCTAGAAATCACTTTATAATTTCGTTTCTTTTCATTATTTCGCAGGTTTTCAAAGAAGATATGCAGGTCATAATTTGCATGTTTTGCAAGCTCTTCACCTGCTTTGCGGACATCTTGGACAATTGGGTCTTTCCACATGGATTACACCTCCATTAATTCTTCTGGCGTACAAATAATCGGTGTGTGAATGCCAAGAGAATTGTTTATCATTACCAATTTTTTTATTACTTCACCATTCGCAAGATGGGTACAATTCCAGGTTACAAGATAATCAATGTTATGTGTAGAAGCAAGAGCAAGATGAGCAGCATCACGAAATGATTTTTCAGGAATATCCAATCGTTCCATATATATTTTAGCCATTTCTTCAACCTTATTGTCTAATTCCAGGTGAGGAAAATTTATTAGCTCTTCCAGTCTCTTTTTAGCAGCCTCAGGGTCACCAAAACTGGTTTCTTCAATTACAACCTCTGAAATAAAAACATCATATCGCTTCACAGCATTATGCCACCATTGTCGTGTGATTTCCTGATGAGCTAAGATTATAATATCCCGGCTGGGTTTGGAAGTATGATAACTTACAACGCTTGTATCAAGATATATTGATTCTTTCATTAAATACCTCTTTGGTGATGGGTTCATAAAGCCAGATGTTGTGACTTTTTATTCTTCAGCATTAGCAATAAAATTGGATTTAATTCCAGTATATCCCAAATTAATATTAAAATATTATATCTGAAATCTTAGCGTGTATAATTCAGAAATCGTTTTTAGATTACTTAACAATATCCTTTGTTTTTACCCACACCATAAACCCCCTCGATCAATCAGCCAACTCGACCTCTGACATCAATATTTGCGATAATAGCTTCTATAGGAGATTTCAATCACATTTAACAATATGTGATTTGTCTTATTAATTTTTCGATATTGCCACCCCACCAATCACAGGAAGCCCCAGGTAGAGTGGAGCCCTGCCCCACACCGCAGCCCTTGACACTTCCGGCAGCTGCTTTATCGTCCTGATTATCCCATTGGCCAACAGCAGGACCGCTGCCCCACATACACCAGTATCTCCCCCACCTTTGACCCCGGCAGCCGAGGCGAAGTATCATAGACCTCATCCACAACAGAGCGTAGGTCATAGTCCCCTTTCCAGTACTCCTTCAATACTTCAGGTCGACGGCACACGCATGATAGCCCGCCGGAATATGTGATGCGCATCATTCCTGCGTCTACTTTGCCGACTTAATGTTTGCTTTTGGCGTGTTAAACGTTTTAGTTGTATCCTCCATCAAGAAGCCGAGTACGTCTCGTTCAAACTGCTTTCCGGCTGGAGCATGGCCCTTTCCCGCATAGAGTATGAGCCTGGCATTCGGAATGCCTTCGGCCGTCTCACGGAACAACGTCTCAGTATAGACTGGGTCTTGATCGCCTGCTATCACGAGCGTCGGTGCCGTAATCTCGCCCAGACGATCTTTAAAGTCATGCTTGTCTTCTGCTTTGACAGTCACGACCAGGTCTGACGGGTCATTTGGCGCGGTGAAAGACATCAAGAACGACCCGAGCAAAACAGCGATTTTGCCAAACCTGTTGCGGTGAAGTATAAAGTCCAATAAGACAGCAGAGGCTTCCCTCCATTTTCGCTGGCGCGCCAGGTCCCCAACGCGTATCTGTACCTTCTTGGCAGCATCCCCCAAGGTGTAGGCGCTTGAATGGATTACCAACCGGCGAACTAGATTGGGATGATCGGCGGCAAAGTGCTGGGCAATGGAGCCTCCTGTCGAGGGCCCAATCACGTCAACCGGAGGCGCAAACTCCTCCCTGATCATCACGGCATAGTCGTCCGCCATGTTCTTCATCGAGTAACCGTCAGGCAAGCCTGGCTTGCGGGTCACGAAGTACATAGTATACTCCTGTTTCAGGAACTTGTACATACTGAGCATAAACCAAGCCGAAAGTCCCTTTAGCGGCTTGTTCTCGAATAGCAGCCCCTGAAAAATGACGAGGATACGAGGTCCGTGACCAAGCCGATTGTAGGGCAGACCGTTACGGAAATATCCTGCGGTTTCTTGAGACTTTGTCATTGACACCTCCTTCATTTCTGCTCTGGCAGCACCTTCTCGTTGGCCTTTAAGAATTTCGTCGCATCTTTGCACCACCGGTCCATGTAAACCGCACTGCTCAATACAATTGCCTTATAGGAAGACAGGTTGCTGACGCGATCCATAGGTAGCACATCGGTATGAAAACCTGCTTGAAGAAGCACTTGTCCAATTTTCTCAGCAATCTCTGCTGTTGCACCGTACTTGGTAGCATGTGTTTGCACATGGTAAAAAATTATATTAATCGATATCTATTTATATTTGACGTTCCAAATTTTATAAATGTAAATTGATGGTTAAAGGGTTGTAGAAATCAATTAAATAATCATTGAAATTTAAGGAGAGGTGGTCATATGACAGAAAAAATAGGATTTTTAGTAATATATCGTCATCCGGATGATAAGGAAAAATTTGATAAAAGATATCAAAAGCACTTAAGAGTTTTCGAAGAACAAATAGGGAATGTTGTTGAAAGCGCAGAAGTGCTGAAAGTAGATGATGAAGTATTTTACCAATATGCTATTGTGAAGTTCAAACCAGACACTGACTTTGACACAGTAATGGAATCTTCTGAGATGAAAGTTGTAGGCGATGATGTATTGGATTTTGTTCCAGAAAGCAAGTTCCAATTTATTCCTATAACGCAAACCTTGTATGAGTTTTAGATCATATATAAATTCTTTATGTTTCCTGAATGAACTATGGTAAATATTATAAAATTTATAACGTGTGTTTGGGATCAATTTTGCTAAATGAGCATAAATTCGTAATCCTTCAAGTTATGGTATACGCCGTACAAATGTAACATGGCCGGTATATAGTGTTTTCAGGTATATTTCATATTAAATTTATACGTATTATGAGCTGAAATACCTTCTATAGGAGATTTTAATCACATTTAACAATATGTGCTTTATTTTATTAATTTTTTGATATTGCCACCCCACCAATCGCAGGAAAACCAGCCATATAGAGGGTAGCCCTGCTCCACACCGCAGCCCCACATACACCAGTATCTCCCCACCTTTGACCCCGGCAGCCGGGACGAAGTATCATAGCCCCCATACACAACAAAGCGCAGGTCACAGTCCCCTTTCCAGAACTCCTCCACCACATCAACCGGCAGGATATACAGGTCCTCCTCTCAGTTGCCACCCGTCCTGACCAGATAGAAAGCATCAATAGCTGGATATCGGGCATCTGTAAGGATTATCCTAGTATTATTCCACTGGGGGCCATGCATCCTGAAAATCCAGACCCGGAAGCGGAGAGCCTGTGGATGCGGCAGCCTGGAAAAAAAGGAATAAAACTTCATGGTCAAAGACCTCCGACCGGACGTTGGAGGCATCATTAGGGTTCATAGGTGCCATTCTAAAAGTATAATTTAATTTTACTATAATTACTAAAAGGGCAAAAAAAACTAGACATTCATATCTATATGCTGCAACCATATAACTATATATAATAAAAAATCCTAATTTATCTTGTGCCAAACAGAGTCATTAAAGAAACTAGAATACTTGCTGAAGATGAGATCATCGACATCTCATTGACGCAAGTTCCAACATCATCAGAAATCCCTCATGGAATAAGATACAGTTTCAATTACCGAGTTGTGACAAAGGAGGGATGGAGTACAGTCTTTCGTTTCGATAATGCACATACAATAAAAGGACATAATAAAAGAGACCATAAACATTTATTTAATAATGAAGTGCAGGAAATCGAATTTAACAATCCAAAAAAGTTGATTGATGAGTTAATGAAATTAATTAAAGATAATCGGAGGATTATTAATGAAATTAAAGGACGTTGAAATTATAGTCATGAATGATGAAGAATATGGGGATCATTTGAATAAGTTATTTGAAAAAGTTAAGGAAGGCAAGATAAATGAATCTGAACCTCACAAAATAGTTTCTCGCACAACAGAGGATATTGGAAAAATATTAACCCGTGAAAGAATTCGCTTACTTCATGTAATAAGGGAAAAAAAACCAGAATCAATCAGCGAACTTGCAAGGATATTGGATCGCAAAGAATCAAATGTTCATAACGACCTTACCTTCCTTGAGGGGATTGGTCTTCTTGAGATAAAGAAAGGAAGAAATCATGTTAAGAAAGTCCCCGTTGTTGATTATGATGCATTACATATTACAGTTCCTTTGACTGCATAACTTATTTTCCTTTTTTGATTCTTCAAAATATTCCTATATTGGCATCTACTATAGTTTCATTTGCAAAAGATATTCTTGGGATACATGGAAAAGCCGTTTTGCAGTGCCGAGTAGCCAGGGGCCGTTGCCGGCCCCAAGCCCTCTAAGAACCGGACGTGCGACTTTGCCGAATAAGAAAGAGCGATTACTCGCTCTCCCTCTTCTAAGAACCGGACTTGCGACTTTAATCCCATCCGGCTCAAGCCTTCCATAACCCTTATCGGGCAGCAGTTTACAATTAAATGACATTACGGTTTTGAGACTACACTATTCATGCAAAATGAACAATTGTTCATTTTCACTCCAGACGTTTTAGTTTTGCTAGCTATTTTCCGAGCACGCAGTTTATATCTTCGCGCACCGAAATATTCTTTGTCAAGATAGGGATTCATATTTAGTTTAAGACGTGTATGTCTTACAATCTTTGTATCTGAAAAGAGTTTTAGCTTGGTCTTTTCTATAGAAAATACCCAATTCCGTGTCCCTTCACTATGCCAATATTTCTTAGCAATCCAGGACCTGGACTTTTTGGGATGTCTCCTTTTTGCCCATTTCCAGAGCATATTCCACACTCTATAATCAAGTTTAGAGAATATGTCCTTGGAAACCACTGATTGATGGTAATTTGTCCATCCAGTAATAATGGGATTCAGAGCACCGATGAGATTCTTCTGGGGCCATGCCTTTCCACCTTTGATTGTATCACTTATTTTTCGTGTAACACTATCAATAGACTTATTGGATGGCTTAATGAGAAGTTTCCCATTGTATTTTCGAAAATTCCAACCTAAAAAGTCAAAACCCTTGTCTATATGAGTTATCAAAGTTTTCTCTTCTGATAATTCCAGACCTCTTTCCTTTAGGAACAGTTCGATTAATTCCATAATTTCCTTTGCAGTTTCCTCTGAATCAGCAGTCACAATAAAATCGTCCGCATATCTCAGAAAATTTACTTTTTTGGGATTGCGGCTCTTCCAACTTTTCCCGGAATAGTACCTAGATGAAATTACAGATTCAATTCCGTCTAAAGTCATATTTGCCAGGATTGGCGATATGATACCACCCTGTGGGGTGCCTGCTTTGGTAGGATTCAGATGATGTTTATATACAAAACCTGCTTTAAGGAATTGTGTCAATATCGACCGATCCATCAGAATGTTGTCCAGTAGCCATTGATGGTTAATGTTATCAAAACAACCTTTGATATCTCCTTCCAGTATCCATTTAGCAGAATATTTCCTGCACAAACAGTTGAAAGCTTGCTCACATGCATCCTGTGCACTTCGGTATTTCCTGAAGCCAAAGGAAGCAATATCGGCTGTAACTTCTGCAACAGGTCCCAATGCAAATGCATATAATGCCTGCATGGCCCTGTCGTACATGGTTGGGATACCTAACGGTCGTTTCTTCTTTTTACCAGGCTTCTCAATGTAGACTCTTTTCAAGGGCTTTGCTTTATACTTCTTATCAGATAAACTAAGAGCAGCATTCATTTTGGTTTTGGATGTTAACCACTTTTCACCATCAACTCCTGCTGTTCTTTTACCCTTATTCTGACATATCGTTCTCACAGCTAACAATTTCGCATAGAACGAGTGAGTTAATAAATATTGTAGTCTTTTTACCAGATGCCATTTTCTTTCTAAAACTGCTTTTGTAATTCTGGTTTGCAGCCTGTTGATATTTTTAATGACCTTTTTCCAATCGATATTCTTCCATTGGGGTTTAGGTCTTACATCTGTAAGTCTCTCGCTTTTCGGCGTCGTTGAATTACTTACATACACAGGTTTTGCCTCCTTTCATACAATGAAACACCATTGGTAAGTCTGCACCCTTTCGGGTTAAGGCAAAGTTTGAACCTCTATCCAGTCCATTACAAACTGGCATTCGCTTATTACCGTTTCCGCTACCCCCTAGGCCATCGTCGCTCCTTGCGGAGTCCCTACCCAAATAATTGGGAGCTTATGGGGCTTACCAAGTTCCATATCTTGAATAATTTCTTAATGCCTTAGAAGCCATCTATAAGCCGAGAATCATATGTCCATTCCCTA